>Ga0181519_10003296_pt1 | contig 13324 bp, 10 predicted proteins | sample PEATcosm2014_Bin_26_FD_121102 | JGI IMG/M metagenome (GOLD analysis project Ga0181519, IMG submission 121102) | Peatland microbial communities from MTU Mesocosm Facility, Houghton, MI, USA - PEATcosm2014_Bin02_10_metaG | ecosystem: Environmental > Terrestrial > Soil > Wetlands > Peat | place... | reverse complement strand
GGTTGATTCGTCAGCTCGCGATATAGCGCCTGAAAGCCCGGGTCGGCGAGATCGAAGCCGCGAACGCGATAGCGCGTATGCCCATTGAGCGGCGCCGGGATGCCGTTCTCGGACTCGTCGTCGAGCAGAACGGGGATGAAACGCGTGTTTCCCTTAGCGTCGTAGATGTAGTTGTAGACGAGCGCGCCTTCCCAGTAGACGCCGCGCCCCTCGTCGGCGGGAACCTTGTCCTCGACGCGCGCGCGGAATTTCGCGGTGCAGACGACCAGCACGTAGCGCGACGCCTCCGGTCGCAACTGCTCCTCGCACCAATGCGGCCAGCCGTGCGGCGGGCGCATGTGGTAGCGATCGAGTTCAATATCCACGCCGCCTGCGCGCAAAGCGTCCGCGAGCGCCAGCACCTTCGCGCTAAGCTCGGGGCTGTCGTGGCTGTAGCTGATGAAAACCTTGTCTGCAGCCATTGTCGCGCTCCCCAGCGCCAACGCAATGGGGAGAGCCTAGACTGCAGAGCAAGCGCGCGGCAAGCCGCCGCAACGCCTCACTTCTTCTTCGGCATATACAAGTCCGTCAGCGTCCCCGCGAACGCCTCGGCCGACATCGCGAAGGTCTCCGACAGCGTCGGGTGCGGGTGGATCGTCAGGCCGATGTCCTCCGCGTCGCAACCCATCTCGATCGCCAGCGCGGCCTCGGAGATCAAATCCCCCGCGTTCGTGCCGACGATGCCGCAGCCGATCAACCGGCCGCTCTCCTCGTCCCACAGCGTCTTGGTCAGGCCCTCGTCGCGGCCGAGCGCCAGCGCGCGCCCGCTCGCCGCCCACGGAAACACCGCCCGGCCGTATTTGATCCCCGCAGCCTTCGCCTCCGTCTCGGTGACGCCGACCCACGCCACTTCCGGATCGGTGTAGGCGACCGCCGGAATGCACTTGGCGTCGAACGCTGACCTGTGGCCGCTGGCGACTTCCGCCGCGACCTTGCCCTCGTGCGTCGCCTTGTGCGCCAGCATCGGTTGGCCGACGATGTCGCCGATGGCGAAGATGTGGCTGACGTTGGTGCGCATCTGCTTATCAACCGCGATGAAGCCGCGCGCGTCGACCTCGACGCCGGCGTGCTCGGCGCCGATCGACTTGCCGTTCGGCCGCCGGCCGACGGAGACCAGCATCGCGTCGAACTCGCCCTCTCCCGCGCCCGCCTCGCCCTCCCAGGAGACATGCAGGGCGTTCTCGCGCGCCTCGACCTTGGTCACCTTGGTCTTCAGCATGACCGCCGCGTAGCGCTTCTCCACGCGCTTGGCGAACGGCGCGACGATGTCCTTGTCGGCGCCGGGCATCAGCTGGTCCATCATCTCGATCACGGTGATCTCGGCGCCCAGCGACGCGTAGACCGTCGCCATCTCCAACCCGATGACGCCGCCGCCGAGCACCAGCATGCGCTTGGGGATGAAGCTCAGATCCAGCGCGCCGGTTGAATCCCAGATGCGCTTGTCCCTGGGGATGAAGCCCGGCGCGACCGGCTGCGAGCCCGCCGCGATGATCGCCTTGGCGAAGCGCACGATCCGCCGCCCGTCCGCCGTCTCGATCGCCAGCGTATTGGGGCTGGTGAACTGCGCCTCGCCGGTGACGACCGTCACCTTGCGCTGTTTGGCGAGCGCAGTCAGCCCGCCGGTCAGCCGCTTGACCACGCCGTCCTTGAAGCCGCGCAGCTTGTCGAGATCGAACGACGGCTTGCCCCAGCTGACGCCATGCGCGCCCATGTGCTCGGCCTCGTCGATCACCTCGGCGACATGCAGCAGCGCCTTCGACGGGATGCAGCCGACATTGAGGCAGACGCCGCCGAGCGTCTTGTAGCGCTCGACCAGCACGACGTTCTGGCCGAGATCGGCGGCGCGAAACGCGGCGGTGTAGCCGCCGGGGCCGGCGCCGAGCACCAGCAGATCGCACTCGAGGTCGGTCTTCTCGGGGGCGGCCGCCGGCTTCTCCGCCGCCTTGGGCGCTTCCGCGGCGCCGCCGCTGGCGTAGGTGGCGATGAGGTCGCCCTGGCTCACCTTGTCGCCGGCCTTGACCTTGATCTCGCCGATCACGCCGGCCTCCGGCGCCGGAATCTCGAGCGACGCCTTGTCGCTCTCCAGCACCAGCAGAATGTCGTCCTTGGCGACGCTCTGGCCGGGCTTGACGATGATCTCGATGATCGGCACGTCTTTGAAGTCGCCGATGTCGGGCAGACGGATCTCATGTCCCATAACCGTCTCCCGTCACAGCAGCACGCGCCGCATGTCTTCGGCGACATCGCACAGATGTCGCATGAACCGCGCCGCCGCCGCGCCGTCGATCACGCGGTGATCGTAGCTGAGGCAGAGCGGCAGCATCAATCGCGGCTGGAACGCCTTGCCGTCCCAGACCGGCGCCATCTTCGCGCGCACGACGCCCAGGATCGCCACTTCCGGCGCGTTGACGATCGGCGTGAACGCCGTGCCGCCGATGCCGCCGAGCGAGGAGATGGTGAAGCTCGCCCCCTGCATCTCGTTCGGGCTCAGCTTGCCTTCGCGCGCCTTGGCCGACAGCGCGCCCAGCTCGCGCGAGAGCTCGATCACGCCCTTCTTGTCGACGTCCTTGACGACCGCGACCACCAGCCCCTCGGGGGTATCCACCGCCACGCCGATGTTCCAGTATAGCCGGTGGATCAGCGAAGCCTTGTCGGGCGAGAGCGCCGAGTTGAACACGGGATAGGTCTTCAGCGTGGCGACGGCCGCCTTCATCAACAGCGGCAGCAGCGAGACGCGATAGGGCGCCTTTTTGTCCGCCTTGGCCGCGTCGTCGAGCGATTTGCGGAACGCCTCCAACTCGGTGACGTCCGCCTCGTCGGTGTGGGTGACGTGGGGGATGTTGATCCACGAGGCGTGCAGCCGCGGCCCCGAGATCTTCTTGATGCGCGATAGCGGCTTGGTCTCGATCGGTCCGAACTTGGCGAAATCGACCGTCGCAACCTCGGGCAGGGCCGCCCCGCCGGTCGCGCCGCCGCGCGGTTCCGAGCCCGCCAGCGCCGCAACCAGATCCTCCTTGGTGATGCGCCCCTTCTCGCCGCTGCCGGCGACGCCGGCGAGATCGACGCCGAGCTCACGCGCGAGCCGGCGCACCGAAGGCCCGGCGTGCACGCCGGAAAAGTCGGCGAGCTTGGACGGCGGCTCAGCCGGCGGCGGGGCTTGCGCGCTCTTGGCCGGCGGCTCCTGCGCCTCGGGCGGCTCGGTCTTGGCTTCCTGCTTCTGCGCCGCCGCGGCGGGGGCGGCGCCGTTGGACGCGGCCAGCGTCAGGATCACCGTCCCCTGGCTGACCTTATCGCCGACCTTGACGCGCAGCTCGCCGACGACGCCATCGGCGGGCGAGGGCACCTCCATCGCGGCCTTGTCGGATTCCAGCGTCATCAGCGGCTGCTCGGCCTTCACCGTCTCGCCGGGCTTCACCAGAATCTCGATGATCGGCACGTCCTTGAAGTCGCCGATGTCGGGGACCTTCACCTCGGTCGCGGCGGCGGGCGGCTTCGCCTCGACGGGCTTTTCCTCAGGCTTGGCGGCGGGGGCGGCGCTGTCCTCCAGCGTCAGGATCAGCGAGCCCTGGCTGACCTTGTCGCCGATCTTGACGCGCAGCTCGCCGACGACGCCGGCGGCGGGGGAGGGCACGTCCATCGCCGCCTTGTCGGATTCGAGCGTCATCAGCGATTGCTCGGGCTTCACTGCGTCGCCCGGCTTGACCAGGATTTCGATGATCGGCACGTCATGGAAATCGCCGATGTCGGGAACTTTCACTTCGATCTTCGACAAGGTTGTCTCCCTCGCGATGGCGGCGATGACTCTATCGTTCATGAATGCACTATCGGCGACAGCGTTAATTAGACCCGCGCCGGGTTTGGCTTCTCCGGGTCGATGCCGTATTTCGAGATCGCCTCGCTGACGCGCCGGGCCGGCAGCAACTGATCGTCGGCAAGCGACTTCAGCGCCGCAACCGCGACGTGATGCCGGTCGACCTCGAAGAACGAGCGCAGCGCCTTGCGGTAATCCGAGCGGCCGAAGCCGTCCGTCCCCAGGACCTTATACGTTGCCGGCACATAGGGCCGGATGCCGTCGCCGAGCGCCTTGATATAGTCGGTGGCCGCGATCACCGGCTCCTGGCCGCGACCCAGACATTGCTCGATATAAGGCACGCGCGCGGTCTCCTCCGGATGCAGCATGTTCCAGCGCTCGACGTCGAGCCCCTCGCGGCGCAACTCGGTGAAACTGGTCACGCTCCAGATCTCGCTCGTCACGCCGAAATCCTTCGCCAGCAGCTCCGCGCCGGCCTCGACCTCGCGCAGGATCGCGCCCGCGCCGAGCAGCCGCACCTTCAGCGCCGAGCCGCCGTCGCCCACCGTCTTCAGCTTGTACATGCCCTTGAGGATGCCCTCCTCGGCGCCCTCGGGCATGGCGGGATGCGGATAGTTCTCATTCAGCGTGGTGATGTAGAAATAGACGTCCTCGTTGTCGACATACATCCGCTGCAGCCCGGAATGGACGATGACGGCGACCTCATAGGCGTAGGTCGGGTCGTAGGTGACGCAGTTGGGGATCGTCGACGCGAGGACGTGGCTGTGGCCGTCCTCGTGCTGCAAGCCTTCGCCGTTGAGCGTCGTGCGGCCGGAGGTGCCGCCGATCAGGAAGCCGCGCGCGCGCATGTCGCCCGCCGCCCAGGCGAGATCGCCGACGCGCTGGAAGCCGAACATCGAGTAGTAGATATAGAATGGAATCATCGGGCAGTTGGAGGTCGAGTACGACGTCCCCGCGGCGATGAACGAAGCCATCCCGCCCGGCTCGTTGATGCCCTCTTGCAGGATCTGCCCCTTCGGGTCCTCGCGGTAGTACATCAGCTGGTCGGCGTCCTGCGGCCGATAGAGCTGGCCGACCTGGCTGAAGATGCCGATCTGGCGGAACAGCCCCTCCATGCCGAAGGTGCGGCTTTCGTCGGGCACGATCGGCACGACGCGCTGACCGATGTTCTTGTCGCGCAGCAGCGTCGAGAGAATGCGCACGAACGCCATCGTGGTCGAGATCTCGCGCCCTTCGCCGGTCGCCTGCAACAAAGTTTCGAACGTCTTCAGCGGCGGGATCTCCAACGGCGCCGCCTTGGCGCGTCGCGCCGGCAGCGGGCCGCCGAGCGCGGCGCGGCGCGCTTTCAGATAGGTCTCCTCCGGGCCGCCCACGGGCAGCTTGAGGAACGGGACCTTGGTCAGCTCCTCGTCGGTGAGCGGAATGTCGAAGCGGTTGCGGAACGCCTTCAGCGCGTTGTCGCCGATCTTCTTGGCCTGATGGGCGATCATCTGGCCTTCGCCGGCCTCGCCCATGCCGTAGCCCTTGACGGTCTTGGCGAGAATGACGGTCGGCTGGCCCTTGTGGTCGCTCGCCGCCTTGTAGGCGGCATAAACCTTGACGGGATCGTGGCCGCCGCGGGTCAGCGCCCAGATCTGTTCGTCGGTCCAGTCGGCGACCATCTCGGCGGTCTCGGGATGGCGGCCAAAAAAATTCTTGCGGATATAGGCGCCGTTCTTCGACTTGAAATCCTGATATTCGCCGTCGACGCATTCCTCCATCAGCTGGCGCAGCTTGCCGCTCTCGTCCCTGGCGAGCAGCGCGTCCCAGCCGGTGCCCCACAGGCATTTGATCACGTTCCAGCCGGCGCCGCGGAAATCGGCCTCCAGCTCCTGCACGATCTTGCCGTTGCCGCGCACGGGACCGTCGAGCCGCTGCAGATTGCAGTTGATGACGAAGATGAGGTTGTCGAGCTTCTCGCGCCCCGCCAGCGAGATTGCGCCCAGCGATTCCGGCTCGTCCATCTCGCCGTCGCCGCAAAACACCCAGACCTTGCGCTCCTTGGTGTCGGCGAGGCCGCGGCCCTGCAGATAGCGCAGGAAGCGCGCCTGATAGATCGCCATCAGCGGCCCAAGCCCCATCGACACGGTCGGGAACTGCCAGAAATCAGGCATTAGCCAGGGATGCGGATAGGACGACAGCCCATGGCCGCCGACCTCCTGACGGAAATGCACGAGCTGGTCTTCGCTGAGCCGGCCTTCGAGGAAGGCGCGCGAGTAGATGCCGGGCGAGGAATGGCCCTGGAAATAGACCAGGTCGCCGCCGTGCCTGTCGCTCGCCGCGCGCCAGAAATGCATGAATCCGGTGTCGTACAGCGTCGCCGCCGATTGGAAGCTGGCGATATGGCCGCCCAGTTCCGAGCTGTGCTTGTTGGCGCGCAGCACGATGGCGGCCGCGTTCCAGCGCACGTAGCGGCGGATCCGCATCTCCAGCGGACGGTCGCCGGGGTGTTCGGGCTGCTGGTCCGGCGGGATCGTGTTGACGTAAGCGGTATTGGCGGCGAACGGCAGTTTCGCGCCCTTGCGCCGGGCCGAGGTGATGACGGCGTCGAGCAACTCGTCGACGCGCTCCAGGCCCTCGAAAGCTTCGACGGAATCGAGCGCTTCCAGCCATTCGCCGCGCTCGGCGTCGTCTTTCGATTCGGTCATGCAACCGCCTCCCTGTATGGCCACTGCGCGACAATTCGCCGCCCTCTGGCTCCGCGGCCCCCTTCTCACGCGATATATGCGTTGGCAAGACGGACGCAGCTTATCTGTCATTCGCACGATGCATGACTTCTGCGGAAAAGCAACGCACGGCGGCTGTCTAACGGCGGGAAAAGCCGCTAAATTGAGCGCGAGCAATGAGGAAGCTGCATGGCTGGTCTGACGACGCACGTTCTCGACACGGTGAACGGCCGCCCCGCGGCGGGAGTCGAAATCGAGCTGTTCGAGCTCAGCGGCGACGGGACGCGCCTGCGCATCGTCCACGCGCGCACCAACGCGGACGGGCGCACCGACGTGGCCCTGATCCCGGTCGCTCAGGCGAGGGCGGGGCGGTTCGAGCTGGAGTTCCACATCGGCGACTATTTTCGTGGGCTGGGCGTCGCCTCGCCCTTCCTTGACGTGGTCCCGATCCGCTTCGTCATCACGGACGCGAGCGCCCATTATCACGTGCCGCTGGTCGCGACTCCCTGGAGTTATTCGACTTATCGCGGCAGTTGAGCGCCTTTGCGCGGCGGGCGGGCTTTACGCTAAGAGCGGCCGGTTCGGCCCGCCCGGAGTTCTCCATGCCCGCACCGTCGAAGGACGGACTACGCAGCGCCCGCCTCGAATATCTGGAGCGGCGCGGCGTCGAACTCGCCGAGCCATTGCCCGCCGCCGCGCTCGACGTGTGTGATCCACGACGCGCCGCCCGTCGAGCCGCCCGCGGCGTTTCGCCAGCGCCGCGCCGAACTCGCCTTCGCCGAGCCGCTGCGCCGGCCGCACGGTGTCTATCTCGCCACCCGCGTGCTCGACTTTCCCGACAACAACTACCGCCGCGCGGTCTGGCGCGATATTTTCGTGATCGAATCCAAGCGCGCCGCTTGAGAACGGAAGACCCATGCCGATCCAGCGATTCAAGCGGGTATTGCGCGCACGGCTGACGCGGGCGGCGGAATTGAAGCCCGGCCCGTTCGGCCCGACCGGCGTCAACGCGACGCGCCATATCGGCGACGATTGGCGCGCAACCGCGCACGATCCGCAGATCCTGTTTCCCGCCCCGGCCGATATCGCTTCGCTCGTCGTCTATCTCACGGCCGAGCGCGACGGTGGGCTGACGCCGCGGATCTATTTCAATTGGTCCGGCGGCTTCTCCGAGAGCGACAGCGTCGGCTTCGAGGGCGTCCGCGCGGCGCTGATCCGGCTCGATTTCGCCGGCTGCCCGGACCTGCGGCGGCTGCGGATCGACCCGCACGAGGGCGCCGCCGATTTCGCCTTCCGCTGGGCGACGGACGCCTTGGGCGAGGCGCTTGCGCGCGAGGTCGAGCCCGAGCTGGCGGCCTTCGGGTCGCGCCGCGCGCCGATCCTGCGCGCCGACGTCAAGGTCGCCGACTACGGGCCGGAATATCGCGACCGGCCGTTCGGCGCCCGGCGCCGGCCGCATTCCGTGCAGGAGCATTTCCAGCACGCCTGCGGGCTCGCCGGGCGCGAGCTGGCCGGGCGCATCGCGGCCCCGCCGGCGCCGCTGATTTCTTTCGTGTCGCCGCTGTTCAACACGCCGGCGGCCTATCTCGACGCCCTCTACGCCTCGTTCCGCCGTCAGGCGCCGGGTCTTGCCGAGTTGATCCTGAGCGACGACGGCTCGACCTCGGCCGAGACGATGAAATGGCTCGCCGCGCACGACAAAGAGCGCGGACTGGTGGTCAAGCGCAACGGCGTCAACCGCGGCGTCGCCGGGGCCTGCAACGCCGGCGCCGCGGTCGCGCGGGCAGCGTGGATCAGCTTCGTCGATCACGGCGACGCGCTCGCCGATCACGCCGTCGCCGTCGTCGCGCGCGCGATGGAGGAAAACCCCGGCGCGCGCTTCTTCTACACCGACGAGCTGATCGCCGACGGGCGGCTGCGCGCGCTCGATCTGTTCGACAAGCCGGCGTTCGACGACGTGCTGCTGTCCGGCGTGAACTACATCAACCATCTCTCGATCTACGCGCGCGACCTGTTCGACGCGGTCGGGGGCTTTCGCGAGGGGTTCGACGGCTCGCAGGATTACGACCTGCTGCTGCGCGCGATGGCGCGGCTCAAGCGCGACGAGGTGCGCCACATCCCCTATCCCGCCTATATCTGGCGGCGCGACGGGCGCAGCTATTCGGTCAAGTTCATCGAGAAGGCGACCGCCAACGCCCGCCGCGCCCTGGCCGAAGCCTACGCCAGCCAAGCGACGCCGGCCGAGGTGGAGCCGGCGAACCTGCCCGACCTGCATCGCGTGCGGCTGGAGCGGACGTCGCCGCGGCCGAAGGTCTCCATCGTGGTTCCCAACCGCGACGCGTTCCGCCTGATGAGCGTGCTGACGGAGGGTCTGTTCGAGGCGACCTCCTATCCCGATTTCGAGCTGATCGTCGTCGACAACGGCTCGACCGATCCCGACACGCTGGCGCTTTACGACAAGCTGAAACGGCGGCGCCCGAATTTCACCCTCGACATCGAGCCCGCTCCGTTCAACTTCTGCGCCCAGGTCAATCGCGGCTTCCGGTTGGCGCGGGGCGGGGCGGTGCTGCTGCTCAACAACGACATCGAGGTGATCGAGCCGGGCTGGCTCGCCGAAATGGTCGGCTGCCTCGGCTACCAGGGCGCCGGAATCGTCGGGGCGCGGCTGCTCTATCCGGTCGGCGATATCCAGCACGCCGGCGTGGTGGTCGGGCTCGGCGGGCTCGCCGGCCACTGGTATTCGCATCGCGCCGCCGATTTCCCCGGCCCGATGGGCCGGCTGGCGGTGCGTTCAGGCATGAGCGCGGTGACGGGCGCCTGCATGCTGATCTCGCGCGCCTGCCTGGAGGCGACCGGGCCGTTCGACGAGACGAATTTCGCCGTCGCCTACAACGACGTCGATTTCTGCCTGCGCGCGCGCGCCGTGGGGTTCCGCACGATCTACACGCCGTTCGCGACGCTGGTCCGCCACGTGCCGGCGAGCCGCGGGCGCGACGATTACGGCGCGAACCGCTCCCGCTTCCTGCGCGACCAGGCCGCGCTGCTGGAGCGCCATGGCGTGGCCGATTTCCTCGATCCGGCGCTGAGCCCGTGGCGCGACCGCAACCATTCCGAGCCCGCACGCATCATGCTCGACGCGTCGCCGCGGGCGCGGTAAGCGCCGCCGTCGCGCCAACACGGCCTGAATCGGCGCCTTCGCGGCCATGCCGGAGGCGAATTTCATAAGTCGCCTCAACATCTCTTGACATCGTCCGGCTTGCTCCGCCGTCGCTGCGGCGCCACATCGGTGGCCATGCGTCCCGCCGTCGTCACAGCCCTAATTATCGCCACCGCTCTGTTCATGGAGAACATGGACGGCACGGTGCTGGCGACTTCGCTTCCCGCCATCGCCGCCGACCTGCACGAAGACCCCATCGTGCTCAAGCTCGCGCTGACCTCCTACATGCTGACTCTGGCGGTGTTCATCCCCGCCTCCGGCTGGGTCGCCGACCGGCTTGGCGCGCGCACGGTGTTCTGCTGCGCGATCGTCACCTTCACGCTCGGCTCGATCCTGTGCGGCGCCTCGACGAGCCTGCCGACGCTGATCGCCGCGCGCGTGTTCCAGGGTTTTGGCGGCGCGATGATGGTGCCGGTCGGCCGGCTCGTGCTGCTGCGCAGCGTGCCGAAGTCGGCGATGGTGGACTCGCTCGCCTATCTGACGATTCCGGCGCTGATCGGCCCGGTCGTCGGCCCGCCGCTCGGCGGCTTCATCACCACCTATTTTCATTGGCGCTGGATCTTCTGGATCAACGTGCCGATCGGCGTCGCCGGCGTCCTGCTCACGCTTCGCTTCATCGAGAACGTGCGCGAGCGCGACGTCGCCGCGTTCGACATGCGCGGCTTCCTGCTGTCTGGCCCCGGGCTGCTCAGCCTCGTCTTCGGCATGACGGTGATCGGGCGCGGCGTCGCCCCCGCCTATGTCGTCGCCGCGCTGGTGGCGACCGGCCTCCTTCTGCTGACGCTTTACGTGCGCCATGCGCGCCGCACGCCCAACGCCATCCTCGATCTCGATCTGTTGAAGCTGCCGACCTTCGTCGCCGGCGTGGTTGGCGGCTTCGTGTTCCGGCTCGGCATCGGCGCCATCCCGTTCCTGATGCCGTTGCTGTTGCAGATCGGCTTCGGCCTGTCGCCGTTCCAGTCGGGCTCGCTGACCTTCGCCGCCGCGGCGGGGGCGATGGCGATGAAGTTCACCGCCTCGCGGCTGATCCGCCACTTCGGTTTCCGCAGCATTCTCGTCGCCAACGCGATCATCTCGGCCGTGTTCCTCGCCTGCTACGGCCTGATCGGCGCGCATACGCCGCATTCCGTGATCTTCCTCGGCCTGTTGATCGGCGGCTTCTTCCGCAGCCTCGAATTCACCGCGCTCAACGCCATCGGCTACGCCGACGTCGAGCAATCGCGCATGAGCCGGGCGACCAGTTTCGCCAGCGTCTCGCAACAGATGAGCCAGGCGGTCGGGGTCGCGGTGGCGGCGCTTTCCGTGCAGGGGCTGCAATTCGCCTTTCACGATCCCGTGCTGACGGCGCGCGACATGCAGTGGAGCTTCTTCGTCGTGGCGGCGATTTCGTTGGCCTCGGTGCTGATTTTCGCCCGCCTGCGTCCGGACGCCGGCGACGAGGTCTCCGGCCGGCTGGCGGCGCCCGCCGATTCCGTGACCGATCAGGCGACGCAGACCGCGAGCGCGCCGGCGGAGTGATTGGGGGGGGGGGCGGGAGTAGGCAGTAGGTAGCAGTAGGTAAGGGAGGGAAACTGCCACTTGCCGATTGCCTACTGCCTATTCCCCAAACTTCCAATCAAACTGATAATCCAGCGTGAACGCGAACAGGTTCGCCGTATTGCCCGGCGCGTCGGTGACGCGCCAATGGCCGGCGCCCTGGATCCCCTTGAACTTGCCGGTGCCGCCGAGCACCGTCAGCGGCCCGTCCTCCGGCCCCTCGTAGGTGAGGTAGAGCTTGTCGCCGTCGCCGTCGGTCTCGACGCAGGATCCGGTGAACTTGTAGCCCGCCTTGCGCGCGACGGATGCTTCGAGACAGCGCAGGCTGAGATTGTCGAGCGGCTTCGAACCGTCCGTCGTCTTGACGATCCCGGTGCAGTCGGCCGCACTGTCCGAGCCGACCTCGCCGAGATCCACCGCGACCGCCTGCCGGCAGACCGTGTAGGCGGCATGTTTGACAGCTCCGGTTTTCGGCAAAGCATCGGCGCGAGCGGCGACGGCGGCGAGCGCGGCGGCAAAAAAGACGGCAAGGCGGCGCATGGGTGGCTCCCTTTCTCGCCCTTAAACGAACGGCGCGCGCCCGTGGTTGCGTCGCGCTGCGGATAAAAACGCAACCGATCCGGCAAAGCCTCGGCCTTGGCCGCGGGTTCCCGGCTGCGCTACGAACCCGATCGGCCCGGCGCTCCGACGCCCGGAGCTGGCATGGGTTTCGCCGGCCGCGCCTATCGCGTCTGCTGCGAGGCCCGCACGGGATCGAGCCTGCTGGCGGCGAAAAAACCGAGGGGCCGAGTCGCCGCAGCCGCCGACCGCCAGCCCTGGGACGGAACGGAATTTCACGTTCGCGTCCCCGACGGCGAGGTCATTTCCTTCGTCACCTACGGTTAGGCGGGTCAGCGGTCGTCGCGCGGCGGGGTCGGAACCCGCTCGATCAGCCCGTGCAGGCAGCCCTTGAACACGAAATAGCAGGCGACGCCGAGATAGCCCCAGAAGATCAATTGCAACAGCTGCAACAGCCCGCCGTCGAAGATCGCCATGACGCCGTAGGTCGTCAGCAGCGCAAAATTGGCGCGGAAGATCGAGAACAGATCGAAGGTGCAGAGCGCGACCCCGCCGGTGGCCGCGCCCATCGCCAAAAAGGTCAGCCAGGCGGGGCCGTAGAACAGGTAGGACAGCAATCTGGCGAGCCGCATGCGGCTGTACATAGCGCGTCGGTGCATCGCTGTCATGGCGCCGCTCAGCCGCTGTTGCGCAGCCCCGCCGAGACGCCATTGATGGTCAGTTGGATGCCGACCAGCACCTTCTCGCTGGTGGCGTGGGCGCGGTGCAGCTTGAGCAGCTCGACCTGCACATGATTGAGCGGATCGAGATAGGGGAAGCGGTTGCGGATCGAGCGCAGCAGCAGCGGATTGTGCGCGAGCAGATGCGTCTGCCCCATGATCGCGCTGAGCGCGTCGACGCACGCCTTATGCTCCTTGGCGATGCGCGAGAAGATCGCCTCGCGCAGCGCGACGTCCTGCACCAGGCTGGCGTAGCGCGAGGCGATGGCGAGGCTCGATTTCGCCAGCACCATGTCCATGTTGGAGAGCAGCGTGCGGAAGAACGGCCAGTGCCGGTACATGTTGCGCAACCGCTCCAGCCCCTTCTCCGGATTGTCGGCGCAATAGGCCTCCACCGCGGAGCCGAAGCCGTACCAACCCGGCAGCATCAGCCGGCATTGCGCCCAGGAGAACACCCAGGGGATCGCGCGCAGATCTTCGATCGCCTGGGTCTTCTTGCGCGAGGCCGGGCGCGAGCCGATGTTGAGCGTGGCGATCTCGGTGATGACGGTCGAGGACCAGAAATACTGCACGAAGCCCGGCGTCTCGTAGACCAGCCCGCGATAGGCCTTCATCGAAAGCTCCGACAGCCTTGCCGCCGCCTTCAAGAATTCTTCCGGCGGCTTTTGCGCCTCGGTCAGCAGGCTGGCTTCGAGATCGGCCGCCATCAGGGTTTCGAGATTGCGGCGGCCAACGTCGG
>Ga0181519_10003295_pt1 | contig 13333 bp, 12 predicted proteins | sample PEATcosm2014_Bin_26_FD_121102 | JGI IMG/M metagenome (GOLD analysis project Ga0181519, IMG submission 121102) | Peatland microbial communities from MTU Mesocosm Facility, Houghton, MI, USA - PEATcosm2014_Bin02_10_metaG | ecosystem: Environmental > Terrestrial > Soil > Wetlands > Peat | place... | reverse complement strand
GTCATCTCGGTGTATTCCGGGACCTGGCCCACCGCCGAACCCATTCCGCGCTCGCTCATGCCGTGCGGACAGCCGAAATTGAGCTCCAGCCCGTCAGCGCCTGCGTCCTCGGCGCGCGCAACAATCTCATGCCACGCCTCGCGGTTCGACGCCACCATGAGCGAGGCGATCACCGCATGATATGGATATCGTTTCTTTACCTGGGCCAACTCGCGCAGGTTGGCCTCCACGCTGCGGTCGCTGATGAGCTCGATATTGTTGAAGCCCATGATGCGCTGGCCATTCCAATCGGCGGCGGAGTAGCGCGACGCGACGTTGACGACCGGCTCGCCGATCGTCTTCCACACTGCTCCCCCCCATCCTGCGTCGAACGCGCGCATGACCTGTTCAGCACAGTTGGTGGGCGGCGCAGAGGCCAGCCAGAACGGGTTTGGCGCGTTGATGCGGCCCGCAAATCCGTGCACGCGAATGTCAGGCATAAGCAGCCTCCGCAATCTTGAGCATGGCCAATGCCGCGCGCTTGCCGTCGGCTACGGCATCTACCACTTCGCGGCCGCCGTTGGCACAATCGCCGCCGGTAAAGTAGCGTGGATTACGAGTTTGACCGGTGGCGCGGTCGGCCACAATTCTGCCATCGTTCACTTCAATCTGGCGGAGTTCGCGCATTAACTGCATAAATGGTGACTGGCCGATGGCAGGCACGACCAGGTGGCAGGCGATGGTAAATTGCGAATCGGGAATCGGCAGAATCGTCGAGTCCACTTCCCGCACCTGGATGGTATCCAGCAGCAAGCCTCCGTGGGCATCCGAACGGATGGCGGTTGGCTGACGCCGCCATAGGAACTGCACGCCCTCCTGCTTGGCGTGCTCATACTCAAAATCAAAGGCAGGTATATCGCTCTCGCCCCTGCGATAGAGAAGATAAACAGTCTCCGCACCCAGGCGGCGAGCCGCGTTGGCGGCGTCGATCGCGGTATTTCCGGCGCCTACCACAACTACCGTACCCGTGAGCTGGCGTATATGCCTCGTTTTATACGCGGCAATGAGTTCAAGAGCATTCATCACTCCGTCCATCTCTTCGCCGGGAATATTCAGCCTCTCCATTGCTCCCAGGCCAATACCAAGGAAGATATAGTCGAATTCCGACTCGAGGGCTTCAAGGTCTGCCGCAGTCTCGATGCCTGCGCCGAAGCGGAATTCCACCCCCATGCGGCGGATCATCTCCACCTCCCGCAAGCTGTCGGCAGCGCTAAGCTTGTACTCGGCCACCCCGTAGGTGTTTAGTCCGCCGGGCAGCGCACGACGCTCAACGACGGTGGCTTTTGCGCCATTGCGGCAAAGTTCCGCGGCACAAGCCAACGACGCGGGGCCGCCGCCGATGCAGGCCACACGTACGCTGTGCGAGGCGCGCGGAGCGGTAAGCAGCTCTTCTCCGGCAGCCAGAAAGGCATCCATGGCGTGCCGTTGCAAAAGCGCAATCTGAATCGGCTCGCGGTTGAGGCGGTGCATCACGCAGGCGCCTTCGCAGAGCACTTCAACCGGGCAGGACCGCGAACAACTGCCGCCCAGAATGTTGGCATCGAGAATGCGCAGCGCCGACCCGCGCAGGTTGCCGGAGGCGATGCGCTTGATGAAGCCGGGAACATCGATGTGAGTGGGACAAGCGCCCGTGCACGGTGCATCGAAGCAGTAGAGGCAGCGGTCTGCCTCAATGACCGCAGCCTGGGGCGCGAGCGGCGGCTTGAGTTCGCTGAATCGCTCGCGAAGAAGAGGATCATCGGGTAAAGTTGCGGTGCTCATGCAGACCTCAGGGAAGTTGCGGTGCCGGGCGCGCTCAACTTCAAAATACAGGAGCCTCGCGCCACAACCCGTTTGAAAATCACTTTAAGAAGCAACCAGAGGCCCATATAATTCGGGCCGGCGGTCGCGGAAAAACTGCCAGGTACGCCGCACTTCGGCAATCTCGTCCAAATCCAGATCGGCGGTCAGCACTTCATCTTTGTCGCGCGACGCTTGGGCAACAATCTGGCCGCGCGGATTGGCGAAGTAGCTTGACCCGTAAAACTCGCCAATGTTCCAAGGAGGCTCGGTGCCTACGCGGTTGATGGCAGCGATAAAGTATCCATTGGCCGCGGCGTGCGCCGGCTGCTCCAGCTTCCACAGGTATTCGCTTAGACCGGCCACGGTGGCGGATGGGTTAAACACGATCTCCGCACCGTTGAGGCCGAGGCAGCGCGCGCCTTCGGGAAAGTGACGGTCATAACAGATATAAACGCCGATCTTTGCAAAGCCCAGATCAAAGACCGGATAGCCCAGGTTGCCGGGCCGGAAGTAAAACTTCTCCCAAAACCCCGGTGCCACGTGAGGGATGTGCGTTTTGCGATATTTGCCGAGGTAAGTGCCATCGTTATGGATGACTGCGGCGGTGTTGTAGAAGATGCCTTCCAGCTCAATCTCGTAGACCGGAACTATCATCGCAACTTTCAATTCCCGGGCGAGCGATCGCATCAGGCTGACCGTGGGGCCATCGGGGACACGCTCGGTGCTTTCATACCATTTGACAGATTGCTCGGCGCAAAAATAGGGGCCGTTGAAGATCTCCTGCAGGCACACGATTTGGGCGCCGTCTGCAGCCGCCTGGCGGATGAGACCCAGGTGTTTCTCGATCATGGCCTTCTTTTGAACTGCCAACGGCTCGGTGGCCGGCACGGCGTTGGAGGCCTGGATAATAGAACATCGAACGACTCGGGGCATGGTGCGCCGACTCCACGGGGTAACATCTGTGAGTATTAGACGGTAATTGAATTGAGCCGGTTGAGCAATGGATTTGTTCCCTGGCCTTGGCGCAGGCAAGTATTGGACTTGTCAGTATTTGACTTTGTTCTCCGACTCGATCCAGGCGGCGAAGCTGGCCCAGGCCTCACCGCCGAGGAATTGCGAGGCGGGCAACGAACGCGCCTCCTTGTCCCTGCAGAATTCCTGGTAGAGAAAAGCGTCGTCAAATCCGGCGCGGGCAGCATCCGCGGCAGTGCAACTGAAGTAGACGGCACGGAGCCGCGCCCAGTACGCTGCGGCCAGGCACATGGGGCAGGGCTCGCAACTGGTGTAGAGTTCGCAGCCCGCCAGGGTGAATGTGCCCAGGGCCCTGCAGGCCGCGCGGATGGCGTTCACCTCGCCGTGCGCGGTGGGATCCTGGGTCGCGGTGACAGTGTTCACACCCTCGCCTACGATCTTGCCGTCGCGCACGATGACGGCTGCAAAAGGCCCGCCTTTGCCGCCGACAACATTGTCTGTGGCCAGCCAAATCGCGCGGCGCATAAACTCCGGATTCGGTGCGGTCGAATTCAAGGACTTGCCCTCAACCTCCCTCAGCGGTGAAAGTAAACACAGTATGGCACAGGCATTCCGCTCCACCCGAGTCTTGACGCCAGAGGGGCTTAGGCCCGCGACTCTGCTGGTTGAGGATGAGCGCATCGCCGAAGTGTGCGCCTGGGATAAAGCGCCGCCGGGGGTCAGTCTGCACGATTATGGGGACTCTGTTCTGTTGCCGGGCTTGGTGGATTCGCACGTACACATCAACGAGCCCGGTCGTACCGAGTGGGAGGGATTCTGGACCGCGACGCGGGCAGCCGCCTCAGGCGGAATCACCACCCTGGTGGACATGCCCCTGAATTGTGTGCCCGAGACCATCGATGAACATGCGCTAAACGCCAAGCGCGCTGCGGCTCAGGGGCGGGCGTGGGTGGATTGGGCTGCGTGGGGCGGCGTGGTGCGCGGCAACGCCGAGGCACTGCAACCATTGGCCGCAGCGGGCGTTCCCGGCTTTAAGTGCTTTCTGGTTCACTCCGGCATTGACGGCTTCGCCTGGGTGGGCGAGGCCGATCTGCGCCTCGCCCTGGAACGCCTGCGCGGATCCGGCCTGCCGCTGCTCGCGCACGCTGAGGTGGCCGGGCCGGTCAACTCGGCAACTGATGCTTTGAACGCCGCGAACGCAGACTGGCGCAAGTATTCGACTTACCTGGCCTCGCGGCCGGATGCCGCGGAGGTGGAAGCAATTGCTTTGCTAATCCGCCTGACCGAGGAGTTCGATACGCATGTCCACATCGTGCATCTAGCCAGCGCACAGGCGCTTCCTCAGCTTGCCGAAGCGCGCAGACGCGGCGTGCGCATCACCGTTGAAACCTGTGTGCACTACTTATGGTTCGTGGCCGAAGAGATTCCCGATGGCGCCACGGAGTTCAAATGTGCCCCACCCATTCGGAGCGTGCGGAATCGCGAGGCGTTGTGGAACGCGCTGGAGAGCGGACTAATCGACATGGTGATCACCGATCACTCGCCCTGCCCGCTGGCAATGAAGCACCATGAAGAAGGCCGCTGGGACTTGGCCTGGGGCGGCATCGCCAGCCTGGGTCTTGCTCTGCCGGTCCTCTGGACCGCAATGACCCGGCACGGATTAGGCATTGAACGGATAGGAACCTGGATGGCGACGGCGCCCGCCAAGCTGGCCGGCCTGACCGGCCGCAAGGGAGCGCTCGCGGCCGGCGCCGACGCGGATATTGTGGTCTTCGATCCGGATGCGGTGTGGACCGTAACGCAAGATCATTTGCACTTTCGCCACAAAGTCTCGCCGTACATCGGCGCGGAGCTGCGCGGGCGCGTGCAACAGACCTGGCTGCGCGGCCGGCAGGTCTTCGGCCAGGATGGCTTTGCCGACGAGGCGCGCGGCAGAGAGTTGGTGCGCACATGAGAGACCACGCCCGTCGCGCAATTGCGGAATGCAAACACATCGCCACAATGAGCGAGGAGCCTGACCGCATCACGCGCCGTTTTCTTACGCCGCCCGTGCACCAGGTTCACGCCCATCTGCGCGCTCGCATGGAGGCACTCAGCATGACGGTGCATGTGGATGCGGCGGGCAATCTTTGCGGACTGTGGCAACCTGCAGGCGCAGGCGGTGCACGGCTCATCATGGGTTCGCACATCGACACGGTGCCTAACGCGGGGGCCTATGACGGCATACTCGGCGTGGCGCTGGCGCTCGAATGGGTTGCATTGGCGCAGGAACTGGCGCTGCCCCTCGCACTTGAAGTGATTGCTTTCTCTGAGGAAGAGGGCGTGCGCTTTGGGGTTCCTTTTATTGGCAGCCGCGTGGTGGCGGGCCGATTCGACCCCGCATTGCTTGAATTCAAAGACTCGGATGGGGTCACGATGGAGCAGGCGATTCTGGACTATGGGCTCGATCCGGGCCACATTGCCGAAGCAGCTGTGGACGGTGACGTGCTGGGCTTTGTGGAGCTTCATGTCGAACAGGGCCCGGTGCTTGACTCCGCAGGATTAAGCGTCGCGGCAGTCTCTGAAATTATGGGCCAGACGCGGCTCAGCCTGAAGTTTACCGGCCAAGCCAACCATGCGGGCACGACGCCCATGCGCCTGCGCCGCGATGCGCTCTTCGCAGCCGCGGAGTGGATTACCGCCGTGGAAACGTACGCGCTTGCCACCGAAGGCCTGGTGGCTACGATCGGCAAACTCTCAGTGGATCCAAATGCCAGCAACGTGATTCCGGGAGTGGCACAGCTCAGCCTGGATGTTCGCCACCCCGACGATACCTCCCGCAACGATGCCGTGGATTCGTTGCTGGCAAAGGCCAACGTCATTGCCGCGCGGCGCGGATTGACTGCCACATGCGTTCGCGAGATGGATCAGCCGGCGGTGCCCATGGACGAACGCCTGACTGCCTTCGTTACTGAAGCGATTGATGCCTGCGGCTTGCGTGTGAAGACGATGCCCAGTGGTGCGGGCCACGATGCCATGGTGATGGCGGCGCGCATGCCCGCGGCAATGCTCTTCCTGCGCAGTCCCGGCGGCATCAGCCACCATCCGGCGGAAACTGTGCTTGAAGAAGATGTGGAGGCCGCTCTGCACGTCGGACGCAAATTTCTTCTGCGCCTGGCGGCAGAAAGTCGTTAGAATCGAACGACATCATCCCCCGCGAGGTCACGTGTGCATCATCTGGGAGCAACGCGAAGCAGCCTGAAAGCGGACCACCTGCTGCATACGCCGGACACGTTTGTGCGTACCCCGTTGCCCGGTGCAGCAGGCGTGGAGTTTATCGTCCATGCAGCGCCGCAGATGGGCGCGCGCTTTACGCAGATGACCGCGGAGTTCGCCGCTGGAGGCTCGCTGGGCGTTACTCCGGCACAGCGCTTCGTCTATGTCATCGAGGGCGAGTTGGAGTTGAAAGCGGGCGGCAAAAAGCACGTTCTCGATCCAGGCGGATTTGCCTACCTACCCGAAGCCGCAGCGCACACTGTACACGCACTTTCAGCTTCGCGCGCCGCGGTGATAGAGAAGTCCTATGAACCGCAACCGGGTGTTGCGGCTCCGGAGGTTGTTGTCGGCGACGAGGCCGCCGTCAGTGCCGTTCCGTTGATGGACGACGAAGCCCTGAAGGTGCGCGCGCTGATGCCCGATGGACCGCCGTATGACTTTGCCGTCAACACTATGACCTACGATCCCGGCGCGTCGCTGAGCATGGTAGAGATTCATGTGATGGAGCACGGACTGTTGATGCTTGAGGGCGGAGGCATCTACAGACTGGGCGACTCGTGGTACCCGGTGAACGCCGGCGACTTTATCTGGATGGCGCCCTATTGCCCGCAGTGGTTTGGCGCGCTTGGCAAGCGGCCGGCCAAGTACCTCATCTACAAAGACTGGCGCAGACATCCGCTGGGAGCGTAGACCATGAGCACTCATCCTAGACTCGAGATCGATGGGCTGATTGCAGAGTTGATGGCCCTGGCCCAAATCTCTGAAGCTGCTCCGCCGATCGTGACGCGGGTGGTCTTTGGCGAAGCGGACCGGCGGGCGCGCGCTTACGTGAAAGGGCTGTGCACGGCCGCAGGGCTCACCGTGCGGGAAGATGCGGTGGGCAACACTTTTGCCCGCTGGCAGGGCAGCGATGCGGAACTCGCGCCGGTGGGGACAGGCTCCCACATCGATGCGATTCCTAACGCAGGCTTGTACGACGGATGTGTCGGAGTGCTCGGCGGACTGGAAGCGATTCGTGTCCTGCAACATCTCGGGTTCAAGCCGCAACGGTCGATTGAATTGGTGATCTTTACCGCCGAGGAGCCCACGCGATTCGGCATCGGCTGCCTGGGTAGCCGAATGATGGCCGGTGTGTTGACGCCCTCGCAGGCGCATGCGCTCCGCGACAAAGAAGGCCGTGGACTGGAGGAGTTGCGCACGCAGGCCGGATTCGCTGGTGCGCTGGAATCCGTTGTTTTGCCGATAGGAAAATTCCATCAATTCATCGAACTGCATATCGAACAGGGCCCGCTGCTCGAACAGGACGGAATCGACGTTGGACTCGTGACTCACATCGCCGCACCGGCCAGCGTGCGTGTTGTGATTGAAGGCGAAGGCGGACACGCAGGGGCTCGGCTGATGCCCGGACGCAAAGATGCGCTTGCCGCTGCTGCGGAGTTGATTCTGGCCTTGGAGACGGCGGCCAAGTCTACTGGAGCAATCGATACCGTGGCTACGGTAGGCGTTTGCGAGGTCTTTCCCGGAGCGGTGAACAGCATTCCTTCGCGCGTGCGCCTCGAAACTGACATTCGCGATATAGACGGTGCGCGCCGCGACCGCGTGATTGATGCACTGCATGCTACCTGCCGCCAAGTCTCAGAACAGCGCGGCGTAGCAATCGCTGAAGAACTGGTGAATGCCGACCCGCCCGCCACTTGCGATACAGAGATTTTGGCGGCGCTCGAAGCATCGGCAGTCGAGGCGGGCAAGAGCTACAAGAAGATGGTGAGCCGCGCCTATCATGACTCCCTTTTTATGGCCCGCATCGCACCGGTAGCTATGCTGTTCATTCCCTGCCGCGGTGGAGTGAGCCATCGGCCCGATGAGTACGCCTCACCAAAATGGATTGGCAGCGGAGTGCACGTGCTGGCGCGTACGCTGGCGGTGCTGACTGCGTAAATCATTCGCTTTGCAACCAGCCCGCGCCGATGTATGCTATGCCTCAACCCGTACGGTCGTTCGGACTTCCCCAATCCATGAGCACGAGCGAGACAACCCGCATCGTAGGCGCCTCCGTCACCCGCAAGGAGGGAGTAGATAAGCTGCTCGGCCGGGCGCGGTATGTGGACGACATCGAGCGCGAAGGCATGTGGCATGGAGCGACCGTGCGCAGTTCCATCCCGCGCGGCTTCATCCGGTCCATCGGCTTTGATCGCCGCATCGATTGGAGCCAGTTCGCGGTCGTCTCCGCCGCCGACATTCCGGGAGATAACCACATTCAGCTCATCGTCTCCGACCAGCCATGCCTGGCCGACGGCATGGTGAATCATCGTGAAGAAGCCATCCTGCTGCTCGCGCACCCAGACAAGCACAAATTGCGTGATGCAGTAGAGTCCGTGCATATCGAGTACGAACCACTGCCGGCGGTCTTCTCGATCGAGGAGAGCGAACGTCAGAATCCGATCGTGTGGGGCGCCGATAACGTGTTCAAGACCTTCCTGCTGGAGAAAGGTGATGTGGACTCCGCGTGGGCGAGCGCCGCGCACATTGTCGAAGGCGAGTATCGCACCGGCGCACAGGAACATCTCTATATTGAGAACAATGGCGTCATTGCAGAGTACAGCGCAGAGCGCGGGGTGACAGTTTGGGGCTCACTGCAATGTCCTTTCTATGTGCACAAATCGCTGCTCGCGATCTTCGATCTACCTGCAGAAAAAGTCCGGGTCATCCAGACCGAGACGGGCGGCGCCTTTGGAGGCAAAGAGGACTATCCTTCGCTGCTGGCTGCGCATGCCACATTGCTGGCAATGAAGAGCGGGCATCCGGTCAAAATGATCTACGACCGCATGGAGGATCTGGCCGCGACCACCAAGCGCCATCCTTCGCGCGTGCGCCACCGTACTGCGCTCGACAGCGAAGGCAAACTGCTGGCCATGGATATCGAGATTGCCACCGACGGAGGCGCGTACTCCACACTGTCATCCACTGTGCTTTCGCGGGCCACGCTGCATTCTCCGGGGCCGTATGTGTGCCCCAACGTACGCATTCGGTCACGCTCCTGGGCTACAAATGCCGTACCCTACGGCGCGTTTCGCGGTTTTGGCGCGCCGCAAACCATCTTCGCCGTCGAGCGCCACATGGATGAGATCGCTGCAAGCCTCGGCATTGATCCGACCGAGTTGCGGCGCAGGAATTTCCTTCATGACGGTGACACCACCGCGACCGAACAAGTGATGCGTGAGCCTGTCATCCTGGATCAACTGCTCGATCGCGCGCTGGCGGAAAGCAACTACCATGCGAAGCGAGCCCAGTTTGCCGGCGAGAATCCTGCCGGTGCGGTCAAGCGCGGCATGGGCGTTGCTGCCTTCTATCACGGGTCAGGCTTCACCGGCTCTGGCGAACGATATCTGAATTCACTGGCCGGTGTGGATGTGACACCGAAAGGTGAGGTGCGTGTGCTGGTCTCAAGCACCGAGTTCGGCCAGGGAACCAACACCGTGCTCACGCAGATTGCCGCCGAAGCTATCGGGCTGGACTACAGCGACGTGATCATGGCCCCCGCCGACACCGGCATCGTTCCCAACAGCGGACCCACCGTGGCATCGCGCACGGCCATGGTTGTGGGCCAATTGATTGAGCGTGCGGGCCGGCAACTTGTGGGCCTGCTCCGTGAGCACGCGGGCCTCGATGAGCATTTCACGCGTGCGGAGTTCTTTGCGGCATCGGAGCGCTATCGAGCCGCAAAAGGAGAAGTCGTATCCCTCTGCCGATACGAGCCGCCGCCGGGCATCTTCTGGGACGACCAGAAGTATCGCGGCGAAGCGTACCCGGCATTCGCATGGTCTGTTCAGGTTGCACAGGTAGCTGTCGACACCGTCACTTGCTCCGCGGAGGTGGAGGAGTTCTGGTCAGTGCAGGAAGCAGGCCGGGTAATCAATCCCGTGTTGGCTGCGGGGCAGATTGAAGGCGGCATTGCGCAGGGCATCGGCTACGCACTCTATGAAAAGGTGCTGTTGCAGAATGGGCAGATGATTAACAACCAGATGACAAACTACATCATGCCCACCGCAGAAGATGTACCGCCGATTCATGTCCACTTCGTTGAGATTCCTTTCCAACACGGCGGCTACGGCGCCAAGGGTGTTGGCGAGTTGCCGCACGATGGCCCGGCACCGGCAATTCTGAATGCCATCCGAGATGCAACGGGCGTGAGCTTCCATTCGATTCCATTGCTGCCCGAGGATCTGTTTGCCGCGCTTGCCGCTCGCCAGGCAATCGAGGAGCCGGCGACCGTATGAGCGAGTGCTGGCCCACTATCCGCATCACCGTCAATGGCCAATGCCATGTTGTGCACGCGCCTCCCATGAAGCGGTTGCTCGACGTGCTGCGCGAGGATCTGCATCTGACGGGAACGAAAGAGGGCTGCGGCGAGGGTGAGTGCGGCTCGTGTTCTGTGCGCATGAACGGCGAATTGGTGAATAGCTGCCTGGTGCCGGTGCTGCAAGCCGAGGGCGCAAGCATCGAGACCGTCGAAGGGCTCGCGCAGAACGGCGAGCTACATCTCTTGCAACAGGCATTTCTCAAATGCGGAGGCGCTCAGTGTGGCATCTGCACGCCCGGCATGTTGATGGCTGCAACGCACCTGCTGGCGCACAATCCTCACCCCGATATTGCCGAAATTCGCGAGGGACTCGCCGGCAACCTATGCCGCTGTACCGGCTTCATGCGCATCTTCGAGTCGGTTATTGCCGCGGCCGCCGAATCCGGCACGGCCGAGGAGGAAAGGGCGGCAGATGCGAGGTGATGCGGAAGCGCATGAATTCATCGCACCCGGCAGCCTGAGTGCGGTACTGAAGTTGATGGCGGACGCGCCCGGCGAATGGACGCCGATTGCAGGCGGTACAGAATTAATGGTGGCGCATGCGGCTGGCCGGCTTAATGCAAAAAAACTTGTGAGTCTCTGGGACATCTCCGATCTGCGCTTTATCAACGCAACAACTGAAAGCATCGCGATTGGCGCAGGCGTTACGTTCAGCGATTTGCGCGAGCACGCAGTAGTCGCCTCCGACCTGCCGCTCCTGGCCAAGGCATCTAGTTGGATTGGATCCATCGCCAACCAAAGCCGCGCAACTGTGGGCGGCAACCTTGTGAATGGGTCGCCTGCCGCCGACTCGTCCCCAGCGCTGCTGACCTACGATGCGGAGATCGAAGTAGTGTCGGTGCGCGGCCGACGTCGCATTGCCTACAGCGAATTTCATACTGGTTATAAGCGCAATATTCTGGCCGCAGATGAACTGCTCTATGCAATTCATCTTCCGCGCCGCTTTGTGCGTCACCGCCAATACCTGCGAAAAGTAGGAACGCGGCGCGCCATGGCCATCGCCAAGGTTGCGCTCGCCGGGACAGTTCTTCTGGAAGGGAAGACAATCAGTGAAATTCGCATGGCTGCGGCGAGCCTGGCGCCGTTCCCCACGCGGCTCTATCGAACTGAAGCCGCTCTTCTGGGCGAGGCTGTGACGGCCGAGACGATTCACGCCGCACGCAAGGCGCTCCTGGCCGAGTCGCAACCCATTGACGACATCCGCTCCACGGCCGAATACAGGAAAGGCGTAGCTGCAAATCTTCTTGAGGAATTTCTGCAATCATTGCAGCAGGAGAGTGGGACACGATGAATCCGGTGCTCGCAGCATGGAACCAGGCGGATGAGGAGACTGCACTCACTACAATGATCGCCTGTTGCGGAGCTCGACGTTGGGCAGCGGCAATGGTTGCTTTGCGTCCCATTGATGGGATCTTCGAATTAAGCATGGCGGCGGATCGAGTGTGGAGCACGATGGGAGAAGATGACTGGATGGAGGCATTTGCCTGCCATCCAGTCATCGGCGGGCGCGACGCCACACAGGCCACGGCGCAATCACTCGAGTGGTCGAGGAATGAGCAATCATCCATTGCCGTCGCGACGGATCTCGTGCTGGCCGAACTTGCCGAATGCAACAGGATGTACAGCAGCGCTACGGATTCACCTACATTGTTTGCGCCACGGGCAAAAGCTCCGAAGAGATGCTCAGCATCCTCAAACGGCGCCTGGCCAGCGACCGCGCAACTGAAGTGCGCGAGGCCGCTGAGCAGCAACGCCAGATTACTCAAATTCGACTGGGAAAGTGGTTGATCTCATGAGCAGGATCACGACGCATGTCCTGGATACAGTGCTGGGAAAGCCGGCTGTGGGTATTGCTCTCCGGCTGGAGCGGAGAGAAGGCGATACGTGGGTCACTGCTGCTACCGGTGTCACGGACAAAGATGGACGAAGCGGCGACTTGGTCGCGGATGCGGCCTCCGGCACCTACCGACTCATCTTCAACACCGGTCCTTATTTCGCCGTCGGCGGGCGGCACAGCCTCTACCCAGAGATTTGCATCACCTTTAATTGCGGCACTGAAGCGCATTACCACTTGCCGCTTCTATTGAGCGATAACAGCTACACAACCTATCGAGGAAGTTGAGAGATGGCGAAACTGGGTGAGAATAGCTACGGAAAATCGCGTGTACGCCTTTCGCGCATTACGCGCCACGCGGATCGCCACGACTTTAACGAGTGGATCGTTGAAGTGTTGCTGCAAGGCGACTTCGAATCCAGTTTCACGGCGGCGGACAACAGTAAGATTCTGCCCACTGACACCATGAAGAACACTGTCTACTCGATAGCCCGCGGCTCAAATGCCACCACCATCGAAGAGTTCGCCACTGAACTCGGCGACTATCTGCTCAACAACAATCCGCAGGTCTCAAAGGCCAGCATTGAGATCAAGGAGAATGCCTGGGAGCGCTTAAGCGTGGACGGCATACCTGACCCAACGACCTTCAAACTTGGCGGGCCAGAGTTGCAGACCGTATGTGCGGTGCGCGCGAAGGGCGGCGCCTGGTCGATAACCTCCGGCGTTGAGGGGCTGACTATCCTGAAGACCACCAAGTCAGCCTTTACCGGCTACATCAAGGACAAACTGACTACGCTCAAGCCGGCAACCGATCGCATCTTCGGCACCCGCGCCACAGTGCGGTGGGAATTTGCAGCGGCCAAACCGGACTACGCCGCGGTTCGCCGAAAGATTACCGCGGCGCTGCTCAAGGAGTTTGCCGCGCACCACAGTATGAGCGTGCAGCACACACTATTCGACATGGGCAAAGCCGCGCTGGATGCGGCGCCGGAGATTGCGCGTGTCACGCTTACTATGCCCAATCTGCACCATCTGCTTGCGGATCTAAGTCCCTTCGGACAGGACAACCCAAATCACATCTTTGTGCCCAT
>Ga0181519_10003289_pt1 | contig 13355 bp, 9 predicted proteins | sample PEATcosm2014_Bin_26_FD_121102 | JGI IMG/M metagenome (GOLD analysis project Ga0181519, IMG submission 121102) | Peatland microbial communities from MTU Mesocosm Facility, Houghton, MI, USA - PEATcosm2014_Bin02_10_metaG | ecosystem: Environmental > Terrestrial > Soil > Wetlands > Peat | place... | reverse complement strand
GCTTGACGAAGGTTGCGACCTGACTCATGTTGGCGTCACCGATGATCACGTGGAGTCGACGGAACCTCTCGGCGTCGGCGTGGGGTTCGTCACGGGTGTTGATGATCGGGCGCTTCAGCGTCGTCTCGAGCCCCACGATCTCCTCGAAAAACTCCGAACGTTGCGATAGCTGGAAGGAAGGATTGTGCTCGAGGGCCGGTTCCGTCTCGGCCCCCACCTTCCCGGCGCCCACGATGATCTGTCGCGAGACGAAGTGCGGCACCATCGCGCGAATCAGGTGAGCGAACTCGAGGTCCCGGCGCACGAGGTAGTTCTCGTGGGTGCCGTAGGAGTTGCCCTTGCCGTCGGAGTTGTTCTTGTAGAGCGTGATCGCCTGGTGCGCGTCGAGCATCTCGTTCGCCACGAGGAGGGCTCGACGCATCACCTCTTCGCCGGCGACGTCGTAGAGCGTCGCCTCGAGCGGCGTGCGGCACTCCGGCGAGGAGTACTCGGGGTGGGCGTGGTCGACGTAGAGACGAGCGCCGTTGGTGAGTACCGTGTTGGCGAGGTGCGTCTCGACAATGGGGGCGAAGGACGTGAGACCGGGCAGACCGCGCGCGTCGAGCTCGGGCGTCTCGCCGTGGAAGTCCCAGTTGATGCGGGTACGGCCTTGCTGGGCGTAGGCGTTCACGATGATGCTCGAGGCGGTGATCGGATCCAGGTCCGGTCCCCCGGCGATGCCGTACTCGGTCTCGATGCCGAGGACCTTCGCGATGGCCATGGCCTAGAGGTACTGGCCCGTGCCGACGTGTTGGATCGAGCGCCCTCCCTTGACGTCGGTCTCCTCGCGATTGATGAGCGTGCGGATGAAGATGATCCGCTCGCCCTTCTTGCCCGAGATTCGCGCCCAGTCATCAGGATTGGTGGTGTTGGGCAGATCCTCGTTCTCGCGATACTCCTGGCGGATCGATTCGAACAGGTCGTCAGTCTTCAGTCCTCGTCCCTTGCCGGCGATCTCGCGCTTGACGGCGAGCTTCTTCGCGCGACGCACGATGTTCTCGATCATCGCACCGGAGGCGAAGTCCTTGAAATAAAGGATCTCCTTGTCGCCGCCCTGGTACGTGACCTCGAGGAATCGGTTGGTGTCGTCGACGCGATACATCTGGGCGACCGTGACCTCGATCATGGCGCGAACCGCCTTTTCGCGGTCACCACCCCCGAGTTCGCGGACCAAGGTCTCATCGATCGGGAGGTCGGTGTGCAAGTATCGCTCGAAGATCTGGGCGGCCGCGTCCACGTTGGGACGTTCGATCTTGATCTTGACGTCGAGGCGGCCTGGACGAAGGATGGCGGGGTCAATCAAGTCCTCGCGGTTCGTCGCGCCGATGACGATGACGTCGCGTAGTGATTCCACGCCGTCGATCTCGGCGAGTAGCTGGGGCACGATCGTCGATTCCATATCCGAACTGATGCCGGTTCCTCGGGTGCGAAACAGCGAGTCCATCTCGTCAAAGAAGATGATGACCGGTACTCCTTCTTCGGCCTTCTCGCGTGCACGCTGAAAGACCAGTCGAATCTGGCGCTCGGTCTCACCGACGTACTTATTGAGTAGTTCGGGACCCTTGATGTTGAGGAAATAGGAGCGAACGTTTCGGTTACCAGTGAGTTCGGCGACCTTCTGAGAGAGCGAATTCGCAACGGCTTTGGCGATCAAGGTCTTGCCGCAACCGGGTGGACCGTAGAGCAGTATGCCCTTGGGCGCGGGAAGCTCGTAGTCCTGGAACAAGGCCCGGTGCAAGTACGGCAACTCGACGGCGTCGGTGATCGACTCGATTTGTTCGTCCAGTCCCCCCACGTCGGCGTAACTGATGTCGGGCACCTCTTCGAGCACTAGCTCTTCGGCCTCTTGACGCAACAACTTCTCTACGAGCAGGTTCGAACGCAGGTCGAGCAGGAGGGCGTCGCCACTTCGCAGTTTGATGTCCCGTAGCGCGTCAGCCAGTTCCACGACGCGTTCCTCGTCGGCGCGAGCGTAGACGAGCACCCGGCGCTCGTCGATGACTTCTTTCACGGTGACGACTTCGCCCTGGCCATCGGCGTCGCGCACGCCGATGACGCTAAAGGACTCGTTGAGTACGACCTCGTTGCCCCGTTGGATTTGGCCTGGGTCGAGTCCTGGGTGTAGCGCCACGCGCATCTTTCGTCCCGACGCGAAGATGTCCACTGAGCCGTCGTCGTTGAAGTCGATGAAGGTCCCATAGACCGCCGGCGGCTGCGTAAGTTTTTCTACCTCTTCGCGCAGCGCGGCGATCTGGTCGCGCGTCTGTTGGATGGTGATGGTCAGTTTCTCGTTGCTCGACCGGGTTTGGGCAAGTTGACCGCGAGCCTCGAGGAGCTTCTCTTCGAGCATCTCGATGCGACGAGTGGCCTGTTCGACGTCACTGAGCGTGAAGTCGCCCGGCGCGTTGACGACGATTAGGTCGTCGTCCTCGGGAGGCTGGTTGAATCGCTCGTTACGGTCCATACATTTACCCTAGGTGAGGTGGGTGGTGGTACTGCAATCCCAATGTTAAATTCAGCCGCTAAAGTGGCAGTTCGGGAGTAGCCACGGAGGGCCAGAAAATGAAGGTGTGGATCGACCAGGACCTGTGTACTGGTGACGGACTTTGTGAAGAAATCTGCCCTTCCGTCTTCACGCTGCTCGACGACGGACTCGCCTACGTGAAGGAAGGGGACTCGGTCATGAGTTCGCCTGGCGGGGCCGAGGGTCTCGCCGCGGTGCCCGCCGGGATGGAAGACGCCGTAACCGAGGCATCAGAAGAGTGCCCCGGTGAGTGCATTTTCATCGAGAATGACTAGTTGCTCGCTGAGCTGACTGGATGCGCGCTCGATTCGTACGGATAGAACGTCGCACGCTGTTCTCCGGCCTCGATGATCCATCGCTCTTGTGCTTCGTAGGTATATCGACTTAACCCAGTCGCGAGGCGCCGCCGCACGCGACCCGACGTCCTTGGCGGGCTTGGATTCTCTGGCTGGGTCTCTCGCGCGCGAGACTCGACGGCTTCAACGCCTCGCAAACGACGTCGCCTTCGTTCGGACCGCTAGTCAGCGTCGGGTAGGTCGACGCGACCCACGAGCCGGCGCGCGGAGGTGAGAAAGCCCGTGTGGGCCACCATCCGGTGATCAGGGCGTACTGATCGACCGTCGATGTGCCACGTGCGACGAAGGATCTCGACGGTCTCCTCGAGTCCAAAGGAATGCTGGCGTAGCGTCTCGCGCAGCAATTGGGTCTGATTGATGGTGGGCAGATACGAAAGAAGGATGCCGCCCGGGCGTAGCGCGTTCTCGGCGTGCTTTACGACGTCCCATGGTTCGGGCATGTCAAGGATCACCCGATCGAATCCCTCGTGGTCAATGCCTTGCGTGACGTCACGTATTTGGACGTCGTAGGCAACGTCGGGACCGAGCATTTCATAGACGTTCTTCTTCGCCTGCTCGGCGAAATCCTCACGAATCTCGTAGCCGGTTATCAACGCGCCCGCTCGCAGTAAGGTCATTGAGAGCGCACCCGAACCCACTCCTGATTCCAGCACCCGCATCCCCGGGCCGATGTCGGCTTGCATGAGTATGGTGCCCAGGTCCTTGGGATAGATGACTTGAGCTCCGCGAGGCATCTTGAGTACGACGTCAGACAACGTGGGTCGAAGCACCAGGAAGCTCCGCTCCGTGCTGCCCTTGATCAGCGATCCTTCTGGTGCCCCGATGACATCATCGTGTTGGATGATTCCCGCATGAGTGTGAAACGCGGCTCCCGAGCGCAGGGTGATGAGGTAGTGGCGATCCTTGGCGTCAATGAGCATGACTCGTTCGCCCAACGCGAGGTACTCGCTACTCACGCACGGTCTCGCTTCACGCGTCCCGCCTTCGCGGCGCGCGCGTCAACAAATCGAAAGAGAAGGATCGCCAGAGCGATCGAGAACCATCGAGGTGATTTTTGCAGCCAGCCTCGAACAAGCGAGGACGCGAAGGCGAAGCGCAGCAGCCGGCGAAGCATCAACTCGCGCGGTTCTTGCGGGCCCGGCGACTGCGCCGACCACGAAGCCATCCCCACGCGTAACCGGTGAAGAGGCCACCCAATCCTGCCGCGGCCCCGTTCGCGTCCTGGCCCTTCATGCGCTTGGTCGCGGTGAGTTCGCTCGGAAGCAACGCGCGAATGGAACGTTCGAGCTCACGTCGAGTCTCCGAGTGGGTCACTTGGAAGCCTTCAAGCGTCGCTGGGCACTCCCGCTGACCACGCGCCACGCCGTGAGTGCGATTATGGACCCCGCGAGCACGACGATGATCAGGTACGGCAGCCAGGAGAGACTTCCGTCGAGTACGCGGAATTGGTCCTGGAGGAAGCGCAGCGCACCAAAGAGCATGAGGGTGGCTCCCAGGCCTACGAAGAGGCTTCCCAGCGCGCCGACGAGAACGAAACGACCCAACTCCTTGAGCGGCTGGATGGTCTCCTCCTTCAAGTAACGAAGGAAGAGCGAGCGAATGTCACGTAGATCACCCTTGATACTGGCTCCGCGAAGGAGTTTGCGCCAGGCAGGAGTCTTCACGCGTCCAGCCTACTCAGCACGATCTCGAATCAAGTACGTCGAACTCGCGGTGGCGACTAACTGGCCCGTGGCGTTGACGATTTTGGCCTCCACGAACGAGATGACACTGCCGGGTTTCAATACCGTCGCGGTGCAGGTGAGAACGTCGCCCGGCGACGCGACGCGCAGGAACGACACCTTCATTTCGGTGTTGGCGACGCTCACCTTTCGCTCACCCGCCGAGGTCAGCGCCGACGCGCCCATGGCCGAGTCCAGCATGGCGGCGAGGAACCCCCCTTGGACGATGCCGACCGGGGTGAGGAAGCGCTCGTCCACGCGCATGGTCCAGACGGTGACGCCGGGCACTGACTTTTCTACGCAGGTAAGCCCGAGCGTCAGGTCGCAGTTCGGAGGTACTTGGACGGCCACTTTTGAAGGCTACCGGCCCAGTTGTGCCCCTTCGATGCCCGCCTTGTTACTACTGTCGTAGTCATGGTCGACCAGTTGTTTCCCGGAGCGAGCGAACTCGAAGGCCGCGCCATCCGTGAGATTTCGGCATTGGCGATGGACGCGCCCGCAGCGGCCAAGTCCGGACACAGCGGCACCGCCATGGCCCTGGCCCCATTGGGTGTCATGCTCTTCTCACGCGTCCTGCGCCACGATCCCACCGACGAGCGATGGAGTGACCGTGATCGTTTCGTCCTGAGCAATGGTCACGCCTCGATGCTGCAATACGGTCTCGCCCACGTGTTTGGCTACGACCTCAGCATGGACGACATTCGCTCATTTCGACAACCGCACTCCCGGACGCCCGGCCACCCCGAGGTTGGCACCGCACCGACCGTTGAGGTTTCGACCGGTCCCCTCGGCCAAGGCATCGCCAACGGTGTCGGCATGGCCATCGCCGAGCGAATGTTGCGAGCCCAGTACGGCGAGGGCTTGGTGAACCACCGCGTCTGGGTGATTGCGGGTGACGGATGCATTGAAGAGGGCATAAGTCACGAAGCATCCTCGCTCGCCGGCCAGCTCGGGCTCGACCGATTGACGGTCTTCTACGACGACAATCACATCACCATCGATGGCCCGACGGAATTAGCCCTGCACGACGACACCGCCCAGCGCTTCGCCGCCTACGGCTGGCACGTCATCAACGTGGGCGATCAAGCGAACAACCTCGACGTCTTGGAAAAAGCCTGTCGCGACGCCGTCGCCGAAACCACGCGACCTACGCTGATCATCGTTCGATCCCACATTGGATTTCCGTCGCCCGAGATGATGGACACTCGAGAGGCGCACGGTTCACCCTTCTCCGCCGAAGCGATCACCGCCGCCAAAGCCATCCTCGGCGTGCCCGATAGAGCGTTCGTCGACGATCCCGATCTTCCGTCGCTGTTGATTGAATCGCTGAAGGAACAGCGACGGGCCCGGACCGAATGGGAATCGCGCGTCACCGCCGCTGGCGCCCAGGGCGTGGCGTTACTCGAGCAGCTCGCGACCAACGGCGTGGCAGTGATCACGACCAAACCTGAACGGTTCGCCGCCGGGACCATGGTCGCCACGCGCAAGGCCATGAAACGTGCGTTGGACGTCTTCTCCGCCCAAACCCCCGGTATCAGTTCGGGATCGGCCGATCTGACCGACAACACCGGGGCGGAGTTGATCCACTCGTCATTGCAGAGCGCTGAGAATCCGGGTGGTCGCCAGATTCACTACGGCATCCGGGAGTTCGCCATGGGTGCGACCATGGTCGGACAGGCCCTGCACGGGGGCATCCATCCGATTGGCGCCACGTTTTTCGTCTTCAGTGACTACGCGCGTCCGTCGATCCGTCTCGCGGCGATCAGTCGTGCACCGGTGCTCTTCGTCTTCACTCACGACTCGGTGGGGGTTGGCGAGGACGGCCCGACGCACCAACCGGTCGAGCAGTTGATGTCCCTTCGCGCCATGCCGCACCTGCACGTGGTTCGACCTTCGGACGTCAACGAGGCCGTGGATTTCATCGGTACGTACCTGAGTGACGACCACCCTCCCACCACCGCGCTCATCCTCTCGCGCCAGGACGTGCCGGTCCTGGGCGGCGCTGACGCCGAGGCGTCAATCCTCGGAGCGTCCTACGGGGGTTACGTCGTGCGCGAGGACGACCACGCGACGTTCACCCTCGTGGGCACCGGCTCGGAGGTCGGAGTGTGTCTTAAGGCCCACGACCTGCTCGCGCGTCGAGGCATCGCCACGCGCGTGGTGGCCCTACCGTGCTGGGCCTGTTTCGACGATCAGAGCCACGACTACCGCGAGCGCGTCCTCAAGCGATCGTTACCTTCGGTGGCGCTCGAGGCGGGGGCGACGCTGGGCTGGACGAAGTACGTCGACCAGGCCATCGGCATTGACTCGTTCGGGATGAGCGCACCTGGAAGCTACGCACTTGATTTCTTTCACATCACCGCCGCCACGCTCGTCGAACACGTCGAGCGAGTTCTAGGAGAGACCACGTGACGAACCTCGACATCCTCTACCGCGACTTCGGTCAGAGCCCCTGGATCGACAACATCCGTCGAGATTGGCTGAAGGACGGATCGCTGAAGCGACTGGTCGACGAGGGTGTGCGCGGCGTGACCTCCAATCCTTCTATCTTCGCCAAATCCCTCGCGACGACGTCGGCGTACAACGAATTCCTTTTGAAGAACCATGCACAATCCCCCGAGGAACTGTTCGAGACGCTGGCCGTCTATGACGTGCGCGACGCGTGCGCGATCCTTCGTGGCGTCCATGAATCGTCACGAAAGGATTTTCTCGCAGGCAAGCGACGCTACCTGGACGGCTTCGTCTCCCTGGAGGTATCCCCTCTGCTGGCCCGTGACACCCAAGGGACGATCACGGCGGCTAGACGGCTGCATCAACGCGTGGGCAGCGAGAACCTCATGGTGAAGATCCCCGCCACCAAGGAGGGTCTGCCCGCGATCACCGAAGTGCTCGGACAGGGCATCAACGTGAACGTGACGCTCATCTTCTCGGTCGAGCGCTACGGCGAAGTGCTCGACGCGTGGATGTCGGGGCTCGAGCTCGCGCGAAAGCACCGTCGCGACGTGAGTTCGATCGCCAGCGTGGCGTCGTTCTTCGTCTCGCGCGTCGACGCCGCCGTTGACCCCCTCTTGCTCGAAGGCGACCCCCGGCGCGGCACGACCGCCAACGCCCAAGTGTGCGCGGCCTACAAGAGGTACGCCGACACGATTAACGAGCCACGGGCGCTCGGATTGATCGCCGCGGGCGCCCAGGTCCAGCGTCCCCTCTGGGCTTCGACTTCCACCAAGAATCCCTCCTACTTCGACCTGCTCTACGTCGATCCCATCGTGGGTAATGAGACGGTCAACACGATGCCCGACCAGACGCTCGAAGCCGTGCTCGATCACGGACGCTTCTGGTCCACGCACCTGTCCTCGTACGAATCGGTGGCCCGCGAGGCGAAGAAGCTCGAATTCCTCCCACCCTTCGTCTCGCTGTCGGCGGTGACCGAGAAACTCGAGCGCGACGGGGTCGACGCCTTCGTGAAGTCCTACGACGAATGTCTGGCCATCGTGAAACAGAAGATCGACGTCGTTCGGGGTTGAAACACTGGTCGAAGCATCCTGTTGGCGTTCGCCGGGCCAAGCGTCGAGCCTAGGATGCCTGCTATGACCACGTACGAGGGATTAACTCGCACTGACTTCGTACGCGCCCCGCTGGAGGAACTCGCGAGTGCCGCCTTTGCGATTGCGCGAGCGCGCTTCGCGCACGTGGTCACCTACTCGCCCAAGGTCTTCATTCCGCTCACCAAACTCTGTCGGGATCGCTGCGGCTACTGCACCTTCGCCCAGGCGCCCGCGCACGTGGCGTCGCCCTACATGAGCTTGGAAGAGGTCATGGACGTCGCCCAGGCGGGCAAGGACGCGGGAGCGACCGAGGCCCTCTTCACCTTGGGCGAGCGGCCCGAATTGCGCTACGACGAGGCTGCTCGATGGCTGGCGGCGCGCGGGTACCAGTCGACGGTCGACTACGTGGCGAGCGCCGCGGCCATGGTGCTCGAAGGGACGGGACTCCTGCCCCACGCCAACGCGGGAGCGCTGTATCGTCGCGAGCTCGAGCAGTTGCGCTCGGTCTCGGCCTCCCAAGGCATGATGCTCGAATCACTCGCCACGCTGTTGGCCCACCGTCTCGCCCCGGACAAGGAACCCCAACGTCGCCTCGACACGCTGCGCTTCGCTGGTGAGCTCCAGATTCCCTTTACCACGGGGCTCCTCGTGGGCATTGGCGAGACGCGCGAGGACCGGCTCGAGACCCTCGAGGCCATCGCCCGTTCGCACTGCGAATTCGGTCACGTCCAAGAGGTCATCGTTCAGAACTTCCTTCCCAAGGCCCGCACGCTCATGGCCCACGAGCCCGCCGCGAGCGACGAGGAGTTCCACTGGACCATCAGCGTGGCGCGCCTGGTGCTGCCCGAGGACGTCCACCTCCAGGCGCCACCCAACCTGAGCGACGATCCCGCCCGACTGCTCGACTTCGGTATCGACGACTTCGGCGGTATCTCGGCGGTGACCCGCGACCACGTGAACCCCGAACGCGCCTGGCCCGCGATCAGCGCGCTCAGTAGCGAATGCGAGGGACGCGGCTTCACGCTCGTGCCGCGCCTTACGGTCTATCCCGAGTTCATCGGCCTTCACTCGCCGTTCCTCGACGACGCGGTTCGTCCCTCGGTGTTGGCCCTCGCGGACGCGACGTTCCTCGCGCGCGAGGACCAGTGGTTCTCGGGTACCGAAGTGCCGCCACCAGCCGCGCCGGCCCAGACGCGTCGAACCAACGAGCTCGAGGCATTGCTCGCGCGCTATCAGCCCGGCTACGAGTTCGACGCGAGCGAATTGACGACGCTCTTTCGCGCACGCGGCGCCGACTACAACGCCGTGGTTGACCTCGCCGACCAGGTCCGGCGCGAGCTCGTGGGCGACGACGTGAGCTTCGTCATCAATCGCAACATCAACTACACCAATGTCTGCACGTTCAAGTGCCGCTTCTGCGCGTTCTCCAAGGGTCCGCTCTCACTCAATCTGCGAGGCGACCCTTACCTGCTCACCCTCGAAGAGATCAGTGAACGCGTACGCGAAGCCGAGTTGAAGGGAGCGACCGAGGTGTGTCTCCAGGGTGGGATCCATCCCAAGTTCGACGGCGACTACTACATCGACGTCGTGGCCGCGGTGCGTGCCGTTCCCCCCACCACCCCCCCCCCCGCCTTCAGCGCCCTCGAGGTGTTCGGGGGCGCACGCCGCTCGGGTCAGGACCTCGCGACGTACCTCACCAGATTGCGTGACGCCGGCCTCAAGACCCTGCCCGGTACCGCCGCCGAGATCCTCGACGACCGCGTGCGCGCAGTCTTGTGCCCCGACAAGATCAACTCGGACCAGTGGCTCGAGGTACACCGCAACGCCCACCAGGTGGGTCTGCACTCGAACATCACCATCATGTTCGGCGCCGTGGAGGGAATCGAGAGTTGGGTGACGCACCTGCTTCGCACGCGCGAACTTCAAAAGGAGACCGGAGGGTTCACCGAATTCGTGCCGTTACCCTTCGTGCACATGGCAACGCCGATCTACTTGAAGGGCAAGTCCCGCAGGGGACCGACCTTCCGTGAGGCGACACTGATGCACTCGGTCGCTCGCCTCCACTACGCCACGCTGATCAACAACATCCAGGTCAGTTGGGTAAAGATGGGCGTCGAGGGATCACGCCGACTGCTCCAGGCCGGCGCCAACGATCTCGGCGGAACGTTGATGGATGAGAACATCTCGCGCGCCGCCGGGGCCGCCCACGGCCAGGAGATGGACGTGGAGAACCTGCGAGCGCTCGTCGAACCACTCGGTCGACCTTTGCGCCAACGAAGCACCCTCTACCAGACGATCTAGTCATGTCCGATCCCATTGAAGCGTTCCTCGGCGAACTCGACGACGAGACGCACCAGTCCCCCGAACGGCGGGCGATCCTTCGCGGGCTCGTCACGCGGATCGTCGAACTCGCCCAACTCGAGGCCGACACCGCGGACCTGCGCATCGCTTCGACGGCGCTCAATGAACTGCTCGAGGCGTCCGTCCTCTTTTCCGCGTGGCGCGACAAGGCCAAGGTGACGGTCTTTGGTTCGGCGCGCACCAAACCCGACGATCCGCTCTACGAGATGGCGCGCGCCTTCGGCGAAGCGACGGCGGCGCGGGGGTGGATGACTATTTCGGGGGCCGGACCAGGCATCATGGAGGCCTCCTCCAAGGGTTCGGGCAAGGACAACACGCTCGGAGTGAACATCGAACTCCCTTTTGAACAAGGCGCCAACGAGTTCATCGACGTCGACGAGATGCACGTGGCGATGAAGTTCTTCTTCACGCGAAAAGTCGCCATGACCCGCGCGTCACACGCCTTCGTGGCCTTCCCGGGCGGGGTGGGCACGATGGACGAATTGTTCGAGATCCTCACCCTCGTGCACACCGGCAAGACGAATCCCGCCCCGATCGTGCTCGTCGAGACACCCGACGGGACGTTCTGGGAGCGCTGGCGTAGCTTCCTCGACGTGCTCGTCGAGGACGGCTACATCGACGCGGTGGACACCGGTCTCTTCACGGTGTGCACGTCGGTCTCGTCCGCGATCGACGAGATCGAGCGCTTCTACCGCAACTACCGTTCGATCGTCGTCGAACCCGGCCGGGCCCATATGCAGGTACACCAGTCCCCCAACGTCAACCAGCTGTCGCACCTTGCGTCGAGCTTTCCCACCTTCTCCTTCGCGCAGGGTTTTCGCGTCGAGAACGACGTGCTCAGTTTCGACTTCGACGGGCGCAACTACGTCCAGCTACGATTGCTCATCGACGAGGTGAACAGCTGGACGTTCTAGTCCGATCCGAGACTGCGCAACACCACCTCCGCCTTTACGAGGCTGCGACGAACCCTCGCCAATTGTCGCTCGAGTTGTTGGGCCCCGGTAGCGTCACCTCGCAACTGCTCACGAACGGTCTCGAAGATCATCTCCGAGACGCGACTCTCGAGCGCCGCCACGTCGTTGGCCAAGTCGTCAAAGCTCGCCACTAGGACAACGTCGTGACGTCGAGTTGGCCCTCGTGGTACTGGGCGCGGATCACTTTCTTGTCGAACTTGCCGACACTCGTCTTGGGGATCGAATCGACGAAGGCCCAGCGCTCGGGTAGCCACCACTTGGCGACGCGCTCGGCGAGAAACGCCCGCAACTCTTCGGCGCTCACCGAGGAACCAGGTACCCGCACGACACAACAGAGGGGACGCTCCTGCCATTTCGGATCCGGTACCGCGACGACGGCCGCCTCAAAGACGTCCGGGTGCGCCATGACCGTGCTCTCGAGCTCGACCGAACTGATCCACTCGCCACCAGACTTGATGACGTCCTTCGTGCGGTCACTGATCGTCATGAACCCTTCGGCGTCCAGGGTCCCGATGTCGCCCGTGCGCAGCCACCCGTCATGAAACTTGTCCGGGTCGTCAACCCCGAAGTACGAACCGGTGATCCACGGTCCGCGGATCTCGAATTCACCGACGGTCTTGCCGTCGGGCACGAGGATGGTGCCCGCGTCGTCCACGAGGCGTACCTGGACGCCCGCGACGATCCGACCGGCCTTCACCTGGTAGTCAATGCGCAGCTCCTCGGGCGTGCCAAAGGGCGGAATCGAGACCGCCGCGAGAGGACTGGTCTCGGTCATCCCCCAGCCCTGGATCACGTTGATGCCGAGGCGGTCGCGAAAAGCCTCGATCATGAAGCGCGGCACCGCCGCGCCGCCCGCGACGATCCCGCGGATACTCGAGAAGTCGGCGTCGGGCCTCTCGGCGGCGACGCGAAGCACGTCGTTCCATATTGTGGGCACACCCAGAGACACCGTAGGTTTCAGTTCACTGATCATGTTGATGATGGGTTCGCCCTGGAGGAACATCTGGGGCATGATCAACTCGGTGCCCGCCAAGAAGGCGGTGAAGGCACACCCCCACGCGTTCACGTGGAACATCGGCACGATCAGCAGGCAGCGGTCACGCTCACAAAGCCCGATCGAGTTCGAAGTGGTCGAAGCGAGTGAGTGCAACCAGATCGAGCGGTGCGAGTAGACGACCCCCTTGGGGTTGCCCGTCGTGCCCGAGGTGTAACACATGATCGCGGCGGCGCGTTCGTCCAGGTCCGGCCACTCGAAGCCGGGTTGTTGGGCGCTCACGAAGGTCTCGTAGTCAATGGTCTCGCCCAGCGCGCCCGAGTCGTCGGGACCGTTTACGATGATGTGCTTCACACTGGGCATCTGATCGCGGACCTTGGCGAGCAGCGGCACCAGCGTCGCGTCCACGATGATCACCTGGTCCTCGGCGTGCTGGATGATGTAGGCCAGCTGTTCGGGAAAGAGGCGGATGTTGAGGGTGTGCAGCACGGCACCCATCGTCGGGACGGCCAGGTACGCCTCCAGGTGACTCTGGTTGTTCCACATGAAGGTCGCCACGCGGTCGCCCTCGTTGACGCCGAGTTCTTTCAGGGCCCTGGCGAGCCGCTCGGCGCGCTTGGAAACCTCAAGGAAGGTGGCCTCGCGCACGCCCTCGGCCGTCACCGTGAAGCCGCCGGTGATCGTGCTTGAAAATCCCCGCTCATTCTTGGGCAGGTAGAGATTCGATATGCCACCCGCGGCAAGATTTCCGAGCACGTTCGAGTAGTTCGGCTCCCATCTGCCGGTAACATCATGCCTGGCAAGCACATTCGTGCCCAGCGCATACAGCATGCGCCGCTTG
>Ga0181519_10003288_pt1 | contig 13355 bp, 10 predicted proteins | sample PEATcosm2014_Bin_26_FD_121102 | JGI IMG/M metagenome (GOLD analysis project Ga0181519, IMG submission 121102) | Peatland microbial communities from MTU Mesocosm Facility, Houghton, MI, USA - PEATcosm2014_Bin02_10_metaG | ecosystem: Environmental > Terrestrial > Soil > Wetlands > Peat | place... | reverse complement strand
GCCGCTGGCTGCTCGTCAACCGGTCGCTGTGCGAGATCACCGGCTACACCTCCGACGAGCTGATCGGCAAGCGCTTCGACGGCATTGTCCACCCCGAGGACGCGGGCGCGGACCTGGCTCAGCGCGAACGGCTGCTGGCCGGCGAGATCCCGGCCTTCCAGGTCGAGCAGCGCTTCTTCGACGCCGCGGGCGAGACGATCTCGGCGATCCTCTCGATGTCGCTGGTGCGCGGACGGGACGGCGAGCCGCTGCACTACATCGCCCAGCTGCAGGACATCTCCGATCGCAAGCAGCTCGAGGAGCAGCTCCAGGGCCTGGGCGACCACGATCCGCTGACCGGCCTGCGCAACCGCCGCCTGTTCGAGAACGACCTGCGCCTGCAGGTGGGCCGCTGCCGCCGCTACGGGGAGGCGGCGGGTGTGATGGTGATCGACCTCGACGACTTCCGTGCGCTGAACAGTGCCCACGGCCGCGAAGCGGGCGATGAGACGCTGCGCGCCGTCGCCCGGGCTCTGACCCGCAGGCTGCGCGAAACGGACCTCGTCGCCCGGATCGGCGGTGACGAGTTCGCGGTCCTTTTGCCCCACGCCGACGAGGAGGGTCTGGCGGTCGTCGCCGAGGGGCTCGCACGGGTGATCCCCTCGTGCAGCATCGATGTCGGCGAGCAGGTCGTGCACCCGACCGTCAGCATCGGCTTCGCGCTGATGCACGAGCGCTCGCTGAGCGTCCAGCAGGTCCTCGTAGAGGCCGAGCAGTCACTGCAGTCGGCCAAACTGAAGCGCGCTCGCTCCTAGCGACCCGGGCCCGGAGGGACCCGCCGGAGCCCGCCGATCAGGCGAATACGCTGCCGGTAATGAAGCCCGACGAGCGGCTCGCTGTCATCGACCTGGGATCGAACTCGTTCCGGCTGGTCGTCTTCCAGGCGGGGGACGGGTGCTGGCGGCGGACCGATGAGATCTACGAGCCAGTTCGCATCGGGGAGGGCCTGATGGCCAGCGGCCGGCTCGGCGAGAAGCCGATCGCGCGGGCGCTGGCGACGCTGGACGTGTTCGCGCACTTCTGCCGCGCGAGCGGGCTGAGCGGCTCTGCGGTGGACGCCGTCGCGACCAGTGCGATCCGTGATGCCGAGAACGCCCAGAGCTTCCTCGGCCGGGCCCACGAGCGCCTGGGTGCACCGATCCGGGTGCTCAGCCGCGAGGCCGAGGCCCGCTACGGCTATCTGGCGGCGGTCAACTCGAGCACGCTGAGCGACGGCTGTGTGCTTGACCTCGGTGGCGGCTCGATGCAGCTCGTGCGCGTGCAGGACCGGGAAGCGGTCCGTTCGGGCTCCTGGCAGCTGGGGACCGTGCGGATGAGCGAGCGGTTCCTGCCTCCCAACGGGCCCGCCAAGCGCAAGCAGCTCGAGGAACTCGGCGAGCACATCGCGGCGGAGCTCGCGGGAGCCGACTGGCTGGCGGACGGGCGCCAGGACGGGCTTCGCCTGGTCGGGATCGGCGGGACGGTCCGCAACCTCGCCGCAGCGGCACAGCGCGCGGCCGGGCTGCCGTCCAACGGCGTTCAGGGGATGCAGATCACACGCGATGCCCTGGATGAGCTGATCGAGCGCCTCGCGGCCCTGCCGGCGGCCGAGCGGGCGACGGTGCCCGGCATCAAGCCGGCCCGGGCCGATCTGATCCTGGCCGGCGCGGTTGTCGTGCGGGGGGCGATGAAGGCCGGCGGCTTCAAGCGACTGGAGGCCACCGAGGCGGGCCTGCGCGAGGGTGTCTTCTTCGAGCGGCTGCTCGCCGGCCGGCCGCGGCCGCTGTTCGATGACGTGCGCCGGGCGAGCGTGCTCAACATGGCCGCCCAGTACCGCGTCGGCGGCCCGCACACCGAGCACGTCGCGGCACTTGCCCTGGGGATGTTCGACGAGCTCTCCGTGATGGGCCTGCACGACGGCGACCCGCGTGAGCGCGAGCTCCTGTGGGCGGCCTGCATGCTCCACGACATCGGCATGTCGATCGACTACGACGACCACCACAAGCACTCGCGCTACCTGATCATCAACGGCGGACTGCCCGGCTTCGAGCCGGTCGAGACGGCGATCATCGCCCAGGCCGCCCGTTACCACCGCAAGGGGATGCCGACGCCCGGCCCGCTGGCACCGCTGTTCGGCCCGGGCGACATCGAGCGCCTGGACCGGTGCGCGGCCCTGCTGCGCCTCGCCGAGGACCTCGAGCGCTCACGCGACCAGCTGGTCCGCGCGGCCGACCTGTCGCTGGAGGAGGGCGGGGTCCGGCTGCGGCTGATCGCCGAGGGCGACCCGGCGGTGCCGCGCTGGGCGGCGGGACGGGAGGGCGAGCTGTTCGAGCGGGCCTTCCACCGCGCTCTCTCGGTCGCCGCCTGAGCGTCGCTCGGCCGGGGGTCCGGCCGAGCTGGGAACCACGGCTAGGCGCGGGCGAGTTCCCGTTCGTGGCCGCGGCAGTCGAACAGGACGAGGCCGTAGGGGTAGTGGACGGGGCTGGACCATTCCGCGGGGTCGAGCTCACGGCAGTGGGCCAGCACGGCGTGCGTCGCGTCATTGCCGCCGCGGGAGGCGTACTCGCCGCCAAGCATCGCGTAGCGGGCTTCGCGGCGTCTGAGCAGGCGCGCCAGGCCGGGCCCGTCGAGTGCGGGATCCACACCGCTGTAGCCGCCCATGGCCGCGGCTTTCATGCCGAGCAGGATGAACGGCGCTGCCGTGTCGGAGGCGACGGTCAGCAGTTCGAAGCGGCGCGCCGGGTCGTGGCGGGCGACGTAGCGCAGGACGGCCTTCGTGACGGCCTCGTCCTGTGCGTTGAGCCCGATCCCGCCGTGGCCCGGCGCCTGGGTCGGCCCGGCTGCCGGGAAGGTCGATTGCACCGGCGCCAGCCAGGTCGTGGCGGAGTAGCGCGCCGGGATCACCAGCAGCACCGCCAAGAGGACGGCGAGCAGGGCGGGCACGGCGATCGCGGCGCGGCGGATGCGCAGCAGGACGACTAGCGCAAGCGCCCCGAGCAGCAGCGCCCCGGCGGCGAGCAGGACCTTCTCGGAGGAGACGAGATAGTGCTCGCGGTGCATCTGGACGATCTCGGCAGCGATCGTCGCGAGCACCGCCAGCCCCGCCAGGAGCAGCCCGACGAGCGCCGTGCGCCCACGGCACAGGCGCCCGATCGCCACCACCCCGACGCCGGCCATCGCCGCGGTGCCGGGGGCGATCGCGGAGATGTAGTACGGGTGGACGATCCCCTTGGAGAAGCTCAGGACGACCGCCTCGATGACCATCCAGCCGCCGAGGATCAGCCCGCAGGCCAGGCGCGGGTCGCGCCGCCCGCGCAGGACCTCGCCCGCAGGGGCCTCGGCCCTGACCGCCGGATACTCCGCGGTGTCGGCAGGCGGCGGGCCGGCGGGGGCCAGGACGGCGGTCGCGCCGTGCAGCGGCGCCTCCTCCCCGGCGCCGGCCGCCGGCGAGGGCACGGGTTGATCGGGGGCTGTGTTCCCGGGCGCCGGCTCGGAGTCGCCAAGCGGGTCCGGGGGGGAGCGCCACTCCACGAGCAGCAGGATCAGCAGGGCGAGCAGGCCGGCGAAGCCGAACGGCAGGTACCAGCCGCCCTGGTCCCCGAGCCCTTTGCCGAACAGGCGCAGCGGGCCGGGCGAGCCGCCGAAGGGGACCGGGTACTTTTCGCGGCCTTTGTAGGGGGCCGCGGGAAAGACCGGCGGGGGCGGTTCGACGTGGTGCGGGTGGGCGCGCAGGAACACTTTCTCGACTTCGCGCTGGTGGGCGATCGGGACGGCCGCGCCCGGCCTGCCGATCACCTGACCGGGCCCGCCGGTCTGCCCTTCGACGCGGCCGAAGCCGTTGTATTCGAAGGTCAGGCCGAGCTCGGTGTTGTTCGTCGAGCCGCCGACATAGGGACGCTTGGAGGCCGGGGTGGCTTCCACGACGGCGATCCAGGCGAAGGAGACGATCACCATCACGACGCCCGCGGCGAGCAGCTGCAACAGCCGCCGCAGGACGGTCCCGGGCGCGCAGAGCAGGTAGCCGCCCGCGAGGGCGGGCACGAGGAGGTAGGCGGCCAGGGTCTTCGTGTTGAACGCCAGGCCGACCAGGACGGCGCTCGCCAGCAGTTCGCGGAGCCGGCCCGATTCGCAGGCCCGGATCGCGGCCCCGCAGGCCAGGGTCAGCAGCAGGATCAGCAGCGGGTCGACGCCGTTGGCGCGGGAGACGGCCACGAAGGAGGGGAAGACGAGCAGCGCGGCGCCGGCTGCGAAGGCGGCCAGCAGGCCGAAGCGGCGCAGGATGATCAGATAGAGGACGGCCACGGTGGCGATCCCCATCAGCGCCTCGGGGAGCAGGATGCTCAGCGGCGCGAAGCCGAAGATCCGCGCGCTGAGAGCCTGGGTCCAGAGGGCCAGGGGGGGCTTGTCGATCGTGATCAGCCCGCCCGGGTCGAACGAGACGAAGAAGAAGTTGTGCCAGGAGTCGACCATCGAGCGGACACCGGCCGAGTAGAAGATGTTGGCGTAGCCGTTCTGGGACAGCTTCACCGTGTTCATGACGGCCGCTCCCGCGAGGAGCAGACCGAGTCCCGCCAAGCGCGGCCAGCGCCGTGCGGCGCTCACCGCGCGAGCGTCTCCACCAGGCGCTCGAGGTCGCGCTCGTCGTTCCAGGCACCGACGGAGGCGCGCAGCCAGGGACGCCCCGGGATGTTGCGCACGATCACCCCGGCGTCGGCGAGCGACCGGCGCTCGGCCTCGGGATCCTCACTGGGAAAGGAGACGAGCGTCGTGGGCCCGCGCGGGGCGGGCGCGCGGCCGAGCTCGGCGAGCATCCCGCAGAGGCGCTCGGCGAGCGTCCGCGCGCGCTCGTGAACGGCCGCCCAGCCGGCCGAGCGCAGCAGATCGATCGCGGCCAGGGCAAAGGCGGTGCTCTCGGCGCTCTGGGACGGAGCGTCGAAGCGCCGGCCGTCCTCGTGCAGCGTCGCGTCCAGCCCGAGGTTGGCCTCGGCCAGGTTGGCGTAGCCGCGGCGCGGGACCGCCAGGCGCTCGCGGAAGGCGGGGGTGGTGTAGAGCATCCCGGTCCCATCCGGGCCGCAGAGCCACTTCTGCCCGGCGCCCGAGTAGGCGGCGCAGCCCAGCGCCGCGACGTCGACGGGCACCGCTCCGACGCCCTGTGCTCCATCCAGCAGCACCGGCACATCCAGCTCGGCCAGCTCGCGCGGGGCGAGCGATCCGCTGACCCAGCCGACGTGGGATACGGCGACCAGCACCGTCCGCGGCCCGACGGCCGCTGCGACCTCGGCGAAGGGCACTTCGCGAACGCTGACGCCGTGCAGCTCGCGGGCCGCCCCGAGCGCGCCCAGCAGGCCGGGATGCTCCTCGTCGCTGGTCAGGATCTCATCGCCCGGGGAGAGGCTCATGCCGGCGATCACGTGGGCCATGCCTTCGGTCGTGCAGGTGGTCAGCGAGATGTCGCTCCGATCCGCGCCGAGCGCCTCGGCGTATGCCTCGCGCAGCTCCCCGGCGAGCTCGCTGCGGCGTTCGAAGTGCGCCATCGCCCTGCCGTCGGCGAGCTCCCGGTCGAGCTCGGCCCTGGCGGCGGCGACCGCCCGCTCGGCCAGCGGCCCGTCAGTGCCGGCGTTCATGTAGGCGCGCTCGCGCAGGACGGGGAACTCGGCTCGAAGTCGGGAGGGATCCACGATCGGCGAGAATATCCGTATGAGCAGCGCCCAACCGCAGCAGCCGATCTGGACGCCCTCGCCCGAGCAGCTGAAAGCGGCCGAGATGAGCGCCTTCAAAGCGTGGGTCGAGGAGCGCCACGGCCTTGCATTTCCGGGCTACGGCGAGCTGTGGGAGTGGTCGGTCGAGGAGCTCGAGCAGTTCTGGGCCGACATCTGGGAGTTCTGCGGGGTGCGGGCCTCGGTGCCCTACGAGCGCGTCCTCGGCTCACACGCGATGCCCGGGACGGTCTGGTTCGAGGGCGCCGAGCTGAACTACGCGGAGAACCTGCTGGGCGCCCACGACCCGGAGCAGCCGGCGGTGCTGCACTGCTCGGAGCTGCGCGAGCTCGGCGAGCTGAGCTGGGGTGAGCTGACCGAGCAGGTCGCCCGCGCGGCCGCGGGGCTGCGCTCGCTGGGGGTGGGCAGGGGCGACCGTGTCGTCGCCTACATGCCGAACATCCCCGAGACGCTGATCGCATTCCTGGCCAGCGCGAGCCTGGGGGCGATCTGGTCGAGCGCCGCGCCGGAGTTCGGCGCGCGCAGCGTGATCGACCGCTTCGCCCAGATCGAGCCGAAGGTCTTCCTGACTGTCGACGGCTACCGCCACGGCGGCAAGGACTTCGACCGGACAGCCGTGGCCGGGGCGATCCTCGCCGAGCTCGGGACCGTTCAGCAGGCCGTCGTGCTGAGCTACCTCGACGCCGCCACGCTCCCGTCGGCCGTCTCGCCGTCGGCGATCTCCTGGGAGGAGCTCCTGGCCGAGCACCCGGGGGGCGGTCTCGAGTTCGAGCAGGTCCCCTTCGGCCATCCCTTGTGGGTGCTCTACTCATCGGGCACGACGGGCCTGCCCAAGGCGATCGTCCAGGGTCACGGCGGCATCCTGATCGAGCAGCTGAAGAAGCGCCTGCACCTGGACCTGCGCCCCGGCGACCGGATGTTCTGGTTCACCACGACGGGCTGGATGATGTGGAACTTCCTCCTCGGCTGCCTGCTCAGCGACGCGGCGATCGTCCTCTATGACGGCAGCCCCGCCCACCCCGACCTGGGTGCCCTGTGGCGGCTCGCGGAGCGGGCTCGGATCACCTGCATGGGCGTCAGCGCCGGTCTGTTGGCGAGCTGCGAGAAGGAGGGGATCAGACCTGGCAGCGAATACGACCTCGGCTCGCTGCGCGCCGTCGGCTCGACCGGCTCGCCGCTCTCGCCGGAGAGCTTTCGCTGGGTCTATGAGGCGGTCGGGGATGACATCTGGCTGTTCTCGACGAGCGGCGGCACGGATGTCTGCACGGCTTTCGTCGCGGGCTGCCCGATCCTCCCGGTCTACGAGGGCGAACTGCAGTGCCGGGCGCTCGGCTGCAAGGTCGAGGCGTTCGACGAGGAGGGCAGGCCGCTGATCGACGAGGTCGGGGAGCTGGTCGTCACCGAGCCGATGCCCTCGATGCCGCTGTTCCTATGGGGCGATGAGAGCGGCGAGCGCCTGCGGGAGAGCTATTTCGCGATGTATCCCGGGATCTGGCGCCACGGCGACTGGATCAGGATCACCCCGCGGGGCGGCGCGGTCATCTACGGGCGCTCGGACTCGACGATCAACCGCCAGGGGGTCCGGATGGGGACCAGCGAGATCTACCGGGCGGCAGGATCGGTACCCGGCGTCATGGACTGCCTGGTCGTCGACATTCCATCCTCGGAGCTGGGCGGCGAGCTGCAGATGATCCTGTTCGTCGTCCTGCGCGAGGGGGTCGAGCTGGACGAGGACCTCATCAGGCAGATCAGGACCCGGATCCGCGAGGACTGCTCGCCGCGGCACGTACCCAACGAGATCCAGGCGATCGCCCAGGTTCCGCGGACCCTCTCGGGCAAGGTGCTCGAGGTCCCCGTCAAGCGGATCCTGATGGGAGTGGCGCCCGAGCAGGCGGCCTCGGTCGAGTCGCTGGCCGACCCGCACGCGCTGGACTACTTCATCGAGCTCGCCTCCAAGCTCGCCCCGCCGCCGCCGGAGGTAGGCTGAGCGCTCGCGATGGCCCATCTCCAGCGAACCTTCCACATGGACTATCCGCCCGCGGAAGCTCAGGCGCTGTTCCTCCGCGACGTGGGGCCGGCGCTGGCAGCGGACGCGGAATTCCTGCTCCAGCACGAACAGCCCGGCGAGCTCCTGTTCAGCGAGGGCGAGCTGGGCCTGCCACCAGGCCCGCTCGAGGAGGGGCTGCCGTTCGGCGAGAAGGAGATCGACGCCGCTGCGTCCTCGGCCTTCCCGCACCGCTATATCGGCGGCGGGTCGGACGGCCTGGCACGAGCCTTCGCCGCACATCTGAAGGTCGAGTTCACCGCTGACGGCGAGGGCACGCTGGTCGAGGTCAAGGGCCACGCCGAACATGAGCTGCGCGACGCGATCAACCGCCTGGGCACCCCGGGCCATTGGCCCGAAACCGCCGGCGACCCGCACGACTGACCGGTGCTTCGCTCGAGGAGCCGGGCCGGCTCCTGCCCGGTCGCGCTGGCGATCTCGAGCACCGTGGTGCCGGCCTGGAGACGGGCCCTGGGCGATTTAGGGCTCGCGGGCTAGCTCGCCGCGGCGGCGCTCGCGGAGGGCGACGCCGGGGCAGAGCGACGGCGTTCGGCTTCGAATTCGCTGATGACCTCGATGATCGCCTCGTGGTAGGCGATCCCCATCCGCAGCGTCAGCAACGGGAACGCCCGCTCGGTGCCTGCGCCGGGCAGCGGCTGCGTCTCGATGGCGCGCAGCACCGCGACCCGCTGGGCGCTCCGTTCGCGGACCCGCGCGAGCAGCTCGGCGGCGGCCTCGGGCTCCTGTGCGTCGGAGAAGAACAGCCTGACCATCCCCACGTCGCGCAGCTCGAAGGGGATCTCCTCCGGTCCGGCGAGCCAGGCGAGGAGTGCCGCCCTGCCGGCCGGGGTGATCGCAAAGCGCCGCCGCGGCCGGCGGCCCTGGGGTTCGGAGTGTCCCGTGACGAGTCCGCGGCCCTCGAGGCGCTCGAGGGCGGGGTAGACCTGGGCATGGGAGATGGTCCAGAAGAAGCGGATCGAGGCCTCGACGGTCTGCTTGATCTCGTAGCCGGTCCTGGCGCCCAGGGCGACCATGCCGAGCACCACGTGGTCGGGCGTTGTCAGCGTTTCGGCGGAGTCCATCCTTCTATGGTAACATGTCAGTCTGACATAACAGGCCGAGAGGAGTCGAGGATGTCCGATGTAGCCCAGCAGTCCACGATCAGCGGGCTTCGCGCGGCCATGGAGGCCGGCGACGCCGCCGAAGCGCTCGCGGCGTTTGCCCCAGACGCCGTGTTCCGCTCACCGCTTACGGGCCGGCTCGAGTTCAGAGGACCGGAGCAGATCGCCGGGATCACCGCGGCGGTGCTGGAGCTCTTCGAAGGGATCGACTACACGACCGAGCTCTCCGACGGCACGACGGGGGTGCTGGTCGGACGGACGCGAGTCCTCGGACGGGAGCTGGAATTCGTCGATCACCTCGAGTTCGCCCCCGACGGCAAGATCCGCCGGATGACGGTCTTCTTCCGCCCGATGCCCTCGGCGGCGGTCGCGCTGAGAGCCTTCGGCGCGGCGCTGGCCCGGCCGAAGAGCCCGGTTCGCGCCGCGCTTATCTCGCTCCTCGCGCGGCCTCTGGGCCTGATGGCCGAGACGGGGGATGGGATCGGGGCGAGAATCATGCGGCCGGTCCTGCCGGGGGACTCCGCTGAGGCGTCTCGGCGCCGCTAGCCGAACGCTCCCGGGCCTCACGGGGCACGGCAGATGCACTGCAGCCAGTCGTCTTTGCGCCCCGTTTCGCGTCCGAGGTGCTCGAGCTTCCAGGGCGAGGCGGCGATCAGGGCGCGCAGCGGCTCCTCGCGCCAGTAGGTGAAGTGGCGAGGGAGCCCGAGCTTGTGGCTGCTCCAGGCTGTGCCGTCGCCCTCCTTGAGGGTGAAGGCCAGAAGGCCGCCGGGGATGACGGCGGCCGCCGTTCTGGCGAGGACCCGGGCCAGCTCCTGTCCGCTGAGGTGCAGGAAGACGGCGTTTGCATAGACGGCCTCCCAGGGGCCGCCGAGCTCGCCGGTGAGGACGTTGAGGTGCTCGGCCTGCAGCCCGCGGGCGCGCAGCGAGCGGACGAAGGCCAGAGTGGCGTCGCTGCGCCTGACCCGCAGGCCGCGCTGTTCGAGCAGCTCGGCGTCCTGGCCGGTTGCGCTGCCGATCTCGAGCACCGCGGCGCCGGCCGGGAGACGAGCCGCGACGGAGTCGATGAACCCGATCACCCCCTCGGGCGGCGTGGGGAACTGCGCCCGGGCGTAGCGCTCGGCCGCGGCCTCGTAGGCGGCGAGCGTCCGTGCGTTGGTCTCGCGGGGATCCGGGTCGCTCACATCCGGCCCCGGCTCCGCTTCACAGCCCCAGCGAGCGGCCGACGATCTCCTTCATGATCTCGTTGGCGCCGCCGTAGATCCTCGTCACGCGGGCGTCCGCGAAGGCGCGGGCGATCGGGTACTCGAGCATGTAGCCGTAGCCCCCGAACAGCTGCAGGCAGCGGTCGACGACCCTGCCCTGCAGGTCGGTGCACCACCACTTGGCCGTGGCGGCCTCCTCCGGGGTCAGCTCTCCGGCGTTCAGCGCCAGGGCGCACTGGTCGACGAAGGTGCGGGCGATCTGGATTTCCCCCTGCAGCTCGGCGAGCGTGAAGCGGGCCGACTGGAAGGAGCCGATCGGCTGTCCGAAGGCCTTTCGCTCGCGGACGTACTCGAGTGTCCAGCCGAGGGCCGCCTCGCAGGCGGCGACCGCCGAGGCCGCGATCGAGAGGCGCTCCTGGGGGAGGTTGGAGACGAGATAGAGAAATCCCCTGCCCTCCTCGCCGAGCAGGTTCTCGGCGGGGACACGGACGTCGGTGAAGGACAGCTCGGCGGTGTCCTGGGCGTGCTGGCCGATCTTCTCGAGGTTGCGTCCCCGCTCGAAGCCCTCCATGCCCCGCTCGAGGACCATCAGGCTGATCCCCCGGTGGCGCTCGGAGGGGTCGGTCTTGGCGGCGAGGATGACCAGGTCGGCGTTGATGCCGTTGGTGATGAACGTCTTCGATCCGTTGACGATGTAGTGATCGCCCTCGCGCCGGGCGCTGGTCGACATCGCCGCGAGGTCCGAGCCGATCCCCGGCTCGGTCATCGCAAGCGCGGTGATCAGCTCGCCCGAGGCGATCCCCGCCAGCCAGCGCTCGGACTGGGCCTCGTCGCAGTAGGTCAGGAAGTAGGGCAGGCAGATGTCGTTGTGCAGGGTGATGCCCAGGCCGAAGCTGCCGGCCGCGGCCCGCTGGCACTCTTCCCCGATCACCAGGTTCAGCCGGAAGTCCTCCGCGCCGGCGCCGCCGTGGGCCTCGCCGACGGCCATCCCCAAAAACCCGCCGGCGCCGGCGGCGGCGAACACCTCGCGCGGGACGATCCCCTCGCGCTCCCACTGCCCGTAGCGGCCCTCCTCGCCGATCACCTCTCGCTCGAGGAACGTACGGAAGCTGGCGCGGAAGTCTTCGTGGAGGTCCTCGAACAGCGTGCGTTTCACCCGCCGGACCCTACAGCGACAGCGGCTGCGGTGACAGCGGCTCGGCACGGTAGCCGGGCTTTGCCAGCAGCAGCTGCACATCCTGGATCCGGCGCTCGGCGAAGCCGCCCTCGCAGTAGCTCAGATAGAGGTCCCACAGGCGACGGAAGCGCTCGTCGTAGCCGAGCTCGGCGACGTGCTCGGCGGCCTCGTGAAAGCGCTCGCGCCAGTGCGCCAGCGTCGTCGCATAGTGGGCGGTGATGTCCTCGAGGTGGACCGGGCGCAGATCGGTGGCCCGGGCGACGGTCCGCGAGATGACCTCCATCGAGGGCAGACAGCCACCGGGGAAGATGTAGGTGTTGATGAAGCTGCGGCCCGCCTTCTCGACCTCGTAGGCCCGGTCGTCGATCGTGATCGCCTGCAGCAACATCGCCCCGTCTGACGCGAGGAGCTCGGAGCAGGTGCGGAAGAAGCGGGGGAAGAACTGCCAGCCGACCGCCTCGATCATCTCGATCGAGACGAGCTTGTCGTAGGTGCCGGTGAGGTCCCGGTAATCCTCGAGCAGCACCGTCACGCGGTCCTCGAGGCCCGCCTCCCTGACCCGCTGCACCGCATAGGCGTGCTGTTCGCGGGAGATCGTCGTGGTCGTCACCCGGCAACCGTGGTGGCGCGCGGCGTATACCGCGAAGCCGCCCCAGCCGGTGCCGATCTCGAGGACATGGTCGGAGGGGCCGAGCTCGAGCTTCTCGCAGACGCGCCGCAGCTTGGCCAGGGACGCCTCTTCGAGCGTCGCCTCGGGCGACTCGAAGATCGCGCAGGAGTACATCATCGTCGGGTCCAGGAACAGGCCGAAGAGCTCGTTGCCGAGGTCGTAGTGGGCTTCGATCTGGCGGCGTGAGCGGACGGGCGTGTTGCGGGCGACCCAGCGGGCCCAGCGCTGGACCGGGATCAGAAGCGGCGTGAAGATCCGCCGCAGGCGGTCAAGGCCGCCGACGTTGAGCGCCGCGATCCTCGTCATCGAGACGAGGTCGTCGCACTCCCACAGCCCCTGCAGGTAGGACTCGCACAGCCCGACGCTGCCGCGCAGCAGCTCGCGGTAGAAGCGCGGCGAGCGGACCACTACGAGCGCCTGGATGGGACGGGCCTGATCGAGCTCGCCGAAGACGAGCCGCTCGCCGCCCTCATCGATTTCCAGGCGCCCGCCGTGGATCCCGGAGAGCAGGCGGATCACGAGCCGCCGCGAGATGCGCCAGCTGAGGCGCATCCGGCCGCCCTCGGCGTGGTGATCGATGCGGGCCGGGAGCTTGCCCTGCAGCTCGGAGACGCTCATGCGGAGACCGTCGGCCGGCCGGGGTGGGGGAAGTACTTCGCGCCGCGCAGGCGCAGCCCGAGGGCATGGCTGTAGATGCGCGCCATGATCCGCATCGTCAGGAACGGGTAGCGGGCGAGGGCGCGGGCCATGTTCGGGCCGTTCAGCTCGCGCCTGGCCAGCGCCAGCGTCGCGTCGAACACCGGACGGCCCTCGCGGTCGGCCGAGGAGATGTGCACGGCCAGGCGCTCGGCCGGGTCGGTGACCCGCAGCTCATAGACGTGCTCCATGCCCATCAGCGGGGAGACGTGCAGGAGCTTCTCGAAGCTGCCGCTGGAGACGGTTGCCGTGCCGTGGTCACCGGACTCGCAGACGGGCATCACGTAGGCGTGGCTCTCCCCCCAGGGGGTGTTGGTGACGTGCGCGATGACCGCCTCGAGGCGATCGCCGCCGGGTGCCCAGCAGTAGTAGAAGCTGACCGGGTTGAAGCAGTGCCCGAAGTAGCGCAGGTGCGTCAGCAGGCCGATCGGCCCCTCGGGACGGTGTCCGGTCCGCTCGGCGACCAGGCTCCGGACGGACTCCGCCAGGGGAAGCTCCGGCGCGCCGAGATGATCCGCCCGCCGGAACCACGCAAGCGCCGGGCGCCGGGCCGACCACAGCCAGCGCCCGTCGAGCGCCCGGGGCAGCTCGTCGAGATCGAGATAGACCATGAACAGGCGGTGGCGGAACTCGTTCGCCGGGCTGCCCATGCGGCGGTGGCGGACGGTGCCGGTGTAGAGGGCGCTCCTCACAGCGAGACCCCCAGCGGG
>Ga0181519_10003286_pt1 | contig 13358 bp, 9 predicted proteins | sample PEATcosm2014_Bin_26_FD_121102 | JGI IMG/M metagenome (GOLD analysis project Ga0181519, IMG submission 121102) | Peatland microbial communities from MTU Mesocosm Facility, Houghton, MI, USA - PEATcosm2014_Bin02_10_metaG | ecosystem: Environmental > Terrestrial > Soil > Wetlands > Peat | place... | reverse complement strand
TTCAAATGGATCAAACAGCACCTGCGCATCAAGCGCTTTCTGGGCACGAGCGAAAACGCCGTCAAGACACAAATCTGGGCCGCCATCGCCACCTATGTCCTGATCGCCATCGTGAAGAAAGAACTTAAGATCGAAGCCTCGCTCTACACTTTTCTACAAGTCTTGAGCGTATCCGTTTTCGAGAAAACCCCCATTTTATGCGCCCTTGGCGAGAAACTCGACGGAACCGACAATAGCCTCTCCGATAACCAAATGATTCTATTCGACTTCTAACCGGACACTACTGTAAGCGGCACTTCAGTACTTGGATAGAGGCTCTTGAAGAATTCGTCAAATTTGCAAACTCTCAAGACAAGAGCGCTCCAAGCCCAATTGAGGCGGCGAGTGGGCATCGAACAAGTCGCGATCCTTCCTTGCGGCTCCGGTTTCACATCTTGAAGCGAGATAACTTCTCATGTCGAGCGTGTGGAGCGAGCCCAGCTTTGACACCTGGTCTTGAGCTGCACGTCGATCACATCCTGGCTTGGAGTCTTGGCGGCGAAACAGTCGAAGATAATCTCCAGACTCTTTGCAAGGCCTGTAATCTTGGCAAAAGCGATGTGCTTTAGGCGACCAAGTTCAGCCGCATTCAAAAGAGCGCAACGCCGCATGGGCTAAAGCCCATCGTTTATTATCAGCATCTTGCGGCACGACTGAAGTCGTGCCCTGTTACAAAACTCGACTCATCAGGGGTTTTTCCGCAGCCTCTAAAGTTGTGCCCTTCCAGAACACTAACCTAACCGAATTTCTCAATCCTTCACGCTCCCGCAATCGTCATGCCATCGATGCGCAGCGTCGGCGAAGCCACCGAGCCGCGGAAGACCAGATCGTTGCCGATGGCGGTCATGTTCTTGAGCATCTCGGCCAGGTTCCCGGCCACGGTCACCTCTTCCACGGCGTAGGTAAGCTGGCCGTTCTCGATCCACAGGCCGGTCGCGCCCCGCGAATAGTCTCCGGTGACCACGTTGACGCCAAACCCCATCAGGCTAGTGACGTAGAAGCCCGCCTGCACATCGGAGATGATCTGCTCCGGCGTCAGGATGCCGGGCTCCAGATACAGATTGCCGCAGCCGATCCCCGGCGTGCCAGCCAGTCCGCGCGAGGCGTTGTGGGTAGACTTCATCCCCAGCTTGCGTGCGGTATAGGTGTTGAGCAGGTAGTTGCGCAGAACGCCATTTTCTACCACAACCGTGCGCTGCGAGGGTAGCCCTTCGCCGTCGAAGGGCGAGGTCCCGAAGCCGCCCGCGCCTGTGGGCAGCAGCATGGTGTTGTCGTCCACAATGGTCAAACTTGCCGCCGCGATCTGCTCGCCCAGCTTCCCGGCCAGAAACGAAGCACTGCGCCAGATCGAGTCGCCCGAGGCGGCCTCGAAGACCGAGCCGATCAGCGACCGCGCCACCTCCGGCGCAAAGACAATCGGCACCCGCTGCGTTGTCACGCGCCGAGCGCCCAGCCGCCGGAGCGTGCGCCTTGCTGCCTCGGCGCCTACGGCCTCCGGTGATTCGAGGTGCGCGAAGCACCGCGCGCCCGACCACCAGCCGTCGCGCTGCATGGTTCCGTTGGTGTCCATGGCTAGTGGCGCCGCCGACACCCCGGCGTAGCTTGATCGGTAGCTGCCCACAAAGCCGCGCGAGTTGGCCAGCACCTTGCGCCCCGTCGAGGCGTCGAAACTGCCTCCGTCGGAGTTGGTGATGCGCGGGTCTGCCGCCAGTGCCGCAGCTTCCGCCCGCCGAGCCCACTCGATGCGCTCGGCTCCCTCCAGTGAGTAGACATCATCGTAATAAAGGTGCAGGTCTCTGGCCAGCGAGCCGAACTCGCCCGTCTCCGGCAGCCCGCTGTTGGGGTCTTCCTCGGTGACCTTGGCCAGGGCCATCGCGCCGTCCACCAGTTGGCGAATGCCTTCCGGCGTCAGGTCGCTGGTCGAGGTGGTAGACGAGCGCGTACCCAGAAACACCCGCAGCCCCAGGCCGCGCGAGCCGGACTCCTTCAGCGTTTCCACCTGGCCCATGCGGACGTTGACGCTGAATTCGTCGCCCTCGCGCACCACGGCTTCTGCGTCACTTGCGCCTGCCTTCATGGCCAGCGCGACGAAATCGGCGGCCAGGGATTCCAGATCGAGAGCGGTCATTTCGGATTGAGAAGCGGCATCGGGCATGGGTCAACAGTAACAAAACCAGTGCCGATCAACACAATTCAACGGCGGGCAAAGCTGCTGTAGGATTACCTTCCCGTGCCCCCCACGGTCATCTTGTCCAACTTGATCGTCGGCATGCCCACGCCAACCGGCACGCTCTGCCCGTCTTTGCCGCAGGTGCCGATGCCTTCATCTAGCTTTAGGTCGTGGCCCACCATGGAGACGTACTTCAGCGCCTCGGGGCCGTTGCCGATCAGGGTCGCGTCGCGCACCGGGGCAGTGATCTTGCCGTCTTCGATCAAATAGGCTTCCGAGGCCGAGAAGACGAATTTGCCGTTCGTGATGTCCACCTGCCCGCCGCCGAAGTTCACCGCGTAAAGGCCGCGCTGGACCGAGCGAATAATGTCCTCGGGGGCGTCGTCGCCGGCCAGCATGTAGGTGTTGGTCATGCGCGGCATGGGGATGCACTGGTAGCTCTCGCGGCGGCCAGACCCCGTGTTGGCCGAGCCCATCAGCCGCGCGGAGAGCTTGTCGGTGAGGTAGCCGCGCAGCACGCCGCCCTCGATCAGCACCGTCTCCTGCGTCGCCGAGCCCTCGTCGTCCACGTTGAGCGAGCCGCGCCTTCCGGCGATCGTTCCGTTGTCCACCACGGTGACCTTCGAACTGGCCACCGGTTGCCCGATCAGCCCGGCAAAGGCCGAGGTCTTCTTGCGGTTGAAGTCGGCCTCCAGCCCGTGGCCCACCGCCTCGTGCAGCAGGACACCCGGCCAGCCCGGTCCCAGAACTACTTCCATCTCGCCGGCCGGCGCGGGCACGGCGCCAAGCTGCAAAATCGCTCCGCGCGCGGCCTCCCGCGCCAGGCTTTCCGGGCTCTTTGAGCCGGAGAATTGATCCAGTCCCGCCCGTCCGCCGCCGCCCGCCGAGCCTTTGGTGGTGTTCGCGTCTTCCTTGGCGATGACGAAGACGTTCAGCCGGCACAGCGGTTGGGTATCGCTGGCAAAAGCGCCGTCGGAGGCGGCGATCAGGATGCGCTTCAGCTCCTCCGAGTAATTTGCCCGCACCTGCACAATCCGCGCATCGAAGGCGCGGGCCGCGCGATCCGCCCGCAAAATCAGCTCCAGCCGCGCCGCCAGATCCAGGTCGTAGCCGCCCAGCGGAACCGGATACAGATCGGCCACGGGCGCCTCGACGAACCCTTGTACCGTCTGCTTGGCCGGCCCGGAGGCGATCAGCGCGGCCGTGCGCGCGGCGTGCAGCAGCCGCTCGGGGCTCAGATTGTCGGTATAAGCGTAGCCGGTGCGCTCACCGCTGAGCACGCGGATGCCGCAGCCGGCGCTGGTGCCCTGGCTGGCCGATTTCACGATCTGCTCATCCACTCCCAGCGAGGTGGCCGTAACCGATTCAAAATACAAGTCGGCATAATCGCCGCCCGCCGCGAGCGCTTCGCCCAGGCAGCGTTCCAGCATGTGGTCGGTGATGCCGAATTTCTCAAAGAAATATCGCTTGTGACTGGGGCGCGGGGAAGCTGCCGGATTGTTCATCGTCTCTCCAGTTTACGCGGCTTTTCGCACCCGGCGCCCGCACCGGGACGCTCCGCCGTGTGCCCGTTCCTCTTTTGGTGCGGCCCGTCCCACCCTCTTCCATCGCCGCCGGACCCGTGCTACATTCTTCCCATGAAAAAGATTCTTGCTGCTGCCCTGTTATTGATGGTGTTTTCCGCCCCGGCTTTCGCCGCCCCGGTGCACCATCATCACCACCACCACCATCATCACCACGTTTAGAACCAATCCCGGCCCCTGGGCAGCGTCATCGCCGGGGCCGGGCATTCAACTCCGTTTCAGGCACCGTGAAAGCATGGTATGGTTCGCGCCATGACAGACCTGGACGAACTTCGTTATCCGATCGGCCGCTTCAGCCCGCCGGCCAGCAGCCTGCCTGAACTCCGCGCCACGCACATTCAAACCATGCGCTTGCTGCCCGAGCGTCTGCGCGCCGCCGTGAGCGGTCTGAACTCTCTTCAGCTCGACACGCCCTACCGCGAAGGCGGATGGACCGTGCGCCAGGTGGTCCATCACTTGGCCGACAGCCACTCCAACGCCTTCATCCGCTGCAAGCTCGCCCTCACCGAGGAGTGGCCCACCATCAAGCCCTACGACGAGGCCGCCTGGGCCAGCCTGGCCGACAGCCGCCTGCCCATCGACGGCTCTCTCGCGCTGATCGGAGCGCTGCACGGGCGCTGGGTTGCGCTGCTGGAGTCCCTCACCGAAGAGGACTTCCAAAAGGGCTACAACCACCCCGAACGGGGCCGTCAGACTCTGGCCGAGGCTCTCGCCATGTACGACTGGCACTCGCGCCACCACACCGCGCACATCGTCAATCTGCGCGCACGCCAGGGCTGGTAGGCCGCGCCGCATGGCCGCGAGCGAAGTTGCCGCGTCTCCGGCCCAGTTGGCCCAAAGCATCGAAGAATATCTCGCCTTCCACCCGGCCGCCGCGCTGCTCGAGGAGGGTCGCGTCCTCTTCGACATGCGCTCCGCCCGCTACGCCGTGAGCGAGTCGCATGGCCGCTGCCTGCTCCAGCTCTGGAGCGAGGAGCGCAACGTGATCCGCACCGTGATCGACGCGCAGGAGCGCGCGCAATGCCTGCGCCTCACCACGCGCCGCATGGGCGCTGCCAAGCCTCAGGCCCTCGAGTTGGTGCCCACCAGCGACCGCCGCACTCCCACCGCTCGCGAAGCCGCCCGCCGCAACTACCAGCGGCTGCTGGAGCGCGCTCTCACGCGGAGCTTCCTCGGAGCGAAGATCGACGGCCTGCGCTCGGCCATGGATCTGGAGCACAGCTTCGGCCCGGCCTATGTGCGCGGGCGTCTGCTGCGCGGGACCGCAGCCGATGCGGTCATCGGCGTGGGCGAGGCGGAGTCGGCGGCCATCGTGGACGGCATCTTGACGCTGGGAATCCTCTGGCTGGACCATTGCCGGCAGCACGGCGACGGCCGTCGCCACTTTGGCGGGCTCGAGGTGGTCGTGCCGGCCGGGGCCTGGCGGACGACCGCCGAACGCATGGCCTGGCTCAACCACGCCGCCGCCGACTTCCAGCTCTTTACCCTCGACGAACGGAGCGAAGAACTTGCGCCGGTGGACTTTCGCGATATCGGCAACCTGGACGCGCGGCTGGTTCACGCCTTCTCTGCCGCGGCGGCCGTTGAGCGTTGCCAGTTCGGAATCGATCACCTGCTGGCGCTGGTTCCCGCCGCGGCCAGGGAACGGGTCGAAGTACGGCCGACTTCTGCCACCGAGGTGGGACTGCTGCTGCACGGCCTCGAATTCGCCCGCGTCCGCCTCGGCTTCGCCGCCAACTCCTTTGCCCGCGAAGACGAAATCAGCTTCGGTGCGGGCGCCAATGAAACACCTCTGACGGCCGAGAACGAGCCGCTTTGCCGTGATCTCTTTGCGCGCCTCTTCCTGAGCCGCCACGCCGACGGCACGCATACCGATCCGCTCTTCCGCCTGCAACCCGAGCGCTGGCTGGAGTCACGCCTGCGAGGCGGAATCGCCGAATTGCTGCCGGGTCTGCGGGGCGATCTGCTTTATACCCAGGTCCCGGCGCTCTCGGCCGGCGACCGCGGTCTGCTCGATATGCTCACGCTCGACCGCGACGGCCGGCTCGCTGTCATCGAACTCAAAGCCGATGAGGATCTGCATCTTCCGCTTCAGGCGCTGGACTATTGGATTCGCGTCCGCGCGCTCAACGCCGACCGTCAGCCCGGCGCGGGCAACGGCAGCCGGCCTTTGTCGGCCTTCGAACGCCAGGGATACTTCGCCGGCGCGGAGGTTTCGCCGCTTCCGCCGCGTCTGCTCCTGGCTGCTCCGGCCCTTCGCATTCATCCCGCCAATGAGCCGGTGCTGCGTTCCTTCTCCCCGCAGGTCGAGTGGGAGTTGATCGCCCTCACCGAGCACTGGCGCCGGGAATTGAAAGTGGTCTTCCGCAAGCGGGGCGGCGACGGCAAAAATTAGGCGGGATCGCAAGCCTCCGCTCCTGCCGCGAGGAAAAAATCTTGCTACTCTGTCAAGGGCCAATCGTCCCTTTATTCCGCGTGGCGAAAACTTATCGCTTGCGTTGAGAAGGGGATGTTGTCGCCATCCGGCCTGAGCGCGGATGCAGACCCAACGAGTTTTTTCTGGAGAATTCGATCATGCTTTCATCGCTGAAAAATCGAGCGATCTTGTTTGTTGCCTTGGCCGGCTTCGACCTTCTTCTTTCCTCCCTGCCCGCATCCGGTCAAACCATCGTCATCGATCGCGCCGGCAGCGGCCGGGTCTTCGACGGCGTGGGCGCCATCAGCGGCGGCGGAGGCAACTCCCGCCTGCTCATCGACTACCCGGAGCCCTACCGCAGCCAGATTCTCGACTACCTCTTCAAGCCGAACTACGGCGCCAGCATGCAGATATTCAAAGTCGAGATCGGCGCCGACATGGACTCCACCGACGGCTCCGAAGCCAGCCACATGCATACCCGCTCCGACGAGAACTACCAGCGCGGCTACGAGTGGTGGCTGATGGAGCAGGCCAGGGCGCGCAATCCCCAGATCAAGCTCGTCGCCCTGCCCTGGGGCGCTCCGCACTGGGTGGGCAATGGCAACTACTGGTCCCACGACATGATCGACTACACGATCAAGTGGCTCAAGCATGCCCAGTCCGATCATCATCTGACCATCGACTATGTGGGCGGACGCAACGAGCGCGGCTACGATCTGCAGTTCTACAAGGATCTCCGCGCCGCCCTCCGCGCCAACGGCTTCTCCAGCATCCAAGTCATCGCCTCCGACGACTGGGAGAAGCTCAAGCTCTGGAACATCGCCACGGAGATGAAAAAGGACCCGGCGGTCAACGACGCAATCGATGTGGTCGGTGTGCACGGTCCCGGCTGGGGAGGGTATCCCACGCCCGATGCCTTGGCTCTGGGCAAGCCGCTCTGGGACAGCGAAGCCCACTTCGACGAAAAGCCGCCCTACAGCGAAATCGCGCGCAACATCAATCGCAACTATGCCGCCGGCCGCGTCACGGCCTCGGTCTACTGGCCCATCGTCAGCGCCATGTACGATAACCTGCCCTACGACGACATCGGCTTTATCAAGTGCAACCAGCCCTGGTCGGGCCATTACACCGTCACGCCGTCCCTCTGGGTCATGGCACACACCTCCCAGTTCACCCAGCCCGGCTGGCGCTACATCGACAGCGCCTCCGGCTTCTTCGCCGCCGACTCGACCGGCGCGCACGGCAGTTATGTCGCCCTCAAATCGCCCGATAACGCCAACTTCAGCCTGATCGTTGAAACCGCCGAGGCCAAAAGCACTGAAACGGCTCGCTTCAAGATTGCGGGCTTCCCCCAGCAAACCCTCCATCTCTGGGCCACCAATCTCAACTCATCCAATCCCTCCGACTGGTTCGTGCGGCAGGCCGACATTCATCCCGTCGCGGGCGAGTTTTCGCTCAATCTCGAGCCCGGCCGCGTCTACAGCGTCACCACCACCACCGGCCAGGCCAAGGGCAATGCCGTCTCTCCCGCCTCCGCGCCCCTCGCGCTACCCTTTGCGGAGAACTTCGAGAGCTATCCCGAAGGCAAAATGCCAAAATATTTCTCCGATATGGTCGGAGGCTTCGAGACCGCGCCATGCGCCGCCGGACGCTCCGGCATCTGCCTGCGCCAGGTGGTTCCCGAAGAGCCCACCTCATGGAAGCGGACCGTCCAGCGCCCCTTTACGATGGTGGGCAATCTCGATTGGCAAAACTACCGCGTCTCCAGCGACGTTCTGCTGGAGCAGCCGGGCTCGGCCGATCTCCTTGGGCGCCTCTCTGGCATGAGCGGCTGGGATGTGCCCAACGCCTACGTGCTACGGGTGGCCGATACCGGCGATTGGTACCTGCTCAAAACCACCAATAAGGGCGGCGACAAGGAAGATGTCAAAGAGGAAGAAGCGGTGCTCGCGCAGGGCAAAGTCAGCCCCCTCGGCGTCAGCCGCTGGCACCATCTCTCCCTCGCCTTTCAGGGCTCAACCATCGCGGCGCAAATCGACGGCGTGACCGTCAAGACGATCTCCGACGCCAGCTTTGCCAAAGGCATGGTTGGCCTGGGAACCCTGGCGTACGCCCACGCCGAGTTCGACAACTTCAAGGTCGAGCCGCTCGCGCCGAATGCAAAGGAAACCGTGAAGTAACGCGCGCAGTTCGCCGGCCCTCAAGTGCTGCACCATTGCAGAAAACGCCGTAAGCAGGCTGCGGAAAACTCGATGCGGAAGGAGGCGGGGGTTTAATCCCCCGCATAAAGCTCAACATGCCTTTTCCACAGCCTGTAAAACCCGTCCCTTCAACGCCCCATTCCAAACAGCTTCTCAGCCCTTTTTCTTCCAAGCGCCGACGATCGCGCCTTCCAGGCACATCCCCAGCAGCCAGAAGCCGCAGTTGATGCCCAGCAGAGCGAAGGTGCGCACCTCGAAGACATATTCGGTGGCGCATGTGGTCAGCACCAGTCCGAACCACAGCACGGCCGCCACCCGGACGCCGCGTAGCGCCGTCTGCGGCCCGGTGAGCTGGGTAACGCAGGAGATGGCGGTGGCGATCACGGCGGCCGAGACCAGCGCCGTGCTGAATTGCAGAGCCGGATTGTAGCCGGCGGAACTCATCAGCCACTCCCGCGTACGGCCGATGCCGTCGAGCCATGGTTGCAGAAAGATCGAGTACCAGACGGCCTCGAAGAGGAAACAGGCGATCGCCGCCACCAGAATCGCCCAGTAGTTTTGCCGGACTCTCGGCTGTTCACTTGCCATTTCGTCCTCCTTTTTGTTGATTCCGCTTGTGCGTGCAGTGCGCTCGCTGCCTCAGTCTCCGCTAAGAGCGCGCTGAGCAGGGCGTACAGCCTGTTGCGATCGTGAGGGCCGGACGGGGAACAAATCGAGGATGGGCAGCATTCTACGGGATTTTCCGTGGAGCCTGCGAGATAAAAAATTCAGTTTTCCCGTCGCACGGTGAAGAAGCTCAGTCCAGCCGGGTCAGAAACGCCTCGCCCTCGGTCGGCCGCAGATGCCGGGCGATCGACTCCGCCTGTTCGCGGTTGTCGCCCTGGGGGCGAATACGCACCCAGTAGCTGTCCTGGCCGGGGAACTCGATCACGCTGGAACTGGGGTACTTGCGCAGGAGCTGTTCCTTCAGCCCCAGAGCCCGGCGTTCGCTCGTGAAGGCGCCGATCTGCACGCACCAGCGGCCGCCCGTCTCGATCGGCTTGGGAGTGCGGTAAACATCCAGCCGGACCCGCGCCGTGCCCATCCGGTAGATCCCCGTGGCTTTGGCCGAAGCGATGGTCAGATCCAGAATCCTTCCGTCCACAAACGGGCCGCGATCGGTAATGCGCATGGCGCTGGACTGGCCCGTGCTCAGGTTGGTCACCACGACCAGCGAACCCATGGGCAGCGTGCGGTGCGCCGCGGTAAGGGCGTGGTCGCTGAAAATCTGCCCGTTGGCGGCCTTGCGTCCCTTGTAAGGCGCGGTATACCAGGTCGCCAGGCCCTCCTCGCTCCGGATCGGCGCGTGCGTCGCTACGTAATCCAGATCTTCCGCATCGACCCCGCCCTCCGGCGCCGGCGTGGGGGGAATGCGCGCGGGCTGCGTGCTCCGCGGCGCGCGCGCAACCGGAGCGGCGGCCTGGGGCGCGGGAGGGGCGGTCTCTTCCACGGGCGGCTGAACAGGTTTGTTCTTATGTCCGCAGCCGGTAAGAACCAGAACCGGCGGGATCATGATCGCGAAAGCCAGCCAGACCCATCCTGCCGACCGCCGGCCATTGCTCAACCAGAGATGTGCGGTCATCAGGGGCGCGGGTCCTTGGGCCCTTGCGGCTGGTCGAACCGGTCGGCGAGATTCCGCAGCGTATCGGCCACTTTGCGCAGCGCGGAGATCGACTCTGTGCGAACCTGTGGAATCACAGCGTCGTTGACATAGGCGACGGTGTGGCGCAGTTCCATTTCGATCAGTTCGATGGCCTCTTCAATCCGCTGGCCTATGCCGCCTGCTCCGGGACCGGGAGGGGGATAAGTGCCCATGACAGGTAACCTCCGTAAAGTAACCGCTGGCAAGTAACCTGCCCTCAGTCTGCGGGGCGCGCCGCGGCGCGTCAATGACGGAAGGGCCGGAGGTGCCGCAATGGTCAATACCGAAAGTAACTTTGCCGATTTTGACCTGGATGGTTTGGGTCGCGGATCTTTGCTACCTCGGCATATGACCTTTCCCGTAAAATCTGCGTCAGACTTTCATAGCGGACATTCTTTGCGGTTCTCCCGGCGCTGGCTTTTCCTCACCCCTCCGGGTGCGGGCCGGCGTCGCCCAGGTAAAATGTGCCACCAAAGCTGAAACCAGCGAGGGCCCGGTTCTTGGAAAGTGGCTCGGCAGATTGCAATCGAAGCGGATGCGCCGGCGGCTCTCGCCGGATGCGAAGGACGCAGCTTGCTCTCCTGGCGCTGCTGCTTGCGGCGTGCTCTTGGCCCGCGTGGGCCGGGCCGATAGAGAACGCCGGTCCCGAGCCTTCGTTGCCGGACGCCCCTCAGCCGCAGTTTTTGCACCCAGCCAAGGCGCCTGCGCCAGGGCCGGGCCCGGTTTGGCGCGCCGGCGCCGCGCTGGCTGGCGCAGCGGCGGCCAGGGCGGTAGCGGCCTCCGGCTCCGGCAGCGGAGCAGCGGACGCCAGCCTCGAATCGGGCTTCCAGCTTCCGCCCTGCCCGCCCCTCTTGCCGGTCGTCAACTGGTATGCCCGCTTCACCAACGGACCGCAGGTGAAACCGCTCACGCCGGGTGAGAAAGCCTGGCTGGCGGTGCGCAATCTGGCCGATCCCTTTAACCTCGTCACCATTCTGGCCAGTTCCGCCATCTCGGTGGGCTCCGACCCCGACTCGCCCGACGGTCCCGGCATGAACGGCTTTGGGCGCAGTGTCGGTGTCAGCTTCACTCAGGACCTCACCGGCGAGTTCTTCGCCACCTTTCTCATTCCCTCCATCGTCCACCAGGACCCGCACTACCATCGCCTGCCCAGCGCCACCCTCCAGCGCCGCATTGCGCACGCCTTCTACCAGGTGGTGTGGACCCAGGGCGACAACGGCAAGGGAATGGTGAACTACGCCTATATCGTGGGCGCGGCCGCCAGCGACGAAGTCAGCAACCTCTACGTGCCGGGCCGCAAAACCAACTTGCCCGCCAGCGCCGCCCGCTGGAGCACCGGCCTGGCCACCGCCCCCATCGATAACTTCGTCTCCGAATTTCTGCCCGACGTAGCCCGCCACATCCACGTCCAGATCGTCGTCATCCAGCGCATCATCAACCAGGTCGCCAGAACCGACGGCCCTTCAACGCCGTAGGCGAAAGCCGCACCTAAGGCATTGAGCTGTGGAGAGATCGGGCGAACGATGGTATGCCTCACAAAGTCTCTCCGTTCGCCCCGGTCTGGCTGCCGTTCAGCGGAGGATTCCGCCATTCACTGCTCTGCCTTTGGGTTGACCGGGACACCCGGTTACCCTAGTGCTGGAATTCAGCGCCCGCGTTTCCATGCATTCCTGGAACCGCGCGGCCGGGCCGGGCGAGCAGCCGGGCTTCCCGGCGACAGGTCTTCGTCGCTGGGGTGGTCCGTAAGCCGGCGACCAATTCATCGAGGAGATTGCACCGTATGTCGAAAGCAGTCAAGTACGCCGAGAAAGCCGTCGTCTACGCGGCCAAGGGCGCGTGGGTGGTTTTTGAGCGGGTGAACCGCATCAGCCCCAACCCCTCTTTTACGCCCAAGTGGAGCGACAAGCCGCTCCTGAAGAGCTACGAGAAAGAGAAGCCGCCGATGGGCTGGCCGCGCACCACGGACTCGCTCTGTCCCAAGTGCGTGCCCGAGATTCGCAAGCAGATTCTGGACGGCAAGCTGCCCCATGAAGTCCTGCTCAACGAGAAGGTGGGCGAAATCAAGGCCCAGATCATCGAGCGCGACGGCAAGGTCCTTATGGTTAAGGACTGCCCCAAGCACGGCCACTTTGAAGATCTGATGTCGGTCGACCCGGAGTTCACCAAGCACCTGCAAGAGAACTTCCCCGGCCGCGACGTGCGCGCCCACAACGATGAGAAGCTCCACCACCACGGCACCTCCACCGTCACCCACGGGCGCGGCGCGGTGCTCACCATCGATCTCACCAATCGCTGCAACATGATGTGCGATCCCTGCTTCATGGATGCCAACCAGGTCGGCTTCGTCCACGAGCTCACCTGGGAAGAGATCAAGACCATGCTCGACAACGCCGCAACCCTCAAGCCGCGGCGCCAGATGAGCGTGCAGTTCTCCGGCGGCGAGCCTACGCTTTCGCCCTACTTCCTCGACGCCATCGCCTACTCCCGCAAGGTCGGCTACAACAGCGTTCAGGCCGCCTCCAACGGCATCGAATTCGCCAAGAGCAAGGAACTCTGCCGCGCCGCTGCCGAAGCCGGCCTGCGCTACGTCTACCTCCAGTTCGACGGCATCGGCAACGCCGCCAACTCGCACCGCAAGGTCGGCAACCTCTTCGACGTCAAGCTCCAGGCCATCAACAACCTGCACGAAGCCGGCGTCGAGATCGTTCCGGTCACCACCATCATCAACGGCATCAACAACGAGCAGGTGGGCCGCATCATCCAGTTCGCCCTCGACAACCCCAAGACCATCAGCTTCCTCAGCTTCCAGCCGGTCAGCTTTACCGGCCGCGACGAGGACATCACCGATGAGCGCCGCTTGGCGCAGCGCTACACCCTCAGCCACATGGCCCACGACATCAAGAATCAGATGGGATTCGGCGAACCGAACCGCGACTGGTTCCCCATCAGCTTTATGAGCACCTTCTCCGACTGGGCCGACCTGATTCACGGACCCAACGCCGAGTGGGGCCAGCTCTCCTGCGGATGCCACCCCGACTGCGGCATCGGCATGGCGCTGATGATCGACAAGGAAACCAAGGAAGCCGCCCCCGTCACCGCCTTCCTGAATATGGACAAGGTGGCCAAGGACCTGGCCAAGGTCAACGACGCCGCCCGTGGCAAGTGGATGTCGGTCATCGGCTTCGCCCTCGCCCTCCTGCGCAACTACGATCCCTTCCAGTCGCCCACCCACTTCAAGATCACCGACATGCTCAAGAAGATGGACAAG
>Ga0181519_10003285_pt1 | contig 13361 bp, 12 predicted proteins | sample PEATcosm2014_Bin_26_FD_121102 | JGI IMG/M metagenome (GOLD analysis project Ga0181519, IMG submission 121102) | Peatland microbial communities from MTU Mesocosm Facility, Houghton, MI, USA - PEATcosm2014_Bin02_10_metaG | ecosystem: Environmental > Terrestrial > Soil > Wetlands > Peat | place... | reverse complement strand
GGCGTCGGCGATCATCACGTTGCTGGTCACCACCTCGAGGGCCGCCTGGACGCGCAGGGCTTTTTCGGTCTGCTCGGCGCGCGTCTTGGCGGCGTTGACTTCATCGGTCACGTCCGTGGCGTACTTCACGACCTTCGACGGCTTGCCTTCCGGATCGAGGATGGGGTTGTACGAGGCCTGCAGCCAGATCTCGCGTCCACCGCGGGCAAAGCGACGGTACTTGCCGGCGTCGAATTCGCCGCGCCGGAGCTTGTCCCAGAACTGGCGGTACTCCGGGCTGTTCGCATATTCGGCATCCACCAGCACGCTGTGATGGCGTCCCTTGATCTCTTCGAGGCCGTAGCCCGTCACGCGCAGGAAGTTCTCGTTGGCCGTCAGCACGATGCCGTCGAGGGAGAATTCGACGACGGCCTGGAAACGGTCGATGGAGGCGACGCGTCCGCGCAACTCGGCGATCTCGCGCTGCCGCTCCTGCTGGGCCGCCCGTTCCTGTTCCGTGGGACCACTGCTGAAGAGGCGATGCAGCCAGGAAGGATTCGTCGCTGGTAGTGCGTGCAGGGCTGAATTCATTTTTTGATTTCCCGGAAGGTGCGATCCCCGTTGCAGCAAGGGCATCGGCGATATCGATCCGGGTATTTTGTGATGTCAGGCAGAAACTGATCGTGCGATCAAGGGTTATTTATTGGACTTCTTGGCGATTAGCGATCACTTATTCTAATAAGCGAATAAATCACAAAAAACGATTTCCTGGCACGCGCACGTGCGCGCGATCCCCCTCGACTCAGCGCTGATTTTGCTCAGTAAATTTCTTGAATAGAGAAGGTCCGATGCGGATTGCGCAGCGCACAGCAGCGCCAAGTTCGGCGTTCGCGCTGCCGGTGTCCAGGGCAAACGCCGGGGATGCGGACGATTGACGGCCAGCCTGCCTGTTACATACGCATGACAGCCCCGATGCCTGCCGTACATCTGCCTGTCACCTTGCGCCACTAGCCTGCGGGAGGCGCAGAGCGATAGCGCTTAACCGCGACGCACGACCGCGGTAGCAGATCAACAAGACGCAGGGCGCGCCATCGGCCGCTCACCCCTCGGAGTCAAAAGCACATGAAAAAAACCCAGATCCTCTTTTCCGCACTTTGCCTGGCAACGGCGGTGTCCGCCGCGGCCCACGAAGACAGCATCGAGAAGAATTCGATCCCGCACCTGGACCACGTCATCGTCGTCATGATGGAAAACCATTCGGCGGCGGAAATCCTCGGCGGCACCAGCGCCAACACGCCCTTCCTGAACGCCTACGCCAAGACCGTGGGCCAGGCCGCCAACTACTGGGCCGTGGGCCATCCGAGCCTGACCAATTACCTGGAAATCGTCGGCGGCTCGAATTTCGGCCTGACCAACGACAACTGGCCGGTATGGGTCAACGGCGGATGCGTCGACAACAATCCGGCCGGCAGCGGCTGCGGCGGCGCCTATACGCCTATCGATGGTCCGGGCGCGGACTATGCGTTCCCGGCCACGGTCGATGCCTGCCTGGACCCCTGGTTCATCCAGCTCGGTCCCCTGCCGCAGTGCGCGACGCCGGGCGCCGGTTCGGCCATCGTCGCCAACAACTGGGGCATCGTCAGCTACCCGAGCATCACCTACACGCCCAAGACCATCGCCCACCAGCTGGCCGAGCGCGGCCAGAGCTGGAAGAGCTACCAGGAAAGCCTCCCTGCCACCGGCCCCCGGGTGGATGGCGTGAACTATTCCGATGGCACGTATTCGAGCGTCAGCCCCGTCGAAGCCTGGCAGATCGGCACGAGCAATGTCTCGGTCGCCAAGCTCTATGCCGTGAAGCACAATCCCTTCGTCTATTTCAAGGATGTCGAAGTGGGCGCCAAGCCCGAGCTGAGCCTGAGCCAGGTCGTCGGCTTCGATGGCGCCGACGGCCTCTTTGCCGATCTGGCACGCGGCTCCCTGCCCACCTTCTCCTTCATCGCTCCCAACCAGTGCCATGACATGCACGGCGCGGGCGGTTATACGGCACAGTGCAATGACGATCCGCACGCCCTGGAAATGGGCGATGCCGAGGTCAAGACCCTGGTCACGGCGATCAAGGACTCCCCGGCCTGGAAGGAAGGCAAGACCGCCCTGGTCATCGTCTGGGACGAGAACGACTACGGCAACTATGCCAACCAGGTCGTTGCCCTGGTCGATACCAACTATGCCTCGGGCCCGGTGGTGAGCACGCGTCAGTACAACCACTACTCGCTGACCAAGACCATTGAGGCGGCTCTCGACCTGCCGTGCCTGAATCACGCGTGCGACAGCAGCACCAAGTTGATGACGGACCTGTTCGGCGCGCACTGAGCCCGAACACAGCGCAAATCGCCTTGCAGCCGGCGGACGCCTCGCGCGTTCGCCGGCTTTTTCTTCAGGCGCCGTCCTCGGGCCGCTCCGGGGCCGGGCAGTACGCGCCGCAGTCGGGCCGCGCGTCGGTGGAAAAAGCACCAGGCGCATTAACGCGCACGGGCGGAGAGTCCGGACGCGGTTCGCTGTGAGCCAAGTGCGTAAAGATGATGGCGGCCAGGAAGGCCGCCGTGAGGGTGGAGACGATGGTGGCGAAGGCCCGCAGGGGCGCAAGGATGCGCTCGGATTGCATTTGAGGTTCCATGGCGTGCGTTACGCAATGGAACCGGCAAAGCGGACATCGGTTCAGGGATTTTCGGGATCGATCGTTCCTGGGGCGCGATCAGGCCCGCGCCTCAATCGGCGTCGAAATTGCACGCCTTCAAGGGCACGACCCGGGTCTTGTTCACCCATTTGTGCCCCAGGTAAAGCATGAGGAAAATGGGCACGATCCCGTAGTTGGTGATGAAATCGAACCAGGAGAAGACGGGCTGCTGGAATATGCCGATATTGGCGCCGAAGATCACGATGAGAAACAGCACGACCGCGATCCACGGTCCATACGGATAGAGCCGCGAGCGGAATTTCAGGTCGGCGAGGCTGCGTCCCTGGGCCAGCCAGGCGCGCCGGAACCGCAGATGGCAGATCGCGATGCCCAGCCAGATGATGAATCCGGTGAGCCCCGAGAAGTTATAGAGCATCTGGTAGATCTTCTGCCCGCCTACCGCGTTTGCCAGGAAGGCCGTGGCACCGACCAGGCCCGTCGCCCAAACCGCCGCCACGGGAACGCCGCGGGTGTTCAGCTTGCCGAAGAAGCGCGGCGCCTTGCCGCTGTGCGACATCGCGTAGAGCATGCGCGAGGACACGTACAGGGACGAATTGCCGCACGACAGCACCGAGGACAGGATGACGAAATTCATCACGTTGGCGGCGTAGTAGCCGACGCGCGGAATCTGCTGGAACACGATCGTGAAGGGCGAATAGGCGATGCCGTCGTCGCTGCGCAGCAGGTTCGGGTCGGTGAACGGGATGAGCGAGCCCACGACGAAGATCGAGCCGATGTAGAAGAGCAGGATGCGCCAGAAGACCGTGCGGATGGCCTTGGGCACGCTGCGGGCCGGGTCGCGCGTCTCGGCCGCCGCGAGTCCCACCGCCTCGGTGCCTTGAAAGGAGAATCCGGCAACCAGGAAAACGAGCAGGATGCTCGTGAAGCCGCCGACAAAGGGCGCGCTCTGGCCCGTCTGCGCGCTGTGGAGCGACCAGTTCTGGAAGCCGATGCGCTGGCCGCCGAACATGCCAATGATCATGAGCAAGCCGACGACGACGAAGATGACGACCGTGACGACCTTGATCCCCGAGAACCAGTACTCGGCCTCCGCATAGGCTTTCACGGACAGCAGGTTCAGGATCATCAGCAGCACGAAAAAACCCATCGCCCACAGGGTGGGGTTGCTGTCGGGAAACCAGAACTGCACGATGAGCGCCCCGGCGACGAACTCGGCGGCCAGGGTGATCGACCAGCTGAACCAGTAGTTCCAGCCGAAGGCAAAGCCCAGCGAGGGATCGATGAAGCGTTCGGCATAGGCCTCGAACGATCCGGGAATGGGCAGCTGGGTGGCCATTTCGCCCAGCGACTGCATCATGCAGTACACGGCGAATCCCATCATGGCGTAGGCGAGCATCGCCCCGCCGGGTCCGGCCTGCGAGATGGCGCTGCCACTGGCAAAGAACAGGCCCGTGCCGATGGCGCCGCCGATCGCGATCATGCTCAGCTGCCGTTGGCCGATTCCCCGCCGCAATCCCTCCGAATCCGATGCGCTCATCCGCCCCCGCCCTGCAATGTCCGGTTCATGGCTTCGCGTTGCGCCACAGGTTCGGAGCGGGCCGCGAAGGATTCGCGATAGTATCCCGGGTCCCGCGCGGCGCGCACCGGTCTGCCGCCACCGTGCGTGTTTTCGTTGCGCCAACCCGTCGATAAGCAGACCCCGCCGCCGATGAACCGCGCCCGCGCCGACCTGTTGCTTCTTCTCGTTGCCCTGCTTTGGGGTACGACCTTCGTTGCCCAGAAGCTCGGCAGCACCACGGTTGGGCCCTTGACGTTCGTTTCGGTGCGTTTCCTGGCGGCCACGCTGTTCCTGCTGCCCATCGCGATCTGGGAGTCGCGCCACAGCGCGGTGCGCGTGCGCCCGGCCGACCTTGCGCGTGGCGCGCTCATCGGCGCCTGCCTGTGCGCGGGCTGCCTGCTGCAGCAGACGGCCCTGGCAAGCACCACGGCAACCCATGCGGGTTTTCTCACTGCCGTCTACATGGTGCTGGTGCCCTTCGTCGCCTGGCTGGTGATACGCCGGCCCCCGCGCGCGATCGTCCTCCTCGCGTGCGCGCTCTCGCTCCTGGGCGCGTGGCTGATGGCGGCAAAGGGCCCCGGCGCCGAGGGCACGCCCGGCGGCTGGTCGCGCGGCGACCTGCTCGTGCTGGCGAGCGACCTCATCTGGGCCCTGCACATCACCCTCATCGCGCGGTTCCGCGGCATCGCCGCCCGACCCATCCTGCTGTCGCTGATCCAGTGCGCGATCACGGGTCTCGTTTCCCTTCCGGCGGCCATCCTGTGGCAGCCGGCGCCGGGGGCGGTCCTGTTGTCGGCAATGCCCGCTATCTTGTATGCCGGCATCGTCTCGAGCGGCATCGCCTTCACCCTGCAGATCGTCGCCCAGCGCCATACGCCGCCCGCCGAGGCCGCCCTCATCATGTCGCTGGAAAGCGTCTTTGCCGCCATCGCCGGAGCAGTGCTCCTGGGCGAAACGCTGTCGCTGCGCGCGGCCTTCGGGGCGCTGCTCATCATGACCGGGGCGGCAATGGTGGAGGCCGGCCCCATGCTGCTGGCCGCGGCCGGCGCCGTGTGGGCGCGCCGCAACCGCGTCGCGGCCGGCTCGCTACGGGACTGAGGGCACCGTGTGCGCGGTCAGCCGCGCGAAGTCGGCGCGGTTCTGCGCCAGCTCCTCGAGGCGATCCTTGAGCCCGCGCGCGGTCACGTCCTCCAGGGAATTGTGCGCGCGCCAGCGCATGCCGGCTTCCGTGACGATCGCGTCCAGCGGCACATCGTGCGGCTGCGGAAAGCTCGTCTCCAGCCGCGCGATCTCGAAGCCCACGCCGATGCTCAGGGGGCGCGGCTCCATCGAGGCAAGCGTCCTGTCGAAGTAGCCCCCGCCGTATCCGAGCCGGTCGCCGGCGCGGCCGAAGCCGACCAGGGGCACGAGCAGGATGTCGGGGCGGACCTGCTCCGTGCCGTCGGGGAACGGGATGTCCATGACGCCGCGTTTCATCTCGACGCCGGGCTGCCAGCGGCGGAAGATCAGCGCCTCGGCCCGCTGCACCACCACGGGCAAGGCGCTGCGCACGCCGCGCTGGCGCAGCAGGCGCATCAGGGGACGGGCATCGTATTCGGCCTTCATGGGCCAGCAGAAGCCGACCACCGAGCCCGCACGCACGGGCAGCGCCTGCATGAGCATGAGGCTCACGGCCAGGCTCCATTCGCGGCGCACCGGCGCCGGAACGGCCATGCGCCGCGCAACGAGCTCGGCGCGCATGCCCTTGCGCCATTGCGCGAGATTGGGCGGAACGGCCCCGGTGCCGGCCATGCGATCAGGCCTTCATCAGAACAGGCCGACGATGCGGCCCTGCGCATCGACATCGATGGCATGGGCGGCCGGAACCTTGGGCAGGCCGGGCATGGTCATGACATCGCCGCAGACCATGACGACGAACTGCGCCCCCGCCGCAAGCCGCACTTCGCGCACATCGACGATATGTCCGCTGGGCGCCCCGCGCAGGCGCGGGTCGGTGGAAAAGGAGACCTGGGTCTTGGCCACGCAGACCGGGAAACGACCATAGCCGTCCTTCTGCAGCTTGTCGATCTGGGCGCGTATGTCGCCGCTGGCACGGATGTCGGCGGCCCCGTAGACGCGCGTCGCGATCGCCTTCATCTTGTCCCACAAGGTATCGTCGTCTTCGTAGACGAAGCGCATCCGGCTGGGCGTCTCGCACAGGCGGATCACCTCGCGGGCCACGGCCTCGGCGCCGGCGCCGCCCTCGGCCCAGTGGCGCGCGATGATGGCCTTGCTGCCGCGCCCGGCCACCCGCGACAGCAGCAGATCCGTCTCGGCCACGGTGTCATGGGTGCGGTGATTCACCGCCACGACGCAGGGCAGTCCGTAGCGTTCCTGGATGTTGTCGATATGCCGCTCCAGGTTGACGATACCCTTGTCAAGCGCCGCCAGGTTCTCGCGGCCGACATCGGCAACCTCGACGCCGCCGTGGTACTTGAGGGCCCGCACGGTCGCCACCAGCACGACGGCCGAAGGGCGCAAGCCGGACTTGCGGCATTTGATGTCCACGAATTTCTCGGCGCCCAGGTCCGCGCCGAATCCGGCCTCCGTGACGACATAATCGGCCAGCCTGAGCGCGCTTTGCGTCGCCAGCACGGAGTTGCAACCGTGGGCGATGTTGGCGAACGGACCGCCGTGCACGAAGGCGGGCGTTCGTTCCAGCGTCTGGACCAGATTGGGCGCCAGCGCGTCGCGCAGCAGGGCGGTCATGGCGCCCTGTGCCTGGAGATCGCGAGCCCGGATCGGCGCACCGGTGGCGGTGCTGCCGATGACGATGTTGCCGATGCGCTCCTTGAGGTCGGCCAGGCTGGTGGCCAGGCAGAAGATGGCCATGATCTCCGAAGCCACGACGATGTCGAAGCCGTCCTGCCGCGGAAAGCCGTTGCCCGGGCCCCCGAGGCCAATGGTGATGTCGCGCAGGGCGCGGTCGTTCATGTCGACGACCCGGCGCCAGGTGATGCGGCGCAGGTCTATGCCCAGCGCATTGCCATGGTGGATATGGTTGTCGATGAGCGCCGACAGCAGGTTATGCGCGAGTGCGATGGCCGAGAAATCGCCCGTGAAGTGCAGGTTGATGTCCTCCATGGGCACGATCTGCGCGTAACCCCCGCCCGCCGCTCCCCCTTTGAGGCCAAAAACCGGGCCCAGCGAGGGCTCCCGCAGGCAGATCATGGCTTTCTTGCCGGTTCCGGCCAGGACCCGATTGAGCGCATCGCCCACGCCGACCGTGGTAGTGGTCTTGCCTTCGCCGGCGGGCGTAGGGGAAATGGCGGTGACCAGGACGAGCTTGCCGTCGGGCCGGTCGCGCAGGGATTCGAGAAAATCGAGGTGGACCTTGGCCTTGAAATGGCCATAGGGTTCCAGGTGCTCCGGGCCGATGCCCAGGCGCTCACGGGCCAGTTCGCCAATGGATTGCAGGCTGGCTTTCTGGGCAATTTCGATGTCGCTCAACATGCCGGGCCTCTGTGCATGATCGGGTCCTTGGGGATTGGGTGTTGTTTTTTATTGATGTTTTAGTTGCGAAATCTAACGCAATATTTTGAATAAATTAAGAAAATTCTTCGATGTTATATCGTGGATGTGTTCCACCGTCTGCCCACGTACCTGGGCCAGCATGGCAGCAACATGGGCAACCCAGGCCGGCTCGTTGCTCTTTCCGCGGTAAGGAACTGGCGCCAGGAACGGTGCATCCGTCTCCACCAGCAGGCGGTCGTCCGGGATCTGCGCCGCCACATCGCGCAGCGATTGGGCCGACTTGAACGTGAGGATTCCGGAAAACGAGATGAAGAAGCCCAGGTCGAGCGCGGCGCGCGCGACCTCGCCGTCCTCGGTGAAGCAATGCATCACGCCGCCGACCTCCTGGGCGCGCTCCTCGCGCAGTATCCGCAGGGTGTCGGCGGCGCTCGCCCGCGTATGGACCACGAGCGGCTTGCCGGACTCGCGCGCCGCGCGGATGTGGGTGCGAAAGCGCTCGCGCTGCCAGTCCAGGGGTTCCTTGAGCCGGTAATAGTCCAGGCCCGTTTCCCCTATGCCCACGACCTTGTCGGACCGGGCATGCCTCACGAGGCTGGCCACGTCGGGTTCGTCGGCTTCCTCGTTGTCCGGGTGGATGCCAACGGTGGCGAAGATGCCCTCGTGCGCCTGGGCGAATTCGACCACCGGAACGAGGTCCTGGGTCGAGGTGGAGATATTGAGCGCCATGTCGACGCCGGCGGCGCGCATGCGTGCCAGAACGCCCGGGGCATCGGCGAGCAGATCCGGAAAGCAAAAATGGCAGTGCGAATCGATCAACATGGCGGCGCAATGCGTTCAGGAAAAGCGCCGGCCCCGACGGCCGGCGTGCGTGATTATCCGGGCAGCCCGGCGCAACCGTGCAGACCCTGGCCGCGGGATATCAGATCGTGTGGGTCGGGCGCGACGAACGCAGCGCGGCGCCCAGCGCGTCTTCGATGCGGCGGCGCGCCATGATGCCCGATTCGTCGGTAGGAAAGTGGACGCCGATTCCCGGCGTCTTGGAGGCGCCGCCGCCACTGGGGCTGATCCACACCACCTTGCCCGCGACGGGCAGGCGCGTCGGATCGTCGAGCAGGGTCAGGATGAGGTAGACCTCGTCGCCGATGTTGTAGGGGCGGTTCGTCGGCACGAAGATGCCGCCGTTTTTCAGGTAGGGCATGTAGGCCGCATAGAGCGCGGCCTTCTCCTTGATGGACAGCGACAACACGGCCGGACGTCCAGCGCCGCCGCCATTGGGCATCGCACCGATGGCAGGAGCGGGTACGGCGAGTCGGGGATCGGCGGGATCGTTCACGTCGCTTTGATCGATTCAATGTAGTCGAGCAGCACGCCTTCAATGGCCGAGCGCGGATTCAGGGAATGTTCGGCGACTGCGCGCAGGTCGCGCAGGCGGTCCAGCCAGGCCCCGGCGGCCGCCAGGGGCCACTGCCGCGCAAGCGCCTCGAAAACGTCCTTGTCCGACGGATGATATCGGAGACCGCCCCCCATCCGATACGCGAAATAGTCCCATCCCCAGCGCTGAAACAAAGCGACCGAGGCAGCAATCGGCAGGATTTTGGGCACCCGGGCGGCAATATCGGCAGGCTCCAGGGCCGCGCCCCGCCGCAAAAGGCCCAGGAGCAGGTCCCGAAGCTCGCCCGAAAGATGATCCTCCGATTCGCGCAATACGGCCAGGGGCGCGCCCCCCGCCTCGGCTAGGCGCAGGGCGGCATCGGCCCCGTGCCCCTGGGTTTGCAGCCATTGGACGGCGACGGCCCGCGCCGGAACCGCCACGCGCACCAGTGCGCAGCGCGACAGGATGGTCGGCAGGCAGCGGTCGACCTGGTCGGCAACCAGGACGAAGATCATGCCGGGAGGCGGCTCCTCGAGACCCTTGAGCAAGGCGTTGGCGGCGGGAGCATTGAGCGCTTCGGCCGGGCCCAGCACGACCACGCGGGCGCCCCCGCGGTGCGCCGTGACGCTGCTCAGGTCCGCAACCTCGAGCACCTGGCCGATCTTGATCTCCCGGCTGGGTTTGGACCGTGACGCCGCCGCGGCCTCCCCCGCATCGCCGTCCGATTCCTCCGTGGCGCCGCCGGGGCGGCGCTCGGCCAGGGCGTCGGGAACCACCACGCGCAGGTCCGGATGGTTCCCGGCCGCCATCAGGTGGCAGGAGGCGCAATGCCCGCACGCCGGCGTGGAGTCGCTCGCGCTCTCGCACAGGACGTCGGCAGCAAAGGCCATTGCAAGGTCCCACTTGCCGACCCCGGCGGGGCCATGCAGCAGCAAACCCTGGGCGCCGCGCGCCCGCAAGGCGCCCAGGCGCGCCCGCGGCGCCGTCAGCCACGGCGCTCCGGCAACGCGGGCCGCCGCCGATACGTCGACGCCCGGCGGCCCCGCATCTGCGGATTCGTCGTCGGCCTCGGGAGGCGCGGCGCGTGGCTTCAGTCCAGCCACGGCGCTATCCGCTCGAGGATGGCCTGCGATTGCACCCCGGCGGCGGCCGCGCCATCGACCACGAGGAAGCGTTGCGGATCCTGGGCGGCGCGCTCGCGGTAGGCCGCCCGCACGCGCTCGAAAAAATCGAGCGATTCCTGCTCGAAGCGGTCGGCGGGACGAGCGCTTGCGCGGCGCCGGCGCGCTTCGGCAGGGTCCAGGTCGACGAGGATCGTCAGGTCCGGCGCAATGCCCGCCTGCACCCAGCCGCTCAGGGTATCGAGGCAGGCGATGGGGACGCCGCGGCCCGCGCCCTGGTAGGCATAGCTCGCGTCGGCGAAGCGGTCGCACAGCACCCACTGGCCGGCGGCCAAGGCCGGGGCGATGACCTGGCGCACGTGCTCGCAGCGCGCCGCGAACATCAGCAGGGTTTCCGTCATCGGCGCCATGTCCTGCCCCAGGGCCAGGGAGCGCAGTGACTCGCCCAGGGGCGTGCCCCCCGGCTCCCGGGTGCGCAGTGCCGCGCGCGCGCGCGCGGCGAGCGTGCGCGCCAGGGCATCGACCTGGGTGCTCTTGCCGGCGCCGTCGACGCCCTCGAAGGATATGAAGCGGCCGCGGGACATGATGGCGCCTGTGCGTGCGAAACGATTATTTGCCGGGCGCCACGTGGCCGCCGGCGCTGCGTTGATAGCGATCGACCGCGCGGTTGTGGTCGGCCAGGGTTTCCGAGAACACCGAGGTGCCATCGCCCCGCGCAACGAAATACAGCGCCTTGCTGGCATCCGGATTGACGGCGGCATCGAGCGCGGCGCGGCCGGGCAGGGATATCGGCGTCGGCGGCAATCCGGCGCGCAGGTACGTATTGTAGGGGGTATCGCGCAGCAGGTCGCGCTTGTGCAGCCGGCCGGCGAAGTCGGACCCGAGCCCGTAGATGACGGCGGGGTCCGTCTGCAAGGGCATGCCCAGCCGCTGGCGATTGACGAACACCGCGGCGATAAGGCCGCGTTCCTCGGGGCGGCCGGTTTCCTTCTCGATGATCGAGGCCATGATGAGCGCCTGGTAGGGTTCGGCGTAGGGCAGCCCCTCGCCCCGTGCCGCCCAGGCGCGGGCAAGCCGGTCCTTCTGCGCGAGGTACGCGGGCCGATAGACGTCGAGGTCGCTCGCCCCCGGATCGAAGCGGTAGGTGTCCGGAGCGAAAAGGCCTTCGGCGGCCGTTTCCGTCGCGCCAACGGCATGCAGGATCTGGGCATCGGTCCAATTGCCGGTGTCGTGCCGCAGGTCGGCCGATCGCGCCAGCACCGCGCGCATCTCGAAAAAGGTCGAGCCCTCGAGCACGGTCAGTTGTTCGCGTTCGAAATCGCCGCGGCGGAACTTGTCCACCAGGGCGAGGATGCTCGTGCTGCCTTCGATGCGATAGCGCCCCGGGCGCAGCGTGCGCGTGGCGCGCGAAAGCGTCGCGGCCGCGACGAACTGCCAATCCTGCAGCGGCACGCCGGCCTCGCGCAACTGGCGGGCGATGGACCGGGCGCTGGCCCCCGAGGGTACCCGCACCTCGGCCGAGCCGGTGGCCACTTCCAGCGGCCGGTTCAGTTCATACGCGGCCGCGCCGGCCAGGGCCGCAAGGGCAATCACCAGGAGCAGTGCGAGCGTCCCGAACAGGGATTTGGCGGACACGGTGGGCGTGGGGGGCGAGGAAGTGGCGGGATGCGGGTCGGCCCGATCAAGGCTGGCGCAATCTTGCCACGACCGGACACGCCTCGCCACGCAGCCGAACGCATGGTCACGGACGAATCGACGCGGACGCGCCGTGCATCCCCCGCGCGGTGCGGGCACTTTTCCAAATTCCGCCTAACATAGCGACACTGCAGCTTCTATCGAACCCATGAATACCCTTGCACCGTCGCCGCAATCCGCGCCGGAGGAATCATCCGGCACCCTCGCCCCGGCAAACCGCTGGCAGGCCTGTCCGGCCGATCTCACCGCCTGGGGCTCAGGTCCGGTAATGGCCGTGCTCGACGACCATGCGGTGCTCGACTTCTCCGGCCCCGACACCCGGGCGTTCCTGCAAGGCCAGACGACGGTCGATATTGCCGCCCTGGCTCCCGATGCCTGGCAACTGGGCGGCTATTGCACCGCCAAGGGGCGCCTGCTGGCGATCTTCGCCGCCTGGGCGCATGCGGAGGGCGTGCGCGTCCTGCTGCCCGCGGGCATCGCACCGGCGATCCAGGGGCGCTTGTCCATGTTCGTGTTGCGCTCCAAGGTGCGTATTGCCGACGCGTCGGCCACATGGACGGCGCTCGGTGTTTTCGGCGCCGGGGCATCCGCTGCCCTGGCCGCTGCAGGTGTCCCTATTCCCGCGGGTCCCGGGCAGAGCCAGGTCCTGGCCGATGACGAGCGTGTGACGCGCATGCCGGCCGGCGCGGGCTGTGCGGAGCGCCTGGTGCTGGTGATCCGCGCCGAACGCCGAGCGCACTGGATCGGTGCCCTGTCCGGCGTCGCGCCGGTCGGACCGGAACTCTGGTGGTGGTCGCAGATCGATGCGGGAGTGCCCGCCATCGTGCGCGGCATCGAGGAACTCTTCGTGCCGCAATCGCTCAACCTCGAGGTGCTGGGCGGCGTCAACTTCCGCAAGGGCTGTTATCCGGGCCAGGAAATCGTTGCGCGCAGCCAGTACCTGGGCAAATTGCGCCGGCGCATGCTCCTCGCGCATGCCGGCGCCCTGGGACCGGACGGCGACATCCACGCCGATGGCGCCGCCGAAGCCATCGGCCGCATCGTGCTCGCCGCGGCGGCCCCTGGCGGGGGTTGGGACCTGCTGTTCGAATGCCCGACCGATCGCGCCCAGGCTGCCGGCCTGCATGCAGGTTCCGCCGACGCGCCACCGCTGCAACTGCGCGCCCTGCCCTACGCGCTGTTCGATCCGACCGCCTGATACCGTGCCGATGCCGCCGGCAGATCGGGCCACGGCTTGCACGCGCGTGCGCGCGAGGCCGGTCGCATGGCGCCCCTTGCGATTCGACATAAGCGCCCGTTTGCGTTAGCGTTCGCCGATACCGCCAACGCCCCGCAAATTCCCATGTGCCTGATTCTCGTCGCCTGGCAGTCGCACCCGGATTACCCGCTGGTGGTCGCCGCCAATCGCGACGAGTTCTACGCCCGGCG
>Ga0181519_10003283_pt1 | contig 13365 bp, 12 predicted proteins | sample PEATcosm2014_Bin_26_FD_121102 | JGI IMG/M metagenome (GOLD analysis project Ga0181519, IMG submission 121102) | Peatland microbial communities from MTU Mesocosm Facility, Houghton, MI, USA - PEATcosm2014_Bin02_10_metaG | ecosystem: Environmental > Terrestrial > Soil > Wetlands > Peat | place... | reverse complement strand
GGACGTGCTACCCGCCGGCCGGCAAGGACCTGCACAGTTACGAAACCCTGCTGTCCCAGGCCGGCGCCGCGCCGGACTGGCCCGTGTTCGACGAAAACACCGCCAGCGGCCTGTGCTACACCTCGGGCACCACGGGGCGGCCCAAGGGCGTCTTGTATTCGCATCGCTCCAGCCTGCTGCACGCCTTCGCGGTCGCCCTGCCCGACGTGCTCGGCCTGCGCGCAACCAGCCGCCTCCTCCCGGTCGTGCCGATGTTCCATGTCAACGCCTGGGGCGCGCCCTATGTCGCGCCCATGACCGGCGCCAGCCTGCTGATGCCGGGGCGCGCGCTCGACCCCGCGTCGGTGCTGCAATTGACGAATGACGAGCGCGCGGACATCGCGGTCGGCGTGCCCACGGTCTGGATGGCCCTGCTCGCCCACATGCGCGCGACCGGGGCGCGGTTCGCCACGCTGGAGCGGGTGTTGTCGGGCGGCGCCGCCCTGCCCCGCGCCCTGGTCGAAGGTTTTGCGGAACTCGGCGTGGAGGCTTTCCAGGGCTGGGGCATGACCGAGACCAGTCCGGTGGTGACGATCAACGCGCCAAAACCCGCGACCGCCGCCCTCGCCGGCGCGGCGGCGCTGGACCACGCCTGCAAGCAGGGGCGCGTGCTGTTCGGCGCGGATGTGAAAGTGCTCGGCGGCGGCGGCGCCGAAGTTTTCTGGGACGGGAAAACGCCGGGCGACGTTTTTTGCGGCGGCCACTGGATCGCCAGCGGCTATTTCCGGCAAGACTCGGAAATTTTACGCGACGGGTGGCTGCCCACAGGAGACGTCGGCGTCATGGACCCAGACGGCTATTTAAAGCTCACCGACCGCAGCAAGGATTTGATCAAGTCCGGCGGCGAATGGATCAGTTCGATCGAACTGGAGAACGTGGCCGTGAGCCATCCCGATGTCGCGGAGGCCGCGGCGATCGCGGTTCCCGACGAACGGTGGGGCGAGCGGCCGCTGGTGATCGTGGTTGCGCGCGAGGGCAGGACGCCCGACCCCGAGGCGATCCGCGCCTGGTTTTGCGGCCGGGTCGCGGCCTACGCCGTTCCCGACCGGGTGGCGATCGCGGAGTCCCTGCCCCATGGCGCGACCGGCAAGCTGCTCAAGACCGAATTGCGCAGACTCTATCTTGCGAACAGCGAATAGAGCTTTACCTGTTCCTTCCGGCCGGCGGCGCGCTATATACGACGAGACAAAAATCGAGGACTTCATGCCCTGGCAAAAAAATGGCGGCGGCGACGAGCCCCGCAATCCCCGAGGGGACGCGGACAGAGGCAGCCCGTGGGGCGGCGCGCCCAAGAACGACAACAAGAACAACAGCAAGCAGGATAGCAAGCAGGATAGCAAGCAGGATAGCTCTTGGGGCTCCGAGCCGAAGAGCCCCTGGGGCGCCGGCCCCAATCCGCCGGAATTCGAGCGGCTGATCGGCGCGGCGCAGGACCGCCTGAAAAAATTCGGACCCGGCGACATCACCCCGCGCATGGGCGCGATGCTCGCCGGCGCGCTGGCCCTGCTTTGGCTCCTCAGCGGGTTCTACACCGTCGATCCCAACCAGGTCGGGTTCAACCTCGTGTTCGGCCGCTATGTCGGCAAGACCGCGCCGGGCCTCAACTACAACTGGCCGGAGCCGGTGGGCGAAGTGGTCAAGCTCAACGTCACCGACCGCAATTCCATCGACATCGGGGCGCGCGGGGTTCCCAGCGCCTACAGCGGTCTTGGCGAGGCGCCGGAAGAGAGCCTGATGCTGACGGGCGACGAGAACATCGCCGACGTGAAGTTCCGCGTGATCTGGCAGATCGATCCCACCAGGCCTGAGGATTTCGCCTTCAACATCAAGAACCAGGAAGAAACGATCAAGGCGGTGGCCGAAAGCGCCATGCGCGAGATCGTCGGGCGCACGCAGATCCAGCCGCTGCTCACGGCGCAGCGCAAGGTGATCGAGCCCGCCGCGCAGGACGCGATGCAGTCCGTGCTCGATTCCTACAAATCCGGCGTCACCGTGCTGCAGGTGCAATTGCTGTCGGTCGATCCCCCGCCCACGGTGATTTCCGCCTTCCGCGACGTTACCTCGGCGCAGCAGGACCGCAGCCGCTTCGTCAACGAGGCGCAGGCGGAAGCCAACAAGATCGTGCCGCAGGCGCGCGGTGAGGCGTCGCAAATCCAGCGCGCCGCCGAAGGCTACCGCGAACAGACCGTGGCCGAGGCGCGCGGGCAGACCGCGCGCTACCTGAAAATCTTCACCGAATACAAGAAGGCGCCGGAAGTCACCCGCGAGCGTCTCTACCTCGAAACCATGGAGCGCGTGCTCGCCAGCGGCGACAAGATTCTGCTCGACCGCGCCGGCGCCCTGCCGGTGCTGCCGCTCGATCCGATGAAGGGCGCCTTGCCGCTGCAACCCGGTCCCAGGGGCCAATTAGCCAACCATCCGGAGGGAGGCCAATGATGCGCCTGCGCGTTCTCCTTCTCGCCGCCGGCGCGCTCGTGCTGGCGCTCGGCCTCTCCGCCTTCTTCGAAGTGCGCCAGACCCAGCAGGCGCTGATCCTGCGCTTCGGCGAACCGGCCGGCCTCGTCACCCAGCCGGGCATTCACTTCAAGTTGCCCTGGATCGAATCCGTGGTTTTGATCGACAATCGCATCCTCGATCTGGAATCGCCGCAGCAGGAGGTGCTGGCTTCCGACAACCAGCGGCTGGAGGTGGACGCCTTCGTGCGCTACCGCATCGCCGACGCGCTGAGATTCTACCAGACCGTGGGATCCGTGGACGGCGCCGGCAACCAGCTCGCCTCCGTGCTCAATTCGGCGGTGCGCCGCGTGCTCGGCGACGCCAACCAGATGCAGATCGTGCGCGACCAGCGCCTCGCGCTCACGGCCAAAATCCGCCAGCAGGTGGACGCGGAAGCCCACAAATTCGGCCTGACCGTGGTGGACGCGCGAATCCGCCGGGTCGATCTGCCGCGCCAGATCTCGGAAAAGGTGTTCGACCGCATGCGCACCGAACGCGCGCGCGAGGCGGCGGAATACCGGGCGCTGGGCCAGCAGGAGGCGGCGCAGATCACCGCCAGCGCCCAGCGCGACGCCACCGTGATCGTCGCCGACGCGCGGCAGACGGCGGAAACCCTGCGCGGCGACGGCGACGCCGAGCGCGCGAAAATCTTCGCCGACGCCTTCGGGCAGGATGCGGACTTCTTCACCTTCTACCGCTCGATGCAAGCCTATGAAACGGCGCTGAAAGGCGGCGGCGCTCGGTTCGTGCTGTCGCCGCAGGCCGATTTCTTCCGCTTCTTCAATTCCGCCTCGGGCAAGGCCCAGAGCCCGCCTCCGAACCCGAACAAGTGAGACCCCACATGAAACTGCTCGCCGCCGCCTTCGCCGGCCTGCTCGCTTTTTCGGCGCCCGCCTTCGCCCGCGTCGCGCCGGACACGTTCGCCGATCTCTCCGCGCAGGTGACGCCCGCCGTGGTCAACATTTCCGCCACCCAGGTGGAGGAGCGCCGGGCCGACAAGCTGCCGCCCGGCGGACAGCTCGACGACCAGTTCGAGGAATTCCTGAAACGCCACCGCATGCCCGACGGCGACATGAAGCCGCGGCGCTCGACCTCGCTCGGCTCTGGCTTCGTGATCGATTCCAGCGGCGTGATCGTCACCAACAACCATGTCATCGCCGACGCCAACGACATCGAGGTGATTTTCACGGATGGCTCCAAGCTCAAGGCGGAGCTGGTCGGCAAGGATGCGAAGGTGGATGTGGCGGTCTTGCGCGTGAAGCCGCCAAAACCGCTCGCCTCGGTCAAATTCGGCGACAGCGACCGCACGCGGGTTGGCGACTGGGTGCTGGCGGTGGGCAATCCCTTCGCGCTCGGCGGCACCGTGACGGCGGGCATCATTTCCGCGAAGAACCGCGACATCGACAGCGGACCCTACGACAGCTTCATCCAGACCGACGCCGCCATCAACAAGGGCAATTCCGGCGGCCCGCTGTTCAACATGGATGGCCAGGTGATCGGCATCAACACCGCCATTCTCTCGCCCACCGGCGGCTCGATCGGCATCGGCTTCGCCACGCCCTCCGCCACTGCGCAGCCAGTGATCGAGCAATTGCTCAGATACGGCGAGGCCCGGCGCGGCTGGCTGGGCGTGCGCATCCAGAAGGTGGATGAAGGCATCGCCGAGAGCCTGGGCCTGGGCAAGCCGCGCGGCGCGCTGATTTCCGGCGTCGAGGACAAGGGGCCTTCCGCCGGCGCCGGGGTCAAGCCCGGCGACGTGATCGTGTCCTTCGACGGCAAGCCGGTGGCGGACGCGCACGAATTGCCGAAGATCGTGGCGCAGACGCCGGTCGGCAAGGAGGTCGATGTGGTGGTGGTGCGCGACGGCAAGGATCTGACCAAGAAAATCACGCTCGGCCGGCTCGACGAGCGCGAGGCAAAGGCCGGCAAGCCCGAGGAGCCGAAGCCGCAGGCGCCGCCGGCGGCGGGTCCGCGGGCGCTGGGGCTCGAACTGGCGCCGCTCGACGCCCGGGCGCGCGCGAAATTCCAGGTGAAGGACGGCGTGAAGGCCGGCGCGCTGATCGTGAAGGTCGATCCGGACACCCCCGCCGCCGAGCAGAAACTGGCGCCGGGCGAGATCATCACCGAAATCAACCGCACGCCGGTGGCGGCGCCCGAGGATGTGCAGGCGCAGGTGAAGGCGCTGAAGTCCGAAGGCAAGAAGACGGCGCTGCTGCTGGTCGCCAACGGCAAGGGCCAGGCGCGGTTCGTGGCGCTGCCGCTGGAGTGAGCCGGTCGCGCCTGGACGGCGGCCGCGCGTTGCGGCGCCGCGGCCGTCCAGCTCCTTGAATTCATGTGACGAGGAGGCAGGCTCATGTCGGACCTTCGTGGAGAGATCGTCGAGGCGCAAAAGCTTCGGGCCGACTTCGTCAAATGGAAGCTGATCATCACCTCCGGACTGGGGGCCGCGGGGCTTGGTTTCACGGAGCATTCGACGCTCAAATACGCCTACGTCGTCCTGACCGTCATCCCGTTTGCCTGTGCTTACGTCGATCTGGTGTGCAGACACATCAACCTGCGCATCATCATCATCGGCTCCTTCCTGAAGGTCTGTCCTGGCGGACTGGAAAGCGCCTACGAAGCCTTCGTGGACAAGACACGGGGAAAGGTCGATTTCTTCGTTCTGGAAGACTGGGCGCTTCAGGGATCGACGATCATTCTGTCGCTGGCCGTCACCGTCGCCGGACTGGTTTTCCAGTTTTCGGACACCAAACCGGACGGAATATCGGCCGGAATCAAGCTCATGTTCATCTTTTCCGGGCTTGGCGGCATCCTGCTCTCGTTGATCACCGACGATCTCTACAAGACCCGCGTCGAGATCCTGAGGAAACTCGCGGCGGATCAAGACTTGCCGAACGAACTTGGAAAGATCGTCGACTGCGGCGCCGGCGCGAAATGATCGTCCATAACGCGGAAATCGGTCGCCGGCTGAAGCCTCGGTACAGCGCCGGGGACATCCGCGATCTCCTCGCCCTGCTCATCGCGCGGGGAACGCTCGACTTCAAGCCGCTCCCCAGCGGATTGTACCCCGCCGCCAACCTCGACGCGACGGCCGCCGCGCGGAGCGGCTATGGCAACGTCTGGGTTCGCGACAACATCTATGTCGCCCTGGCCTACGAAGTCGCGGGAGACACGGCTGCGGCCCGGTCCGTGGTGGCGGCGCTCGCCGCGTTCTACCGGAAACACCGCGGCCGCTTCGCCGCCATCGTGAAAGGCGAAGCGGACCCGGCGCGGCCGATGAACCGCCCGCATGTGCGCTTCGACGGCGTGAACCTCGCCGAAAACCCGGAAACATGGGCGCAGGCGCAAAACGACGCCCTCGGCTATTTCCTCTGGGCCTACTGCCGGATGGCCAGCAAGGGCCAATTGGCCCCGGACCGTGAACTGCTGGCCCTGTTCGCCCTGTATTTCCAACGCATCCGCTATTGGGAGGACGAAGACAGCGGCCATTGGGAAGAAGCGCGCAAGGTGGAGGCCTCGAGCATCGGCGCGGTCGTGGCGGGGCTGCGCGCGCTGCGGGACTTCGCAATGGGCGGCGCGCGGGTTTTTTGCGAATTCGAGGATCGGGCGCTCACGCCCGATCTCCTCGACGAGCTCGTCGGCGCCGGCGAACGCGCGCTCGCCGAGATCCTGCCCGCCGAATGCGTCCAGCCCGTGCAAGCGCGCCGCCACGACGCCGCGCTTCTGTTTCTGGCCTATCCCCTCGACGTGGCCGGCGAGGCGATGGGGCGCGGAATCGTCGACGACGTCCTGGCGAAGCTCCAGGGCGACTATGGCATCCGCCGATACCCCGGCGATTCCTACTGGACGGCGGACTACAAGGACAAGCTCCCGCCCGGGAGGCTTACGGCCGAATACAGCGAGCGCCAGAGCGAACGCGATGCGCTCGCGCGGCAAGGCGAGGAGGCGCAATGGTGCATCTTCGACCCCATCGTCTCCGTCATCGCGGGCCGTCGCTATCGTCGCTCCCGAGACCCCGGCGACCTCGATCAGCAGGTCCGCCATCTGAACCGCAGTCTCGGTCAGATCACCGGAGAGGGTCCGCACGCCGCCTTCCGCTGCCCGGAAGCCTATTACCTCGAGCACGGCCGCTACGTTCCAAACGACCAGACCCCCCTGCTCTGGACCCAGGCCAACCTGTGGCTCGCGCTGTCGGCCATGGCGAACAGCGCTTCGGCCTGAACGGCGGCTCGGGGTTTCCTCAGGAGGGACATGAATTCAGGTTGGACCTGCGCTGCGTTCGTGAGAAGCTCCAGCGTTCACATCGACATTCACAAAATTCATGCGCGCGAGAAAAACCGTATTCCTGCACATCGGCCTGCCCAAGACCGGAACCGGGTTTCTGCAGCACACCCTCCACGAGAACCATGACGCGATGGCCGCCGCTGGCCTCTGGTGCGTGCGCGCCGGCGGTCATCCGTCCTTCACCGATCCCGGCAATCACCTGCTCGCCATCCGGCTGTTCAAGCGCCGGCGCCCCGATTTCCAGTGCGCCGCCAGCGCCGCCGAGATCAGGTCCGCGTGGCGGCTGGCGATCGAGGAAATCAGAACCTGCCCCTGCCCGTCGGCGTTCCCGTGTTCCGAATTGTTCGCCCTGGATGTCTACAAACACAAGGAAATCGTCGCGATCCGGCGCTATCTGCGCGGTTTCGACGCGCGCATCGTCGTGGTCCTGCGGGACCCCGCGGATTTCGCGCACTCCGTCTACATGCAACGGCTGCGGGACGGTTATTGCGGGACCATGCGGGACTACATGGCGTTTCTTTGGCCGCATCTGGACTGGGGCATCCTGATCGAGAGATGGAGCGCCGTGTTCGGCGCCCATCCCATCCTCCCGCTGATCTACAATCGCCACACCCGCAAATATCTGTTGGCCTATTTCGTGACTTCGGCGTTCCCCGGCATGATCGCGCCGGAGGCGCTTTCCCCCACGCGGATCGACACGAGTTCGATACCCGCTTCGCTGGCCGCGCGCGTGCGGGAGATCAACCTGCGCGATCCCCCCGATCGCGAGCAGGCGTTGCAGATGCTGATCGCTTCGGAGCGCGGGCGCGACCTGCCCGCCGACCCCGAGAGCATTCTGAGCGAGGACACCGCGCGACAGCTTCGCCAGCACTGCCGCTGGCCGCCGCAGATCGCGCCGTGATTGGCGGAGTTTATTTCGCCGCTTCCACTTTCTTCAGCTCCGCCACGGCGCGGAAAAATTCGATGAAGTTTTTCGGGCAGGTCTCCACCGCGCGCTTCAGGCCGGGCGTCGCGGTCGTCACGTCGCCCTTCATGATCTGATTGCGCGCGACATAGAATTGCGCCTCGCATTGCTGGTCGCCGCTGCTGGCCGCCGCCAGGGTTTCCGCGTCGTTGGCGTGGCCAAGGTAAAGCTGCGTGACCGCGTAGGGCCAGGTTTTCGGCGCCTTGGCGGAAAAAGCCTGCAATTGCGAACTGGCCTGCGCCGAGCCGTCGCGGGCGAGGAAGCGCCAGAGCGCGGCATAGCTCATGTTCGGGTCGCGCTTGAGCGCTTCGTCGAAATAGTCGGCCGCCTTGGCCTTGTCGCCCGCGCCCAGCGCGGCCACGCCCCGGCTCAGCCAGGCTTGCGGGTCCGCCGGATTCAACTCGGTGGCCTTGGCGAAATCCTGTTCGGCCTTGGCGTCGTCGCCGACGCCGAGTTGCGCACTGCCGCGATCCAGCCAGGAATTGGCGTCGCCGCCGGCGATCGCGACCTCCTGGTCGAAATCCGCCAGCGCGCCGCCCGCGTCGCCCGCGAGCAACCGCAACACGCCGCGCCCGGAAAACAGGCCGGCGTTCCTTGCGCCCAGCGCGATGGCCTTGCCGAAATCCGCCATCGCCTGGGCGTAGTCGCCGAGCTTGCTGTAAAGCTGGCCGCGCACCCCATGCGCGATCGCCAGATCGCCGTCCTGCGCGATGGCCTCGGAACAATCGGCCAGCGCCTTCTCGTTCTGCTTGAGGGTCGCGAGCGCGGCGCAGCGGTTGGCGTAGGCCCAGGCGATGTCCTTGCCCGTCCACTTGTGCGAATCGATCAGCACGGAGCAGGCCCCGGCGCGCTGCGCGGGCGCGGCCTTGCCGTTGCTGTTGGCGCAGGCGAGCGCCGCGGACGATTGGGAGGGCTTTGCCCCCGTCGGCGCCGCGGCGTCCGGCGGCGCGCCGGCGGGTTCGGACGCGCCCGGCATGGCGTGGATTCCCATGCCCTGGCTGAAATCGGTGATGGACGGAGTCGTGGGCGCGACCGACTGGTTTTCCGCGCGGGCCGCCGCCGTTGAGATCAGAACGCTCGCCAACACAACCGCCGCCTTGTTCATATGCTTTCCTCCAAGCCCGATGGAGCAGCGTTAGCCGATCCCGCGCGCGAGCAGAAGCCAAAACTTGAGGGCGAATTTGCGGCTGCGCTCATCAGCGCCTTGGCCCGATGACGCCGCGGCGTTTCGTGCTATTCTGCCGCCATGCGCCGACTGTACCTGCTCCGCCACGCCGAGGCCATTCCCTCAGGCAAGTTCCGTGACCACGAACGCCCGCTCGCGCCGTCCGGGCGCGCGGCGGCGGCGCGGATCGGGGGCGCGCTCGCCGCGCGCGGCGAAAGCATCGATCTCGCGCTCTGCTCCGACGCCGTTCGCACCCGCGAAACGCTCGATCTGGTTCTCGACGCCAGCGGCGCCAGACCCCGGGCGCGGGTGGAGCCCGCGATCTACCAGGCGGAAAGCGACGAGCTGATGGCGCTGGTCCGCGCCCTGCCCGAGGAAACCCGCAACGTGCTGGTGGTAGGCCACAATCCGGGCTGCGCCGAATTCGCGGCGTCGTTCGCGGGCGCCGGCGCGCACGCCGAAATGGACCGTCTCAACCGCTTTTTTCCGCCCGCCGGCCTCGCCGTGTTCCGGGTCGGGACGGCCTGGGGCGAACTGATGTGGAAGAGCGGCGAATTGCTCGCCTTTCTGGCCTGAGCCTGTATATAAGCGAGTCGGGCGACCATCTGGAAAGCGACCGCCCGGAGACCCGCTTGACCATTCTCGACACCTTATTCGCGGAGGCGCGCAACGGCGCCGCCAACCTCACCGAGCTGATACGCGGACGGGGCCTGCGGCTCGGCGTCACCGGCCTTTCCCGCTCCGGCAAGACCGTGTTCATCACCGCGCTCACGCGCCAGCTCGCGCTGCTCGGCAAGACCGGCAAGAACGCCCTGCCCGCCTTCCGCGTGGCGGAAGAAGGCCGCGTGCTCAGCGGGAGGCTGGAGCCGCAGCCCGACGACAACGTGCCGCGATTCGCCTATGAGGACCATCTCGCCGCGCTGACCGGGCCGGACCGCCACTGGCCGGAATCCACGCGCCAGATCTCGCAATTGCGGCTGCGGCTGGATTTCCAGCGCCGAGAGGGTTTCCTTGGCGGCGGCGCCTCGATGACCATCGACATCATCGATTATCCCGGCGAATGGCTGCTCGACCTGCCGCTGCTGCAAAAAACCTATGCCGAATGGTCGCGCGAAACCTTTGACGCCTCCGCCGGCGCGGCGCGCGCCTCGCTGGCTTCGGACTGGCGCGGCTTCTCAGCCACGCTCAACCCCGACGGACCCGAAAACGAGCAAATCGCGCGCAGGGCGGCGGAAAAATTCACCGCCTACCTGCGCGCCTCCCGCGCCGATTCCTACGCGCTTTCGACCCTGCCGCCGGGGCGGTTCCTGATGCCCGGCGACCTCGAGGGCTCGCCGGCCCTGACCTTCGCGCCGCTGCCGGTGGCCGAGGGCTACGTCGGGCCGCCGGGGTCGCTGGGGGCGATGATGGAGCGGCGCTACGAGGCTTACAAGACTTTCGTGGTCAAGCCGTTCTTCGAAAACCACTTCGCGCGGCTCGACCGCCAGATCGTGCTGGTGGACGCCCTCGCCGCGCTCAATTCCGGCGCGGAGGCCGTGCGCGACCTGCAACGCGGCCTCAACGACGTGCTCGCCGCCTTCCGGATCGGCAACAACAGCTGGTTCAACACGCTGTTCCGGCCGCGTATCGACAAGATTCTCATCGCCGCCACCAAGGCCGACCACCTGCATCATCTCAGCCATGACCGGCTGGAATTGATCCTGCGGCAGCTCGCGGCGCGCTCGATCGCCCGCGCCGAGGATTATGGCGCGCAGGTCGATGTGATCGCGCTCGCCGCCGTGCGCGCCACCCGCGAGGCCGCGATCAAATATGGCCGCGACACGCTCGACGCCATCGTGGGCACGCCGCTTGCCGGCGAAAGCCTGGACGGACATCGGTTCGACGGCACGACCGAGGCGGCGGTGTTCCCGGGCCAATTGCCCGCCGACCCGCGCCTCGCGTTTCGCGGCGAAACGCTCGCCATGCCCGAACACATGGCCGATGTGCGCTTCCTGCGCTTCCGCCCGCCGCAGACGCCGCCGGGGGCGCCGCCCGGGCAAATTCGCCTCGACCGCGCCTGCCAGTTCCTGTTTGGAGATTGGATGTCATGAGCGACGCCGGCAACCATCGTCCCGAAAGGCAGCGTCCGCGCGCCTTCCGCCTCGACCAGCTCGACGAGAACATGGTGGTGGCGCCGCAGGCCGATTATTACCAGACCGAGGCGGTCAAAACCCCCGTCGTCGAGGAGCCCGCCGAACGCGCCACCGAGGAGGCGCAGCGCAAGGGCTTTTTCCCCGGCGGCTGGAGCTGGGGCGGCGTGCTGTTGTCGGCGCTGGGCGCGCTGGCCTCGATCGCCTTCGGCCTTTGGCTGGATTCGCTGGTCGAAACCCTGTTCGCCAAGAGCAAGGCGCTCGGCCTGCTGGGCCTCGGCCTCGCGGGGCTGGTGCTGGTCGCGATCGCCGTGCTGATCGGCCGCGAAATTTCCGTGCTGTTCCGGCAGCAGGCCATCGCGCGGCTGCATCGCGCGCTGGCGCTGGCGCACGAGACCGACGACGGCGCGCTCGCGAGGCAGCGCGTGTCCGAACTGGTTTCGCTCTACGCCGACAAGCCGGAGATGGACGCGGCGGTGCGGCGGCTGCGCGAGTTGAAGGGCGAGATCATCGACGGCGCGGCGCGGGTGGAGATCGCCGAGAAGGCGCTGATGCCGGGCCTCGATTCCGCCGCGCGTCGCGAGATCGCCAGGGCCTCGCGCGCGGTCTCGATGGTGACGGCCATCGCGCCGCGCGCGATCATCGACGTGATTTTCGTCGCCGCGCAGGCGCTGCGGCTGATCCGGAAAATTTCCGAAATCTACGGCGGCCGGCCCGGCATGCTCGGCGCCTTCCGGCTCGCCCGCGCCGTGGCCGCGCATCTGACCCTCACCAGCGCCATGGCGATCGGCGATTCGCTGCTACAGCAGATCGTCGGCCACGGCGTGGCCTCGCGCATTTCCTCGAAACTGGGCGAAGGCGTGCTCAACGGCCTGCTCACCGCGCGCATCGGCCTGTCCGCGATGGCGGTATGCCGGCCCATGCCATTTATTGCGCAAAAGCCGCCGGGGGTGTCCGATGTGGCGCCGTTTTTATTCGGGGGCGACAAGAGCGAGAAGAACGGGCAGCCCGAGAAGCCGGCGAGCAGGACGTAGTATTGCTCGCCTACGTGCAATGGTTGCACATATTTATTGACAATGTGCAGCTATTGCGCTATCGACTGACTGAAAGCATTGCCGGCGCCCGAAATCGTTCGGCTTGGAAGCTGCAAGATATGCATTTACCCAGGTGACCACCTCCCGCCGCACTTCCACGTGAAAGGGGCCGGCTGGCATGTCAGCATCGAGATCGCCTCCTTCCGGCTTCTGAAAGGCAAAGGCCCGAGAACGGCGATCGAGGAAGCAATCGCATGGGCACTGGAGCCTGATCATCTGGCTCGCCTCACCCTTGAATGGAGACGCCTCAATAACCGCTGACGACATCATCGATTCCGGCGTGGCGATGGCTCGAATCGGCGGCGTGCGCGCGATCGAGCCGAACCGCCTCGAGATTTCATGGACCGAAGGCCGTCGCGCCCACCGCAAGGATGTCATCGACCTCTCGCCAATCCTTGGCAGCTACAAGGTCTATCGGCCGCTCCGCGACAACGGGGAATTGTTCTCCACGGCGCGCCTGATCGAACACGGCGATGTCGTTGCGTGGGACGGCCCCGATCTCGAAATCAGCGCCGATCTGCTCGAGGCGCTCGCCGAGGAAACCATGACCTCGGATGATTTTTCCGCGTTCCTGAAACGCAATGGCTTGACCCAGGACGCCGCCGCCGCCCTGCTCGGACGAAGCCGCCGCCAGATCGGATATTATCTGACCTCCGGCGCCCTGCCGCGCGTGGTGGCGCTGGCGTGCTTCGGCTACGAGGCATGCCGGCGCAGGCGCTCTGACGCCGCCTGACGCCCCCGACGTTTGCTCACCCCTGCGACACCGGCAACTCCAGCACCAGCCCGTCCAGTTCCTCGGTGAGCTTGATCTGGCACGACAGCCGCGAGGTCGGGCGGGGATCGACGGCAAAGTCGAGCATGTCGCTTTCCATCGGCTCCGGCTTGGGCAACTTGTCGGCCCATTCCTTCGCAACATAGACATGGCAGGTCGCGCAGGCGCAGGCGCCGCCGCATTCTGCGTAGATTTCGTCGATGCCGGCGTTGCGCGCGATCTCCATTGCGGTTTGCCCCGGCTGGCCCTCAAGCTCCCGCGTCTCGCCTTTGACATTGATGAAATTGACCTTGACCATGTGCGTTCCCAATTTCGCCCGCGGGCGCCCAAATTTTATGCCCTTCTCATCGGGCAAATTTTGAGCCCTTCTAATCGGGATTGACGGGATTCGCCAGTTCCGCGTTTAAAAAAGCGCGAAAGTG
>Ga0181519_10003282_pt1 | contig 13367 bp, 13 predicted proteins | sample PEATcosm2014_Bin_26_FD_121102 | JGI IMG/M metagenome (GOLD analysis project Ga0181519, IMG submission 121102) | Peatland microbial communities from MTU Mesocosm Facility, Houghton, MI, USA - PEATcosm2014_Bin02_10_metaG | ecosystem: Environmental > Terrestrial > Soil > Wetlands > Peat | place... | reverse complement strand
TAGAAGGGTACAACGTCACGTTAGATGATGCGATTGCGGCGGTCGAGGGAGAGGAGCCTCTGGACGCCGATCAGCAAACTTGGGTCGCGGTGGCCGGGTATCGCACTGCGATGACTTTTGTGCTCCAGCTTGCCAAGGATAAAGAATTTCAATATAGCGAAGGGTTCCTCAGAAGTTTGCATTTCATGATGCTCCAGCATGACCCCACTAAGAACCCTGGGAACTGGCGTCCTGGTACTGTGTATGTCCGTGAGGAGGCGAGTGGAGATGTCGTGTACGAGGGGCCAGATGTGGATTTAATCCGTGGGCTCGTGGAAGAACTAATTGAATTCCTCAACGAGGACGACGAATGTCCGCATGCGCTGATTAAGGGTGCTATGGCACATTTGAATCTGGTCATGATCCATCCGTTTTCAGACGGCAATGGGCGGATGGCACGGTGTTTGCAATCGCTGGTTCTCGCCCGCGAGGGGATTTTGGAAATGGGTTTTTCCTCCATCGAGGAGTATCTTGGTCGAAATACTCCGGCGTACTATAAGGTGCTGGGGGAGACAGGAGATGGGGCGTGGAATCCTAGAAATAGTGCTAGGAAATGGCTTCAATTCAATCTGACAGCGCATTACAGGCAGGCTTTGACACTACTCAATCGAACGACGGTAATGGATTTGCTCTGGCAGGAAGTGGATCAATTGGTCAAGCAGCAGGGCCTCCCCGAGCGATTGTCGAATGCCGTCTGTGACGGAGCAATCGGATATCGTGTCAAGAACGCAGGCTATCGAAAACTAGCCGATCTGAACGACATTCTCGCAAGCCGTGATCTGAAGAATGCCGTCGCCGCCGGTCTATTGATCCCTATCGGGGAACGGCGAGGGAGGCTCTATGCCGGCGCGCCTCATGTCCGCGCAATTTTTGACCGGCTGAAGAGCCAATACCTGAGATCCATTCCCGATCCGTTCTCTCCCGAACAATTGCTTTTCACTAGCCTTTAATAGCCTGTCTCGCGATCCGCACACCGGCAGCCCGGATGCGATAGACATGCGGAGGTCTAATCCGCGCCATGACCTCAGATGGCACCAATTAGGCGCGGAAAGCGATTCTCTGATAAACTGGAAATTCTGAGTTCAACAGCAGGAAGAGACCATGTCCATTCATCCCGTAATGCAGCGCCTAGCCGACAAGCTCAAGCGCACCGACCTCCCGGAGTTCCTCTCCGGCGACCAGATTCGCGTCCACGTAAAGATCAAGGAAGGCGATAAAGAGCGCTTGCAGGCCTTCGAGGGCCTGGTGATCGCCATCAATCGCGGACCCCAGGGCACCTTTACCGTGCGCAAGATGAGCTTCGGCCAGGGCGTCGAGCGCATCTTCCCCTTCAACTCCAAGGTCATCGACAAGATCGAGAAGATCCGCAGCTACAAGGTGCGCCGCGCCAAGCTCTTCTACATCCGCGGACTGCGCGGCAAGGCTGCCCGCCTGAAGGAAGTGGATCGCGTAACGGCCAAGGCTTAGGCCCTCCCCGATTTTTCAGCAAACAGCCCCGGCTCCGGCCGGGGTTGTTTTTTGCCGAATATTTCACTTCAGTTGCGAACGATCAAGGCGGCACACTGTGAAAGCTGTCAGATGTGTGCTCTGCCGTACCACCCCGGAGTGACACCCGGCAGCGTTGATATGCTATCGATGTGAATGATGCTACAAAAAAACGACTTATCAAAATAACTGAGCGTTTGCTTCCCAGCTATGATTGGCGCGCGATCCGGAAACTGTGGCAACCATATGTAGATCAGGGGGATCTGGATGCAAAGGCGTGTCTTGCACATTTGATTCTCTACTACTCATCTGCGCCTCAGCGTGTAGACGATGAGATGCGAGAATATCTGCGATTGGCTGCAGAGGCAGGTCATGCCGACGCGATCTATTGGACGACAAGGCGTGGCAAGGAAGATGAGCCAGAAACCTCCGAAAGTCTTTTGCGAGCTGGCGAACTCGGGAGTCGTGGCGCACAGCGGGATTTGGGTGCGCTGTATGCAACCGGTGATTGGTCTGGCCCCAAAGACCCGGCTCTGGGCGTTCATTGGTACAGGAAAGCGGCGGAGCGTGGTCACGAAGACGCGCAGTACAACCTTGGATTTATGTATCTCCTGGGCGAAGGCACAGAGCAGGATGTAGCCGAAGGGCTACTGTGGCTTACCCGTTCTGCTATGCAGGGCGACTGGAGCGCAAGGCGGCTATTGGCGGATCTCTATCGCAATGGCTATTACGGCGTTGCCAAGAGCATTGAGCAGGCCGAACGTTGGGCGTTCCTTCAAAAGGTAACAGAGATCAAGATGCGCAGACGCCGGGGGAGCAAGCGGGTCCGCCTGGACGAACTCTGTTTATCAGATTGACAGCATTGCCGCTGCTACTTGTTCAGATGCGCATGAACTGTGATGCCCGAGCCGGTGCGCGTCAGGGTGCAGACGCCGTTTGAGTCGCAGCGGTAGTGAATGGGCGCGGAGCTTACGGCCCAGCCGGTCAGGTCGGGTTGCTTGCCTTTTTTGCTGTCGACAAAATAGGCCTTGCCCGAAGTTGTCTGGATGAGGCCACGGTCGGCGTCGTAGCTGCGGATGATGTCGTCTCCCTCAATATAAAAACCGGGAGCGGGTTTGCCCGGTTCACTGGATGAATGCGCCGCATGCCCCGAGCGCCCGGGGTGGGCCAGAATCTCCACCTGCGTTGCCACTGGAGGGAAATTCGTGGTGAAATCCCAGTAATCGATCTTCTTGTAGGCATCGGGCGTACAGGCGAGGTCACCCTGCGCATTGAGAGCGATGATGCGGCCTTCGGAGTCTTCGTCGTTCTGAAAGAGATCCTTGCCCTTTTCGCGGTCCAACTCCCGCGCCCGGGCATCTTCGGCGGCGGCTGCTTCGATGGCAGCTTTTGATCCCGGCTTGGCCTGGGAGGGAGCGGGGGGCTGTGTATCCCCATAAGGGAGCAGCACTTGCTTGCCGCAGAGGGCGAAACCGCTGGAGTCTTTGAGAACGAAATTCACTTCCAAGGGCTGTGGTTGCGCGGAGACAGTGGCCGAGAATCCCTCCTGCTGCTGAACGCTGGAAGGCTCGATGTGCAACTTATATTGCAGCTTGCCCTCGGATTGCAGTACGAGGTGGCCAACCAGGCCGGCAGCGCTGAAGGGAGCGGCTCCCAGATCGTTGACCGGCGAGGGCGGCTTGAACATGCTGGCTGCACTGGGAATGCCGGGGATGATCAAAATACCCGTGGCCAGTAGCACCGCAATAAGAAGTCCCGCAATGGCGGCAATCGAGGCGTAAAGAATTGTCTTCTTGCCGATAAGTTTGGGTGGCTCAACCACTGCCTCCGGCGGCTTTTCCTCGATCTTCAAACCGTAGGGATACTGGAGGTTTTCCCCCGAAACCTCGGCGCGAAAGTCAATATTTTCAACAGGTTGAGCGGGAGTATTGATTTCTGGCGCATCATTTGAAGTCATAAGGCTGAGCACTCTCCAGAGAGCAGGTATTCTGATCGGGGGCCAAAGGACATTGGACCACGCCCTGACGGCGGTGACAATGGTTATTTGCCACTGTCTGAGCCAGATTGATAACCGCTCGACGGTTTAGAGCGGAATCGGTCTGCGCGAGCGGCAAATCCGGGATTCGGCGCAGGCTGGCGTCCCGCAACGCGGTGCGGGAACGGATTTTGCCCGCACAGACCTCGGCATTCCCCGTAGCATTCAGATAACGGGCGGCTTGCGGCGTCTAACTTGTGCCGCCATAGGTGACGCAAATGAATCCAACAGCAGCAAGGTTGGCGGCTACAGCATTTTCGATTCTGCACTTTGCAGAAACCGGGATGCTGAGTGGCTTTTTCCTGGAGAAAAAGCTACCTTTCGAGATCTCCAATCGTCTGCAAGTGAATCAAAAATGCTCTATCGGATTGCGGTCAGCTTGGCTGGGAGGCAGTGAATGATTATCGGGGTTCCTAAGGAAATCAAGGATCATGAGGCGCGCGTGGGCGTAACCCCGGCCGGGGCAAAGGCGTTGACCGAGGCCGGTCATGCGGTGCTGGTGGAGACCGGGGCGGGGGCGCAATCGGGATTTGACGATGCGGAGTACCAGAATGCCGGGGCGGAGATCGTCGGCGAGGCGGGATATGTCTGGGGAAAAGCCGACATTCTGGTCAAGGTGAAAGAACCGATCGAAAAGGAGTACGTCTTCTTTCGCGAGGGGCTGGTGCTGTTCACCTTTCTGCATCTTGCGCCGCTGCCGGTGCTGACGGAAAAACTGTTGGCCGCGAAGGTGGTTGGCATCGCTTATGAGACGGTGCGCGACCGAGCCGGCATGCTGCCGCTGCTTACGCCGATGAGCGAAGTGGCCGGGCGGATGAGCGTCCAGGTCGGGGCCAGTTACCTGGAGAAGGAAAAAGGCGGGCGCGGGATTCTGCTGGGCGGCGTACCGGGCGTCCCGCCAGCGCATGTCTGCATTCTAGGCGGCGGAGTGGTGGGCACCAACGCGGCGCGCATTGCTTTGGGCTTTGGCGCCAAAGTGACGCTGGTTGATTTGAACCTGAACCGGCTGCGCGAACTGGATGACATTTTCAATGGACGGCTCTACACACTGGCCTCGAACAGCTATAACGTCACGCACGCGGTTCACGAAGCGGATCTGGTGATTGGCGGAGTGTTGATTCCCGGCACGACAGCGCCGCGGATTGTGACCCGCGCGATGGTAGCGCGGATGAAGAAGGGCGCGGTAATAGTGGATGTGGCCATTGACCAGGGCGGGTGCGTGGAGACGGCACGGCCTACCTCGCACTCGGACCCAAGTTATGTGGTCGATGGAGTGGTGCATTATTGCGTGACCAACATGCCGGGAGCGGTGCCGCATACTTCAACGCTGGCGCTGACCAATGCAACCTTTCCGTATCTGCTGCGGCTGGCGAATCTGGGCGCACAGGAGGCGCTGAAGCAGGATGCGGGCCTTGCCGAAGGCTTGAATACCTGGCTGGGAACGCTGACCCATCGCGGCGTGGCAGAGAGCCAGCAGCGGGAGTGGACGGCGGCGGCAAGTGTGTTGGGCTGAGAGCTGATTGCAGCGCGCAAGCTTGAATCTCACCCTAGATCACCCCAGCTGTCGCCGCGGACCCCGATAGCGACAAAAACAAGTACGTCGCGAGGGTGGAGTCCCCAAACCCTTTACCTTCTGTGAAAATGCTCGAGGGGAGCGGGCCGGTTTCGATTCACAGGGATATACTTCTTCACAACCCCATCATGAAGCGCCATGTCCTCATCTTCGGTCTCGTCGGCGGCCTGCTCATCGCCACCCTGCAATACACCGAATACCGCTTCATCGTCATCGAGCACTCGGTCGAGCTCTATGGCGCGCTGGTGGCCATCCTCTTTGCGACCTTCGGCATCTGGCTCGGTCTCAGGATCACGCGCAGTCGCGAGACCGTTCGGGAAACGGTGGTGGTGAAGGAAGTGCTTATCCCCGCGGCAGCTCCGACGCTCGAACCCCAGGTCTCAAACGCGAGACCTGGACCCCCCGGCAATACCGCCCAGCAGGCCCTGGGCATCACGGCGCGCGAGCTCGAAATTCTCACGCTGGTCGCTCGCGGCTTGAGCAATCGCGAGATCGCCACGCAGCTTTTCGTTTCAGAAAACACCGTCAAGACGCACTGTGCCCGCGCTTTCGACAAGCTGGGAGCCGTCCGCCGGACCCAGGCCGTCCAGCGCGGCAAAGAACTCGGCCTTCTGCCGTGACGGAGTCCCCTAAAAGCATGATTTTCGCTCCGTTTCTATAAAATCATTCGAAAGGATGACGACATCCAGCCCCGTTCCACTGCAATGTGACTCCAGCCTCACTTGAAACAGGAGCCAGCCATGAAGAAAACCGTTCTCACCTTTGGCCTGATCTCGGGCCTCATGATCTCCGTGCTGATGGACAGTTCGCTTCTGCTCGCCAAGAAGATCGGCTCCGGCCACAGCATGGTAATCGGCTACACCATCATGGTGGCGTCGTTCCTGCTCATCTACTTCGGCATCCGCAGCTACCGCGACAACAGCCTCGGCGGCCGAATCTCCTTCGGCCGCGCCTTCACCTGCGGCATCCTGATCGCCCTCATCACCACCGCCTGCTACGTCGCGACGTGGGAGGTGCTCTACTTCAACTTCATGCCCCACTTCATGGATAGCTACTTCGCCGCGCAGATTCACAAGGTCCAGTCCGCTGGACTTGACCCTGCCACTACTGCCGCGCAGGTGGCTGCCATCGAACACACTCAGCAGCTCTACCAGAACCCCTTCGTCAACATGGCCTATACCTTCATGGAGCCCCTGCCCGTCGGCCTTCTCATTACTCTCCTCTCGGCTGCCGTGCTCCGGCGCAAAGCCGCTGTTGCACTGGAGGCTGCTTCCGCAGCGATAAATCAACAGGCCGGAGCGTAAGCCCCAGCCTGCCGCCTTATAATCTGTCCAACTGTTCTCATAGGTCTCACAGGAGGTTGCATGGCTTCAATCACTGGATTTGGCGGAATATTTTTGCGAGCGAACGATCCGAAAGCGCTGTATCAATGGTACGAGCGGCATCTCGGCTTGGTGAAGGCCGACGGAGCATACTCGTTTCCTGTGCCGACGCAACACCCGCAGGTCGTCTTCTCCCTTTTCAAGCAAGACAATGATTACTTCCCTCCGGCGCAGAAAGCAATGATCAATCTCCAGGTAGACGACCTGGATGGACTGCTGGAGCGTTTGACCGGCGAGGGTGTCGCTGTCGATCCGAAACGCGAGAGCTATGACTTCGGAAAGTTTGGCTGGATCACCGATCCGGAAGGGAACCGCGTCGAGCTTTGGCAACCGATCTCAACTGAATGATGCCGAGGCGAAAGATATGCGGCGCCCCGTGATCAGACCGTATGATTCAGTAATAGCTTTCTGAGATGCGCTGGCGGGACGCCGCGCTACAGCCGGTTTGGAGACCGGCGCTACAATACTGTCATTACCAAATCATACGGTCTTGGTGTTAGTTTTTTGCGCGCGGGTGAAGGGAGCAATCCTTCTTTGGATCAGGTAGAGTAGTTCGCCACTACCCGCATCACTTTTCCATCCGCCGCCAGCTCCATGAACTCTGCGGTGCGGGTTTCTTTTTGATTGGTATAGTAGAGCACCACGCTGCTGAGGCCCCAGAGCACGTCTTCGAGCTTGAAGTGGAGTTCGGGGTAGGCTGAGAGACCGCGCTGGAAGTAGGCCCGCAGGTCTGCCTTGCCGACGATCTTGCCATCGGGCAATCCCAACAACTGAGCGGCAACGGGCGAGGTCAACTCGATTGCATCGTCGTAGTGCGACAGGATCGCGTCGAGATCGTGGCTATTCCAGGCTGCGATCCAATGGTTGGCGAGATTCCATGCATCCTCTTTTGTCATGGGCATTCTCCTGCAGGTTCATCCATTGTATTGCCGGCTGATGGGAGAGAGCGGCGGGGCCGGTGGTTTCGGCTTGAGAAGAGGTAAAGTTGCCCTCTCACCCTGGATTACCCCGGCGACTGTGGAGCGCGGGTACAGAAACTCGATGTCGCGGTGAGAATCGCACAGACCGGGAATCGAATTGAACACATCTTCTTCGCACTTTCCGCACGAATCGATGTCGCGATGAGCAATAGTTATTGCTATCATAATCCGAGTAACGCGCAACTGCATTCCCGCCTCCAATCGATTCGCAACCTTGACGTTTCGGGAGATCCTTATGCCTCGCGGGAACCTCATTCGGCGCCTTGCCGGTTGACTCGGCGCACGCAGATTTTGCTGGATTTTGTAAGTTTCATGAGTGGTCACACTTTCAGTTATGGAAGGCTCCTGTGAATCTGAAATCGCGTATCGTCATCGCAGCTTTTTTCGTTTTCGTGGCCCCGCTGGCTGTTTCGGCGCAAAGCAGCGACATGGTCCAGACCGGCAGCGACATTCCCGGCAAGTGGCAAAAGCCCGAGACCAACTACGACTATGTCAAGCGCGAGGAGATGATTCCAATGCGCGACGGCGTGAAGCTGCACACCGTCATCGTTGTTCCCAAAGGCGCGCATGATCTGCCTATGCTGCTCGAGCGCACGCCGTATAAAGCCGATTTCTTTTCATCCCATGACAGCCCGCATCTGCGTGACACATTGTGGTCGGCGAATCGCGAATGGGTTGACGACGGCTACATCTTTGTCTATCAGGACATCCGCGGCAAATACGGCTCGGAGGGCGCGTATGTCATGACGCGTCCGCCGATCGGTCCGCTCAATCCGACTAAGACCGACGACACCACGGATGCCTGGGACACCATTGACTGGCTGGTCAAGAATGTAGCTGAATCGAATAAGCGCGTCGGCATGATCGGCTCCTCCTATGACGGCTGGACAGTGACCATGGCGCTGCTGGATCCGCACCCCGCGCTCAAGGTTGCGGCGCCCGAGAGTCCGATGATCGACGGCTGGATGGGCGACGACTGGTTCCACTACGGTGCGTTCCGGCAGATCAACCTCGACTACTTCACCGAGCAGAGCAGCAAGACCGGCGCCGGAGCATCCGTGCCGCGCTGGAGTGCTGACGACTACCAGAACTTTCTTGACGCCGGCACGGCCGGGAACTGGGCGAACCTGAACGGCTTTCAGCAATTGCCCTTCTGGAGCAGGCTCTCTTCGCATCCAGCCTATGACGCGTTCTGGCAGGATCAGGCGCTCGACACGATTGTCGCCGCTCATCCCTCTTCCATTCCCACTGTGTGGTTGCAGGGACTGTGGGACCAGGAAGATATGTATGGCGCGATCCATACCTGGGAAGCCCTCAAGGCCAAGGGCAAGGCTGGGAACAACCACCTTGTCATGGGACCCTGGTATCACAGCCAGGTCAACCACGCGGCTGAAAGCCTTGGGCCTCTGAAGTGGAAGGGCGACACGGCGGCTGACTTTCGTAAAAACGTGCTGATCCCATTCTTCGATACTTATCTCAAGGATGAAAAGCCAGCCGAACCGCTACCGCCGGTCCTCATCTACAACGCCGCGGAAAATCAATGGGAGAAATTCACCGATTGGCCGGGCGTGAACGAGCCGCAACTAACCCCGCTTTATCTCGGGGCGAATAACGGCCTCGGTTTCCAACCGGCAGCCGCCGGCGAAGACAACTACGATTCCAACCCGGCGAAGCCCGTGCCCTTCATCGCGCCGCCTGTTGCGTTCGATGACCACGCGCGTTGGACTACCTGGCTCGTACAGGACCAGCGCTTCGTCTCCAGCCGGCCGGATGTGCTCTCTTACCAGACACCGGTTCTGACTCAGCCGGTACGTGTCGAGGGAGCGCCCTTTGCGGACATTTTCGCCAAGACCACAGGCACCGACGGAGATTTCGTTGTCAAGATTATCGATGTCTACCCGCCAACCCATGCCGAGCAACTTGAGCTGGCCGGTTATCAGCTTCCGGTCAGCATGGATATCTTCCGTGGGCGATACCGCAAGAGCTTTTCTGCCCCAAGTCCGATCCCGGCCGGTGAAGTGCAGGAGTACAAATTTCGACTGCCGACTATGAACTATACCTTCAAGCCTGGACACAGGATTATGGTACAGATTCAGTCGAGTTGGTTCCCGCTCTACGACCGCAACCCGCAGACCTACGTCAAAAATATCTTCTTCGCGCAACCTTCGGACTTTCGAAAGGCAACGGTGACGATTGAACATGGCTCGGACGGAGCGAGCGCCGTGTTGCTTCCGGTGGTGCAGTCCAGCACGGCAATGAAGTAGATGGCGGTTGGCCCCACCGCAGGTGGTTACTCGTTGGCCTCGATGCGGCGGCCATGCAGTTCCTGCAAAGGGCGTGAGTTGACCTTGAAGAGATAGGCAAAGGCGCGGACCTGGTCGCGGCTCACGGTCATCTCGTCTTCGAGTACAAACCAGCGTACTCCCTCGGTGCAGGGCGGCACGGTCAGCGAACCCATGTAGGTCCAGTAGCCGCGATCGGCGGGCAAGAGGCCTGCGGGGTCGATCTCCTCGGCGACCTTTGCGGTTGCTCCGGCTTTTTGCGGCAACTGCGGCCAGAGCGCGGCCAGCACTCCGTTGGGCTTGTCGAGGTCTTGTTTCAGGCGTACGGCCACCACTGCGGTTTTGCCGTCGGCGCTCTTATGCACCAAGTGGATCACCATTTCGGTGAGCTTGCCGTTGACGGCCTCTTCGCTGGGATGGTGAAAATGGAACTGCTGCAGATCGTAGCGCACCCCATTGGCGACGATGTAGCTGCCTGGGTCTACATGGACTACGATGGTGTGGCCGTTGTGCTCGAGGGTGGCCGGCCCAGACCTGTAATGGAACTCAATGGGTTGGAGCGCTTTGTTCAAATGCGCTCCGTGAATATTGATCGGCGACTGCTCATGGCCGCTGCCGCAGGCTTTGTAGGAGGGGTCGAGCTTGCCCCAGACCAACGTGCCGCGCTTGCCTTCGTAATCCCAGTTAGCGGTTGGCGGGGCAGTAGATGTCTGGGCTGAAAGATGAGCCGGCATGATGGCGGCAACAGCAAGAACAAGAGCGGAAAAACAGGGGAAACGCATTCGTATCTCCGGGTTCAAAAGACGTTCAGAAGCACTCAAGCATTCTATTGGATGGACGCGCCGCGGCAAAAAAAGAAAGGACCCCGCGGTGAGCGGAGTCCTTTTATGTTTCTGCAATTCTTAACGACCGTGTGAATTTACTTTGCGGCGGCAACCAAGCCAGCCTGCTCGGCCAGCGCAGCGGCTTTGTCGGTTGCTTCCCAGGTGAACTCCGGCTCGGTGCGGCCAAAGTGGCCGTAGGCAGCGGTCTTCTGGTAGATGGGACGGCGCAGGTTGAGGCTCTCGATGATTCCTTTCGGTGTCAGCGAGAAGTTCTTGCGGACGAGTTCTGTGAGCTTTGCCTCGCCTACCTTGCCGGTGCCAAAGGTCTCAATGCGTACGCTGACCGGCTCGGCCACGCCGATGGCGTAAGCGAGCTGGACTTCAGCGCGCTCTGCGAGGCCGGCAGCCACAATGTTCTTGGCAATGTAGCGCGCCATGTAGGCAGCGGAGCGATCGACCTTCGTCGGGTCTTTTCCACTGAAGGCGCCGCCGCCGTGACGGCCCGCGCCGCCGTAGGTATCCACGATAATCTTGCGACCGGTGAGGCCGGTGTCGCCCATCGGTCCGCCAATGACGAAGCGGCCGGTGGGATTGATGTGGTATTTGGTGCGCTCGTCGAGCCACTCGGCGGGCAGAACAGCCTGGATCACATACTTGAGAATATCGGCGTGCAGCTCTTCGTTGGAGACGCTTTCGGCGTGCTGGCTGCTGATAACCACCGCGTCGATGCGACTGGGCTTGCCGGACTCATCATATTCAACGGTGACCTGGCTCTTGCCGTCGGGGCGCAGATAGGAGAGCTTGCCGCTCTTGCGCACCTCGGTGAGTTGGCGGGTGAGTTTGTGGGCCAGCGAGATGGCCGCCGGCATCAGCTCAGGGGTCTCGTTCGAGGCATAGCCGAACATCATGCCCTGATCGCCGGCGCCGCCGGTGTCAACGCCCTGGGCGATGTCGCCGGACTGTTTATTGATGGTCGAGATTACCGCGCAGGTGTTGGAATCGAAGCCGTAGAGCGCGTTGTTGTAGCCGATGGAGGCGACCACGCCCCGCACCAGACTCTGGAAATCGACGTAGGCCTTGGTGGTGATTTCACCGGCAATGACGACGAGTCCGGTGGCCGTGAGAGTTTCAGCGGCGACGCGGCTGTAGGGGTCTTGCTCCAGGCATGCGTCCAGAATGGCGTCAGAGACCTGATCGGCAATCTTATCGGGATGGCCTTCGGTGACTGACTCGGAGGTAAACAAGAAACGATCGCTCAACTTCGGATTCCTCCCCTTTGAAGGGATTTCAGATGGCACTCGGCGGCGATGATTTCCCCAGGAAACTTCCGAGGAGCCAGCACCGGGAGGAAATTCATACCCGGCCCACTGGCGGCTCATCTTTATCGCGTCAGAGATGCCCACGCCACAGCAGACCTGAGCCTGAGTGCGCGTCCCTACTATGGTAATCGCGCCGGGCGCTTCTGGGCAAAGATTGGCAGCGAATGGCGAGAAGAAGGTACTCAACGGGCTGTGATTGCAGTGAGCCAGGAGTCCCAGTGAAGCGATTAGGGATGAGACGCGCTGCCGCTGCCGCGCCTCATCTCAGGGCAAATTACCAGATGGCAGATGGACATACAAGGATCGGTCGCGTTTCAATCGCCATCAGCTGCCGCATCCGCACCAAGCTATAGCCTGCGGAGACGAGCGCATTCTGCTGCTTTCTGCGCCAGATGACGGCAAAAAGCAGCCCAGTTCAATTCCTCTTCAAACGAGCGCCTGGCCAGCCAGCTCAGCCTTTCATATTCCACGCGGTTGCGATAGCGTTCGACCGCCCACTGCGCGTAGGCAGTTGGAGAACTTTCCGGCGGCAGCGTGATGCCCCATTCCCCTCGCACCGCATCCTTGACGCCTCCAGTCTCCATGGCCATTACCGGGAGTCCGAAGGCGGCGGCTTCAGCAAAGACAATGCCGAAGGCTTCGGCCCTGGTGGGGAGAATGAAGTAATCACAGGATTCATAGAGCGCGCGTAATTCTTCGGCTTCTCTTGGCACGTCCTTGCGCAGCAGTCCATGTTGGCGCACAAACCGGGCCAGTTCCTCATCTGGATTGCAGCCGACGACATGCAACTCAACCGGTATGCCCATCGCTTCGATCTCCGACCCAACTTCCATTGCGAAGTCTCCGCCTTTGCGATGCCACTCCTTGCCAACAAACAGGAGCTTCATCGGTTCCTGGCCGCGGAGTGAAAGATAGCGCGCCAAATCATCTCGCGTGGGTTCATTGACGATGCTTGCTCCCAATGGCGCGACGCTTACTTTGTCAGGTGGAACTCCATAATCGCGAACCGCGCTGTCGGCAGCCCACTGGGAGGAATACACAACGTGGTCGCAGCGTTGCAGCGCTCGCTTATCCAATTCCATGCCATCGCGGATTGTTTCTGCCGCAGTCTCATTGCGCATAAATCTCGGGTAATAGTCCAGCAATTGGACCCAGGTCGCATCGTGAACCACCAGGACCGGATGATCGGTTTCAAGATATGCCAAATCCGCCGGAAAGGTGATCAGCACGGCATCGATGCCCGCGAGATCTCTCAACCGCCGGTTCGCTTCTTTTGCACGGCAACGGAGAACCAGAGGATCGCGGTTGATCCAGTAGACTTTTTTCAGGATGCGCCGGTAAAGGGATCTCTTGACCTTGCTGAAGAAGGGAGCTTGCGGTCGAAGCCCATCAACAGTTACCACTTCGTGTCCCAGGGCAGACAATGCACGGATGATATTGAGAGGAAT
>Ga0181519_10003281_pt1 | contig 13370 bp, 14 predicted proteins | sample PEATcosm2014_Bin_26_FD_121102 | JGI IMG/M metagenome (GOLD analysis project Ga0181519, IMG submission 121102) | Peatland microbial communities from MTU Mesocosm Facility, Houghton, MI, USA - PEATcosm2014_Bin02_10_metaG | ecosystem: Environmental > Terrestrial > Soil > Wetlands > Peat | place... | reverse complement strand
GGGCGACGGGCGACGACTCTATCGTCACCCTGTACGAGACGTCGTCGGGGATCCTCATCCAGCTCTGCTATCTCCCCTCGGGGCCGGGCCGCCGGTGGGTGCAGCGCACGGTGCACGGGCGTCGGGGCTCGATGGCCGTCCCGCCCGACCGCTCCGGAGGTGCCGTCGTCGTCGAGCTGGGCGACGTCAAGCTGAGCGGTGGCGAGCTGCGCAGAGAGCTGGGCGGGTTCGAGCTCGAGGGAGTAGCCGCGGCCTTCTTCGGCAGCGACGGGACCGAGTACGAGCTGCCGTTCGCCGAGGTCGACGCGGCGACGATCGGGATCGAGCTCGACGACTTCGCCGGCGCTGTTCTCGGTCACAGGCCACCGGAGGTGGACGGGCTGGCGGGCCTGCGGGCCGTGGCAGGGGTCTGGGCCGTGGCCGAGTCCCGGGCGAGCGGAGCAGCGCTCCGGATCGGCGACGTCGCCGACGGGACCATATGCAAGGCCCAGGCGCCGGTGGACGTTGCCCTTGGGCTCATAGGAGACGAGACAGGAGGACAACCATGAGCGAGAGCGCATCGCCGTTTCTCGTGCCGGACTTCAAGCAGTGCGCCCTGGTCGTGGAGGACCTCGACGAGGCGGTGAGACGGTGGGCGGACCTGCTCGGGATCGGCCCGTGGACCGCCTACCGGCTCGAGCCGCCCCGCCTGAAGCAGATGCTCTACCACGGCGAGGAGGTGGAGTTCTCTCTCCGCCACGCGCTGGCGTGGAAGGGGGAGATGCAGTTCGAGCTCGTCCAGCCGCTCGGTGGCCCGAGCATCTTCGCCGACCACCTCGCGGAGCACGGCGAGGGGCTGCACCACATCGGCAAGTACGTCCCCGATCACGCCCGCGCGGTGGCGGAGGCGGTCGGGGCGGGCTTCGTCCCGCTGCAAAGCGCGCGGGGCTTCGGCGCAGGGGGCGATGGCGCCTTCGCCTACTTCCAGGCACCCGGGGTGCCGGTGATCATCGAGCTCATCGACGCCCCCGCGGTCCGGATCGAGCCGGAGTTCGTCTACCCTCCGGCTGTTGACTGAGCGCCGCCGTGGCGCCTTGACCGCCACCGGCGCCTCTCCGAGTCTGGAGGAGAGTTGAACATCATCCGCATAGCCTCCGTCGAGGCCATTCCCGCCGGCAACGCCTGCTACGTGCGCGTCACCGCCGATGACGGCACATGCGGCGTCGGCGAGTCGACCTACTTCGGCTGGCCCACGGCGGTCGCCGAGATCGTCCGCTCGATCGGCGGCTACCTCGAGGGCAAGGACGCCTTCGACGTCGAGCACCACTGGCTGCAGCTCTATCGCGCCCTCTGCTTCAGGGGCATGGCGGTGACCGGGGCGATCAGCGCCGTCGACCAGGCGCTGTGGGACCTGAAGGGCAAGCACTTCGAGGTGCCCGTCTGGCAGCTCCTGGGCGGACGTTCCCGCCGGGCTGTGCGGGCCATGAAGGTGCTCGTCGACGAGCACTCGGTCGAGGAGGTGGTCGAGTCCGCCCGGCACGCCGTCGAGGACGAGGGCTACAGCGCCCTCAAGGTCCTGCTCTTCCAGAACGAGCACCACCTCATGGGTCAAGCTGCCCGCATCGACGACCTGGTGGCGAGGTTCGCGGCCGTGCGCGAGACCGTTGGCTGGCAGATCGATCTGGGCGTCGAGCTGCACAGGAACATGACGGCGGGCGACGCCGTGCTGCTGTGCGGCGAGCTCGCCCCGCTGCGGCCGCTCTTTGTCGAGGACCCGGTGCCTCCCGACAGCGTCGCCGCGCTCCGGGCCTTCGCCGCCAAGGTGTCGGTCCCGGTTGCCGCAGGAGAGCGGAACACGACGGTCTGGGAGTTCGCCGAGTACCTCGAACGTCCCGGCGTCGCCTACGTGCGACCCGACGTCGGTGTCGCCGGCGGCATCACGCACGTGAAGAAGGTCTGTGCCCTGGCGGAGGCCTTCCACGCCGGCATCATCCCCCACGCCGTTCCCTCCGGGCCCGTGGCGATCGCCGCCCTGGTGCAGCTCGGCATCTGCGTTCCGAACTGGGAGGTGCAAGAGCACGTGCCCCAGGACGGTCCGCAGTGGACCGACGTCGTGGACCACGTCATCGAGGTGCGCGACGGCTACCTCATCGCGCCGGACCGCCCCGGGATCGGCATCGAGCTCGACGACGCCGGCCTGGCCATGCACCCACCGGCGTACGCGGACCTCTCGCGCACGGCCCTTCGCGAGGACGGCTCGGTGGCGATCAGATGACCGGAGATGCAGGACCGGCGACGGCGCGCGGCCGTGTCGGGCTCGCCTGCAACGAGGACCTGCGGCGCGAGTACGTCGCCGCGGTCGACATCTCCCGCCTGGAGGAGCGGGCGGACTTCTTCTACAAGGCCTTCTCGGTGCCTTCCGGGCACGGGGCGCCGGCGCCGCGTGACCCCGAGGCCGAGGCCGGGCTGGCTAGCTTCGCCGCCGACCTGGACGTCCTCCTCGTCTGGGACGGCGCCCCGTTCGTCAGCGCGGCCGTTCTCCGAGGCGCTCCGCGCCTCAGTCTCTGCGGCGAGCTCGAGGGTGACAGGTTCGCCTACCGGTTGGACATCGAGGCGGCGCAGGCGCAAGGGGTGCGAGTGGTCGACACGAGCCACGGCTCGTCCTGGCCGGCCGCCGAATGGGCCCTCGGGCTCGCCCTCGTCGGGCTGCGGAACGCCGGGGCGAGCTTCCGCATGATGATCTCGCACCAGAACGCCTTCTTCCCGGTGGCCCAGCGCTCAGGCCCCGGCTACGACGGGGCCGAGCTGAGCCACAAGAGAGTGGGCCTGATCGGGTTCGGCCACATCGGGCGACGCCTCGCCGATCTGCTGCGCCCGTTCCAGGTGGAGGCGTGGGTCTTCGACCCGTTCGTGCCGAGGCAGCTGGCGGAGCCCTACGGAGTCGAGTTCGCGCCGCTGCACAAGGTTCTCGAGTGCGACGTCGTCTTCGTCCTCGTGCCCCAGACGGTCTCGACAGAGGGGATGCTGGGCGCCGCCGAGCTGGAAGCGCTCCGGCCCGGCGCGGTCTTCGTGAACGTCTCCCGCGGGAAGGTCGTGGACCCGGCCGCCCTCCTCGCCCGGCTGCAGCGCGGTGACGTCGTCGCATGCCTGGACGTGTTCGACCCCGAGCCGCTTCCGGTCGACTCGCCCCTCGTCGATCTCGCGAACGTCTTCGTCTCCCCGCACATCGCGGGGGTCACGTCGGAAAGCAGGCGACGGTTCTTCTCCCTCATGGTCGACGAATGCCTGCGGCACTTCGAGGGCCTGGAGCCGTGGAGCGAGCTGACCTCGGGGACCGTCCGGATTCGCACTGAGCCGAGCTGAGCTCGCACTCCCGGCTCAGCCGGGGCGCCGCCGCCGGTAGGCAGGCGGCTCCTTCTCGGCGGCCTGGTTCTCGGAGGCGGCCTGGTTCGCGGAGGCGGTCAGCCGAGAGGGCCGAAGAGGCGCCTGCCCGCGCCCTGCAGCACCCGGCCGAACTGCAGGCCAGGAAAATGCGCGGCTCCGACCGCGGCATCTGTCCCCTCGAGCTCGCGCCAGAGAGCTTCGCGCGTCCGGGCCGCCATGGCCGGGTCGACGTCCGACATGGCGTAGAAGTCAGGCTCCTCGAGCTGCAGGGGGCACTCGACGGCATCGCCGAGCAGCACGGCGCGGCTCGGGCCCGAGGAGACGACGAGGCCGTAGTGCCCGAGAGTGTGGCCCGGGGTGTGGCGGGCCGTCAGGCCCCGGGCGATGCGCACCATGTCGCCCTCGAGGGGCTCGAGCCGGCCCGCGGCGGCGAGGGCTTCCATGATCCGGCGGCTACGGCCCTCGGCCTCGGGGCCGGTGACGAATTGCGCCCAGTCGGCTGCTCCGTAACGGACGACGGCGTTCGGGAAGAAGGGACGATCGTCAACGGCGAGCCAGCCGATGTGATCGATGTGCAGGTGGCTGCACACGACGACGTCGACGTCCTCGGGGGACACGCCCGCGCTGCGCAGCGCCGCCGGCAGCTCTCCGCCCCGCGCCCACCCGACGTCGACGTCACCGAGCCCGGCGTCGACGAGCACGGTCGCCTCCCCGTTGCGGAGGAGGAAGCATCCGACGGGAATGTGCACGCACCCGTCATCGGCGACCATGTCCTGATGGGCCGCGAAGTCGAGCCCGACGTAGAACGACTGCGGCATCTTGCAGACCCCGTCACTGAGCGGCAGGAGCTCGATATCGCCGATTAGCACCGGAGCTCAGATCTTGAACGCGCAGCCGTTCCAGTACGCGACCGGGCGCTTGCGGCCAAGACCCCGCATCTCGATGACGAGCTCGTCGGGTTCCTCGGGCCCTCCGGTGCGCAACCGCACGGACATGTCCCCCGCGTCGAACATCCGGTAAGCCGCCTGATCTGTGGGCTCACGGGTGGAGGTGTCGAGGACCGTCAGCGACCCCGAGCAGCACCGGCGACGATGGGCGTTGACGTAGAGCACCCCGCCGTGCGACCGGACGTAGGCCCGCACCTCGTCGGAAGTGTTGATCCGCATTCCGCGATCCTAAAGGCCACGCGCCCGGGATGCTCCGGCGGGGACCATGCCGACTGAGGGCTGCCTGACTACCAAGGCGCCGGCTTGCGGCGGGCGGGTGAAATGAAACGTTACACTTCGAGGTGCTCGTGGCGCCGGACAAGAGGAGGCCGGCGCCGGGCGGCGACGTCCCCCCGGGCTCGAACCCGCAGGCTGCATCGCCGGAGCCGAGGTTGGCGACGCTATCCTTCGCCAGGGGGTATGGCGCCTGCGAGATCAGCCCACTTGATCAGGCGGGCCCCGCATTAGGAGACCATTGACCCTGCGCCGCAACGACACACCGAAGCCGTCATCCCGCTCCGGCGGACCAGCTGCTGGTGCCGCCGGCGCGCGCCGGGCGGTTCCTTCCCGAGAGCGCGTGACGATTAAGGACGTCGCCGAGCACGCCGGCGTGTCGCTCGGGACGGCCTCGAACGTGTTGAACAGGCCCGACCGGGTGGCGCCCGACACCTTGGCCCGGGTCCTGGGCGCGATCGACAAGCTCGGCTTCGTGCGCAGCTCCGCCGCCCATCAGATGCGCAGCCGCAGCAACAGCCGCTGCTTCGGCGCCGTCGTCCTCGACGCCTCGAACCCGTTCGCGACCGAGACGGTCCGCGGCCTCGAGGACGCCGTGCACGAGCAGGGATCCGCCGTCGTCCTCTGCTCGACGGACGGCTCCCCGGACAGGGAGGCGCGTTACCTGCGCTGGCTCGAGGAGCAGAGGGTCCAGGGCATAGTCATCACCCCGGCCACGCGGAGCATCCGCCATCTGGAGGAGCTGCGGGACCGGGGCACGCTCGTCGTGCTCCTCGACCGGCGGAGCAATCAGGGCGAGCTGTGCTCGGTCTCGATCGACCACATGCGGGGCGGGGAGCTCGGCGCCGCCCTCCTGTTCGAGCTCGGGCACCGGCTGATCGCCTTCATCAACGGGCCTCTGCACCTCTCGCAGTGCGCGGAGCGTCGCCGTGGCATGCGCAAGGCGGCGCGGAACGCCGGACTGAACCCTGACAGCAGCATCATCGAGTACACGATCGACCCGGTCACCGCCTCCGGCCAGGCGGAGCACGCCGTCGACCAGTTCCTCGCGATCGCGGACCGCCCCACGGCCGTCGTCTGCCTGAACGACCAGATCGCCTTCCGGGTGCTTCGGGCGCTGGCCGAGCGCCGGGTGCGGGTGCCGCGCGACGTGAGCGTCGTCGGCTATGACGACGTCGAGTTCGCCGGCATGCTCTCACCTACGCTCACCTCGATCCGCCAGCCCAAGTACGAACTCGGGAAGGCCGCGGCCGAGCTGCTGATCGCAGAGACGGTCGACCCGTTGCACCGCCACGGTGACATCCGCTTCGAGCCGGAGCTCATCGAGCGCCAGTCGACGACGGCGCGGGCGAAGCTGAACCGCTACAGCCCGCGCGGGGCCTGACCGGACCCCGGAGTCGTGACCGCCCCCGCTCTTGGGCCCCGAGGGGCTGCCATCCTCGACAGCCACAGCCATGCCTGGCGCCTCTGGCCGTACCCGCCCGCTGTTCCCGACGAGGACGCCCGGGGGACGATCGAGCAGCTCCTGTACGAGATGGACGCGAACGGCGTCGCGCAGGCACTGGTGGTTTGCGCAGCCATAGGGGCCAACTCGGACAACACCGCCTACGTCGCCCAGGCCCGCGAGCGCTATCCCGGCCGTTTGCACGTGGTGGGCGACCTCGACTGCACCTGGAGCAGCACGTACCACCGACCGGGCAGCGCGGACCGCCTGCGCGAGATGGACGACCGCTTCGGGCTCGCCGGGATCACGCACTACCTCGAGACCGACAACGACGGCTGGTTGTTGAGCGACGAGGCCGAGGCGCTGTTCAATGCAGCGGCGCAGCGCCGTCTCCTCGTCAGCCTTGCCGCCGGTCCGGCCTGGCAGGCCGACCTGCGCGTGCTGGCGCGACGTCATCTGGAGGTGCCGGTGCTCTGCCATCATCTCGGAGACCTTCGCGTCAAGGACCCGGGCGGGCTTGCCGAGGTCGTCGCCTCAGCCGCCGTCCCCAACATCTACGTGAAGGCCTCCGGGTTCCACTACGCCGCCGAAGCGGGCTGGGACTATCCCTGGCCCGAGGCCCTCGAGGTGCTCCGCCGCATCTTCGACGCCTACGGGGCCGCCCGGCTCTGCTGGGGCTCGGACTTCCCCGCCTCCAAGCGGTTCTGCACGTTCCGCCAGTCGCTCGAGGCGGTCCGAACGCATTGCAGCTTCCTCACCGAGGAGGACCTTGGCCTCGTGATGGGCGGGACGCTCGGCGGCATCCTCGCCGGTCTTGGGGCGGGCTGACCCGAGCACGGGCCGTCGGCGTCGCGGCCGTCAGCGGGTTCCCACCACCGTCACGGGCTCGTGCCGGACCGGGAAGCCCACCGAGCGGGCTATGAAGCACATCTTCCCGGCGTCTTCGTGCAGGCCTGCGGCGCGCTCGAGCGCCCCCGCGTCGGCGAGGGTGACCTCGGGGCGCAGCAGCACCTCGGTGAACCGGCCACTGCCGTCGGGGTTCTCGTGCATGAGGCCGACCGGCCTGTCGCGATAGGCGGTGACCACTATGCCGCCTGCCGCGGCCAGATGGAGGTACCAGAGCATGTGGCATTGGGAAAGGGACGCCACCAGGAGCTCCTCGGGGTTCCAGCGCCGCGGGTCACCCCTGAAGGTCGGGTCGGACGACCCCGCGATCACAGGCTTGCCGGCGGACGCGATCTCGTTGTCGCGGCCGTAGGCGCCGTAGCTGCTCGTGCCCGAGCCCCTGTTGCCGGTCCACTCGAGGCGGACCTCATAGGTGTGCTCGGCGGGCATCGCCACATCGTAGGCAGAGGGCTCCGGCCGGTCCGCCGCCGGCGGCCGGGCCTCGTCGCTCAGGCCGCGAGGTAAGGAATCGTCTGCGGCCCGTCCGGGAGCACGCAGAGGCGGGCGCCCGCCCCGGCCCGGTGCAGCGCCTCCCCGGCGTAAGCGGCGATGTCTCCCGCGGGCGCCAGTCCGACCTTGACGAGCTCGGGATCGGAGATCCCGCTGCAGTGGACGGCGACGTCGGCCTCGCAGAGGATCTTCGCCTGAATCTGGGCCTGCCACTGGTCAGGGACTGTCTCGCCACGGCCCTCGATGTCCCGCAGCATCTCTGCGGGCGAGCCTGCCGAGGCGAGAAGGTCCCGATATGAACCCGGGAAACCGTCTCGGCACTCGGCGGCACAGATTATCCGGCCGCCCCTCGTGACGATCTGTGCCGCGGCCGACATGCCTTTCACCGACTGGTAGAGGTTCTGATCGAGCGGATAGCCCGAGTTGGTGGTGAGGACCACCTCGAACAGAGCCTCGACCGGGACCATGGCGATGTTGCGGCACAACCTCGTCGCCGCCTCGTGCATGGAGGCCAGCTCGCCCCCGAAGGCGGCCACGATGTCCCGCCGCCGGTTCACCACCACGTCGAGGGCGAAGCTGACCCCCGTCGCCATGGCGATGGCCCGGACGTCGGCTTGAACCGGATTGCCGTCGATGACCCCGAAGCGGGCGCGGCGATCGCCGATGCGCTTGGAGTCATGGAGCACGAGCACCGTGTCGAGGCCGGCGAGACCCGGGGCCACCATCTTCGCGCCTCCCGAGAATCCGGCGAAGAAGTGAGGCTCGACCAGCCCGGTCGTGATGCGCACGTCAGCCACCAGCCATTCGCTGTTGAGCCAGACCGGCACCCCCTCGCCGAGCACGCCGACGTAGCGGAGGCCTTCCGGGTTCCGGCAGTCGTGGTTGACAACCCGCACCGTGTCGATGATCTCGGTTCCGAGCATCGATTCGAGCTCAGCGGGCGTGTTCGCCCGGTGAGTGCCGGTCGCCACGAGCACGACGACGTCGGAGGGGTCGACGATCCCGTCGAGTTGCTCCAAGATGGCACGAAGCACGAGGGCTCTCGGCTGGGGACGGGTGCCGTCGCAGACCGAGATGGCCACGGTCTGGCCCCTATGGACCATCTTGCGCAGGGGCGGGCCCGCGACCGGTCTCGTCAGGGCGTCCGCCAACGCCGCACGGGGATCTGTGACCCCTTTGTATCGGCGCGGCTCGATCACGACCGTCGAGTCCGGCAGGTCTACGTTCAGCACTCCCTCGCCGTAGGGCAGGTCAACTCTCATCGGGTCCGCTCAGCGGGCGGCCGCACCCGCAGCTCGCACTCGCGCCCGGGCCTTCCGGGGACCGCAGCCTTGTAGCAGAAGACGGAACCCGCCAGCGGCTCGTCGCTGCCGGGGGCGCGGCCCGTCGTGATGTAGAGATCCCTCAGGTCCGGACCGCCGAAGGTGCAGCTCGTCACCAGAGCCACCGGCAGCTCGACTCTCGCGTCCAGGACGCCTTCCGGGCTGTAACGGTGCAGGGCATGGCCCGAGTAGAGGGCGACCCAGATGTAGTCCTGCTCGTCGACGCAGATGCCGTCGGGCACGCCGCAGGACGCGGGAACGTCCACCACCCGTCTCCTGGCAGTGGCGTCGCCGGTCTCCATCGAGAAGTCGAAGGCGTCGAGACCCCGGGCGAGGCTGTCCACGTAGTACATGGTCTTTCCATCGCCGCTCCAGCCGAGCCCGTTGGAGACGGTCACCCCCTCGACGACCCTGGCCACGCTGCCGTCGAGCTCCAGCCGGTAAAGCGAGCCTGCGCCGGGCTCCTCGGTTGCTGACATCGTCCCTGCCCAGAACCGCCCCCGAGGGTCGCACTTGCCGTCGTTCATGAGGTTTCCCGGCCGGTCGGACTCGACCGCGGCCACCAGTTCGAGATCTCCTCGCTCGTCGAGCACCGCGAAGCCTGAGCGCGTCGCGAGCACGTAGCCCCCCGGTGCCAGCGGAGCGACGGCGCTGAGGCTGTGACCCAGCCGGGTCCTTCTCGGCCTCGCCGCTGCAGGTGACCACCGGTACAGATCCCCGGGAGGGATGTCCACGAAGACGAGCTCGTCGCTACGAGCGTCCCAGACCGGCGACTCGCCGAGGGCGCAGGAGAGCTCGAGAGCCAGCTCCGCGCTCTCCTCAAGTCGAGGCGCGCTCACGCGGGCGCGCCTTTGCCTGTCGCCGGATCGGCTGTCCGGGTCAAGGGGGAAGGCTCACAGACCGGAGAGATCGCGGACCGCCCGGGCGAGCGCCGAATTGTCGTCGTCGCCGTGGCCCTTCGCGATCAGGCCGTCCTCGAGGGTGGCGGCTAGGGCGGCGACGGGAAGTACCGCCCCTACGCTCCGGGCGAGCTCGAGCGCGATGGCCACGTCCTTGCGATGCAAGGCGAGCTTGAAACCGAGCGGGTAGGCGTCGTCGATCATCCGCCCGCTCCTGTTCTGGAGGATCCAGGAGCCGGCCGCCCCACCCGCGAGCGCGCCGACGACGCGTTCTGGGTCCAGGCCGGCCTTCATCGCGAGCACCACGCCTTCCGCCACCCCCAGGTAGGTGCCGCAGAGGATGACCTGGTTCACGGCTTTGGCAACCTGTCCCGATCCGAGGGGCCCGATGTGGGTGATCGTGCGTCCCATGGCATGGAGCACATCGCTCGCCCGTTCGAGGACGACGGGATCGCCGCCGACCATGATCGTGAGCGTCCCGGCCACCGCGCCCTCTGATCCCCCCGAGACAGGTGCGTCGAGCATCGCGACGCCGAGATCCTCGAGGCGCCGCCCGAGCTCGCGCGCGCTTGCCGGGCTGATGGTCGAGCAGTCGATCAGGACAGACCCCGCCGCCAGCCCTTCGGCAAGGCCGTCGGCGCCGAAGACGACCTCGGCCATCTGCGGCGAATCGGTCACACAGGTCACGACCAGCTCGCTGGCGCTTGCCAGCTCGCGCGGGCTGGCGGCTTCGGTCGCCCCGAGCGACTTGAGCTCCTCGGCCCTGCCCGGCGTGCGGTTCCAGACGGTGAGGGGGAACCCGGCCCGCGCCAGGTTCGCGGCCATGGCAGAGCCCATCGTTCCGAGCCCGGCGAAGCCCACCTTCATCTTCGGCGCCGTTTTCGTCAAGAGATTTCTCCTTCCTGCTCGAGCGTGGCCTGCAGTCGCTCCAACATCGTCCGCAGCTCGGCGACCTCGCCGCGAAGTGATGCGATCTCGTCGGACAACGCTTCGAAGTCTCCTTCGCGCTGTGCTTGAGCGCCACCTGCGCCACCGGCACCGGCGGGGCGGCCGGGACCGGTGGGGCGGCCGGGACCGGCGCGACCGGCAGATCGGTCCAGGGCGGCGTCCTCTCCCTCGCCGGCCCCGGACAGATCGCTCGGCGTCGCGTCCGGGGCGAGCAGCTGCACCCAACGCTCCTCTTTCTGACCGGGGCGGCGGCTCAGCTGTACAACGAGCGGCTCGACGCGGCCGGCCAGCTCCTCCAGTTCGGCGCCGACCGCCCCGAGGCCGTCGAACGCCGTCATCCGCTCCGTTCTGGCCCTTAGCTCCGCGACCGTCTGCGGGCCCCGGAGCAACAGCACGGCGAGCAGCGCGAGGGATCCTTCGCCGATGCTCAGAGCCTCGCCGATCACGTGCCGGTACCGGGTCGCCGAGCGCCCGCTCGACGGGTAGACGAAGCGAACGACACCCGCCTCTTTGAGCGAGGCCAGGGCGCGTTGCACCGATCCCTCCTCGTAGGAGACCACCGGGTCGCGGTTGGACGTCTGGTTGCACGCCAGCACGAGCGAGTTGAGGGTCAGGGGATACTGCTGGGGAGTCGTCAGCTGCTTTTCGATGAGGGAGCCGATGATCCTTCCCTGGTCGAAGCTCAGGCGCACGGGCCGATCATAAGGGTCGAAGGCACCGGCGGAGGGTGCCTGCGCCCCCGGTCAAGCTCCGAGAGCGCTCAGGGTCACGATGCCGGCCACCACGACGACGACGCCGATCACCTGATGGCGGCGCAGTCGGTCGCCGAAGAGAAAGTAGGCGGCGACCGTGGTGATCATGGCGTACTGCGACGCGAGCACCGCCGAGACGGCGAGCTGATGGCGCGCCCCGAAGGAGTAGCTCACCAGCCCCAGGATCTCGCCCAGCGCGGCCGTGAGGACGAGGGGGAACGTCCGCCGGCTGATCCGCAGTCTCCTCCTCGCCAAAAGCGGCGCCGTCAAAAGCGCGGTGCCGAACAGGCGGGCGGGAAGAAGGACCCAGATGATCGGTGCCTGCTCACCGGCTCGTCCGGTGGCATAGAGGGTGACCCCGAACAGGAGCGCCACCGGGACGACGAGGAGCGTCGAGAGCGTCCGCCTGGCGTCCAGGCGGCTGATCATCTCCTTCGGGCTCGACGCGAACCACGCCTGCGGCGCCGAGCCGTCCCCGGCGAGAGGGACGGGATCGAGGTGCGCAGCCGCGAGCACCACGCCGAGGGTGATCGCGACCAAAAGGACGACCGTGCTCGAGGCGAGAGGGGCCCCGAACAGCGATGACAGCACGGCTGCCACCATGCCCTCGGTGGAGGCGATGGCGGTCACGATGCCGGGTGACACATGACGGAGCACGAGGTACTCGAGCCCGAGGCCGACGACGTTGGTGAAGCCGGCAAGACACAGAAGAGCGATGGTTCTCCCGGGCAGGCTCCCGGGATGTCCGACTATCGCGAGGGGGACGATTATCACGCCCAACCCGAGCGACATGACCCAGGCGAGCGCCGAAGCGGCGCCGATCTCCCTGCTCGAGCTCGTGGCACCAAGTACCGCTGCCGACCAGCACACCGCCGCCCCGGGTCCCCCGAAGATGGCGATGAGCACGACGCCGAGGCTACCGGCGGTGCCGGGGCGACCTGAAACTCCCGGAGGTTCTACGGTGGTCAGATGGAAATCAGCCGTTTCGACTTCGAACTGGAAGAGGTGGTCGGCCTGATACCCAGGCTGGCCGGACTGGCGCAGATGATCGAGCTCGAGCCGAGGCTCCATGACGCCGACGAGGGCGATGCCGACGAGGGAGATGACGAGGGCCAGAACCGGGTTCATGCGCGGCGCACCGAGCCGACCTTCCGGATCTCCTGCCAATTGTCGGGAAGCGAGCAGACGATCAGCCGCCTCGCCGATCTGGCGATAGAGACCGGGGTGGAGGCCGTACTGGACTTCGGCAGGTCGGTGAGGTTCCGGCACCTGCGCCCCAAGGAGACCGCGTCGCCAGGAGCGGGGAACGGCCCTCAGTGAGCCGGCCGGAGCCGGCCGGTGAGGTGAGGTGGGGCATCCTCGGCGCGGCGCACATCGCGAGGTCGTCGTTCCTTCCGGGCCTTCGCGAGGCAGGAGGCGCTCGAGCGGCCATGGTCGCCAGCCGCGACCGGGCGAGGGCGGAGGACTTCGCCCGCAAGGAGGGCGTCGACAGCGCGGCCGAAGGCTACGAGTCGGTGGTCGACTCGCCTGAGATCGACGCCGTCTACGTCGCCCTGCCCAATGCGCATCATGCCGTCTGGTCCCAGCGGGCGCTCGAGGCCGGCAAGGCGGTCCTGTGCGAAAAGCCGCTCTGTGTCAGCGCGGCCGAGACCGTCGCCGTGCTCGGTACCGCCGCCTCCACCGGCTCGTTGCTCTGGGAGTCGTTCGTATTCGTGTTCCAAGACCAGCACCGCCGGCTTCTCGAGCTGTTGGAGTCCGGGGCCATAGGGCAGGTCCGCGAGCTCGTGGGCCCGTTCCATTTCAACCTGTCCCGGTCGGTGGACATCCGCCTGTCCGCCGAGCTGGCCGGCGGAGCCCTTGCCGACCTCGGTTGCTACCCGGTCCGCCTGGCCCAGGAAGTCCTTGCCACCCGCGACCCGGTGCCGGGTGACGTCGCGGGGTTCAGCACGGGAAACGGCGCTGTCGACACCGAGACCGTCGCCATCGTCGACTACGGCGACCAGAGGCTCGTGCTGAGCTGTGGCTTT
>Ga0181519_10003277_pt1 | contig 13374 bp, 9 predicted proteins | sample PEATcosm2014_Bin_26_FD_121102 | JGI IMG/M metagenome (GOLD analysis project Ga0181519, IMG submission 121102) | Peatland microbial communities from MTU Mesocosm Facility, Houghton, MI, USA - PEATcosm2014_Bin02_10_metaG | ecosystem: Environmental > Terrestrial > Soil > Wetlands > Peat | place... | reverse complement strand
TCCCATTCAGTATCGTGGCCGGGCACGATTTTGCAAATTATGATTTCGCGGGGCTCAGATTAGGATTTTCCGTGGCAGGGCCGCCGCACTGGCGCTGCGCACCGTGGCCGGCGCCGGGCGCCGAGGCTGTGCTCCCGCTGCGTTCCGCCCGCGGCGCCGCGACACGCCGCCCTGTACCGCGGCGCGGACGCGCGCTACGCTTTCCGGATGACGCGCAGAGCCCTGAAACAGCATGACGAGGTCCGCCGCCTGATGGCCGGGTCCGACCTCGTGGCCGCCGACCGCGCCTGCCTGGCGCTGACCACCGAGCACCCGACCTACGGGTCAGGCTGGCTCACCGCCAGCGTGATCTCGCTGCGTAGCCAGCGGGCTGCGGAGGCGCTCGAGCGCGCCGATTTCGCCGCGCGCCTCATGCCGGCCGATCCCCTGGTACTGCTGCAGCGGTGTTATTGCCTCGCGGCTCTGCGCCGCCGGCCCGAGGCGCTTGCGGGCGCCGCGCAGCTGATCGACTCAACCCAGCGCACGCCAGCGCTGCTTGATGCGGTCGGTTCCTTCTTCAGCGTGCTGGGCGAACAGCGACAGGCGCTTGCGGCCTACGAAGCGGCGATCGCCCTCGCCCCGGACGACCCGCGGTTCCGGTTCAATCGTGCGACTGTGCGCCGCTTCCTTGGCGACATCGACGGCGCCGAGCAGGACTACGACGACGTCATTCGACGTGCGCCGCGCGACTTCGAGGCCTATAAGAACCGTACGGAACTGCGGACCCAGACGCCCGAGCGGAACCACGTCGCCGAACTCACGGGGTTGCTCGCTGGCGGCATTCCGGACTGGCGCGGCGAGGTGCACGTACGCGCCGCGCTCGCCAAGGAGCTCGAGGACCTCGGGCGCTACGCGGAATCCTTCGCCGCGCTCGAATGCTGGACGCGGATCCGCCGGCAGCACCTCGATTACGACGTAAGCGTCGACGTGTCGACCGTCGACTGGGTCAGCGAGGAATTTCCGGCGTTCCTGCCGGGAAGCGTCGCGGGCTGCGACGATCCCCAGCCGATCTTCATCGTCGGCCTGCCACGGACTGGCACGACGCTCGTTGATCGCATTCTCAGCAGCCATTCGCAGGTGTACTCGGCGGGTGAGCTCAATCACTTCGCGCAGGCCATTGTGGATGCGGCCAGGCGCAGGACGAAGCTGGCTACCGTGCCACGTCGGGAGCTGATCAGGGTCGCCGCGACTCTCGACTTCGCGGCACTCGGTCGGGACTACCTCGAGCGTACGCGGCCCGCCACGCTCGCGGCGCCGCGCTTCACCGACAAGATGCCGCTCAATTACCTGTACTGCGGTCTGATCCGCCGCGCGCTGCCGAACGCCCGGATCATCCATGTGACGCGTCATCCGATGGCGGCCTGTTACGCCATCTACAAGACGCAGTTCAAGGACGGCTACCCGTTCTCGTATTCCCTTGACGACCTCGCGCAATACTACGCGGGCTACCGCCGCCTGATGGCGCACTGGCACGCGACTCTGCCGGGCGCGATCTTTGAACTCCGCTACGAGGCGCTCGTCGAGGACCAGCTCGGCGAGTCGCGGCGGCTGCTCGAGCACTGTGGCCTCGACTGGGAGGATGCGTGCGCGGACTTCCACCGCAATCCGCAGGCAACCACGACCGCGAGTGCCGCGCAGGTGCGTCAGCCCATGTACCGCTCGTCGCTCGCGCAGTGGCGCCACTACGAGCGCGAACTCGAACCGCTGCGCGAGCAGCTGCTGGCACTCGGAATCCCCGTCGCCGAAATCGACGCCTAGCAGCGTCGCGCGGCGGCTCGCCGCATCCCGCTAGCAGAGCCGCTCGAGCAGGGCATTCAGCATGGCATCGCAGCGCAACAGCTGGTCGAGCGCGAGGTACTCGTCCGGCTTGTGGGCCTGCTGAATCGAGCCGGGTCCGCAGACCACCGTCGGAATGCCGAGCTGCCCGCTGAACAGCCCGCCCTCGCTGCCATACGCCACCTTGCAGGTGGCGCGCGACCCGGTGAGCGCCGCGACCAGGCCGACCACCTCGGCGTCCGCCGGAGTCTCGAGCCCGGGATACTCGTTCATCACCTCGAGTCCGAAAGTCGACGTACAGTCCGGTCGACCAGCCGCCGCCGCGATCGCCTCGCCTTCCGCGCGCAGGCGCTCGACGATCGCCGCCGGGTCGTCGGTGACCAGGTTGCGGATCTCGAGCTCGAGCTCGCAGCGGTCTGGCACGATATTGAGCGCGTTGCCACCGTGGACGACGCCGACGTGCAAAGTCGTATAAGGCACCTCGTACGCGCTGTCGCGCGTCCCGTTTGCCTCGATTCCCGCTTGTACCTCGCGAACGCGCCCGACGAAATCCGCGGCAAGATAGATGGCGTTGACCCCCTTGCCGGGGAATGCAGAATGCGCGGCGTGTCCCCGGCAGGTCGCGCGCAGGGCGGTCTTGCCCTTGTGGCCGGTAGCGATCTGCAGCATGGTTGGCTCGCCAACAATGCAGAAGCGGGGCTGGTGCGTCCAGCCCGTCATCGCCGCGAGCAGGGAACGGACGCCGAGGCAACCGACTTCCTCGTCATACGAGAATGCAAGGTGCAGCGGCACGCGCAGCGTCTGCAGTGTCGCGCGGGCAGCCGCGGCGAGCGCGCAGGCGAGAAAGCCCTTCATGTCGGCCGAGCCACGCCCATAAAGGCGCCCCGCCCGCTCGACGACCTGGAAGGGATCGGAACTCCACGCCTGGCCGTCGACCGGCACCACATCGGTGTGGCCGGAGAGCATGACTCCGCCCGCGTCGCGCGGACCGATGGTCGCGAACAGATTGGCCTTCTCGCGCCGCGCATCGAGGAACAGCTGCGACTCAACGCCGTGCGCCGCGAGGAAATCCCGCACGAACTCGATCAGCTGCAGGTTGGAGTCGCGGCTCACCGTCGGAAAGCCGACCAGCCGGTCGAAAAGTTCGCGAGAGTTCATGCGTGAATCATCCGCTTCTGGCGCCGGCAGGCACGATCACACCGGCGCCGTCAAAGGTCAATCGGCGCCCGTCCCCTACGGGGTGAGTGTGACCGGTGCCGCGGCCGCGCGGTAGACGAGCGCGCCACCGACGAAGGTCATCAGGACGTGCGCGTCGGCAATGCGTGCTGCGGGGCCCTCGATGAAGTTGTCGGAGAACACGACCAGGTCGGCGAGCTTGCCCGGCTCCACGCTGCCCTCGTGCGCGTCGCGGCGGCTCGCGTAGGCGGCGCCGAGCGTGTAGGCGCGTACCGCCTCGGCTATGGTTATGCGCTGCTCCGGTACGTAGCCGCCCGGTGGCTGGCCATCGAGGCTCTGGCGCAGCACCGCGTTTCGGATGCCAAGCAGCGGATTCAGCTGCACGATCGGCCAGTCGGTGCCGAAAGCGACCGTCGCGTGGCTGTCGATCAGCGACCGCAGTGCGAACGCGACCGGCAGGAAACGCTCACCCGCGTATTTCTGCCACAGCCCCTCCATGCCCTTCCATTCGTCGCGCGGGTAGATCATGAGCGGCTGCATGCTCGCGATCACGCCGAGGGTGCCGAAGCGCGGGATGTCCTCCGGGTCGGGCGCCTCGGCATGTTCGATGCGGTTGCGGGGCGCGCCGGGTGTGCCGGCAGCGATGGCGGCGGCTTGCGACGCCGCGTAGGCGTCGAGGGCGAGCCTGATCGCGCCGTCGCCAATCGCATGTGTGTATACCTGAAACCCGTGCCGGTTGAGCGTCGCCACGGAGGCCTTGTAGGCGTCAGGCTCGAAGAACCGCATGCCCTTTGCAGACGGATCGTCGGCGTAACCGCCCGGCATGTACGCGGTATGCGACTCGATGACGCCGTCCATGATGAACTTGCCGACGCAGCAGGACAGGTAATCACCGTGATAGCGCGCGCGTGCCAGCTCGAGGACCTTGAGGTGCCGGGCATCGAGGCCCGGCGCGGTGATCCAGTCGGCGATCGAGATTCGGAGGCTGAGGCGCCCCGCGCGACGGATCTCGTCGAGCAGCCGCAGCGAGCCGAAGTCACCGCCCGCGCTGTCGACGCGCGTGATGCCGAGGCGGTTTGCCTCGCTGACCGCCGCGAGCAGTGCCGCCTTCATGTCCGCACGTGACGGCGGCGGGATCTTGCTGGCCACGAGGTTGACCGCCGCGTCCTCCTTGAGCCAGCCCGTCGGCTCGCCATCAGCGCCGCGCACGATGTCGCCGCCGGCGGGATTCGGCGTGTCGCGCGTGATGCCGGCACGGCGCAGTGCCTCGCCGTTGGCCCAGGCCGCGTGCGCCATGCCGGAGTCGAGAAACACCGGATGGCCCGCGCTGACCGCATCGATCAGCTCCCGGTGGAATTCGCCGCCAGGCAGGTCGGCATAGCCGTAGCTCCAGCCCTCGCCTTGCACCCAGTCCGCGCGCGGGTGCGCGACGATGTAGGCAGCGACCCGCCGGCGGACCTCGGCGATGGACGTCGCGTCCCGCAACGGGATGTTGCGCAGGTACTGTCCGCCATCGCCGAAGTGCACGTGGCTGTCGATGAGCCCGGGAGTGACCAGCCTGCCACCGAGGTCGACTGTGTGCGTGTGTGCTCCAATGAGCCCCGCGAGTTCGGTGTCGCTGCCGACCGCGACGATTCGATGGCCGCGAATCGCGGCCGCTTCGGCCCAGGGTCGGGCTGCATCGAGTGTGTAGATCCGGCCGTGGAGCAGCACGAGGTCAGCCGGTGCCGCCGTCCCTGCAGCCGGCGTGCCGAGGCATGCGATGACGAAGGCGAGTGCGGTGCCGCAGATGCGGCGATGTGCGCGAGTCTGCATGGTGAACTATCACTCCTCCCGCGATACGGCGGCTACCATCACCGGTGGCACACGACGCGACGCAAACCCCATCGCAGGGCAGGCTGATTCGGGACCGGCACGGCGCAGGAATCCCCGCTCGCCTTCCGAGCGGCGGGAATCATACGGCGTGGCCTGCCGGATCGGTCTCGATTTCTCCGAAGCAGCGCCCCGGAATCCCGGAGGTGGAGCACGCCGGCGGCGTCGCCAGCCGGCTGGCCGCCGGCGCCCGGCCCCGGGGCGCGACAGGGGTGGCGTTGCCTGTCATTATCGTCGCGCTTTTCCACCGAAATGAAGACCGAGGGACCCGTGACCGACCGCGAGCACGCCACTCAACTTGAATTGATGACGATCCAGCCCATCCCGCTCGACAAGCGGCACGGCACCGCGCGCGACCTGTTCACCGTCTGGTTCGGCTCGAACCTGATGCTGCTGACGCTCGTTACGGGTGGCATCGCCGTCACGGAATTCAAACTGTCGTTCGGCTGGGCAGTGCTGGGCCTCACGCTCGGCAACCTGATCGGGGCGACGTTCATGGCGCTGCACGCGGCGCAGGGGCCGACGCTCGGCGTGCCGCAGATGGTCCAGACGCGCGGCCAGTTCGGCTCGTTCGGCTCGCTGCTCGTGGTCGGAATCGTGATCGTGATGTACCTCGGCTTCCTGGCGTCGAACCTGGTACTCGGCGGAGAGGCGCTCGCCAGCATCACGACCGGCATCACGGACATGCCCGGCATCGCGCTCGTCGGCGGCCTCAGCGTCGTTGCCGCGATCTATGGCTATGACCTGATCCACGCCTACACGCGTGTCATGACCTACGTCGCCGGCGGCGTACTTGTGCTCGCCGGCACCTGGATCGTCTGGATACACGGCCTCCCCGCAGACCTCCTCGCCCGCAACGGCTTCAGCGGATCCGGATTCCTGGGATCGATCTCGGTGGCGGCGCTGTGGCAGATCGCCTATGCGCCGTACGTGTCCGATTATTCGCGCTACATGCCGCGCGAGACCGGTGCGGTACCGGCATTCTGGGCGAGCTACTGGGGATGCACGCTCGGGTCGGTTCTCCCGATGATCCTCGGCGTCGTCGTCGGCCTGGCGATGCCCGCGCACTCGAGCCTGGTTGCGGGTCTCGCGGTGCTCACGCACGGGATCGCGCCGCTCGTGATCATCGTGCTCGCGGTCGGCGTCGCCGCTGCCAACGCGATGAACCTGTACTGCGGCGCTCTCTCGACGCTGACCTTCGGCCAGACCCTGTGGCCGGCGTGGTCGCCGGGCCCGCTTGCACGGTCGGTGACCGCCGTGGTCCTCTTCGGTCTGTCGCTCGCCGCTGCCCTGCTCGGCAAGGATTCGTTTCTCGTCAACTACACGAACTTCATCCTGCTGCTGCTCTACGTGCTCGTGCCGTGGACGGCGATCAACCTGGCTGACTACTACATCCTGCGCCACGGACACTACGACGTGGCGCAGTTCCTCCGGCGCGACGGCGGGATCTACGGACGCGTGAACATCGTCGCGGTTGGCTGCTATCTCGTCGGCATCCTGGTGCAGCTGCCGTTCGTCGCGACGCCGCTGTACACCGGCCCGGTGGCCCGGGCGCTCGGCGGGGCAGACCTGTCGTGGGTGGTCGGACTCGCGGTGACCTCACCGGTGTACGTCTGGCTGGCGCGACGCTACCAGGTGAATGCGGCGCCGCCGGGTTCTACCTGAGCCGGCGGGTGCCGGCGCTCACACGAGCTTCAGGTCACGGGGCGCGGCCGACGGGAATACGCGCTCGAGCTGGGCGGCCGACAGGCCCCACATCGATCGGAACAGCCCGCCGAGTATGCCGCGATAGTCGTTGAGAACCGGGTAGTCCCGATTCTCGAACAGGGTCGACGCGTCGACCCGCAGCTGGGTGCCGGCGACGCGGCCGCCGTCGATGCCGCCTCCCAGCAGCCAGTACACCGACCCGTGGCCGTGATCGGTGCCGCCATTGCCATTCTCGCGGAACGTCCGGCCAAATTCCGAAACCACCAGGACGACCGTGCTCTTCCACTCCGGGCCGAAGGCGTCGGCGAGGGTCTTAAGACCGCGAGCCAGGCTCTCGAGGTTGGTCGCGAGCGCGCCACGTGCGGCGCCCTCATTGACGTGCGTGTCCCAGCCGCCGACGTCGATGAACCCGAGTCCGTACTGCTCGCGCATCAGGCGCCCGACGCGCGCCGCCTCCAGCTCGAATCCTTTGGTCGTGATCGCGCCCCGATTGGCGGCCGTCATCTCCTCCTCCATCGCGCGGGCGACCTCCTGGCGCAGCTCGAGGCCGTCCGCGACGGCGGCCTTGAGGTGATGCTCCGCGTACATGCTTTCGAGGATGTCGGCTTGGCGCGCATCGAACGCGGGCTTGCCAACGGACTTCAGCGAAATATTCGGAATGTCCTTGTTGCCGCGGAACACGAGAGGTAGGGAATCGGTGAACGCGATGGGTGCCGGCCCGGTCAGCAGTCCGGCGAGCCGCGCCAGGAACCCCGAGCGGAAGTCGCGCGCTGCGGCGACCGGCTGGCCCAGTTCGAGGCTGTCCTGAGTCTCAAAGTGGCTGCGCGACACGTCATCGGTTCCGGCGAACGGGATGAAGGCCAGCTGACGGGCGCCGTACAGCGGCGCGAGAGACTCGCGCACGGCCGGCGCGAGCGCCCAGTCGCCATCGAGTGCGAGCGCACCGAGCGGGTCCGCATCCAGCGGGCGCGGCACGGCGATGTGCGGACGTGATTCGTAGTAGTAGGAACTCGAGTACGGCACGAGCAGGTTCGCACAGTCGTAGCCGCCGCGCAGGAACACCAGCAGGAACCGGGCCGGTGCGGCGGGCGCCGCAAACAGCCGCCCGGCGACGGTCAATGCGGAGGCGGCGGCGGCATAGGCGAGCAGCTGGCGGCGATGCATGGCAGTTCCTCGGCTAGCGGTAGTTGAATTCAGGCGAAGCCAGGAGGAACGCGTTCCACTCCACCTGCGAGGTCGCGCGGTCAAGCGCGGTGCGCGTCGTTGGCGACAGACGTGGCTCGATGGCGTCGAAGTAAACACGGTTCGCGAGCTGCGGGAAGCCGCCGCTCGCTGGGTGACTGCCGTCCTCGGGATCGAACAGCCCACCGCTGCCGCTGCCGATCGTCTTCGCGATCTCGAAGCGGCGGCTCACCTGTCCGGAACTCGCCCAGCCGGACTCGCCGAGCGGGTAGCCGTCCGGGGTCTGGCGACCATACAGTGGTTCGCCGAGCGCGTTCAGCCAGTTGACCAGCGGATGCGTGTTCACAATCACACGTCCCTCATAGGCCAGCCGTACCGCTGAAACAAGATAGTGCATCGGATCCTTGAATTTCCCGCCGAGCGACGCGCGGAACTCGGGCGCGTCGAGCATCGTGCGCATGACGGCGGCAAGGTCGCCGTCGGTCGCCGTGAACGTGCGCGCCATCCGCTCGAGGAGTGCCGGCGGTGGGCTGTCCGCGACGAAATACTGGGCCAGTCCGCGTGCCACGAAGCGTGCGCAGGCCGGCTGGTGCACGAGGATGTCGACCGCCTCCTCCACCTCGCGGAAACCGCGTCCGCCGACGGTGTGGCCGAGAAGCTGCTTGCTCGAGAAGTCGTGGCGCGCCGGGTTGAACTCGAAGGCGCCGTCGCGGAGGTAGAGCGAACGCCACTCGGGCTTCAGGTTTGGGGCCGGTCCGGTATTGAGACCGACGCCGGTCATGATGTGCGCGAGCGCCTGCACGTCGGCCTGCGTGTAGCCCGCATCGACGCCGAGCGTGTGCAGCTCCATCAGCTCGCGTGCATAGTTCTCGTTGACGTGACCGGCCGCATTCTGGGCGTTGTCGAGGTACTGCAGCATCGCCGGGTGCCGGAGGGTTGCGAGCACGAGATCGCGGAAGTGACCGAGCACGTGCGGCCGGATGGCACGCTCCTCGTAGTCTGCGACCAGCCAGCGGAGGTTTGCCTTGTACTGGTGGACGCTGAAGTGATTGAGCCAGTACCACACCAGCTGTTCGCGCAGCTGGTCCGGTGCATAGACCGCACGCAGCAGGTGGCGGCGCGCCGCCTCGTAGGCCAGCAAATTGCCGCGGTCGTTGAGCACCTTCCTGGCCTGCTCCTTTTCCGCGTTGTCGGTAAGGGCATTGATCCGCTTGTTTTCTGTGTTGACGTCCGCGAGCAACCGCTCGGTGTTGGCGTGCGTTATCTCGAGCGCGTCAATCTCGGCCTGTACCGCCGCCGGCAGCGACGCCGCCCGCAGCCCGAGCTCCAGGTCCATGAACTCCGCCCGTCCGAGGCGCCGGTAGCTGGCAAGCGTCGCGCCGTCGACGCCGTAGGTCACGCGCTCGAGCCACGCCGCATCCACCGGCGCGGCCGCGGGAGCCGGCTTGGCCGGCGTCTGGGCGCAGGCGGCGAGCAGCACCAGAGCGGCGGCGCCAAGCGCGGCCAGCGCCTCCACGAGGCGACGGGACTGCCGCCGGTCAACGCACGTGAGGCTTTTCATTCCACTCCTCGTTGGCGGGCACGGCCGGTCGCTCCGTCTGCGGACTGCGGGTATCGGGTGTAACGCGACAGGGGCTCGGCAGCCTACCGACGTGAAGCGAAATTAACCGGGCAGCGCTCCCGGCCACCGGTGGACTGACCGGCAGCCGAGATCAGGCGAGAACGCGTCCGCGCGCCGTCCCTACGGGTGGCGGCCGGCGGCGGGCCCGGATCCGGCGGGCGGCGGCGGGTCGGCGTCACTCGTTGGCATCGACGATCGCTCCTGGAGCACCAGGCGCCCAGCGCATCTCGTTGGTCGCGACGAAGCCGAGTGAGGCATAGAGTGGCCGCCCCGCAGCCGATGCGTGCAGAAGCACCCGATCGAAGCCCTCCACTACGGCCCAGCGTAACAGCTCCTGCATCAATGCCCGCGCGATGCCGGTCCGTCGGCACCGGGGCTCGGTATAGACGTTGACCACGAGCGGAACGGGAGCAGTCTCGAGCCTCGCTCCGTTCGGTGCAATGCGTGGCAGCTGTGGTTTGACGTGCGCACCTGCGCCACCGAGCACGTCCCCGCCGCCAGTGACGGCGAGCCAGCCGGCGTAGCTGCCGTCGGCCAGGAAAGCTGCGAGGGCCGTGCGCGAGGACTCGAACAACTGTTCGGCGATTGCCTCATCGGGCAGGTCGCCCATATCCCTGAACATCGCCACGCGATGCCGTGCAACGACCGTGGCATCGTGCGTCGTGGCGCGGCGAATGTGGTAGTCAGGACGCATTGCCGGGAAATCTACCCGCAACGTGGCGTACGGTCGAGCACGAGGCACCTATGTCACGAGGCGCTCGTCGCGTGCCGCTGCAGCGCGCGGGCCACCGCAGCGGCTGCCCGCGAGCGCAGGAGAAATCTGCTACCTGCGGCGAAGTTCCGTGGCAGGGGCCCGCGCGACGGATTACGACTCCTTCATTCGGACCAAAGCCTATTGAGGTCCGGATCGATGCCGATCTAGGATGAAACCGTTCCCCGCGCACGGCTGGATGCGGAGAACGATGGGGGCGGTCAGCGTCACTGAGCGGAACGAAATGCAGGCCGGACGGGGCCGCAACCGTAGCGAGCGGCGTCCGGCTGCAGCGCACGGGCCGATGACCACGCGCACCCACAGTTGCCACTTTCAAACCATAGTCATTCCGGAGTTCCTCATGAATCTGACCAAGAAGATCCTGTCGACAGGCGCGCTGGCGGTCGCGATGGCGCTTGCGATCGGCGCGACGCCGATGACTGCTGCGGCCGATCCCGGACTGTCGATTCAGCAGGAAGAGGCTGCTCACCCGCGCCTTGTGCACGCGATCCACGAGATGCGCGAAGCGCTGCACGAGCTCGAGGAGGCACCGAACGACTTCGGCGGCAACAAGGCTGCTGCCATCCGCGACACCAAGCAGGCGATCCATTCGCTGAAGCGGGCGCTCTACTTCCGCCTGAAGATGGATGACGCGGCGATCGATCGCGTGCAGTAAGAAGTGAGCCCGGCTCCGGCGCTCAGGCGCCGGGGCCGGGCCGGATCGCACCGGCGACCCGGGAGTAGCGGCGTGCCGGTCGCTCCGCCACGGCCACCGCGGCCGCTGCTCGGCCCCGTCGCGGGCCCCACCCTCACGCAGGCGCAGCAGTCCTCTTGACGCTCCTCGTCCGTCGGGGACACGGGCGTTCGTGCACGCGCCAGGGCGATGCGCGGGCGCGCGGTGGCCTCAGGGGCAACCGCGACCCCGCCAGTGGATGGGCGACGTCCGCCAGCGCCGCACGCAGCGCGTTGCCTTCCGCGGGCAGCTGACGGCGTTCTTATACATACACCGTACGAGCACGGCCACCGGGTGCGAGCGCTCCGGCCGCATTGCCGGCACTGCTAGCTGAGCTCTGGGCGAAACCGATCAGCGGGGCGCGCGGCGGGTGCCCGGGCCGTCACGCGGCCGGGCGCGCTCCACCGCGCAATGCAGGGCGCTAGTGGCCTTCCCTGGCGATCAGCCACTTGACCAGCTCGATCAGCTGGTCGTAGCCGCCCGCCGAGTTCGCGTCGGTCTGATAGCGATCGGCGACGATGATCGTCGGCGTGTGGTCGACACGGTGAGTGTGTATGTAGTCCTCGGCCTGGCGCACCTTGAAGTCAACGCCGAACGACTTCGCCGTGGTGACGAAGGTGTCCGCGTTGATGCCGGCGACCTTCGCATAGACCCGGGCAGCGTCCTCGATCGTGGGCAGCTGCTGGCGGATCTGGCCGTTGCGCGGGTCGACGGTCGCGAGCTCCCCGGTCTTCCACACCGCGTCGAATATCGCGTCATGCGTCTTCTTGTCGATGCCGAGCACTTGCGCGGTATAGAAGGCCCGCTGGAACATCGGCCAGTCCTCGTCCGCGCGGAATCCCGCGGCGACGAAGTTGAGCTCGGCATTCTTCGGCAACTCCGCCCGCAGCCGGTTGGCGATGGTGTGGAACATGTTGCAGGCCGGGCAGGCGTAGGAGAAGACCTCGACGACCTGCACCTTGCCGCCGTTCGACGCAACCGGGTGGGCTAGCGGAATCAGTACGTAGTGCTTGCCCTCCTCCCACGTCGCGGCGCCGGCCGTCGCACTCGCGGCAATGAATACCAGTGACAAAAAGGTCGCTGCAATCGTCCTCATCGGGCCTCCTCTCACGGACCTTGCGGGCGCGGGTCCACTGACTGCGGGCCCAGTCTACCAGCCGTGCGGTACGGCCGCAGGCGGCAGCCGGGGCCGGCCTTCGGCACGCCTACTCGATCACGCCGATGCGCGCGAGCGCCCGCAGATACTCGTCGACGAGTTCCGTGGGGACCGGGCCGTACTCCGCGGCGAGCTCGGCGGCGATCTGGGCCGTCGTGCGGGTCCCGTCGGCAAAGTTGAGCGCCTCGTAGGCGTACTCGTGCCCGGCGCCCCAGTCGCCGCGGTACCCGAGCAGCTTCGGTGGTGGCACGCCCTTGCTGCGCGCATGGTCGAGGAGATAGTCATAGCCGAAGACGGCCAGGGGGCCGCGGGGCTCGCGCGCGCGGCGGTACGCATGGGCAGCAGCGGCGGTGGCCGTGCCGCCGCGGGCCGCTGCAGCGCCGCCGCTGGCGAACTGCGCGAGTGAGGCGTGCACGCCGATCTCGTAGGCCTCGCCGAAGGGTCCCGCGACACCGCGTTCCAGCAGCGCCGCCGACCGCGCGAGCGCCCCGACCGAGATCGCGCGCTCCGCCGCCGCAACGTCGCCGGCCGAGAAATTCGCGAGAAAGTACGCGCTCGCGGCGCCGATGAACGCCGCCCGCTTGAGCTTCGTCGGATCGATATTCGCGGCGGCATCGCCGCTCGTATGGATGAAACGATCCGGCCAGTCGTTCAGGTAGATTGCCGGGATTCCGAACCCCGAGTCCTGATACACGTCATGATCGCTGCCCATCGTGTAGGCCGAATAGGCGGCTCGCAGGGGTTCCTTGCCACCCTCCGGTGCCGCGAGCGGGTAAGCGGCCTCGCCGGTCGCCGCGAACTCGTAACTCTCGGTGTTCAGCCACGCAGCGAATGCCCAGGCGACGTCGTGCACGAACGACGGCAGGCTCGCAGGTCCCCGCGTCACGTGGAAGACGGCCTTGGTCTCCGGTCCGCCGCCGACCATGTCCATGTGAATCACGGCGCGAATGTGCCGTGCGAGGTCCGGCCGGCCGTTCAGCAGAGCGAGTGTGCCCTCGATCTCCGGCGGCCAGATGAAGCGGATGGTTCGGGCCGGCCGCGGCAGGCGGCCATCGCGAATGAGTCGCGCCAGCGTTCGTCCGGCCTCGAGGATGGTCACACAGCCGCTGGCATTGTCGTTCGCCCCGGGGCGCTGGTGGTCGAGGTGGCAGGAGAACGCAATCTCCTCGGCGCGTAGTGCCGGGTCCGCGCCCGGGATCGTTGCAGTCACGACCTCGTAGTTGCCGGGATGCTGGCCGGCCTTCACGCTGGCGTGAACCCGGATCTTCTCGCCCGCGGCGAGCCGCGCGCGGAGCACGCGCGCGGTGCGCAGCGAGACCATGAATGCGAACGTCCTGGTATTGCCGAACGACTCGAGGTGC
>Ga0181519_10003276_pt1 | contig 13375 bp, 9 predicted proteins | sample PEATcosm2014_Bin_26_FD_121102 | JGI IMG/M metagenome (GOLD analysis project Ga0181519, IMG submission 121102) | Peatland microbial communities from MTU Mesocosm Facility, Houghton, MI, USA - PEATcosm2014_Bin02_10_metaG | ecosystem: Environmental > Terrestrial > Soil > Wetlands > Peat | place... | reverse complement strand
TGGCTTCCCAACGCGACGCTGTACCAGCGTCGGCCGCTCTCTTGGGGAAAAGCCTCCCACCAATGTGCAAGGCAGTCGGCCTCCAACCTGCATCCTTGGAATTCGTGGTTGCCGAGTACAGGGTACACACGCAGCTGCTCGCTCCGCCAGGAAGCGGTCTCCTGCGCGAAGATCGCATAATCGCGCGTATTTCCGCCATGCCAAGGGACGTCGCCGGTGAGAAACACCGCATCCCGTTTTTCGCGCCCGATCTGTGCCACAAGGGCGCGACGCGGGCCGGGAATGCTGGCCTTTTTCTCGCTAGGATCAGTAAACCGCATGTCGCCATAAACGATGAACCGGGGCGATGGCTCAAGATCTCGATCTTCGATCGTGAATGACGATGGCGATGCGGAGTGACCCACTTCGGAGGCCAGCCTGATGCCGTTCGCGCAACTGATCATGCAGGCCGCCAGCAGAGGTGCAAAGGTAGACCCTAGGATGCGTCTCGTATACGGCGAATTCATGAGACGTGGTGCGCACTTGACGGGCGCACTCCGCGTTGTTCCGGTAAGTTTCATTGGCGGGATGGAAGTAGCTCGGTGCGGCATTCGGAAGACGCTAGAATCGCCTACTGAAACCAATCGTCACGCCGCTTGGTAAAATTTGAACCAATAGCGGCGTGTTGCGCGTCGTCGCCCAGTACCCGAAGCCGGTTCCCAGAAGGCCGCCTGCAGTGACGTCTGTCTGCCAGTGAGCCTGGCTCTTGAGGCGCGCGATGGCGTCATAAACAGGCAGTGCTTCGAGCGCGAAAATCCACGGGGCCTGCTTGTAATAATTGACAATCAAGGGCGTCACAAAGGCCGCCTGGAGGGTCACCTCCCCGCTCGGAAAGCTTTGGCAGCAACTTCCTTTGAACCATGCATTCGGGTTATCGCCTTGATAAGGGCGTGGACGGCTAAACCCGTATTTCAGCAACTCCGCGGCAACTCCCGATAGAGCCGTCGAGTCGATGTCCTGCCAAAAGGCATGCCCTAGCTTATCGTCGTTGCCGAACCAGAGCGCGCCTGCGATTTCTACCGCGATCACTCCGTTCTCAATGCCCGTTTGATACTTACGCGCCCATATGCCACCCGTGTCAAGGGGAAGCTCAGAATCAAATCCCAGCGGCCCGCCGCCCGCATAAACGAGACCGGGCAAAAGATAGATCATCAACAGGCCCAGCCAAAAGCGGCACGTCCAGGTCGTTGTAAGAACGGACGAGCCTGCCGAGAGCAGCCCCGGCGAAGGAGCCCTCTGGAATAGAGTCATGCCAGTCATCTGATGGCGCGGTTAGCCTCGTGAACTTTAAGATCGCATCGCCTGCGCGATTGACTTTGCAAGGCAAAGTAGAAGGATATCCCTATTAACTTTGCATTGCAAAGTTGGAGATTGAGCGATTATGGAAATCGAAATACCTTGCTAGCCGAGATCAACAACACCGCAGGCGACCGGCAAATCGGCGACCTATGCAGGGCGAAATGCCTTCGTGCGTCAGCCTTCCTGCGGTATCGCCAACCCTTCGAATGCCTCCGGCCTGAAAGTGGGCCGGCGAACCGTTTGACCCTTCATGCTCCCGAAGAGACCGCCGGTATAGGATCGCCCGCTTTGCGGCCGATCGAGACGAGCAGATGGCGGTGAAACAAATGGCAGAACGGCGCTTCAAGCGGCCGCCACAGCCAACGAGGATGCCGGCCGCCTGTATAGTGCGTCACCACGCTGAGCTGCGTGAGGCCTCCGTCGCTCTCCCGCAGCTCATAACTGCCTCCGCTGAGCCGGATCGCGGAACCGAACTCGAGCTTTTGTTCGACCACGGCGAACTCATAGCACCGATTCGGCTCGATGCGGGTCACGCGCTTGATCAAATGCCCCCCCTCGTACAGACAAAGCGCCTCATCACCGACGGCCGATTTATTCCCCTCGGTGCGAATCGGCCGCGGCAGCAAGAGACGCAGATACCAGGGCGGCGGTTCCACGATTTGCTCGTAAAACAGCAGGCTTTGCCAGAGCTGGCGCACCGGCAGTGCAAAATTCATACTCGTCACGACCGTCACAGGCACTTCGATATCGCTCATGGCAAGCACTCCGCGCGCCGCACATCGACGATACCCCAGAGCATCGCCCGGTCGTCGGCCGCCAGGTTGTGGGAAGAATCTCCGGGTGGCTCACGAAAGCTGCGCAGCACGGCGATCGCATCGGGCTTGGCGGCATGCTTGACCGCCGCGAACAGCCGCCGTTCGAATCCGGCCGGGGCGCCGTCGAGGATATTCGACAGCGTAAAGCCCTCGAAACTGCGCGCCGGTTGCCGTTCGAGAAAGGCGGCGGCGTCGGAATGCACGAGCCGAATGTCGGCGGCCTCTCGCGGCGGTGCCTGATCGGCCAATTCACCGACGAAAAGCGCCCGTAAATAGGGGTTCGCGCGGTTCGAATGCCGGGCGAAACCGCGGGCCAGGCGCCTGCGCATCACCGAACCGAGCCGCGCGGGAAGAAAATCGAGAAACGGCGCCGCGTACATCGAGCGAAGCGCGGTAATCGACAGCATGCCGTCGACGGCCATCCTGAATCGCGGGGTGTCGAGATGGCGCGTCCAGTAATTCATCTGCGCGCGCGGATCCTCGAGTTCGAGAAATTCGCGCAATCGTGACGGCCACCAGCCGACCAGCGGCGCGAATGAACGGCCGAACGCCATGAAGCGCTCCGCGGTGCCGCGAACTGCCCGCTGCCCCGCGAAACGCCGTTCGGCATAGCGTAGCTGCACCGGGTTGATATCGACCGCCACGACCTCGTGGCGCGGAGCGAGCGCCATCGCCGTGCACCCGGCGGACGCAATGCAGAGAATACGGCCACCCGGCGGGAACGCCTCGATTTCGATCGACACATCCTCGTACATGCGGCCGAAGAGAATTTTCCCCGGACCTTCGGCGGCATCGAAGCGGCCGCGCTCCCAGGCGTTGTCGGTGCCAACCGCGCTCATGTCCAGTCCGGCAAACCGGCAGACACCCAGACAAGCACCAGAAACGCGAAATTCTTGACGATCATGCCCGCGGGGTCGTGCAGGATTTTTCGCGCCCAGAGCAGACCGTTGCTGTTCAGGGCGATCAGCAGCACGGTCTGAACTATTGCGCAGTCGATGGGAGCGAATGCGCTCAACGACCAGACGGCGATCGCGACCTCCGCCGCGCCCAAGGACAGCAGAAATGCCGTGCCGATGCGCGGTCCGAAATAAGGAACGGTCGCAACGACTTCGAATTCGTGCGGCTGCCTTCTCAGCAACTTGCACCAAAATCCCTCATACAGCCACACGGCCGCAACGGCGCCGCGAATCAGCCAGTCCGGAGGCAGTGGAATCGGCGTCATGATCTAGTGTGCCCGGTACAGCGCATGGGCCCGCGCCTCGAAGGCCGACAGAATTTCGTCGACGGAGGTCGACAAGGCCGCGCCCACCACGAGTTGCTGGATTACGGAGCGCAGTTCGAGTTCCGCGGCGATGCTGAGCGAGCAGCCATCCGGTCCCTGCGGCGAGACCAGGAATCGCATGTGGAACTTCTCGAACATCGAATCCGAGGACCGTACCTCGAGACAATCGGGGCGCTGCAGCAAAGCCTGGGAGGTGAATCGCATCTGCACGGGCCCCACGCCGAGGACTTGTTCGACAGTCAACAACTGCGGCTCCCGGCGCACAATATGCGCCGAGATCCACCACCGCAGGAATTGCGGATAGCGCTCGATATCAGCCGCAAGATCGAATATCTGCTCACTACTGTAGGGCAGCCGGCGCCCGTGCCTTTCTATCCGCATGTCAGGACGGTCAAAACGTGTGTGTCCCCCGTTGGCATATTCGCAAGATCGAGGCGAACAATCCATCACCTTGTCCGGAAGATGATTGATCATGCCGCGCTGCGCCAATGGGGGCAAGCCCGTCGCTGTGCGCGGTAAAAGCGGCATAAGCCACCAACGATTGAGCGCCCGTGCAGTGTTTATCTTTGATGCTGGCTGGCATAAGATGGAGTCATCTTCTGCCGCCGTCATGTTTGGGGGGTGTTTATGCCAACCTTACGCATTCTCATCTGCATCGCCTCACTCGCGGTCCTCGCCGCTTGCGCAGGGTCGAATGCGGGTGCCAAACCAGACGCGGGGACGACGCGGGTGAGTTCGGGAAATCCCGCATGTTTGAAGGACACCGGCAGTCGCATTCCGAGCGACGGCGCGGACTGCGGAGCATTTGGACGCTCATATTCAAGCGACGATATTTACGGCACCGGCTCGACCACGGCGAGCGGAGCGTTGCGGATTTTGGATCCTTCCATCACGGCTCGTTAGTTGGAATTGGTCTGCCCGGCGGCGCCGCACTGGGTGGCCTCGGCTACGTATTATGGCGCCCCGGGTCTCCTCGAGTGCGTGCTTTGATCAGCGCGAGGCCACATTCAAGATTGCCGCAAGGCTTCGCTGCACATCCTGCTCGGTCGTCGCCCACGACGAGACGCTAATTCGCATCGCCGTGTGACCCTGCCAGACCGTGCCACCGCACCAACACGTACCATCGCGCTGGACGCGCGCAATGACCTCGCGCGTGCGCTCTGTGCTCCCGAATGACACCAGAACCTGGTTTAACACGACGTCGTTGAGTACGCGGTAGCCCCCGGCGCGCAGACCTTCGGCAAATCGGCCTGCGTATCGGCACGTCCGTTCGATCAGGTCGGCAAGTCCTGAGCGGCCAAGCTCGCGCAATGCGGCCCAGACTTCGATTCCACGCCCGCGGCGCGAAAAATCCGGCGTATATTGGTACGGAACACGGTCTTCTTCCTGCGCAAGGTATGCCCCACCAACGGACATCGCCCTCCGCAAAGAGTCGGCGTTACGCGTGAACACCAGACCGCTGTCGTAGGGGACGTTAAGCCACTTGTGGGCGTCGGTGGCCCAGGAGTCGGCATCTTCGACTCCGCGGGCCAAATGCGCTCGGGCCGGCGCGGCTGCCGCCCACATTCCGAAAGCGCCATCGATATGTACCCATGCGCCATCCAGGTGCGCGCGCATGCAGATCTCCGGGATGGGATCGAACGCGCCGCTGTTCACATTGCCGGCCTGCAGGCACACAATCGTTCGATCATCAACGTCGGGAAAGGCGTCGAGGCGCATTCGCCCTTGGGCGTCGACGGGAACCCGCACAACCCTATCGCGCCCAAATCCCACGAGTGATAGTGCTTTCTGCACGCTCGCATGCACCTCATCGCCCACCACGACCGTGAGCGGCGGTGCTCCAAATAATCCATTTGATTCAACATCCCATCCGGCGCGCGCCAACAAGGCGTGCCGCGCGGCCGCAAGTGCCGAAAAATTCGCCGCCGTTGCACAGGTGACAAATCCGCCCGCGCTTCGCTCGGGCAAATGAAAGATATCTTTCATCCATCGCAATGAGACGCACTCAAGCGCGGCGTTGGTCGGCGAAGTAACCACAAGACCGCCGTTTTGATCCCAGGTGGTGGCGAGCCAACTTGCGGCCACGCTCGCGCGAAGCGCGCCACCGGTCACGAATCCAAAGAATCGTCCGCCGGCCGATGCCATGGTGGCCGGTGAACCGATTTCATCCAATTCAGCGAGCACGGTCTCCGCGCTGGACGTGTGCTCTGGAAACGTCTGATCGAACCTGGCAAGTTCGGCAACCGCTTGCTGCTCTGGTGCCACCGCGCGGTCGTTGAGAGATTCAAGGTAGCGGCTAGCTCGCCTCGCCGCGTCGGCCAAGAGGTTGTTCATGGTAGCAATGAGTATAGATGCACATCGTGACCGGTTGGGCGCCGCGAGGATTGTCGGCCCTATCAGACCCGACTTTTATGCTGTCGCCTTCAGGCAATTGTTGCCGGCCGCCGCATCGACGCGTGTAACCTGCATTTCCCGTCGATTGCAAATTTTTCAAAAGGCGTGTTTGTCCGATTGCCTTTATTGTGGTGTATGGTTTGAATCAAGAGCATGGAAACCACGGCCCGAATAACTTGCGAACCTAGGCGTCCATGAACCCTAAACGCCAGGATTGCGCCGCATGACGACTACGGATCCCGCGAACGCAACGGAGCATCCCAGGAAAAAACGTGGTTGGATCATCGCCGTCATCGCCCTCGGGGTGGCGGTGGCCCTGGTGCTGTACCATCTATTCGGCGGCAAGAAGCCCAAGGGCGCCCCCCCGGTGCAAGTGGTGAGCGTGGCTGCGGCCACCTTGGGCAACATGCCGGTGACGTTGACCGAACTCGGCACGGTGACGCCGAATGCCACGGTCAATGTGCTGCCGCAGCTCAGCGGCTACCTCACGGCGGTGGGCTATCGCGAAGGCCAGGACGTCGCCAAGGGCCAGTTCCTGGCGCAAATCGACCCGCGCCAATATGAGATCGACAAACAGCAGGCGCAGGCACAGCTTGCCAAGGACCAGGCGGGTCTCGATCAGGCACGCTCGGATCTGGCCCGCTACACGCTGCTCAATCAGCAGAAATCGATCGCCGAACAGACTTATGCGGATCAGCAGTTTTTGGTGCGACAGGATGAGGCTGCCGTCAAGGCGGACCGGGCGAGCATCGCCCAGTATGATCTTGATCTCGTGTACTGCCGCATCACCGCGCCGGTCGCAGGCCGGGTGGGACTGCGCTTGGTCGATCCGGGCAACTATGTCACACAGTCGAGCTCGCCCGGCATCGTCACCATCACCACGATGAAGCCGACCACGGTGGAATTCACCGTGCCGCAGAACTCGCTCGCCCAGGTGCTGCAGCGATTCAACACGGCCGGCGTCAAATTGCCGGTTACGGTCTACGACAGCGACAATACCGCTGTGCTCGCCACCGGCACGCTGTACGCCATCAGCAATCAAATGGCGACCAATACCGGCACGGTGACTTTGCGCGCCACCTTTGCGAACGACGACGAGAAGCTGTTTCCCAATGAGTTCGTCAACGTCAGCTTGCTGGTCGACACCTTGCAGCAGGCCGTGCTGGTGCCGACGGCGGCCGTGCAAAGCGGAGCGCCGGGGGATTTCGTCTACCTGGTCAACGCCGACCAATCGGTCTCCGTGCACAAGGTGACGCGCGGCCCGAGCGACGGCAAGAATACCGTCATAGCGGCCGGCGTCGCCGCAGGTCAGACGGTGGTGACCGACGGCATGGACCGCTTGAGCGACGGCGCCAAGATCAAGGTCGCCGCGCCGAAGCCGGCGCCGGGCGCCGCGGCACCTGCCGATGCAAAAAAGCCGAGCGGCAAGCGAGCCTCGAGCGTCGCTGCTTCCTCGTCGTAAAGGGTGCGAGCAGTGCGCGCGGCCCGATGAATATCTCCCGCCCGTTCGTCCTGCGGCCCGTGGCGACGTCACTGCTGATGGTGGCCTTGGTGCTGGTGGGGCTGGTTGCGGTGCGCTTCCTGCCGATCTCCTCGCTCCCCGACGTCGACTATCCGACCATCCAGGTGCTGACGTTTTATCCGGGCGCGAGTCCCACGGTGATGGCCACCACTGTCACCGCGCCCCTGGAAGTGCAGTTGGGTCAGATCCCCGGTTTGCAGCAGATGACATCGAGCAGCTCGGCCGGCGCGTCGATCATCACCCTGCAATTCGCACTCACGCTGAACCTCGACGTGGCCGAGCAAAATGTGCAGGAGGCGATCAACGCGGCCAACAGCCTGCTGCCCTCCGGACTGCCGGCGCCGCCGACCTACGCGAAGATCAATCCGGCGGATCAACCGATTCTGACGCTGGCAGTCACCTCCGACTCCATGTCCCTGACGCAGTTGCAGGACGTCGCCAACAACCGCCTGGGCGCCAAGATTTCCGAGGTGCCGGGAGTGGGTTTGGTGACGCCGGCGGGCGGCAATGTCCCGGCGGTGCGGATCGAGGCGGACCCGCAGAAGCTCGCGGCCTATGGCCTGAACATCGATGACCTCCGCTCCTTGATAGCCAATGTCAACGTCAGCCAGCCGAAGGGCAATTTCGACGGACCGAAGCTCGACTACACCATCAACGGCAACGACCAGATCGAGGATCCCAAGGATTACCTGAATACCGTGGTCTCGTATCAGAACGGCGCGCCGGTGCTGCTGCGCGATGTGGCGCGCGTCAGCCAGGCGGCGCAGAACACCGAGCAAGGCGCCTGGTACGACAAGACCCAGGCCATCGTGCTCAACGTGCAGCGCCAACCCGGCGCCAATGTGATCGAGACGGTCGACCAGATCAAAAAGGCGCTGCCGGCACTCGAGTCGACGCTGCCGGCGGGGATGAAAGTCGAGATCGTCGCCGACAGCACCGGGGTGATCCGTTCGTCGGTGTCGGACGCCGCACTCGAACTCGGCCTGTCCATCGCGCTCGTGGTGCTGGTGATCTTCGTGTTCCTGCGCAACGTGCCCGCCACCATCATCCCGAGCATTTCCGTGCCGGTCTCGCTGATCGGCACGCTGGCGGTCATGTACCAGCTGCACTACTCCATCGACAACCTGTCGCTCATGGCGCTGATCATTGCCACCGGCTTCGTGGTGGATGACTCGATCGTTATGATCGAGAACATCGTGCGCTACCTCGAGGACGGCAAGCCGCCGCTGCAGGCCGCGCTCGAAGGCGCGGGTCAGATCGGCTTCACCATCGTCTCGCTCACGGTCTCGCTGATCGCGGTGCTGATCCCGCTGCTGTTCATGGGCGGCGTGATCGGCCGGCTGTTCAGCGAATTCGCCGTCACGCTGTCGATTACCATCGTCATCTCCGGGGTCGTTTCGCTGACGCTGGTGCCGATGCTGTGCGCCCGCCTGCTGCGGTCGCGGGCCAACCGCAATCCGAGCGGATTCGAGCGCTACAGCGAAGCGCTGTTCAACAAGGTGCTGGCGGCCTACGAGCGCGGCTTGCGCGTCGTGCTGGCGCACCAGACGCTGACCTTGAGCGTTTTACTCGTCACCATGGCGCTGACTGCGTTCCTCTATGTCGTCATCCCCAAAGGCCTGTTCCCGGTGCAGGACGTGGGCGTGATCGAGGGCTTGAGCGTCGCCGACAACTCGGTATCCTACACGGCGATGGTGGAGCGGCAGGCGGCTCTGGCGGACGCCATCCTCGAGGATCCGGACGTCACCGGCCTCACCTCCTATGTCGGCATCGATGGCACCAATACCACGCTCAACAACGGCCGCTTCCTGATCAATCTGAAGGCGCGCGACGACCGCTCCTTGACCGCGGCGGAAATCGCGCGGCGTCTGCAGGGTGAGGTGACCAAGGTCTCCGGCATCGCGCTGTACCTGCAGCCCGAACAAGACCTGACCCTCGACACCACCGTGTCGCCGAACCAGTATCAATTCGTCTTGCGCGGCCCCAGCCAGGAGGCGTTTCAGCACTACGTGCCGGAACTGGTCGCGCGCATGAAAAAGATCCCGACGATCGCCGATGTGACCAGTGATCTCGACAATGAGGGCCTGAGCGTGAACGTCGAGGTCAACCGGCAGCTGGCGGCGCGCTTCGGCATCACGGCGGCCACCATCGACAACGCACTGTACGACGCGCTCGGGCAGCGCATCGTCTCGACCATCTTCGATCAATCGAGCCAGTACCGCGTGATCCTGGTCGCGAAGCCCGAGAGCCTGCCGACCGTGGCCTCGCTCGGCGACTTGTATCTGCCGAGCCAAACCAGCACCGCCGGCCAGGTGCCGCTGAAGGCCATCGCCGCCATCAAGATCACCAAGTCACCGCTGGTGATCAGCCATCTGGCCCAGTTTCCCGCCGTCACCATCTCCTTCAATCTGGCGAAGGATGCCTCGCTCAGCAAAGCGGTGGAGGATGTCAATGAGGCCGAGAGCGCCGTGCACCTGCCGCCCTCGATTTCATCCTCGTTCCAGGGCGCCGCCCAGGCATTCAAGGATTCGCTGTCGAGCGAGGTATTTCTGTTGGCGGCGGCGTTGGTCGCCGTGTACATCGTGCTCGGCGTGCTGTATGAGAGCTTCGTTCACCCGGTGACCATACTCTCGACGCTGCCCTCGGCCGGCATCGGCGCCCTTCTCGCGCTCATGATTGCAGGCAGCGATCTGGACGTGATCGGCATCATCGGCATCGTGCTCTTGATCGGCATCGTCAAGAAAAACGCCATCATGATCGTGGATTTCGCGCTCGAGGCCGAGCGCCAGCACGGCAAGCCGCCTGAACAGTCCATCTTCGAGGCCTCGCTGCTGCGCTTCCGGCCGATTTTGATGACCACGCTGGCGGCGATGCTGGGCGCGCTGCCCCTGCTGCTCGGCACCGGCACGGGCTCCGAACTTCGCCGGCCGCTCGGTCTTGCGATCATCGGCGGCCTCGCGGTGAGTCAGCTGTTGACCCTGTTCACCACGCCGGTCGTATATTTGTTCTTTGACCGCCTCGCGCTGCGCTTCCGGGGCAAGCCGCCCCAGTCCTCGCAACCCGCGCAGACGACTCCGCAGCCGCAGGCGCCGCGGCCCGCACAACCCGCGGGCGAGCCCTCGCCATGAACATACCGGCGCTGTTCATCCAGCGGCCCGTGGCCACCACCTTGCTGGCGGCCGCCATCCTCCTGTCCGGAGCGCTGGCGTATTTTCATCTGCCGGTGGCACCGCTGCCGAACATCACCTTTCCGGTCATCGTCGTGCAGGCGAACATGGCCGGCGCGAGTCCCGACATCATGGCTTCGACGGTGGCCGAGCCGCTCGAGCGGCGCCTGGCGACGATCGCCGACGTGAACGAACTGACCTCGCAGAGTTCGGTCGGCACCGCGCAAATCACCGTGCAATTCGGCCTGAGCCGCGACATCAACGGCGCCGCGCGCGACGTGCAGGCGGCGATTCAGGCGGCCCGGGCGGATCTGCCGAGCACGCTGCGCAACAATCCGACCTATCGCGAGTACAATCCGGCCGATGCGCCCATCATGGTGCTGGCGCTCACCTCGGACACGCTCACCCCGGCGGAGCTGTACGATTCGGCCGATTCGGTGCTGCAGCAGCAGCTGTCGCAGGTCGATGGCGTGGGGCAGATCACCCTGGGTGGCAGCGCCTTGCCGGCGGTGCGGGTGGAATTGCAGCCCGACAAATTGAACAGCTACGGCATCGGCCTGGAAGATGTGCGCGCGGCCATTGGTGCCGCCAATGCCGACAGCGCCAAGGGCCACATCGACGAGGCCGGCCAGCGTTACGAAGTGCTGTCGAACGATCAGATCAGCAAGGCGGCGCCGTACCGCGACCTGGTGGTGGCCTACCGCAACGGCGCGCCGGTGCTGTTGCGCGACGTCGCGGATGTCGAAGATTCCGCCGAGAACATCCGCAACGACGGCTTGTTCAACGGCCACGAGGCGGTGCTGGTCATCGTCTTTCCGCTGCCCGGCGGCAACATCGTGAAAACGGTCGCGCAGATCCGCAAGGTGCTGCCGGCGGTCGAGGCGACGCTGCCGCACAACGTGCACGTCAATATCGCCGTCGACCGCTCGCAATCGGTGAACGCCGCGGTGGGCGATACCGAGCGTACCTTGATCATCGCGGTGCTGCTGGTGATCGGCGTGGTATACGTGTTTCTGCAGTCGCCGCGCGCCATTCTGATCCCGGCGGTGGCGCTGCCGCTGTCCATCGTCGGCACCTTTGGTCCCATGTACCTGCTCGGCTACAGCCTGGACAACTTGTCCCTGATGGCGCTCACCATCAGCACCGGTTTCGTGGTGGACGACGCCGTGGTCGTGCTCGAGAACATCGTGCGCCACGTCGAAGCGGGGGAGGATGTGCACGAGGCGGCCCTGCGCGGCAGCGCCGAAGTGAGTTCCACCGTGATCTCCATGAGCCTGTCGCTGATCGCGGTATTCGTGCCGATCCTGCTGATGCCCGGCATCGTCGGCCTGCTGTTCCACGAATTCGCGGTCACGCTGTCGATCGCCATCCTGATCTCGCTCGTGATTTCGCTCACCGTCACGCCCACCATGGCGGCGTACCTGTTGAAGCACGGCAACGAACTGCACTCGAAGGCGCGCTGGGCGGTGTGGTACGAACGGCAATTCGAGCGCTTCAAGAACGCCTATGGCCGCTCGCTGTCCGCGGTGCTCGATCATGCGCTCCTGGTCGGACTGACCCTGATCGCGCTGATCGTGCTCAATGTATTCGTGTTCCGGCTGTTGCCGTCAACGTTCTTTCCGGAACAGGACAACGGCATCCTGCAGGGTCAGATCATCGCCGATCAAAGCATCTCGTTCCAGGCCATGAAGCAGAAGCTGGCACAATTGCAGTCCATCGTGCAGCAGGATCCCGCGGTCGCCTCGGTGGCGGGCTTCACCGGCGGCCGCGCGCTCAATACCGCGAATGTGTTCATCGAGTTGAAGGCCCTGTCGCAGCGCAAGCTGTCCGCAACCGACGTGGTGAATCGTATGCGCCCGAAGCTCAATGCGGTGTCCGGCGCGCGGCTGTTCCTGCAGGCCGCGCAGGATCTGCGCATCGGCGGGCGGCAATCGGCGGCCGAATACCAGTACACGCTCACCAGCGACGATACCGGCGCGCTGTACAAGTGGGTGCCGCAGCTGGTGACCGCGCTGAGTCATGACCGCAGCCAGATCAGCGACGTCAATTCGGATCTGCAGCAGAACGGCCTGCAGATCTTCGTCAACATGAACCGCGCCACGGCGGCACGCTACAGCTTTGCGCCGAACCAGCTCGACAACGTGCTGTACGACGCCTTCGGGCAACGCACGGTGTCGACCATCTATAACCAGATCAACCAGTACTTCGTCGTCATGGAGGTGGCGCCATCGTATTGGCAGTATCCGCTGATGCTCGAGCGGATCCGCTTCAGCACCGCGGCCGGCAATCCGAGCGGCACGCAGCAGACTCAAATGCCCGGCGGCACGGTCACGGCGGTCGCGCCGGTCTCGGCGGTCGCCGCGGCGTCGGCCGACGCCGCGGGAACCAATTCGCTCAACGCCAACGCCGAAGCCAACCAGCTCACCAATTCCATCGCCAATTCCAAGGGCGGCAGTTCCAGCGGCAGCGCCGACAGCACCGCGGCCGAAACACTGGTGCCGTTCGCGGCGCTCGCCACATCGATCAGCAACCACACCGCCACCCAGGTCAACCATCAGGGGGGCCTGGTGGCCGCCACCATTTCCTTCAACCTGCCGCCCGGCGGATCGCTGAGCAAGGCGACCGAGGAGATCGACCAGGCGTCCCGGACACTGGGTCTGCCAGCCTCCATCCATGGCAGTTTCGCCGGCGCTGCGCAGGTTTACGCGCAGTCGATGTCGAGCATGCCGCTGCTGATACTCGCCGCACTCGCCGCGGTCTACATCGTGCTCGGCATCCTCTATGAGAACACCATCCATCCCCTCACCATCCTGTCGACGCTGCCGTCGGCGGGGATCGGCGCGACACTCGCGCTGCT
>Ga0181519_10003275_pt1 | contig 13375 bp, 10 predicted proteins | sample PEATcosm2014_Bin_26_FD_121102 | JGI IMG/M metagenome (GOLD analysis project Ga0181519, IMG submission 121102) | Peatland microbial communities from MTU Mesocosm Facility, Houghton, MI, USA - PEATcosm2014_Bin02_10_metaG | ecosystem: Environmental > Terrestrial > Soil > Wetlands > Peat | place... | reverse complement strand
CGATCTCCCCGGATCGCTCATGGCCGCTGCTTGTGCGGAGGTCGCGCCCCAGGAACCCTCTGTCGCTGCGTGGAACACATAGGCCGCTCCGGCCGTGGCGCCCGAGCCCGGCGCGCCGATGAGAGCCGTGGAGCCGTCTTTGGACAGGGTCACCGATGACCCGAATGCATCGTCGGTTGCCCCGCTCGCCGCTGTCAGCGTGGTTATGGGCGACGAGGATGCCCAGGATCCCTCGCTCGCAACGTGGAAGATGTACGCAGACCCGGCCTGTCCGTCAGCCGTGTTCGCACCGACGAGTGCCGTCGTTCCATCTCCCGAGATCGAGACCGAGTACCCGAACGCACCAGCGTCAGGACCGTCTGACAGGGTGGCGGCAGGGGCTGGTGTGCCCCTCCATGATCCCTCTGATGACGTGTGGAACACGTAGGCGGCTCCTGATCCCCCGCCGTTTCCCCAGGAGCCGATGAGCGCTGCGGTGCCATCCGCTGACAGCGAGACGCTGGAGCCGAAGTAGTCACCGCTCACCGCTCCGGGGTCGATCAGGGTTGCCTCGGGCACCGAACTGCTGGACCACGCAGCCTCGGAGGCCGCGTGGTACACGTAGGCGACCCCGGTCGAGGCGTTGAAGCCCATGCCCCCGACGATCGCTGTCGTACCGTCTGCCGACAGCGCGATCGAACTTCCGAATCGATCGTCCGTTGCGCCGCCGGGCGCAGATAGCGTTGCCGTCGGCGTCGGTGTGGCGCTCGTACTCCAGCTGTCTTCCGAGGGGGAATGGAAGACATACACCGCTCCGGCGTTCGAGTTGACCCCCGGTGCAGCCACGATTGCGGTGGTCCCATCAGCCGACATCGCCACCGCGTACCCGAACGCGCCCCCGGCTGAGCCATCGTCCAACGTCGCCGCTGGCGTGGAGCTGGAGGACCACGTCGGATCGACAGTCACCGGGTAGTCGCTCGCGTTGCCCACGCGAACTCGGATCTGAACGACACCATGGAGAATCGCCAGACGCGAGGTCAGGACGTCGCCGTTGGCACCCACGGCCCGGAGTCCCTGGTAGTGGAGCGAAGCCTGTGGGTTTGAACCGCGCTGCACGATTGCCGTGGCATTCGAGACGACCGCCCAGCCCCGTGCGCGCCCAATCGTGATCACCATCGTCCGTCCGATCGCACCGTGGGGCCGATGGACGGTGAACCCTTGCTCGAGGCCATTGGGAGTCACCTGGAACCACGTGCTCAATGGACCCATGTTCTGGATGAGCCGCCCTGAGAGGAGCGAACTCGACGCCACTCGAAGATTCGTAGGCCGGCCCGACGGGGCTGTCGCCAGTGACCGTGCGGCGAAAGTGCCGTAGAGCACGGAGCTCCTCGGTGCGCGAAGCGAGACCCGAACGGATCCAAGGCGCGAGACGGATGCTGAGAGACCCTCGTTCGGAACCCTTGCGCTCCAGCCCGTCGGAGTTCGTGCGATTCCAGCGACAAGCGCCGCTGTGCCGTACCCAATCGGTCCCGGTCCCAACGCACCGTGGATCGCACGCTGCAGGCTCTCGGGGACATGCTGGGGCGATGGGCTCGCCACCCAGGAAGCATCGGTGCGAGTGCTGTGCGAAAGCGCCCGGTGAAATGGCAACCCCGGGAGGCCAGCGATCGCGAACGCGGCACAGGCGAAGGCGGTCACGGCCAAATGCGCGCGGGAGGGGGACCCAGCCGATCCGGTCGTCCGCGAGCCCCCGAATGGATTGCGAGGAACCATGTGCACGCTCACAACGCCCATGTCGACCTCGATTCAGCTCGGGCCGACCGCGAATTCCCCAATCGGAGGGACTGAGGGCACGAGGCTCTGCCTGTGAGCGGCACTGTACAGCGCAGGGAATCACGACGCCCGTGCCCATCGTTCGCTCAGCTCGGATGCACGCCTCCGCCGGGATATGGCCCCCGTCAATGGACAGTCGCGTTCACGAACTGGCAATCGCTCCTGGCCGATGAACCTGACGAACGGCCATGCCTCCGGATGCTCCGCGCGACAGTGACGACCACTCGCTGATGGCGCAAGGGTTGCCGAGCGCGAGCCTTGAAGCCGATTCAAGTCACCCGGTCGCGACTAGACCGGATGCAGCTGTCGACGAGGTCGGCTCGTCCAAGCACCCGCGCGGGACCTCGGGACGACCAGTTGTGGGATTGGGTGGCCGGGCGAAACCTGCCCTCGCCTCGCCGAAGTGATCACCCATCGCGACTCGGAACAATTCCGTGACCCTCGATCATCGGTCTGCCAGTGATCTCGTTTCACGACGAGAATGCCGGCGCGGATGTCCTCTGTCGGAAGCAATTTGATTGCGAAGTCCGATCGGCTGGTGTTCGACGTGTGATCGAGGAGTCGACCTACCTCGCGACGACCTCGGCGGGTGCCGAGGGGCTGCTCGACCCGTACTGGTTCGTCGCGATAACGGCAACCGAGTACGAGATTCCCGAGGTGAGACCCGTGATGGTGCAGGTGCGCGCAGGTCCAGTGAGCACCGTCGCGTGCGTCGAGCAGCTGAACCTGCCTGCGTTGCCGGTCGCCGTCGCGGTGTAACTGGTGATGCCCGCCCGACCGAGAGTCGGCGCTGCCCAGTGCACGATGACACCGGCCTTCCTTGCGACCGCCAGGACCGACGTGGGAGCACCAGGCGTCCCGATTGTCGCCATTACGGCATCGGACGGAGCGGACGAGCCGGCCTTGTTCTTGGCAATCACCGTGATCCTGTAGTCCACGCCCCCGACCAATGGCCCGATCCGGCATGTGTCCGACTCAGTCGTGCACGACTTCGTCGCCTGGCCTGACGCCGTAGCGCTCGCAATGAACCTGATCACTCCTGTCGATGCATCGGACCACGAAACGATGATGGCCTTGCTCCCAACAGTCACGGCGACGCCGGCAGGGGTCGCGGGAGGGGTCAGCTGTGCCTTAGTGCGAGCCGCGAGGGCGGTCGTCGATACTGCCGTGGCACCGGCGAGGGTGATGGCGCCCACGAGAGCCAACCGAACTGCCTGCCGCTTGAATCCCACAGGTCCTCCTCATGCCGAGTGAGCATCCTCTCGACGCCCACATCTGTTTCATGCCCAGCATCCACACTGTCTAAACAACCCTACGGGCCCGTCACCGGCGCGTCGGACGCTGCGCCGGTGACGGGCCCTGGCGTGTCAGGCTGCCGGCGTCCCCGTGTCCTGAGCTGCGAGGCCGACGGAGGTGCTGACCATCTCGACCGGGTTCGTGCCGCCGACTGCGGCGACCACGCGGAGGGTCGCCGTCGGGCTTTCGGCGACCGTCTTCTTGTCGAGGAACTGCACGGTGATCGTGCAGGACGCCCCTGCCGTGAGTGACGTCGTGCACGTGTTCTGGGTGACCGTGAAGTGGCCCGGAGCAGACAGCGATCCCGTGCCCGCACCGATGACCGCCTTCTCGAACGTCACCGTGCCGGACGAGTTGTTCGTCAGGGTTGCCGTGCCGGTCACGGCCGCACCCGGAGCCGCGGGCGCGAACGTCGGCGCGGTGAGCGAGACGGGAGGCAGGGTCGCGTTGCCGGTCAGCGCAACCTTCTCAATGACGTTGGTCGTGTGCGAGCCAACCGTGATGTCGAAGGTCGCGGTCAGGGTCACGCCGAGTGTCCCCTGGGAGCGCGGTGCGAACGTGACGTCGAGCGAGCAGGTTCCGGAAGGCGGCAGCGCGGCCGAGCATGCGCTCGCGGAGAGTGCCCAGCTGGACTGGTCGGCTCCCTGGAAGACGGCGTCGTGGAAGGTGATCGGCACGAGCGAGGTGTTGGTCACCGTGACCTGGCCGTCGCTGGACGCGCCGACCGCTGTGGACGGGTACGTGGGTGCGCTGAGCGTGAAGCTCGGCGCGACGCCGGTTCCCGAGATCGCGGTCATCTCGGAGCCCGCGGGCTTCGAGCCGTTCACTGTCGTGACCACGAGGTCGGCGCTCTCGAGGAGCGGGGCCGGGGGTGTGTACGTGACGGTGATCGAGCAGCTGGCCCCCGATGCGACCGATGTGCCGCAGGTTGATCCAGTGATCGCAAAGGCCTGTGCCCCGTCGCGGGTGATGGTGTCGGTGCCGATCGTCTCGGACGAGGTCGACGTGTTGGTGAACGCGACCGCTCCGGAACCGGACGTCCCGACGGTCACGAGGCCGATATTGAGCGTCGACAGCGTGAAGGCGGGGCCGGAGCCCGTGCCCTTCGGGGTGCCGATGCCCGTAACGGTGGCCTGCTCAAGGACATGGGAGGCCTTGGTGCCCGGAATCGACATGGCGACCGAGAGGGTCGCCTGGGCTGCGCCGACGCGCTTCGGTGTGAAGGTCATCGCGATGTCGCACATCGCCCCTGGGGCGATCGCAGCCGTGCAGGCTGAGTCCGACGCTGCGAACAGGGTCTTGCCCCCGCCCTGCAGGTACAGGTGCTGGATCGTGAGCGCGACGCTCGAGGTGTTGGTGATCACTGCGTCCGTGCTGCCAATCTGACCGACGGCAACCGTCCCGAAGTCGGCGTACCCGAGCGTGAAGGATGGGGCGAGACCCGTCCCTGAGAGCGTGGCATCCACCTTCGCGTACCCGTTGGGCTTCCCCTTTGCATTGTGCGTCGCGAAGATCACACCGAGCGTGGAGGACCGCAGACCCTTGTCATTCGGCGTGAACGAGACGCCGACGGCGCAGGTACCGCCCGGCGCGACGGCCGATGTGCAGGTCCCGGCACTGCCGTTGAACTCCGCTCCCTTGTCCGAGGAGTTCGGATGCGCGCTGACGAAGTAGATGGGAGACGTCCCGGTGTTGTCAACGATGCTTTGACCGGTGCCGGTGGTCCCGATCGTGACGCCGCCGATCGCCACGGGGGTCACGGTGAACGTCAGATTCTCGTTCTGAGCTGCACCCGCCGGTGAGGCGGCGAGGGCTGGCGCGAGCGCGAGGATTGGGGTGACCAGCAGTGCCAACGTGGCGTTGCGGACCCCCCTTCGACGCTGCTTTGCGTGGATCATCGTGCTGAAGCTCATTGGGCCTCCTCGTGCCGAATGCGGTCCCTCCGCGAGGGCCACATCTGGTTCATGCCCAGTGCGCGAGGACGCTAAACAACCTTTTCGACATGGCTTGCGAGGCTGAGCTCGAAGAAACTCGCCGTCCCGCCACCGGGACTCGACATTCCCGCGTCGCTGGCGAGCCGGGAGACGAGGGCGAGTCCACGACCGCCGGCACCCTCCACGCGATCTGTCGCGGCAAGGTCGTGGGCACGACCCTGGTCTCGGATCTCGACCCTGACGGCATCGCTTCGCCTCTCGACCGAGACGAGGAACCTGGTCCCTGCGTGCAGGACGGCATTGGTCGCGAGCTCGGACGTCAGAAGGATGGCGGATTCGACGAGATCGCCTGGCAGGCCTTCGAGTTCGCTCGCGACGAAGGCCCTCGCCTTCGAGATCGACGCGGCGCTGGGGAGGAACCACGCCGCGCGGCGCGCAGCGGGTCCTCGCCACTTGAACAGGAGGAGGGCGATGTCGTCGTCGCACGCCTCGGGTGCCAGGGCGTCGGCCAGCTGGTCCATGCGCAGATCTGCACGGAAGGTCTCAGCGAGGCGTGCCGAGAAGCGCCCGAGTCCTTCATCGATGGACTCCCCGCGCCGCTCGACGAGCCCGTCAGTGAAGAGCGCGAGCACGTCACCCGGGTGGAGCTCGAAGATCGTCGACGACCTGCTGGCCGTGCCCGGGACGCCGATGGGGCGGCCCGTCGCCAGCGGCACCGCACGGACGCCGTCGCCGGAGGCGATGATCGGCGGGAGGTGGCCAGCGTTTGATACCTCGACGAGCCCCGTGTCGCCGTGGATGCGCAGGCACAGCGCTGTGGCGAAACGATCGCCGCGCTGAACCCGAACCATCTCGTCAAGCCGGGTCAGGATCTCGTCCGGCGCGAGGCGTTCGAGCGCATATGCCCGGTGGCCGCTGCGCAGGAGCGACATCGTCGAGGCTGCATCGATCCCGCGGCCGGCGACATCGCCGATGCAGGCGGCGAGCGTCCCAGCCACCTCCACCGTGTCGTACCAGTCCCCGCCGATCTCGAAATCCGTGGACCCGGTGATATGCCGCGCTTGGGCCTCGATGCCCGCGGCGTCATCCACAACAGGGGGCAGGAGGATCTTCTGGATCTGCCGGGAGACGAGGATCTGCGTCTCTGCCTGCTGCCGCATCGCCGCCTCGCGCAGCTCTGCCTGCGCGCGACGCCTGGTCACGATGAAAGTGAAACCGGCGATGAGCACGGAGAGCAGCAGCCCGAGCACCAAGGCGAGCGTTCCGGACCAGGTGGGCAGGGTGCCGGTCGCGGCAGATGCACCCATGACGATGGAGGCTGTCTGACCGGCGTAGGGGATCGATGCGGCGACCGAACCCGTCGTCCCCGCCTGCAGCGTCGACTCGACGGGGTGCATCGCGTCCGACGGTGCTCCCAGGTACCACGCAAAGGAGAGTCCCGAGAGCGGTGAGTTCGAGGGCAGTCGAAGCCGACCAACGGGAAGCGCGACCTCACCGATCGCGAGGTATTGGTGTTGTGAGGCCGCGGTCGATCCGGACTCGAAGTAGAGCAGCGAGGCGGGCCTGGAATCGACGAAGGCGACGTCCGATCCCGTACCCGAAAGGTCGCTGGACCGCAACCAGCTCCTGACCGACGCGTCGATGCGCCGCAGCCGACCGCCCGATGCTCCGTCCGTGAACGCCACCACCGCGGAGCCGTCGCGGATCCGCCAGAGCGTCAGGTCGGTGAACGGCGCTCCACCCCCGACCTCGCTCTGCGCCAGGGAGCGAATGGCAGTGACGTCCCCCTCGTCGGCAAGTCGCACGATGCTCACGAGTGGCGCCTGCACAGGCTGGAGCGTCGCTCGGATCGCCGACTCAACCTCGTGCACCTGCGTCACCCGGAGATGCTGCTTGGCCGCGTCAACCGAGCGGTTCAGCACGATGCCGAGCGTGCACGAGAGCGTGACACCGACGACCAGCACGGCGGCAGCCACTGCCGCAGGTCCAAGGAGGGAGCGGGGGGTTCGGCTCACGCCAGGTTCGAGCCATCGAGCGTGTCGACGAGCTCGAAGACCTCGTCGAGCGCCGTCAGCTCGAAGACGCGTCGCACGGCCCCGTGGGGCACGACCAGCACCGCGACATCTCGGTCCCTGGCTCTCGTGAGGGCCGCCGCGTTTGCGATCAGGACATTGAGTCCGCTGGAGTCGATGAACGTGAGGTTGCTCAAGTCAACGAGCACTGGCTGGGTGGAACGCGCGAGCGCGTCACTCAGCATCGGTGCAGTCGCGAGGTCGAGCTCGCCGGACACGACCAGTTGGTCGAAGCTGTGGTGCATGGTGACTGCAATGTCCATGTGCAACTCCGGATCGCCGAGCCGTGCCATGCTAACCCCGACCGATCCTGTATTGAGGTGCGCCACGATCTTGGCACGGCAACCGACGAGAGAACGGAGCTGGCGATGACGATCTCGGTGTCGTTCCCGTGCGAGCCGAAGCTCGTCGGACTGCTTCGGCTCGAAGTCTCATGGTTGTGCGCACAGGCGGATTGGCCTGTGGATGCGACCGAGGACCTGCTCCTCGTCGTGTCCGAGATCGCCGGCGTGTGCCTCGCGGCGGCGCAGGATCCGGGCGCAATTCTTCACGCCGACATCGACGCGAACGCCGAGTACGTGCGACTCGCATTCCGGGTTCCCTCAACCGCGGAACCCGTGCCCGTCGATCCGCTCGTGACGACGATTGTCGGCGCCCTCTCCGACGAGTACGACATTGTCCGCGATGACGGCGAACTCCGGGCGTGGGTGCGCAAGCTCCGCCCCGCCTGAACGGTCCGATGCCCCGTCACCACGACGCCGAGGACGACCTCGTCGTCTCCCATCTACCGCTCGCCCGGCTCCTTGCACGCCGCTTCGCGCATCGCGGGGAACCGATGGACGAGCTCGTCCAGGTTGCCTCCGAAGGGCTGACCACCGCGGCACATCGGTTCGATGCGGACCGGGGCGTCGACTTCGGAGCGTACGCGACGCCGTTCATTCTCGGTTCGCTGCGACACCACTTCCGAGACCGGGTCACCGCGGTTCGCGTGCCGCGCTCGATACGCGAGCAATCGATCCTTGTCAAGGCGACCGTCGAAACTCTGAGCGCCGCATTGGGCAGGTCGCCCACAACGAGGGAAGTGGCCCGAGAAGCCAACCTGGACCTCGAGGACGTGCTCATCGCGATGGAATCGGACCGGGCGCGCGTACCCGAGTCGCTTGATGCAGATGATCTCGAGCTCTCCGCCGGCACAGATGCCCGATTTGACGAGTTTGATGACATCGACATGCTCTCAAGGGCGCTCGCGCCCCTCGAAGCGCAGGAGCGTGAGCTGCTCCGGATGCGATTCTGGGACGCCATGTCCCAGGCGCAGATTGCCGAGGCACTCGGCGTCAGCCAGATGCAGGTGTCTCGACTTCTCGCGCGGGCGGTCTCGCATGCACGTGCCTCCCTTCGCGAACGTCCGTGACGCGGGACGAAGCGAGTTGGCGTGGCGGACTCCGGCCCGATGAGTCGACTGAGCCCGGTCGGGAGATCTGCAGCTGCGTTGGCCGCTTTCAGCGGGTGCGATTGGGTTCGGCATGTGACGTGCCTGTCCATACGCACCTGAGGCTCGCTTCGCGGCAGAAGGTCGTTCGGGGTGTCAAGTGTATCGGAGGCCGCCCGCAGATCCCTGTGCCACCTTCAGCCCTTGACGGTTCGCGATCCCGCCCATAGCGTCGTTCTGGTAGTTCATCACGGGGCGCATCGGGGGCCAGACCTGTGGGAATGAGTCGAGGAAGATTCCAGATCCGCACCCGCTTTGCGAGGTGGCCTATCGCCTTCCTCATCGCCGTCGCGGCGGTGTGTATCCCCGTCACATTGTCAACGACGACGGCCTCAGCATCTCGTCTCCACGGCCTTGGCACCTATGCGGGCACGATCGGAGACACGGGGTGCGGGTACTCGGTCGTCGTCCTGGTCGACACCGATGCCGTGAATGTGCATCTGACGAACGCATCGGACTGCGGAGGTGTGTCACTGTCGGGCGAGGTGTCCGGCAACTTCGACGGATCGTCAACGGACGATCCAGGTACGAAGACGCCTACTGAGCCGGGGACCTCGGTCACGATCAATTACCTGAGCTCGGCTTCAGCCACTGTTCTGGGGCATCGTCTCTCACTTGCGAGCAAGACACTGAACCTCTCCTTCAATCTGGGCGTCAACCTCGAGCAGGCGCACGAGAACCTCCCGGCCGTCCAGAAGTCGATGCAGTCCGCAAGCGGGACACTCGCCACAGATGCGGAGCTCTACCTGTCCCAAGCCGTCGCCAACAGCGCAGCGGGTGGGTCGACGGGGCTCGACTTCGACGCACCCTTCGACGCGCTGCAGAATGCTGAAGGGACCTTCTGCGCAACCTTTGCCGGTGACCAGGGACCCGTGAAGGGGAAGCCTGTCGGCACCTATCCCAACTGTGCCCCTCCGCTGTGCCCGCCCGGCGGAGCCGCTGGCAACGCGTGCACCTTCGTCGCGAGTGACTCGGCTTCGATTGGAGGCACGTCCGAGTCATCGCAGGACCAGCTTTGTCCGGCAACGCCGCCGAACGAGCAATTCATGTTCGTCTGCGTGCCAACGTTCGTCGGCAGTTCCTACAGCTTTGGGAAGCAGTCCGTCGTGCTGCTTCCCGGCGGCGCTCTCATCGCGGGTCCGATCGGCAGCAAACTGGGAAATCTCCTCGCCGGCCCGATCGTCTCGTCCAACGCGGCGATCGTGTCGCTCGGCGGCGTCATCGCAGGGGACAACCTCACGCTGAAGGCGCCCGAGGTGGAAATGGCCGCAGGTGTCGTCACCGTGATCGGCAATCTCACGATCTCGGCCGGCACGTCGGCGGCATTCGGGAGCATTGATGCAGCCGACCTCCCCGGGCTCGTCAGCAGTCTGACGAGTGCGCTGAAGGCGATCCAGCAATGGGTCTCGATCGCATCTGCCGCGGGCGTGAACGACAAGGCACTTGCCGGCCTCGTGCCCTCGGCATCCATCGCGCTCCCCTTGGAGGTGACTGCCAAGACGATCACGGTGACGACGAAGCGGTTCGCGCTCGGATCGAGTTCCGAGTTCACGACCAGGGGCCTCGGCAGCTCGACGGGGCTCAACGAGAAACTGGCGCAGAGTGGGAACTCGAGCGGGTACTTCGGTGCGAGCCACGGTGGGTACGGAGGCATCACGGGCACCTCCGGCGACACGGGCGCGTACTGGAACACGATGTCCACGAGGACACCGACCTACGATGACCCATTCGCTCCCACCCAGCCGGGAACCGGTCAGCCCGCCATGCCCGGTGGCGGAGTCGTCCGGATCGACGCCCATGCGGGCAGTGCCGAGATCGACGGGACGATCGACACCGACGGTTTCTGGGAGCCCGATAATCCCGACTACAGCTACGGCTGCTCCCAGAGCTGCGGCCTTGGGGCAGGAGGTTCCGTCTTCATAACCGCGGGTTCGCTCTCGGGCGACGGAACAGTCTCGGCCAACGGCGCGTCCCTGTGCCCCTTCGAAGATCCCTGCGATGGACAGCTCTATGACGGCTGCGGCGGAGGCGGGCGAATCGCCGCGATCTTCGGCAGCGATGCGGGATGGACCGGCACGCTCGAGGCATACGGGGGCTGGGAGCGGTTGACCTCGAAGGACCTCGGCATCGTGTACCCGAACGGGACTGGCGGGGCGGGGACGGTCTTCACCCAGCAAGTGCAGTTCAACAAGTCCGGAGGCGTCAGCTCCGGGGTTGGCGCGTTCCCGGACGGGACCCTCACCATTGATGGCGGCCAGTCGAACGGGTGGTACCCACCGCCCGAGTTCTATCCGCCGCCCGATGCGACGCCTGTCTTGGCTGCGTGGAGTGATCCGAAGCGCAAGCTCGTCATCACCGGGGAGGCGCTCGTCTGGGCGACGTCGCTTGACTATGGCGAGATCGACGTGCTCGACGATTCGATGCTGACCACCCCGCCCGGCCAGATGACCCTCACCATCACGTCGCCGATGCTGACCATCGATGCAACCAGTCAGGTGACCGTTGCCACACGAGGCTACGCAGGCGACGGCAAGCAGGATGGCAGGGGTGGGACGGCAAAGGGTGCCACCACCTCTGGTCCTGGCTCTGGCGGATCCCATGGCGGCAGAGGGGGCAACAACCAGACGCTGAACGCAAACACAACGGTGTCAGGTTCGACGTACGACAGCGTCCAGGATCCCCAGTTGCCTGGAGGTGGTGGCGGCGCCGGCGCGAGCGGACCGGGGTCCTACAGCAACCCGGGCGGCGGGGTGCTGAACCTGCAGGTGGGGACACTTCACCTGGACGGGCTGCTGTCGGCGAACGGTCAGGACAGCGAGGGCCCTACCGCCGTCGATCAGGCGGTCTACGACAACAGTGCGGGAGGTGGGGGCGCCGGAGGCAGCATCCTCTTGCATCTGACCCAACTGTCCGGTTCCGGAACCATCAGCGCCGATGGGGGGCTCGCCTGTGAGACCGGTGGTGCACCACTGACACCAACGATTCGCGCTCCACAAGGGTGCAATGCACCGAGTGGGGGAGTCGGAGCTGGTGGCGGCGGCCGGATCGCCGTGTACGCCGGAGCAGAGTGCAGCTGGACCGGAGCGATTGGCGCTTCGGGAGCAATTGATCAAGTCTCAGTCAAGAGCGGATACAAGAACGCGAACGGAGAGCCCGGTTCTGTCTACGTCGATGCCGGCAGCGGCTCCTGCTGAGCACGACGCAAGGACTCCGTGTCGACAGCTGGCTTCCTGACGATTCTGCGGATCGAACGTCCACCTCCGGGGCCGGGATCGGACAAAGTCGCAAGCAGGGGCGCAGATCCTCTGCGCACGGCGGTGGCACCGGATCTCTCGGCTTGGTTTGCGGAACCGCAGGCGCGCACCGGAGCCGTGTGGGTTCATCCCTCTTCAAGGCATTCGACCAGCGCTGCTAACCGCGTCATTCCGATGAGCTCGATCCACGACGGAGTCGGACTCGGGTGACAAGGTGCCGAAGGCGAACGCAATTGGCTCGGGTCGACGTCGGCGACGTCGATCGGCTCTCGGACGCCATGCCTATTTCAGCATGGCCGTTGACTCCTCGCGGAACGCAAATCCCGCATCGAATACCTCGTGACAGGCAACGACGACGTCGGCGTCGAACAAGGTTCCCGATCGCTCGCGAACCTCGGCGAGGGCAGCCTCGACACCGAGCGCCGGGCGGTAGGGGCGCATATGGGCCATTGCCTCAACGACGTCGGCAACCGCGATGATTCGTGCTGGCTGGATGATCTCACTCCCAGGCAAACCTGCAGGGTAACCAGATCCGTCCATCCTCTCGTGGTGCTGCAAGGCAACCTCTGTCATCGGCCAGGGCAATGATGCCCGCGAGAGAATGTCAGCGCCCACGAGCGTGTGGCGCTTCACCATTTCGTACTCCAGTGCGCTGAGCCTCCCGGGAAACACGAGTATCTCCGCGGGAATTGAAATCTTGCCGATGTCATGCAACTCCCCGCTCTTACGGACGAGGTCGGCCTGCTCGTTGTCGAGTCCTAGCCGGACGGCGATTGCACAGCCAAGGTCGCCAACATGGAGCTGGTGGCCGGCCGTGTAGGGGTCTCGGGTCTCCGTCATTCTCGAAAGTGCCGCAATGGTTCCATTGAATGCCCGCTCAAGTTGCTCGACGGAACGGACATGGGCGGCGCCGAACTCGACTTCGCGTGCGACGCCCTCGAGTCCGGAAACAGTCCGCGGGTCGAATGCATGGGCGTGCTGACCGTAGATGCTGAGCACAGCCTTCTTCCCGCCGATCTGCATCGGGATCGCGACCAGTGATTTGAAGCCGAACATCGCAGCCCGGTCCCGCCATGGTCCGTAAAGTGGCTGCGTCGGCAGATCATTCGCAACCTGGGTGGACATCTCACGTAGTGCTGTGCCCGTTGGCCCGATGCCCGTCTCCTCCGAGCCGAGCGACGAGAACATCCCCTTCTCGAGGAAGGCGGATCGTCCCGCCGAGCACGCGACGGTGACGTCCCCTGGTTCTCCGCCAGTACCGAGTCCGACCCACGCGAGCGAGTAGCTGCCCTCGTTGATGAGCGCTTCGCAGAGCTGCTGAAGACACGATGTCTCATTCGAGGCGAACATGACGAGGCGATTGACCTCGGTGATGAGCTTTAGCTCCGTGCGCTCCTGCCAATGTTCTGAGAAGTCGGAGAACTCAGTCACTGCGCCGCGCAATTCTCCGTCTACAAAATAGGGAGCCGAATTCACGAGAATCCAGAGGCGAGCCTTCCCGGGAACATCGACACCCAT
>Ga0181519_10003270_pt1 | contig 13384 bp, 7 predicted proteins | sample PEATcosm2014_Bin_26_FD_121102 | JGI IMG/M metagenome (GOLD analysis project Ga0181519, IMG submission 121102) | Peatland microbial communities from MTU Mesocosm Facility, Houghton, MI, USA - PEATcosm2014_Bin02_10_metaG | ecosystem: Environmental > Terrestrial > Soil > Wetlands > Peat | place... | reverse complement strand
GTGACGGCCGCCTCACAGACTGTGCTGAAGTACTTGCCGCCCGGCATCACGCCGCCGTTCGTTCTCAGCTTCAACGCGTCGAGCGTGCCGGTCATTCAGTTGGCGCTGTCGAGCGAAGGGCTGTCGCAAGCACAATTGGCCGACGAAGGGCAGAACTTCATCCGCCCGGCGCTCGCCACAGTGGCCGGATCGTCGATTCCCTCTCCCTACGGCGGCAAGATTCGTCAGGTGCAGGTGGATCTCGACCAAAATAAGCTCCAGGCTTACGGGCTTTCGGCCCAGGACGTCGTCGCCACGCTCGGCCAGCAGAACATCGTCACCCCGATCGGCACGGAGAAGGTCGGACAGTACGAATATGTCGTCAACGTCAACGGCTCCCCGAATCGCATCGCCAAGCTCAACGATATGCCGATCCGCGTTGTCGACGGCGCGACGGTGTTCCTGCGCGACGTCGCCGACGCCCACGACGGAGCGCCGCCGCAGATCAACATGGTTCGCGTCAACGGCGACAACGCCGTGCTGATGACGATCCTGAAGTCAGGCTCGGCCTCGACGCTCGACGTCATCAACGGCGTGAAGGCGCTGTTGCCCAAACTGCGCGAGACTTTGCCCGCCAGTCTGCATCTCGATGCGATCAACGATCAGTCGACCTACGTCACCGCCGCCGTGAATTCGGTCGCGTTCGAAGGCGTCGTCGCCGCGGCGCTCACCGGCCTGATGATCCTCATCTTTCTTGGCAGTTGGCGCTCGACGCTGATCATTACGATTTCGATTCCGTTGGCGATCCTCGCCTCGATCGCAACATTGTCGGCGCTTGGCGAGACCATAAATGTGATGACACTCGGTGGGTTGGCGCTCGCGGTTGGAATCCTTGTCGACGACGCGACGGTCACGGTAGAAAACATCAACTGGCACCTCGAGCAGAAAAAGGACATCGAGAGCGCGATTATGGACGGCGCGCGCCAGATCGTGCTGCCCGCGACTGTCTCGCTATTGTGCATTTGCGTCGTGTTCGTGCCAATGTTCACCCTCGGCGGCGTCGCCGGCTACCTCTTCCGGCCGATGGCCGAAGCGGTCATGTTCGCGCTGATCGCATCTTACATTCTTTCGCGCACGCTGGTCAGCACGATGGCGCGCTACCTGCTTGTCCATCAGAAGCTCCACAACCAGCACGGCGAAGAGGAGCCGACACGCAACCCATTCGTCCTTTTCCAACGCGGCTTCGAGAGGAGGTTCGATCAGACGCGTGCGTTCTATGTCCGGCTGCTGGCGACGGCGTTGTCCGGCCGCTTCATCTTTGTCGCCGGTTTCCTCGTGGCGGTCGCCGCCTCGTTTGCGATGGCGCCGATGCTCGGTCGCAACTTCTTTCCCCCGGTCGCCGGCACTCAGCTAAAATTGCATTTCCGCGCTCCGACCGGAACCCGCATCGAAGACACCGCCCAGCTCTGCGATCAGGTCGAGGAGACCATTCGCAAGATCATCCCGCCACAGGCGCTCGGGCCGGTCGTCGACAACATCGGCCTTCCCGTCAGCGGCATCAACTCGGCCTACAACAACTCCGGCACCGTCGGCCCCGCCGACGCCGACATCAGCATCACCATTCAGCGCGGCTTCGAGGAAGAGGCCGACGGCTACGTCCGCGACCTGCGCCAGCGGCTGCCGAGCGAATTCCCCGGATCGGACTTCGCGTTTCTGCCGGCCGACATCGTTTCCCAGATCCTCAACTTCGGGTTGCCTGCGCCGATCGACGTTCAGGTTTCGGGCCCCGACCAGACGAAGGACCACGCCTACGCGGTCGAACTTCTGCGCAAGATCACGCGCGTGACCGGCATCGCCGACGCGCGCATTCAGCAGGCCTATAATAATCCGACCTTGAACGTCTCAGTCGACCGCGTTCGAGCGGCGCAGGTCGGACTGACCGAGGGCGACATCGCCCACAGCTTGCAGAACAGCCTGTCCGGCAGCTTCAAGCTGGCGCCGACGTTCTGGATCAATCCCAAGAACGGCGTCGCGTATCCGATCGTCGCTCAGACTCCGCAATACTGGCTGGACTCGGTCAGTTCGCTGGAAAACGTGCCGACCTCGAAAGAGGACGCCTCGCAGATTCTCGGCGGCGTTGCGACGCTGTCGCGTAGCGCCACTCCGGCGGTCGTGTCGCACTACGCCGTCCAGCCGGTGGTCGACATCTTCGCGGCCAACAGCGGACGCGACCTCGGCGCCGTGTCCGACGACATCCGTCAGATCCTCGCCGACACCGCGCATGACGCTCCGCCTGGATCGCGCATCTCGCTACGCGGACAGACCGAAACCATGGCGACCGCCTACCAGCAGCTGTTCATTGGCATTGGGCTTGCCGTCGTGCTGATCTACCTGCTGATCGTCGTCAATTTTCAATCCTGGCTCGATCCGTTCGTGATCGTCAGCGCTCTGCCCACTGCGCTCGCTGGCATCGTCTGGATGTTGTTCGCCACGCGCACAACCCTATCGGTCCCCGCCCTCACCGGCGCCATCATGTGCATGGGCGTCGCCACCGCCAACAGCATTCTCGTCGTCAGCTTCGCGCGCGAGCGGCTCGCCGACGGGCTGGACGCCGCCGCTGCGGCGCTCGATGCGGGATTCACGCGATTTCGGCCGGTGCTGATGACGGCGCTGGCGATGATCATCGGCATGGCCCCGATGGCGCTCAGCGCCGAGCAGAACGCGCCGCTCGGACGCGCCGTGATCGGCGGCCTCATCTGTTCGACCGTCGCGACGCTGTTCTTCGTGCCGGCCGTGTTCCGTCTGGTGCACGAACGGCGGCCCCACACCGCGAGCGCGCCAGACGCGACGCGACACATCGAGGCGACCTCTCCATGAGCGAAGCCGTAAACGAGCCTCGTCCATACGAACCGGTGCGCCCCGCGCCACTCAAGGTGGGGCGCGGCCTGCTCATCCTCGCCGTTGTCGCCGCGGCGGTCGCCGTCTACGGCGTCGTGCAACGACGCGGCGACGAGAGTCGGCTTGCGCATTGGACGCGGCAACAAGCGGTTCCAGCGGTTTCGCTCATCTCGCCGGGGCGCGAGACCGGGACTCGCGAAGTCGTGCTGCCGGGCGACGTCGAAGCCTATTTCGATGCGTCGATCCACGGCCAGGTCAGTGGCTACGTCAGCGAGTGGCGGGCCGACATCGGCGCGCAAGTGCACAAGGGAGACGTCCTGGCCGTGATCGACACGCCGGAGCTCGACGATCGCATCTCCGCGGCGCAGGGCGAATTGGAGAAGGCGAACGCCAACCTGCAGCTGGCGAAGGTGACGGCCGGTCGCTGGGAGGAGCTGCGCGCCTCGTCGGCAGTGTCGCAGCAGGCGGCCGACGAGAAGCACAGCGATCTCAGCGCCAAGACCGCCGAGCTCAGCGCGGAGCAGGCCAACGTCGATCGGCTGAAGGCGCTGAAGGCGTTTTCCAACATCGTCGCGCCGTTCGACGGCGTGGTCACCGCCCGCAATGTCGACGTCGGCTCGCTGGTGAGGGACGGCGGTTCTCCCACACCCCTGTTCAGCGTCGCCGACATCCACAAGATGCGCATCTACGTGCGCGCGCCGCAACCCTACGCCGCCGAGATGAAGCAAGGCGTGAAAGCGACATTCGAACTGCCCGAATATCCCAATCGCAAGTTCGAAGCGAAGATCGACGCGACGTCCCACGCCATCGACAAAAAGTCGCGCACCCTGCTGGTCGAGCTCATCGCCGACAATCCCAAGGGGGAGCTATCGCCCGGCGCCTTCACCCGCGTCCAATTCGAGATCGCCGGCGACACGAACGCTATGACGCTGCCGGCCAACGCGCTGCTGTTCCGCGAGGACGGCGCCTCGGTGGCCGTCGTCGGCCCAGACGATCGCGTGGCGCTGAAGAACGTGCAGATTTCCCGCGATTTCGGCAACGACCTAGAGATTTCTGGCGGTCTCGATCCCAAGGCGCGCGTAATCGCCAATCCGCCCGACTCGCTCGCCGAAGGCGAACTCGTCCGGGTTGTGCCCGGGAAGAACGACTCGGAAGCGGCCTTGCCGGGCGGCGGCCAGGTGCGCGCGGCCGCCGTGGATTCCTCGCTGGACCGAGGCCCGTCGAAATGAAGCCCGCCGCCTGGGCCGCGCTGACGGGCGCTCTGACGCTCGGCGGATGCGATCTTACGCCGCCTTACCAGACGCCTTCCGTCGCCTTACCGACGACTTACAAAAATGAGACCCCAGGCGGCGCGGCGCTCGATGGCGACCAAACCTGGTGGCGCTCGTTTCGCGATCGCCGGCTCGACGAACTCGAGGCGCAAGTCGACGCCGCAAACCCCGACTTGGCGGCGGCGCTGGCGGCCTACGACGCCTCGCGCGCGCGCGTCGTGGAGGCGACGGCCGTCCTCTATCCCGAAATCGACGCTGGCGCAGGACTGAGCGAGAACAAGCAGTCGGACGATCGCCCGCTGCGGTCGAGCACGCAGCCAAATTACTACGGCGCCAACCAGCTCGCGGCGCAGAGCGTCTACGAACTCGACGTCTGGGGTCGGGTGCGCGACATCCTCAAGGCCGCGAACGCCAGCGCTGAGGCGAGCGCCGACGCCCTCGCCGACGCGCGGCTCGAGCTGCATGCGGAGCTCGCGCGCGACTATGTCGATCTGCGCGGCCTCGACCAGGAGCGGAAACTGCTCGCCGACACAGTCTCCATCTACCGTTCGGCCCTCGAATTGACGAAGTCGCGGCTCGCGGCGAAGGTCGCTTCGCCGGTGGACGTCGAGCGCGCTCAGACGCAGCTCAGCGGACTCGAGGCGCAACAGTCGGATCTCGAGCTGCGGCGCGGCAAGCTGGAGGACGCAATCGCGGCGCTGGTCGGCGACGCGGCGGCGAATTTCAAGCTGGCCAACGATCCCCATCCGCTCGCGACGCCGACGCGGCCGCGCACTGTGCCCGGCGACGTTTTGCGTCGGCGGCCTGACGTCGCGCTGAACGAGCGGCTCGTCGCCGTCGCCAGCGCCGACGTCGGCGTCGCCACCGCCGCGCTCTACCCGCGCTTCACCATTGGGCTGCAGGGCGGCACGCAAGACACTGGACTGAACCTGCTGAGCCTGACCAACAGCATGTATACGGTTGGCCCGTCGGTCAGCCTGCCGTTGTTCGACGCCGGCCTGCGTAGCGCACAACTCGACGAGGCCAAAGCGAGAGTGAACGTGGCGACGGCGAACTACCGTTCCTCGGTGCTGCGGGCGGTCAAGGAGGTCGAGGACAGCCTCTCGACGCTCCGCTGGCTCGCGCAGGAAGCGCGACAGACGGCGACCGCGGCGACGGCGGCGGGCGAAGCCGCCAAAGCGTCGATGACGCTCTACGTCGACGGCGCGGCTTCCTTTCTCGACGTCGTGACCGCCCAAAGCGCGGCGCTCGACGCCCAGCGGGCGACCATCGCCTTGCACACGCGCGAACTCGAGGCCAGTGTCGCGCTGTTGCTCGCGCTCGGCGGCGGCTGGTCCGTCACGGAGGACACGGCGGCGTCTCAATAGAGCAAAGCTGGGAGGAACGTCCGTTGACTCAAGAACCCGCTCGCCCTGCCAATTGCGCCGCATGCGCCCATTGGCGACAACTGAGAGAAAACGAAGGTCTTTGCAGCGCCCACGCGCCGTACACGTCTCTAACCTCGGAAACGGTCGCGCACTGGCCACAGGTTCACAGGTGGCAATGGTGCGGCGAAGGCGTAGTGACGATCAACCCGGTCGGCGCGCGCTGCGGCGACTGCCGGTTCTGGCGTCGGCCGGAAGGCGGCCTTGAACCCTTCTCGCGCAGCGACATGCCGGCGTCGTGGTGGGCGCGAGCCGGCCTTTGCCTGCTCCACGCGCCGCAACCGACTTCGGAGCCGGGTCCGCGCGCGTTCTGGCAAGCGACCCAGGAAGGCGATCGCTGCGGAGAGGGCGTTCCGCGCGCCGGCGCGGGATCAGCCAAAATCTAGAGAAAGTCGCCGTCGACGTCTCCAGCAAACGTTCGCTATGCGACTCGCGCCGGCCTTGAAGGCGGCGGCGCGAGTCAATCGTGACCGAACGAACGGAAAGCCTCACCAAGCCCGGACCGCGTCACAGCCGCCCGGCGATTAGCGGCGTCGCGCTATTGCGTCAGTTACCGGGGCGAACGCACACGTAACCGAGCTGCCCTCCTCCACTCCAGACCGCTTCGGCCTGGTCGGGCGCGCACTCGTTGCCGCTCCGGTGAACGCCAGGCGAGGCGAGAACCGTCGGCGGACCTGGCAGCACATACTGAGCGGACTCAGTCGGTGGAGGCGTCGAATGCGACGACCCCCAAGCGTAAGCGCTTGAGGACGACAGGATCGCCAAGATCGCTATCAGGCTGAACTTCATGTATTCCTCCATCGTAGACCAGCCCCGGAATCCGAGGCGGGCGAGATGTCGACAAAGGTTGTGGGCGAGCTGCGTCGATGCTCAGACGCGGCGCGCGAAAATGCAGCGGCTGCTCGTCACCGAGCGCGGTCAGTCGCAATAACAATCTCAAAGTAACGCCGAACTCGCCAGCCGCGTTCTGCTTCGCGCGCGAACGGAAGTGCGCCGCCTAATTCTAATCGTGAATCACGATCGACTTTCGCTCCAAACCTGAAGCGATCGTCTGCGCTTCCGAAAGCGGCCGCAACTAATTTAATGTTGAGTCTGCAAGGCCTTCACCGACAAAGGCGCGAACGAACCGCGCGCGCGCGACGACCCGTGAGGCGCGCCAAGCGGCGACAACTCGCTTCGAACCTTCTCGCGATTCTTGGCGCCGTGAGCGCCCGTGGTCGCGTCCGCGCCAAACACAGTGGCGACCCTTTGGCGTCCACTGGCCAAGTCCTCGTCGCTCGAGCCGTCGTCGTCGAAGACGACAGGCTTGGCTTTGCCGCACGGAATGCTGTCGTCTACTGCCGAGCGCAAGTTTGGTGGCGTCGTAATCAGCGAGCAGCGCGCTTTCACCCTGCTGCGCCGCCCCGAACGCGCGACGGCTCTGTCTTGATCACTCGTCGGATAGCCTGCGAACACGTTCGTTCGCCCGCGGTCGGCGCCTGGCGCTGCGGGAGCACAGGCGTGAGAATTCAAATCGTAACAACGAACGGGACCGCCAGGGCGGCAAGCGGCCCGAGAATGCGGGGCTGGGCGTGGGGCCAAGCGATCGCCGAGAGGGATAGCGCAGCAATATCGAACACATGGCGTCCAATCTGGCGGAGAAGGCGGGATACGCGCACGACTCCTTGTGAAGCCTGGATTTCCTGACCATTCTGGTGATCGACGTTTCAGAGTGTGTGGCGTTCTGTCGTAGCGTCGCTCGAGGGGTTCCATCGCTGCGCGGCGCAGAGGCAAGCATCCCGTTCTCGCGGGGCCAACAAGACCTCGGTGGCGCTGTTTGAATCCCTCCGACGAACTTCATTGGTCGCGTCCGTCAAGCTAGCGTCTTCGTTGCGTCGCGCGGTCTAGGGCGGACCGCAGCGCCCTGCTCCGGACCGGCCATGCGCCCCACGCGGTTGGCGACCGTCGCTGCGCTCCGCCGTCTCCGCCGCTTGCCTTCACCTCGGCGCTGCATACACTCTCGTGAGCTGACCTTTCATTGGGGGGGAGAAATGATGGCCGCCTCGCCTACAATGCCGCCGCTCGACGCGCTGGCGCCAATCGAGCAGCGGCGCGCCATCGGCGTTATGCCGAACGCCGGTCATCAAGCGCCAGCAGGGCTTTTCAATTTGGGATCCTATCAGCTCGGCGTCGTCGAGTTCGACGACCAGGGCCTCTGCTACGCCCGCGCGCAAATGGACGCCGTCGCCGACGCGCTCAACGCGTTTACGATCAGCGAAACGGACATCGTCCTGGTCGTTTTCGCGCACGGCTGGAAACATGACGCGCGCACCGACGACGACAATCTCATCGCCTTTCAGGCCGTCTTGCAGAAGACCGTGGAACTTGAGGCGGCGCTGTCGGCCAGGATCGGCGCGGCCGCCCGACCGATTTTCGGCGTCTTCGTCGCCTGGCGTGGCCTGTCGCTCTACGACGGACTTGGACTTCTCGACAACGCGACTTTCTGGGATCGGCAGGAGGCCGGGCGCCGCGTCTCGACCGGGTCCATCCGAGAACTGCTGGGCCGGTTTCGGCATTATCGCAATCGTCGCAAAGATAATGGCGGCGCGCCTCTGTTCGTCGTCGTCGGCCATAGTTTCGGAGGTATGATCGTCTATTCGGCTCTCGCGCAATCGCTCATCGAAGCTGCGTCCGTTCCGACAGACGAAATCACGCCTCGCTTCGCCGATCTGGTCCTGCTCGTAAATCCGGCGATCGAGGCGGCTCGTTATATGCCGATTTTCGAACTCGTTCAGGTCCGGACGACCGCCGGCCGGGCGACGGCGCAGCCGCCAGTCTTCATCTGCGCGACGGCGAGAAACGACTGGGCGACAGGCTTGGCGTTTCCGATCGGCAACGCCTTTTCGCTACTGACCGAAAGCTGGCGCGGGTCGCGAGAGCGGCAGGCGATGGTCAACACGATTGGTCATCTCCCGTGGCTCAAGACTCATGACCTCAAGGGCGCAGCAGGCCCGGACCGATATACGCTCGATCCGCCTCCTGAGACGACGCAGCATCCGTTCTGGGTCGTGCAAGCGACGCCCGACGTGATTGACGGTCACAACGGGATATTCGGCGACCGCTTCCTGAGGTTCATCGCCGACCGCGTGTTCGAGCACGTCGAGTATTCACGCGCGCGGACGCCGATGAACGTCATGGCAAGGCCCGGCTGAGTTCCACCCACACTGTGCGGCGGCGCCACATGTTGACGCCACTCGACCCGATATCATCAGAGACTTAGCGCGCCGACCGACGTTCGGGCCCCCGCCGAATCACGGCGAGGGGCCACAACGGGGCGGGCGTCGCCCCGCGAGGCCCGCCTCACCACTCCGCGAAGGCGCCGTCGGCGTGGCGCCAGACGGGATTGCGCCAGCGGTGACCGATCGCCGCCTGACGGACGATGAACTCTTCATTGACCTCGACGCCGAGGCCGGGGCCTTCGGGAATGGCGACGAAGCCGTCGGCATAGTCGAAGACATTCGGGTCCTTCAGATAGTCGAGCAGATCGTTGGTCGTGTTGTAGTGGATCCCGAGGCTCTGTTCTTGGATGAAGGCGTTATAGGTCACGGCGTCGATCTGGAGATTGGCGGCCAACGCGATCGGGCCGAGTGGACAGTGCAGCGCCACTGCGACGTCGTAGGCTTCGGCCATCGTCGCGATCTTGCGCGTCTCGGTGATGCCGCCGGCGTGCGAGGGATCGGGCTGGATGATGTCGACGTAGCCCTCCGACAGCATCTGCTTGAAGTCCCAGCGTGAAAACAACCGCTCGCCGAGCGCAATCGGAGTCGAGGTGTGGTTGGCGATCTCCTTCAGCGCCTCGTGATGTTCGCTGAGCACCGGTTCTTCGATGAACATCAGGTGGAGCGGGTCGAGCTCCTTGGCCAGTACTTTAGCCATTGGTCGATGGACTCGGCCGTGGAAGTCGACGCCGATGCCGAAATGCGGCCCCATGGCGTCGCGGATCGCCTGGACGCGCTCGATCACCGCGTCAATCTTGGCGTAGCTGTCGACGTACTGGAGCTCTTCCGTCGCGTTCATCTTGACTGCGGTGAAGCCGCGCGAGGCGACTTCGCGCGCCGCCGCCGCCGTGTCGGCCGGTCGGTCGCCGCCGATCCAGGAATAAACCCGCATCTTGTCGCGCAGGCGACCGCCGAGGAGCTGGTGGATCGGCACGCCGAGCGCCTTGCCCTTGATGTCCCACAGCGCCTGGTCGAGGCCGGCGACCGCGCTCATGTGGACGCCGCCGCCACGATAGAAGCCGCCGCGGTACATGACCGTCCAATGATCCTCGATAAAGGTCGGGTCCTTACCAATCAGATAGTCGGCAAGTTCATCGACGGCGGTCGCGACGGTGTGAGCGCGGCCTTCGAGCGCGGGTTCGCCCCAACCGGAGATACCTTCGTCGGTGTCGATCTTCACGAAGCACCAGCGCGGAGGAACGATGTAGGTCGTGATCTTCGTGATTTTCATGTGGCGTCCTTCCTGATGATCGATTGCCGCGACGCGGCGACAGGGAGAGTGGGATCGCGCAAGCGCGGCCTCTCGGAGCGTCGTGACGAAGTGGCGGGCCGTCTCCGCGGCGCTTCTTGCGTCGCCGCCGAGGCGGCAGAGCGAGGATCCGATGCTGTCGCCGCAGACGCGGGCGCCGCCATAGCGCCAGCAGGCGTTGGGTCTGAGCCCCGATCGGCGCACAAACGCTCTGACGATGCCTGCTTCGGTCGGGTCACTGCGTGGAGCCACTTCACAATCGACCTCGAAAAGGGCCCTGACTCCGGCCGACGATATCGAAGGAGGCTCGACTCCAAGCCGCAATTAGAGAGGTGAAACAAAGTTAGCCAGGGCGGAACAAAAGGCGCCGGCTCGGACCGCCACCTCAATCGCCGAGAGGCCGGGCTTGAACAGCGCCGAGCCGAGCCCGAAGCCGTCCGCTCCAGCGGCATGATAGGGCGCCATCGCCTCGGGCGTGATGCCGCCGACAGGCACGAGTCGCGTCCCCCGCGGGAGGACGGCGCGGAAGGCGCGAACAGCGGCCGGCGGGATCATTTCTGCGGGGAAGAGTTTTAGGAACGCCGCCCCCGCGTCAAGCGCTGCAAAGGCCTCGCTTGCCGTGCCCACGCCTGGTCCGTAAACAACTCCTAACCGCGCCGCTTCGGCCGCGACGCGGCGATCGAAGTTCGGCGCTACGATCAGCCGCCCACCGGCTTCATGCACCGCCCGCACCTCTTCGGGCCGCAGCACTGTGCCAGCGCCGAGCACAACTCTCTCGCCGCAGACGCGAGAAGTGAGCCCGATGCTGTCGAGCGCGCCGGGTGAGTTGAGCGGAACTTCAATTAACGTGAAACCCTGCGCCACCAGCGCCTCAACCGTCGCTACGATCTCCTTGGGCGTGATTCCACGCAGGATCGCCACCAGCGGGCGAATATTGAATGCAGTTTCCCAGTCCATCTTTCGATCCCCTGTGGCGGCCTTGCGATTGAAGCCACTCATTCCTAGCGGCGCGACGCGCCGTTGTGCGCCCCGAAGTCAGCAGCGCCGATGCGGCAGCCAAACGCCAGGTCGCCACGCCGATCATCGCGGCGTCGCCCGCGGTCGGGGCGGTTCGCCTATCCTGGCGCAACGAACGCGCATTCCGCGGGCGCCGCGCCCATGCTCCCGAAGCCATCAATGCGCGTGGTTCAGAATGACGCCGTGGCCAAGAGCGACGCAATCCTCCGCGGCGACCGTTAGCGAAAAGCCCAACAGTTCCGCTCCTTCCGTGTGCCGAGGCGTTAGATCGCTCGCCCTGACGAGACGTGCGCGCGACTTGCGATGGCGCCGCGAACCCCGAGACGACGGATGTCGGCAAGCGATTCGCAAAGACAGCCGACGAACGCGGCGTCGGCTTGAAGGGCGGCGTCAAAGACGGACGTGAAAGACAGGAACGCGCGCACGGTTTTTTCGACCGAGGCGATACTCTGATCGGGCTTGCCGGACCACGCCTCAAGAGGCGGGTCGCTAAGCGGAATCGGCGCGCCCGTCTCGTCAAACCCGGCGCAGGATCGAATCCAGGCGGCGACCGCAAAAATCATCGCGGGGCAGGCCGCCCCTTTGGCGCGGCGTTCGCGCAATGGCGCCAGAATGCGTTGCGGTATTTTCTGCGAAGCGTCGGACGCAATTTGCGCCGCGCGGTGGCGCAGTGCGGAATTGTCGAAGCGCAACGACAAGCGCTTGACATAATCCTCCCCGTCAACGCTCCGGGCGAGGGTCGCAATCGCTTCGCGCCAATAGGCTTGCACAAAGCCGCGTATCTGCGGATCCGACATCGCGCTCGCGACGGTCTCGCATCCGACAACGCGCGCAATCGCGGCGATCGCGCTGTGCGCGCCGTTGAGCAGCCTGAGCTTCATGTTTTCGAAAGGAGCGACCTCCGAGACGAATTCGGCGCCGCTATTCTCCCAGTGCGGTCGTCCCAGTGGGAACCGATCTTCGATCACCCACTGAAAGAATGGTTCAGCGACCACCGGCCAAGCATCTACGACGCCGAGCGCCCGCGAGATTGATTGGCGATCGATGTCAGTGGTGGCAGGCACGATCCGGTCGACCATCGTCGAGGGACAACTGACCTCGTCGGCGACATAGCGTCCCATCGGCGCATCCTGGGCGCTGACGAATGCGCTCAGCGAGCGGTGCAGCATTCGTCCGTTGTTGGGAAGATTGTCGCAGGACAGGATCGTAAACGGGGCGACTTTCGCATCGCGGCGACGCCGCAGGGCTTCCGTCAGAAGCCCCAGGGCCGAACGCGGCGCAGCCGTGCGGGAAAGATCGTGGACGATGTCGGGATGATCCCAGATCACCTCGCCCGTCGCGACATTGGTCGTGTAGCCCTTCTCGGTGATTGTCAGCGAAACGATGCGGGTGCTCGGCGCAGCCAAATACGCAATCAGACTCTCGGGATCTTGGGCGGCCACGACGATGCGCTGAAGCGCGCCCACGACGCGAAGCGCCTCACCTTCGCTATCGCGTAGCGAGAGCGCGTAGAGATAGTCCTGCGGCGCCAGCGCGCCGCGCATATCCGCGCTACGAAGCGACACTCCGACGATTCCCCAGCCGACTTCGCCACGATTGAGGCAATCGTCGGTAGCCGCCGCCTGATGCGCACGATGAAATCCACCGACACCGAGATGGACGATGCCTGGGATCATTCTGTTTCGGTCGTAACGGGGAGCCGCCACGTTCGGCGCGAGACGCCAGATCGAACGTTGCGAGAGAGGCGGAACCGTCATGAAAGGCAACCTTTGCAAGATCGCGCGCGCCGACGTCCTCGGCGTAGGCTCAACGTTCGAATCCATCCACGACCGGCTTCAAATTGCCGCCCGACATTCACGCAGACCCGGCAGAACTCAGGTTCGAAATTGCCGTCGACGCACGCCCGCAAGGCCGCCGTCACCGTCTTCCTGTCCGGGATCCGCCAGCATTTCCCACGAACGCGGGTCACTTGCGGGCCGATCATCAGATCCCGCAACACGCAGCCCACGTCGCCTCTGAAACGCGAACCGGGAGGCGCTTCGGCGGCGAGCGTGCGTTCGTCGTGGACCGTCAATTTCGTTCGCGTCGTCCTGTGGAAATCACCGGATCACCCTTGCGCCCTTGCCCTTCATGATCGCTTCGACTTCCTTGAGGTTGACCATCGAGGTGTCGCCGGGCGTGGTCATCGCCAGCGCGCCGTGCGCCGCGCCGTATTCGACCGCCGCCTGCGGCCCCTTGCCTTCGAGGAAGCCGTAGGCGAGCCCGGAAGCGAAGCCGTCGCCGCCGCCG
>Ga0181519_10003268_pt1 | contig 13389 bp, 10 predicted proteins | sample PEATcosm2014_Bin_26_FD_121102 | JGI IMG/M metagenome (GOLD analysis project Ga0181519, IMG submission 121102) | Peatland microbial communities from MTU Mesocosm Facility, Houghton, MI, USA - PEATcosm2014_Bin02_10_metaG | ecosystem: Environmental > Terrestrial > Soil > Wetlands > Peat | place... | reverse complement strand
GCGGCCCGAGATCGTCAGCGCGAACGTGCCCTGCGTTTCCTCGCAGGCGCGCACGCAGCGGTTGCACACGATGCACTTCGAGGCGTCGTAAGTGAAGTAGGGGTTCGACTCGTCCTTCTGGGTGTCGAAGTGATTGGCGCCGTCGAAGCCGTAACGCACTTCGCGCAGGCCCGTTACGCCAGCCATGTCTTGCAGTTCGCAATCACCGTTGGCCGCGCACGTCAGGCAATCGAGCGGGTGATCGGAGATGTAGAGCTCCATCACGCCCTTGCGCAGTTCTTGCAGCTTCGGCGATTGCGTGCGCACTTTCATGCCGGGCTCGACGGGGGTCGTGCACGACGCGGGGAAGCCGCGCCGGCCTTCGATCTCGACCAGACAGAGGCGGCACGAGCCGAACGGCTCGAGCGAGTCGGTCGCGCACAGCTTGGGCACGTTGACGCCGCCCTCGGAGGCGGCGCGCATGATCGACGTGCCTGCGGGCACCGTGACCTGTTCGCCGTCGATCTCCAGCGTGACTTCCTTCGTCGATTCGCGGCGCGGGGTGCCGTAATCCTTTTCAAACATCGGGTCCATCATGGTGGGCATTCTCCTAGGCGGCCTGGGTCGGCAGAGTCGACGGTTCGGCCGCGCCGAAGTCTTCGGGGAAATGGTTCAGCGCAGACAGCACGGGGTAGGGCGTCATGCCGCCCATCGCGCACAACGAGCCCGCGAGCATCGTGTCGCACAGGTCGCGCAGCAGCTTGATTTGCTTGGGACGATCGCGTCCGTCGATGATCCGGTCCATCACTTCGACGCCGCGCGTCGAGCCGATGCGGCACGGCGTGCACTTGCCGCACGATTCGATGGTGCAGAACTCCATCGCATAGCGGGCGAGCTTGGCCAGGTCGACGGTGTCGTCATGCGCCACGATGCCGCCGTGGCCGAGCACCGCCCAGTGAGCGGCGAACGCTTCATAGTCGAGCGGCGTATCCCATTGCGATTCGGGCAGATACGAGCCGAGCGGGCCGCCGACCTGCACGGCACGCAGCGCGCGGCCGGTCATGGCGCCGCCGCCGTAGTCGTACAGGATCTCGCGCAGCGTCACGCCGAAGGCTTTCTCGATGAGGCCGCCGTATTTGATGTTGCCTGCGAGCTGGATGGGCAGCGTGCCGCGCGAGCGTCCCATGCCGAAGTGCTTGTAGAAGTCGGCACCGCGATCCATGATGATCGGCACCGAGGCGAGCGAAATCACGTTGTTGATGACCGTCGGCTGGCCGAAAAGCCCTTCGATGGCAGGCAGCGGCGGCTTGGCGCGCACCACGCCGCGCTTGCCTTCAAGGCTTTCGAGCAACGCGGTTTCTTCACCGCAGACGTAAGCGCCTGCCGCCTTGCGCACCTCCAGATGGAACGCGTGGCCCGAGCCCAGAATGTTCTCGCCGAGGTAGCCGGCCTTGGTGGCGTTGGCGATGGCCTGGCCCAGTACGTCGATGGAATGCGGATACTCGCTGCGCACGTAGATATAGCCGCGCGTGGCACCCACGGCGATGCCGGCAATCGTCATGCCTTCGACGAGGACGAGCGGGTCGCCCTCCATCAGCATGCGGTCGGCGAACGTGCCGGAATCGCCTTCGTCGGCGTTGCAGACGATGTACTTCTGTGCGGCCGGCGTACCCAGCACCGTCTTCCACTTGATGCCGGTCGGAAACGCTGCGCCACCGCGCCCGCGCAGGCCGGACTCGGTCACTTGCGCGACGATGGCGGCGCCGTCGAGCGCGAGTGCGTTGCGCAGGCCGCGATAGCCGTCGTGCGCGACGTAGTCGTCGACCGAAACGGGATCGATGATGCCCACGCGGGCGAACGTCAAACGTTCCTGCTTCTTGAAATACGGGATCTCTTCGGTCAGTCCGAGCGCGAGCGGATGATCGCCGCCGGCCGTGACGTTCGCATCGAACAGGCCGGGCACGTCGTCGACATCGACCGGGCCGTAGGCGACGCGCCCGGCGGGCGTCACGACTTCCAGCAGCGGTTCTAGCCAGAGCATGCCGCGCGTGCCGTTGCGCACCAGTTCGATATCGATGCCGCGCCGCGCGGCTTGTGCCGTAATGGCGTCGGCGACTTCGTCGGCGCCGAGTGCGAGGGCCGCGGAGTCACGCGGCAGATAGAGCCGCACCTTGCCGGCCGCAGAAGGCTGGGCAGTCACGGCGGGCGCGGGTGTCTTGGTGGAATGGGCGGACTGGCTCATGCGGCATCCTTGGCGCGGGCGATCAGGCGGTCGAATTTCTCGGGGGTGACGCGCGCGTGCAGCTTGTCGTCGATCGTGATGGCGGGCGACGTGGCACATTGACCGAGGCAGTACACCGGCTCGAGGGCGACGTCACCGCTGTGGCTGTGCATGGCGCAGCCCAGCACACGTTCCGCATGCGCCACGAGCGCGTCGGCGCCCATGCTCTGGCACGCCTCGGCGCGGCAGATCTGTACAACGTGCCGCGGCGGCGCGCTGGTGCGGAAGTGGTGATAGAAGGTGATCACGCCATGCACTTCGGCGCGAGAGAGATTGAGGGCGTTGGCGATGACAGGCACGGCATCCGGGGGTACGTAGCCGAAAGCTTCCTGAACGTCATGGAGGATCGGCAGAAGGGGGCCTTCCTGAGCCGCATGAGCATCCAGAATCGCTTGCACCGTCGCGCTGGAAAAAGCCTCGCGCATGGCTGTTGTCTCCTGTTTGGCACACCGTGGGGAACTGTGCGCCTGAGGGTATGGGTTATCTGTTCTTGTCCTGCCCCGGGGCGAGAGGCCCAATGGTCACATCCGGCGACGCTGCTCGTGTCTAGCGATCAGCGCGGCGCCGGACGAGCGTGCGGCACATAGCCCCCACCATATGCCGCACGGGCTCGGCCTCTCGCCCGTTGCTTACTTCCGCTCACTTTCCTCAACACTTGGGTACTGCGACCCGAAATCGCATGCCGCTCATCGACATACCCGGTCGAAGGCGGCGCTTTGTCTCCCGCTTCCCGACAGCTTGATAGGCCGCTGCCGTGTGTGGGGCAAAGCATCAGTATGTGAAACACGATATATGATATACGGTATACGTGCAATAGCGAGAAGCCCGGTTTGGCAGGCTCGTTTACCCGAATCGGATGAGGGGCGCGGGGGGATTGGGGAGGCGTCGGCTTGTGTCGACGTGGCGTGGCAAGCGAATGGGGAGCGGCAAGAAAAAAGCCAGTGACATTCGCATGTCGCTGGCTTCTTTACTGGCCACTGCGTCCGTTGCCGGAAGCGGTGCAGGCTGACGTTACTCGAGGAAGTCGCAGTGCTCTTCGACGAAGGCGGCCAGACCCAGCGTGTGGTCGCGTGCGAGTTTCTCGGCGAGTTCCGTGTCGCGCTTTTCGAGGGCGGTAATGATCTTCAGGTGATCGACAATCGAGCGAGCCGCCCGGTCGTTCTGAGCAATCGTCACCTTGCGGATGGCGCGCACGTGAATGAACAGGTTCTTGATCGTATTGGCGATGGCCTGGGAGCCGCCAAGATTGATCAGGGCCTGATGGAAGTCGATGTTCGCGTCCGAATACTCTTCAATATGGTCGGTCGGCGGTGCATTGACGAACTCGTCGAACAAATGACGCAGCTTGGCGATTTCTTCATCGCTCGCATGCAACGTGGCCAACCGCGCGGACATCCCTTCGAGGGCGGCCCACATCTGGATCATCTCAACGATTTCACGCTTGGTCTTGCGGATGATGAAAATGCCCCGGCGCGGCACCGTACGCAAGAAGCCTTCCTGTTCCAGCAGGGTCATGGCCTCGCGGATCGGCGTGCGCGAAACGCCAAGCACCTGGATGAGCTGACGCTCGTCCAGGCGAATCTCTTCCTTCTGGTTATAGATATCGGCATCGGCGATGGCTTTTTTCAGCAGCGCATACGCCTGATTGCGAAAACTCGTGGTGGTGTCGATCGGCTCCAGCGCGAGCGGAGTCACGCGCGCCGGAGTTGGGGTGATCAGGGACATGCAATAGTCTCCTAGGTATTACGGCCCCTTCAGAGGCGCAATGCTTGCTGCCCCACGATGGTTGCCGGCTTGGTAACGAGTTTACCCGATTCGTTTGCCTGCGTGGTTTCCGCCAGGTACGCGAAACGGCCATTCGTTTCGGCCTTTTCGAGCATCGAGGCCGGCAGCGCGACGAACAGATGAACCATCGCAACACCAGCAGCAAGTGCGGAAGCAAGGGCAAGCAAAGTAAGCGCAGCGACTAACATGATGACACTCCTGATAAATGTTGAACGGTCGTAATGTGGGGGAGAACTTGCTTTGCATTGTATGTCGCGCCGCAACAAGTCTCAAGATATACCACATACCGAATATCAAAAATTATCGTTTTTCGGGACGCTCTTTACGTCACCTCACGTCACAACATCCCTTCGCTGCCCGGATTTGTCTCTTTTTCCGATAGTGTTCTGTGGGTCGATGATGGCGATGCACCTCCTGGAATGCCCGTCTGGCTTGCATTAGTGCGGATTTCGGGACGCGGGTGGCGTGCTCGGTTTTCGCTAGAAGCGGTGATGCTTTCAGGGTAAGGCTGGTGAACGTTATTGCGTTGCCGCGAAACCACATCCGGTATTGCCTGCATTGGCCGGACAAGCGGTCGGTTTCCTGACAAAAATCGGCCGCGACCGGAGATCCGGCGGCGGCACGTTCGAGCGACTGCGCAGCGGGGCGGCGGGGCAGCAGGGGGATGGGATCGACCGGCTGCGTCGCTGCTTTTTACGCTCTCTCTATATATAGAGGGCTGAATTTGGCGGGGCACATCCGCGTGCCCCGCTTTGCGCCATTACAAGGCAACAACCGCCAGGCGGGTTTGGCGGCGCCTGACTCAGGCCGCCTTGGCTAACCTTTCCTGCGCGGCGGCGACGGCGTCGGGTTGCGTCATGAACTCGCGCTGCTGAATGAGGGCGAGCACCACGTCGAGCGTGGGTGTCGGCACGCCGGCGAGACGTCCCATCTCCTGCACGACCGACACGAGCGGATCGATCTCCATCGCGCGGCCGCGCTCAAGGTCCTGGAGCATCGAGGTCTTGTGCGCACCGACGGCTCCGGCCCCGTTGATGCGGCGCTCGACGTCGACGCGGAAATGCACACCGAACTTGTCGCCGATCGCCTTGGCTTCGAGCATCATTGCGCGCGCAATGGCCCGCGTGCCCGGATCGCTGGCAATGATGTCGAGCGTGCCGTGCGTAAGTGCCGAGATCGGGTTGAAGCAGAGGTTGCCCCAGAGCTTGAGCCAGATCTCGTCGCGGATGTTCTCGCGAATCGGGGCGTCGAGTCCGCTGGCGATCATCAACTGCGAGAGCTTCTCCACGCGCTCGGTGCGCTCGCCACTGGCTTCGCCCAGCGGAAACTTGTTGCCGTAGACATGTTGGATCACGCCCGGCGCAACCACTTCCGTTGCCGGATAGACCACGCAGCCGATGGCGCGCTCCGGGCCGAGCTGACGCCACTGACGGCCACCGGGGTCGATGCTCTCCAGCGTCGAGCCTTCGAGCGGGCCGCCGTGCTTGTAGAAGTACCAGTAGGGAATGCCATTCACGGCCGTGACGACGGCCGTGTCCGGGCCGATCAGCGGCTGCATCGCGTCGAGTACCGACGGGACCGAGTGCGCTTTGAGGGCGATGATCACGTAATCCTGCGGACCGAGTTCGCGCGGATCGTCCGTGCAACGCAACTGGGCGACGCGTTCCTCGCCATCGATCAGCAGCTTGAGTCCGTGCTCGCGCATGGCGGCCAGATGCGGGCCGCGCGCTACCAGACTGACATCGGCTCCGGCGCGCGCGAGTTGCACACCGAGATAGCCACCGATGGCTCCTGCGCCATAGATGCAAATCTTCATGAAGTCTCTCCCTCCAAAGGTCAATCGAAACCTGAGCCTGGTACTGGCTGCTTATTTTTCTAATACCAAATGTTGTATATCGTATATCACAACAAGAAGAGCGCCAAGCATTCCGGGGGGAGATCACCGTCATGGTTTCCCCGCAGGCGTTCGTCAAACCGGGGACTCGATGTGTGAGCGTGACCGGCATGAAGGACGTCGTCGAAAACGCTTTTAGCGTGCGATGAGTGAATTATTACGGTGTGTTACAGCAATGCTCCGGTGTTGCGATAATCGGTTTCTTGTGAGAAAAATTAACAGGAATATCGCCTTGTGCCGGTTTTAAAAAATATCAAGGAGCCCGATATAAAAGGGCTGAGCGCCTTGTATGACAGGCTTTGCGGATCAGGTTAACTCCTTAGTGTTTTCGCATTGCGTTGTTGCGCCGCTCCGTCCTACAGTGGCGTTACTGTATCTAGCCGCCACTTAGAACAGTGCCTCGCGTGCCGTAGTGGTTTTCGCTGCAATGGACGAAAACGACTTCGGCACGCGAGGGGGAAAGCGAGGACAGCGATAAATTAGTGTTGACTTATATCTGATATATCGTATATTTCGTTCGGTATATTTACGGGAAAGACAGTGCAATCCCGTGAGCATCAGAGACAAGTCGACGAGGCGAAGACCTCGTAAAGCATACCCAGGGGGCACAGACCCCATCCGGAAGGTGTTGTTGTTGTGAAGCTGCCAAACAACTGGAAACCGATGGAGGAGGTACAAGTGGAGACGACAAATCAACACGGTAAGCAATCCGTGTTCGCGAGCCCTTGGGTTCAGCTCGTGTTCGGCGTGATTTGCATGGCGATGATCGCCAACTTGCAGTACGGGTGGACGCTGTTCGTCAACCCGATCGATGAGAAGTATCACTGGGGCCGTACGGCCATTCAGGTGGCGTTCACGATTTTCGTCGTGACCGAAACCTGGCTGGTGCCGATCGAAGGGTATCTGGTCGACAAGTTCGGTCCGCGCCCTGTCGTGGTCGGTGGGGGGCTGTTGTGCGGTATTGCCTGGGCGATGAATGCCTATGCGTCCTCGCTGCCGATGCTGTATTTCGCAGCGGCGGTGGGTGGTGTGGGCGCCGGTGCGGTGTATGGCACCTGTGTGGGTAACGCGCTGAAGTGGTTCCCGGATCGTCGCGGTCTTGCCGCGGGCATTACCGCTGCCGGCTTCGGCGCCGGTTCGGCACTGACCGTGGTACCGATCGCCAACATGATCAAGTCCAGCGGCTACGAGAGCACCTTCCTGACCTTCGGTCTGGGGCAGGGGATCATCGTGCTGGTGCTGGGTCTGGCGCTCGCCAGCCCGCCCGCATCGATCGAAGCCCTCAAGAAGCTGGCACCTGGGGCAATGCGCTACAACGCCAAGCCGACGGAAGTCATGCGCTCCCCGGTGTTCTGGCTGATGTATCTGATGTTCGTGCTGATGGCCGCCGGCGGTCTGATGGCAACGGCACAGCTCGGCCCGATCGCCAAGGACTACGGTCTGGATCAGGCACCTGTCTCGCTTCTCGGTCTCACACTGCCCGCACTCACCTTCGCACTGGCCATCGACCGTGTGCTCAACGGGGTGACGCGTCCGGTGTTCGGCTGGATCTCGGACAAGATCGGCCGGGAAAACACGATGTTCATCGCTTTCGCGATGGAAGCCGTCGGGATTTACGCGCTGGCGAAGTATGGCCAGCACCCGGTGGCCTTCGTGCTTCTGACCGGCCTGGTGTTCTTCGCCTGGGGTGAGATCTACAGCTTGTTCCCGGCGACCTGCGCCGACACGTATGGCTCGAAGTATGCCGCCACCAACGCGGGGATGCTGTACACCGCGAAGGGGACCGCCGCTTTGCTGGTGCCCTTCTCGAGTGTCATCACCTCGATGACCGGTAGCTGGCAGGCCGTGTTCATGGTCGCCTGCGGCATGAATGCCTTCGCTGCCTTCCTTGCTTTGTTCGTCCTCAAGCCGATGCGTGCCCGCCTGGCGCAACGTTACGCGAGCGACTACAAGGCGCAAGCCGATGCGCCGGTCGTGAAGGCTGCGGACCTGAGCCGCAGTACCACGTAAGGCGCACTGATGAAGTGAAGAAGCAGACTGGCTGGCTTGATTAGCGACATGTTTGACCGGCGTGCAATCCGTGCCCTCGCGGGCCCGGTTGCACGGCCGGATGAGCAAGTAGAGAAGCAGTACAGGAATACCCACTAATCGTCAGACAAGACGACGCAACACTGAAACCGGAAAAATTGGAGGAGAGAATTATGTCCATTGCGATGACCGTGCCAGTCGGCAAGGCGGAAAACGACACTGCGGGCGACTCGCTCAAAGACCCCAGCCGACACGCGAACATCGTGTCCGAGGCAGAAACGACGGATGGCTTCCATCTGGTCATCGATGCCCTGAAAGCGAACGACATCGATACCATCTTCGGTCTGGTGGGGATTCCCATCACCGATCTGGCTCGCCTCGCGCAAGCCGAAGGCATGCGCTTCATCGGCTTTCGCCATGAACAGCATGCCGGCCACGCCGCCGCTATCGCCGGCTTCATGACGCAAAAGCCCGGCATCTGCCTGACCGTATCGGCACCGGGTTTCCTCAATGGCCTGACTGCACTCGCCAATGCGACCACCAACTGCTTCCCGATGATTCTCATCAGCGGCTCGAGCGAGCGTGAGATCGTCGATTTGCAGCAGGGCGACTACGAAGAGATGGATCAACTCAATGCGGCCAAGCCGTATTGCAAGGCGGCCTATCGCGTGCTGCACGCCGAAGACATCGGTGTTGGTCTGGCCCGCGCGATCCGTGCGGCCGTGTCCGGCCGTCCCGGCGGCGTCTATCTGGATCTGCCGGCCAAGCTGCTGGCGCAGACCATCAACGCACAAAAAGCGAAGGACTCGCTGATTCGCGTGATCGACGCCGCACCGCGTCAGATCCCAGCGCCGGACGCTGTCCAGCGCGCGCTCGACGTCATCAAGGGCGCCAAGCGTCCGCTGATTCTGCTGGGCAAGGGCGCGGCCTACGCGCAGGCTGATGCCGACATCCGTGCCTTCATCGAGAAGACCGGCATTCCTTATCTGCCGATGTCGATGGCCAAGGGCCTGCTGCCCGACACGCATGAGCAATCGGCATCGGCCGCCCGCTCGTTCGTGCTGCAAGAGGCCGACGTCGTCGTGCTGATCGGCGCGCGCCTGAACTGGCTGCTCGCGCACGGCAAGGGCAAGACGTGGGGCTCGGCACCGAAGAAGTTCGTTCAGATCGACATCTCGCCCACGGAAATCGACAGCAACGTCGCGATTGCCGCGCCGGTCATCGGTGACATCGGCTCGTGCGTGTCGGCACTGCTCGCCGGTGTGGACAGCCAGTTCGGCAAGCCGTCCGCCGAATGGACGGGCGCGATTGCCGAGCGCAAGAACAAGAACCTGGCCAAGATGGCGGCAACGCTTGCCCAGAACCCGTCGCCGATGAACTTCCACAGCGCACTCGGCGCGATTCGCGACGTGCTCAAGCAGTATCCGGACATCAACCTCGTCAACGAAGGTGCGAACACGCTCGACTACGCCCGCGCCATCATCGATCAGTACCAGCCGCGCAAGCGCTTCGACTCGGGGACCTGGGGCGTGATGGGCATCGGCATGGGCTTCGCCATCGGCGCTGCCGTCACAAGCGGCCAGCCTGTCGTCGCCATCGAAGGTGACAGCGCGTTCGGCTTCAGCGGCATGGAGCTCGAAACCATCTGCCGTTACGAGCTGCCGGTCACCACCATCATCTTCAACAACAACGGCGTGTACCGCGGCACCGACGTCAATCCGACGGGCGGCAAGGACGTGGCGCCGACCGTGTTCGTCAAGGGCGCGCGCTACGACAAGATGATCGAAGCCTTCGGTGGCATTGGCTACAACGTCACCACGCCGCAAGAACTGACTAAGGCACTGCAAGAAGCCATCGCGGCAGGCAAGCCGGCCCTCATCAATGCCGTCATCGACGAAGCCGCAGGCACCGAAAGCGGCCGTCTGACGAACCTGAATCCGCAAAGCGCGGCGATGAAAAAGTAATCCGAGTCAATCAAGGAGACACGACATGAGCAAACCCCTCGAAGGCATCAAGATCATCGACTTCACGCACGTGCAAGCCGGCCCCGCCTGTACGCAGTTGCTGGCCTGGTTCGGTGCCGACGTCATCAAGGTGGAGCGCCCGGGCTCGGGCGACGTCACGCGTAGCCAACTGCGCGATATCCCCGACGCCGATGCCTTGTACTTCACCATGCTCAACAGCAACAAGCGCTCGCTGACGCTGGATACGAAGACGCCGGAAGGCAAGGAAGTGCTCGAGAAGCTGGTGAAGGAGTCGGACGTGCTCGTCGAGAACTTCGCACCGGGCGCCCTCGATCGCATGGGCTTCACGTGGGAGCGTCTGAACGAACTGAACCCGAAGCTCATCGTGGCATCGGTCAAGGGCTTCTCTGACGGCCACCACTACGACGACCTGAAGGTCTATGAAAACGTGGCGCAGTGCGCCGGCGGCGCCGCTTCGACGACCGGCTTCTGGGACGGTCCCCCGACGGTGTCTGCCGCTGCACTCGGCGACAGCAACACCGGCATGCACCTGGCCATCGGCATTCTGACGGCACTCATCGGCCGTGGCCAGACGGGCCGTGGTCAGAAGGTCGCCGTCTCGATGCAGGATTCGGTCATCAACCTGTGCCGCGTGAAGCTGCGCGACCAACAGCGTCTGGATCGTGTCGGCTACCTCGAAGAGTATCCGCAATACCCGCACGGCGAATTCAGCGACGTGGTGCCGCGCGGCGGTAACGCCGGCGGTGGCGGCCAGCCGGGCTGGGTGCTCAAGTGCAAGGGCTGGGAGACGGATCCGAACGCGTACATCTACTTCACGATTCAGGGCCACGCCTGGGAGCCGATCTGCCGCGCGCTGGGCAAGCCGGAATGGATCAGCGATCCGAACTACGCCACCGCGCAAGCCCGTCAACCGCACATCTTCGACATTTTCGCGACCATCGAAGAGTGGCTCGCCGACAAGACGAAGTACGAAGCGGTGGACATCCTGCGCAAGTTCGACATCCCGTGCGCGCCGGTGCTCTCGATGAAGGAAATCGCGAACGACCCGTCGCTGCGCGCATCGGGCACGATCGTGGAAGTGCCGCACAAGCAGCGGGGCACGTACCTGACCGTCGGCAGCCCGATCAAGTTCTCGGGGCTGAAGCCGGAAATCACGGGCTCGCCGCTGCTGGGCGAACACACCGACGAGATCCTGGCCGAGCTGGGCTACAGCAAGGAACAGATCGCCAACCTGCATACGTCGCGTTCGGTCTAAGTTCGGCACGCTGAGCATGCGCCGCATGTGCCGAAGCCGCCCCCGTGCGGCAACGGCGCCTGCGCGCAAGCGAGCACGCGAAGCGGTTCATGGGTGCGGCTCCGCGCGGAGCCAGCACCCATTTTTATTTTCGGGACGGTGCTGTCCGCTCATTGATGTACTTTATTGGCATGTTTGGTAGCCGTGCCAACCGCATTCCCCACAAGATCATTGGAGACATCATGAGTGCATCCGTCGACGTCAATCAGTTGGTGCAGGTGGTGGGCGACGCCATCGTCGTGGCCGATCCGCAGAACATCATCACGCTCTGGAATGACGGCGCGCAAAAGATGTTCGGTTTCTCGACAGCCGAGGCGGTAGGGCAGCCGCTGGATATCATCATTCCCGAGCGGCTGCGGGCACGTCACAACGACGGCTATGCCAAGACGATGCAGACCGGACAGACCAAGTACGGCAGCGACCTGTTGAAAGTGCCCGCCGCGCACAAGGACGGCCGGTCCATGTCGATTGCGTTCACGGTAGCGCTGCTGCACGACGCTGACGGCGAAGTGACCGGCATCGTGGCGGTGATTCGCGACGAGACGGCGCGCTTTCAGGAGGATCGCCAACTGCGCAAGCGATTGGCCGAACTGGAAGCCAAGGTCGCCGCCACTGCGGGCTGATCATTTGACGGCAGTCTCTGGCGACTGAGCGCCAGCGAGAATTCAAGGAAGCACCGATTCGCGACGCACCCGATGTGGGGTGCCGCGAATCGGTGCTTTTTTGCTTTCGGGGCGGTTCAATCGCAAAGAGGGGATCAATATGTATTTTGTATTCAATATATTAAATGAGGATTTAATGAATTCCGGGTGAGGAGGGGCGATTTTCAGGCCGACGGTGCATGCCTGTAAACCCGTAGACCAGCGGTTCTGAGTACGCCATGTTGCGCTGCGTTTCCCCTTTATTCATGGGCGTTCCGGCCATTTTCATCTGCGCCATGCGGCGACACAGCAAAACGCATTGGCAACAAAAAGCCGTTGATAAAATATCGTGTATGAAATACCGTATATCACAACAATAGATCAACGGCAGGCATGGCGCCCGTAGCGGCGACGGCCTTCGTGAGATCCCGCGATACCGGCGTTTTGAACCGCGTTTGGAACCGCGCTTATACCCGTGTTCAGACCCGCGCTTCGCCCGGTTTCGCAGACCCATTACATAAACGCCGTCGCATCAGGAGGAGACAAACCATGTTCACCGTCGCCAGCTTCCGGCGCGAAGCCAGCCCCACGTGTGGCACACACGCACAGCAGACAGCGGCGTGTGCCGTGAGCCAACTTTCGGTGTCTGTCCCGGGCGTGTCTGCCCTGGCGAACTGCTGAGCGGAGACGATCATGGGCAAGGCACTTGAAGGTGTGCGCATTCTCGATTTCACGCACGTGCAGTCCGGGCCGACGTGCACACAGTTGCTCGCGTGGTTCGGCGCCGACGTGATCAAGATCGAACGCGCGGGTCACGGCGACGTCACGCGCGATCAACTGCGTGACATTCCCGACGCGGACAGCCTCTACTTCACGATGCTCAACAGCAACAAGCGTTCGATCACGCTCGATACCAAGCACCCTGAAGGCAAGGCGGTGCTCGAGCGCATGATTCGCGACTGCGACGTGCTCGTGGAGAACTTCGCGCCCGGCGCGCTCGATCGCATGGGCTTCACGTGGGAACACATCCACGCGCTGAACCCGCGCATGATCGTGGCGTCGGTCAAGGGCTTCGGCCCGGGGCCGTATCAGGACTGCAAGGTCTACGAAAACGTGGCGCAGTGCGTGGGTGGCGCGGCGTCGACGACCGGCTTCGACGATGGCCCGCCGATGGTCACGGGCGCGCAGATCGGCGACTCCGGCACCGGGTTGCATCTGGCGCTGGGCATTGTCACGGCGCTGTATCAGCGCACGATGACCGGGCAGGGCCAGCGCGTGCTGGCCGCGATGCAGGACGGCGTGCTGAACCTGTGCCGTGTGAAGTTGCGCGACCAGCAGCGTCTGGAGCGTGCGCGCGTGATGGAAGAGTATCCGCAGTTCCCGAACGGTCAGTTCGGCGATGCGGTGCCGCGCGCCGGCAATGCGTCCGGGGGTGGTCAGCCGGGCTGGATTCTCAAGTGCAAGGGCTGGGAGACGGACCCGAACGCGTACATCTACTTCAT
>Ga0181519_10003267_pt1 | contig 13389 bp, 10 predicted proteins | sample PEATcosm2014_Bin_26_FD_121102 | JGI IMG/M metagenome (GOLD analysis project Ga0181519, IMG submission 121102) | Peatland microbial communities from MTU Mesocosm Facility, Houghton, MI, USA - PEATcosm2014_Bin02_10_metaG | ecosystem: Environmental > Terrestrial > Soil > Wetlands > Peat | place... | reverse complement strand
GTCGCCATGCCGCCGGTCTCGCGTCCTCCCATCGCGTTGGGCTGGCCGGTAATCGAGAACGGACAGGCGCCCGGCTTGCCGATCCGGCCCGTGGCTAGGTGGGCGTTGAGGATCGCCAGCCCTTTGGACACCCCCTGGGCCGACTGGTTGGCGCCCATGGAGAACAGGCTGACGGTCTTGGGCGTCGCCGCGAACAGCGCGAAGAATCGTTCGAGATCGACCACCGGGATGTCGCAGTCGGCGGCGACCGCGGCGGGGGATTGGTCGTCTTCGCTCAGCCTCGCCTCGATATCGGCGAAGCCCGCCACGTGGGATCGGATGAAGGCCCCATCGATCGCCCCGTGCCGAATCAGATCGGCCAGCAGGCCGTTCCAAAGCCGCACGTCGCTCTGCGGTGCGATGGCGAGGTGCAGGTCCGCGCCCTCGGCGGTGTCGGTTCGGCGCGGGTCGATGACCACGTGACGCTGACCCCCTTGCTTGGCCTTTTCCATCCGGCGGTACAGCACGGGATGGGTCCAGGCGGCGTTGTGGCCGGAAAACACCACCAGATCGGCGAGGTCCAGGTCCTCGTAGCAACCCGGGACAAGGTCCGCGCCGAAGGCCAGGGTGTGCGCCACCACGGCGGAGGCCATGCAGAGACGCGAATTGGTGTCGATGTTGGCCGAACCGATGAAGCCCTTCATGAGCTTGTTGGCGGCGTAGTAGTCCTCGGTCAGAAGCTGGCCCGACACATAGAACGCCACCGAATCCGGCCCGTGGCGCGCGATCGTCTCACTGAAACGGCGAGCGACCAAGGCCACGGCGCGTTCCCATGATGCGGGCCGTCCAGCGATCATCGGCGCCAGCAGTCGGCCCTCCAGCCCGACCGTCTGGTCCAGCGCCGCACCCTTTGAGCACAGGCGGCCGAAATTGGCCGGATGGGACCGATCACCGCTTACGGAAAGGGTGCGTTCGTCGCCGCCGGCGCGCGAGGCCGATACGCCACACCCCACCCCGCAATAGGGACATGTGGTTTGCACCATGGCGACGGGCGAACCGTGAGCCATGATCAGCGGTCGGTCGGACCCAGCAACAGGCGACCATCGACAACTTTCAGCAGGACCTGCTTCGCGCAGCCGATGCCCCTGTCCGCGCCGACGCCCTCGCCGGTAGCCAGATCGATCACCCGGCCGTGCAGCGGACAGGTTACCGCTCGACCATGCACGATGCCCTCGCTCAGCGGGCCGCCCTTGTGCGGGCAGACGTCGAGCAGGGCGAACGCCTGGCCATCTCCCGTGCGGAAGACGGCGATACCGCCCCGCGGGCTCGTCACGCGCCGCGCGCCGCGCAGGGGGATGTCGGTGACCGCGCCGACGTCGGTCCAGGAGGCGGCCGGCTCTCTTTCCAGGATATTGACGAAGGGCGCGTTCATGCGGGTGCGAACTCCAGACGGCGACTGAGCGGATTGAACTCTTCGAGGTGTCGACCGGCCACGCGCTCGGCCCAGGGGTCGATCCGGGCAAATCGCTGTGAATAGGAAAAGCGGTCGTAGAGGGCTTTGCGATCGGCCGGATCGGCCAGCGCCGCCTTGATTTCGTCCAGCCCGACGCGGTCCATCCATTTGTAGATCCGCTCCAGGTACCAGCCCCGCTCGCGGTAGAGCTGCGTCAGCGCGCAGATGGTCCAGACCGCCTCGTCCTCGGTGGCGACCTTGGTCAGCACCTGGGTTCCGCGAATATGCAGGCCCGCCGCGCCGCCGACGTGAATCTCATAGCCGCTGTCCACGCAGACGACGCCAATGTCCTTGCAGGTCGCCTCGGCGCAGTTGCGGGGACACCCGGATACCGCGAGCTTCACCTTGGCCGGCGTCCAGGATCCCCACATGAACTTCTCCAGCCGGATGCCCAGGCCGGTCGAATCCTGCGTGCCAAACCGGCACCAGTCGGTCCCCACGCAAGTCTTCACCGTGCGCAGGCCCTTGGCGTAGGCGTGCCCGGACACCATGCCCGCGGCGTTCAGGTCGGCCCAGACAGCGGGCAGGTCGTCCTTCCTCACGCCCAGCAGGTCGATGCGCTGGCCGCCGGTAACCTTCACCGACGGTATGGCGAACTTGTCCACTACGTCGGCGATCGCCCGCAGTTCGGCTGCCGAGGTCGTGCCGCCCCACATGCGCGGCACCACCGAATAGGTTCCGTCCTTCTGGATGTTGGCGTGGACGCGCTCGTTGATGAAGCGCGACTGCTTGTCGTCGCGGTAGTCGCCCGGCCAGGCGCAGATCAGATAGTAGTTCAACGCCGGCCGGCAGGCGGCGCAACCGTCGGGTGTCGTCCATTCCATCGCCTGCATCACCGCCGGAATCGATTTGAGTTCCCGCTCGACGATGGCTCGGCGGACCGCATCATGGCCGTGGCTTGCACACTTGCAAACCGGTGGCGGCCCGGACCGGCTCTTGAAGTCGTCGCCCAAGGTCAGTTTGAGGAGTTGCTCGACCAGGGGCGTGCACGAGCCGCATGAGGCCGAGGCCTTGGTGACCGCGCGCACCGCGTCCAGGGTGGTCAGAGATTGTCCGGTGATCACAGAGAGAATCTGGCCCTTGCAGACGCCGTTGCAGCCGCAGATCTCCTGCCCGTCGGGCATGGCGGCAACGGCCGAACTAGGGTCCAGGCCTCGAAGACCCTCCGTGATGGCCTGGCCGAAGATCAGGGTCTCGCGGATGTCCGCAACCTCGGCGCCTGACCGCATCAGGTCGAAGTACCATGCGCCGTCGCTTGCGTCGCCAAACAGCACCGCCCCGGCGACGCGGCCGCATTCCAGCACGACGCGCTTGTAGACGCCGCGTCCGGCGTCGCGGAAGACGATGTCCTCGCAGCCTTCGCCGCCGCCGAATTTGCCCGCCGAGAACACATCGACGCCGGAGACCTTCAGGCGCGTCGAGAGGGCCGAGCCCCGGTATTCGCCTGCCTGTCCGGTCAGCGTCTGCGCCAGGGTGCGGCACATGTCCCAGATCGGCGCCACCAACCCATAGCACTGGCCGCGATGTTCCAGGCACTCGCCCACGGCCAGAATGGCGGGATCGCTGGTGCGCATCGCGTCGTCGACCACCACGCCGCGGTTGACGCTGAGGTCCGCGGCGCGCGCCAGGGCGATGTTCGGCCGTATGCCGACGGCCATCACCAACAGTTCGCAGGGCAGGATGCGGCCATCCTTCAGCCGCAACCCGGTGACATGACCATTCTCGCCGATAACCCCTTCGGAGTCCGCGCCGAGCACCGTCTCCACGCCACGCTCGGCCAGGGCGCCGGCAAGCAGGAACCCGGCCGAAGCGTCGAGCTGGCGCTCCATCAGCACGTCCATCAGGTGGACGACGGTGGCCGTCATTCCGCGCCGAACCAAGCCATAGGCCGCCTCGATTCCGAGCAGCCCGCCGCCGATGACAACGGCCCTGGCGCCCGGTCTCGCCGCCGCGATCATCGTCTCGACATCATCCATGTCGCGGAAAGTGACCACGCCCGTCAAATCGGCGCCGGGCAGATTGAGCCGAATCGGATCGGACCCTGTCGCCAGGATCAGCCGGTCATAGGGAACGGCGAGGCCGCCCTCGGCCCAAACCACGCGGGCCCGGCGATCGATCGACATGGCCGCCCTGCCTGCATGCAGGGTGACGCCATTGTCCTGGTACCAGGCCAGGTCGTTGATCACGATGTCGGTAAAATCCTTTTCACCGGCCAGGACCGGCGAGAGCATGATCCGATCGTAGTTCACCCGTGGCTCGGCGCCGAAGATGGTGATCTCGAAGCGGTCCGGATCGCGCTTCAGCACTTCCTGGACGGCGCGGCACCCGGCCATGCCGTTGCCGATGACAACGAGCTTCTCCCTGGCCACCCGGTCAGGCCCGCTCACAGGCGGATCGGCGCGAGCGCCGCGTCTGCGTAGGCGGCCCACGTCCGTCGCCATTGGGCCTTCACACCGCTCAGACACAGTATGGCGATCAGCGCCAGCCCAGCGAACGCCAGCAGGCCGATCTGGTAGGACCCCGTCACCTGCCTGGCCCACCCCAGGCTCGCGGCCAAATAGAAGCCACCCACGCCGCCGGTCATGCCGACCAGGCCGGTGACCACGCCGATTTCCTTGGAAAATCTCTGCGGCACCAACTGGAACACCGCGCCGTTGCCGGTTCCGAGCGCCACCATGCTAAGCAGCAGGATCGCAAGCCCGGCGTAGGCGCTGGGCTGCCTGAAGCTGGCGATCGCCAGACCCGCGGCGGCGAACATATAGACCACCGTCAAGGTCCGCACGCCGCCGAACCGATCGGCCAAGGCGCCGCCTACCGGGCGCACGAACGAGCCGGCGAACACGCAGCCGGCGGTGAAGAAGCCGGCGGTGACGGCCGATAGACCGTATTCCGAGTTGAAATAGATCGTGAGCGAAGACGACAGGCCGACGAAACCGCCGAAGGTCACGAAATACAGAAGCATCAGCCACCAGGCGTCGGGTGTGCGCAGCACTGTCAGGTATTCGGCGAGCCTCTTGGGCGGCGGCCGGCTGGGCGCGTCCTTGGCGAAAATCGCAAACACCACCAGGGCAAGGGCCAGCGGCAGGGCGGCCAGGCCGATCACATTGCCCCAGCCGAGCGCTTTGGCGAGACTCGGCGCGACCAAAGCAGCCAAAGCGGTTCCTGAATTGCCGGCCCCGGCGATGCCGAGCGCCAGGCCCTGGTATTCGGCTGGATACCAGCGGGACGCCAGGGGCAGGGCGATGGCGAACGAGGCGCCGGCGACACCCAGAACGACGCCCAGGATCAGCACTTGGCTGTAGCTGTGCACGCCGAGGAACCAGGCAAGTCCCAATCCGGTCAGGACGATCGACTGCGCCAGCAGGCCAGTGCGCCTGGGACCGATGTGGTCGACCAGAACGCCCGCGACCAGTCGCAGGACAGCGCCCGATAATACGGGCACGGCGACCATCAGACCCTTCTGCGCCGGATCGAGATGGAAGCTCTTGGCGATGGCGACCCCCAGCGGACCCAGGATCACCCAGACCATGAAACTGAGGTCGAAATACAGGAAGGCGGAAAACAGGGTCGGAGAATGCCCCGATTTCAGGAACGATCGGCTGATCATGATGGTGAGGCCCCAAAAAGAGGGAACGGCAGCGGCGTCGCCTGGATGATTGGCTCTACGTCGAGCCGGTCGGGAGCCGCAAACGCCGTTGTCCTGGGCCTGACGCCAACAGGCGCGGTCCGCCGCGGCGTGACACGCGGGAGATGTGATCGGCGGCCAGATGTTATGTTGAAGCGCGAGAATTAGGCGCCGCTGGCGGCGCCTTGACGCGGTTTCAGGCGTCGGGCGCCGTCACGGCTTCATCGAACAGATCCGGACGGTAGACCCGCGCGGCGAAGGAATCGGCGTCGCGATCGGATGTCAGCTGACCCCATCGGCGCATCTGTTCCATCAGCCAGATCGCATGCGACGACCGCGGCCGGTTGGCGCCGTCGCGATGGAAGCGGATGTCCGACATCCCCGCCGCGATCGCGGCGCGCTCCACGCCGATGTTCATGGGCGGTTCGAGCATCGCCGCAAGCTCGACCCGGTTGTCCGCATCGTCAGCCCAGGCCGAGGCCCGCAACAGCGCGCGAAGCAGCGCCTGCAGCCTCGCCGGGTCCGCCCTCGCCCAGTCCTCGGTGACGGCGAACACCTTGTCCGGAGCAGACGGCGCGAAACGCGCTGCGCGCATGACGGTGCGGCCGACGCCGGCGCGCTCGGCGACCTGGTTCCACGGTTCGCCCGCGCAGAAGCCCTCGATCACGCCGTCGGCCAACAGGTCGGCGGTGCGCGCCGGCGGAACCACGGTCAGCCTGACGTCGCGGTCTGGGTCCACGCCTGCTTGCGCCAGCCAGTCACGCAGCAGGTAGTTGTGAATCGAATAGGGAAAAACCGTGGCGAAGGTCAGGGGGCTCGAGCCCTGGTCGCGGCGGCGACCGATCAACGCCGCCAACCCCCGCGCATCCACGTCGCCGGCGACGTGGGCCGCCAGCCGCGTCGAGAGCGTGACCGCGGCGCCGCCCAGATTCATTGCGAACGGCGCGATCACGGGAGTGACGTCGCAGCCCGCGCCCAGGGTCATGGCCAGCGCGAGGGGCGCCAGCATGTGCGCCCCGTCCAGCAGACCGGCCGACAGCTTGTCGCGCACCGTGGCCCAGGAGGCTTCGCGGCTGAGGTCGACGCTCAGGCCCTCGTCGCCAAAGAACCCCTTGTCACGGGCGACGATGAGGGCCGCGGCGTCGTTCAGCGGCGCAAACCCCAGCCGCAGAGGTCCAACGGCGTTCACGGCGCGTCTCCCTTGAGCAGTCCCGCGAAGGTCAGGAAATCCGCAGCCACCGCGCCCAGCGGGCGGCCGGAATCCATCGAAAGCTTCCGCAGCAATCGATACGCCGCGTCCTCCTCCAGCCCGCGTTCCTTCATGAGCAGCGACTTGGCGCGCTCGATGGTCTTGCGCGAAGCCAGGTCGGCCTTGGCCTTGTCGAGATCTTCGCGCAGCTGGCGCATCAGTTGGAACCGGCTCATGGCGACTTCAAGAATGGGCCGCACCCGCGCCGCCGCCAGGCCGTCGACGACATAGGCCGCCACGCCCGCGCGCACGGCTTCCTCGGCGCGCCCAGGTTCTGAGCGGTCAACGAACATCACCACGGGGCGCAGGCGGCCGACATCGGCTTCGCGCAGGCTTTCAAGTGTGTCGCGGTCCGGGCTCTCGGTCGCGACGACGACGACGTCGGGCGCAAACTCCGCGGCTTCCGATTCATTGAACAGCGGTGAATGGCGCACCTCGAGCGGCGCGACGTCAGCCAACCCCTCGGCGACCAGGGCCGCGCGCGCGGAATCTGGATCTATGACAAGGACGCGCATGACACTCGACTAGGCCCCTTTACGCCTGTCACGCGCCTTTCCATCAATGACAATCCGCCTCGCGCCCGCGGGAGCACGCGTTTTGATCAGCCCGCGTCGCCTTGTTGGGCGCCGCGCCCCACGCCATGGCCTGGAATTGCGTTCGACCCGGCGGCAGGGTGGAATCTGTGCGAGCACTGGACCGCGGAGGATCGTGCGGCATTGCGTCTGGAAGCACCGCAACTGCGCCACGGGCCCTGTAGGGCCGGGCCGCCGGTGTTCGAAGGCCAAGCCTTTTAGGTCAGGCCTTCCTCGCCTCACCGGGCGGCTCAGCCGCCCAAGGCGTCAGGGGCGCGGTGAAATCATCACGCGGCCGGCGCCAGCTCGGCGAAGGCGGCGGCGATTCGGCGCGGGGCGGTCGGGCGGGCGTAGGCCCGCTCCAGATAGGCCTGCAGCGCCGGCATGTCGCCGATCAGGCCCTGGTTGTCCCCCCAATCGACGATATAGGCGGTCACGCAGTCGGCGGCGCCGAAACGGTCGCCGACGATGTATTCGCGGCCCTGCATGTGGCGATCGAGAATGGCGGCCATGGCGGTGAATTCGCGGCGGGCGATGACGATGTCGCTCGGCTGGCGTTCGGCCTCGGAATAGATGAAGCTGTTGCGCGCGATGCGCCAGAGCGGCTGTTCAAGTTCGGTCACGGCGAACATCACCCAGCGGTAGACCGCCGCTCGCTGCGCCCCGTCCGCCGGCATCAGCCCTTTGTCTTTAAATTTGTCGGCCAGGTAGAGGACGATGGCGGCGGACTCGGGGACCACGACATCCCCATCGACCAGGACCGGTAGCTTGCCCGCCGGATTAAGCTGCAGGAATTGCGGCGTCTGGTTCTCGCCGGCCCTTAGGCTGATGGAAATGAACTCATAGTCCGCGCCGACCTCGTTGAGGGCCCACTGCGCCCGCAGGGAACGGGTGGGGCCAAATCCATAAAGCTTCATCGGGAGTCTCCAGGTTTGGGGTAATGGGGGGCGGCCAGGGATCGTCCGACACGGTCTGGGCGCTGATCCAGCGGGAGCTTCATGTCGGCTCTCCCGTGAATGTCATCTCGGCGACCTTCGCCCCATCGGTGACGTAGCGGGCGTAGCGGAAGTCGCGGATGGATTTGAGGCGGCCGTCCGCCCACACCAGCTGCACGAAATAGGCGACGGCGCCCGTCGGGTCGCCAGGATCGCACACCAGCAGCGCCGGACGGCCGTCGACCAGGCCCAGCGACAGGCGCCAGTCGTGGGCCTTGTCGTAGTTGTACAGATAGCGCCCACAAATCTCGGCGGCCCCGTTCATGTGGGTCCTGGCCACCATGTCGAGATGCGCCTCCACGGCGAGCATGTCGCGAACGGCGTCGAAGTCGCGAGCGTTGAAGCGATCGACATAGCGCGCCAAGAGGCTGCGTTCGGCGGCGGTGAGCGGCGTCGGCGGTCGGTCGTCGGGCGCCGCCGCGGCCACCCGTAGACGCGCGCGGCCGCGATGGAGCGCCGCCTTCACGCCCGGCAGGCTTTCGCAAAGCATGTCGGCGATCTCCCGCAGCGAATAGCCGAGGACATCCATCAGGATTACGCAACCGCGCTGCATCACCGACAGCGCCATGAACGCGCGCATCTGGGTGGCGGCGACCAGACGATCCTCGGGCGTGGGGGCCGCATCGGCGATCATGTCCACTTCCTCCTCGGTGGGCGAGGCAGCGTTACGCGCCCGGCGGCGCAGGAAATCGATCGCCGCGTTGTGGGCGATGGTCAGCAGCCAGGGCTCCAGGCTCGCCGGCGGCGCGGATTCGTCGAACGCGGTCGCCGCCTTGGCGAGCGCCTCCTGCAGCACGTCCTCGCCGTCGAACACCGATCCGGTCATGCGGGCGCAATATCGATGGAGCTTTGGCCGCAGGCCGCTCAGCGCGCGCTCGAATTCACGGCGCAAATCGGTCTCGGCGTCGGCCGCGCCCATGTGCACTCCGCAAGTGATCGATGACTACATTGCATCAGACGCCCGGCTCGCGGGAAAAGATTCACACGGGTCGAAAAAACACGAAAGATTCTTGGGCGCTCCTGAGAGGGGCCCGGCTGCGGAGGCAAATGACCGTGATCGGCGCCGGGCGCGGCTGGTCTCGGACGGCGAGATGTCGCAAAAAGGGGGTCCGGTGCGGAGACCGCGGCTGCGACCTGCGATGAGGGCTCGACCATGACCACCAAGACGATCACCGGCACGATCACCACGGGCTATACCCTTTCGGCCAAGTACAGCGCGCTTGCGATCACGCCGACGGGAGAGATCGTCGGCGTCGCCGGCGTCTATCGCGGCGCGGGCCGCCCCGGCGGAGACGGCGGAACGGCCCTGACAACGGTATCGCCGGCCACGATCACCGCGGCGGGCCGCCTCATCGGCGCCGCGGGCGGCGCAGGCGGCGCCGCCACGGCCACGGGCATCGCGCAGATCGGCGGCGCGGGCGGCGCGGGACTGGCGCTTCAAGGCGGCGGAGTGGCCGTCAATACCGGCGCGATCATCGGCGGGGCCGGCGGGGCCGGCGGCGTGGATGGCGCCGGCGGCTTCGGCACGCTAGGCGGAGACGGCGGCGCGGGCGGGGCCGGCGTTTCCCTGGCCGTCGCGGGCAGCGTGTCGAACGGCGGCCAGATCGAGGGCGGCGCGGGCGGGGCCGGCGGCGCGGGGCCGGCGCAGGGCCGGGCCGGACTTAACGGCGACGGCGTGCTGCTGTCCGTCTACGGAGGATCGGTCGACAACAGCAAGGCGACCGCCCAGATTTCCGGCGGGATAGGCGTCTATGCGGGCGGGAGCGCGAGCGTGGCCAACAGCGGGACGATCCACGGCAGCGACGATGCCGGGATTGATCTGCAGGCGGGCGGCGCGGTCGACAACACCACCCTGTCGGCGATGATCTCAAGCAGCTACGTGGGTGTCTACGCCTATGGCTCGACCAGCGTCAGCAACAACGGGACGATCGAGGGAAGCCGGGATATCGGCCTTTATCTGCGGGCCGGGGGCGCGGTCGACAACGCAGCGGCGACGGCGCTGATCTCCGGACAGTTCGGCCTCGTCACCGCCGGCGCGACCACGCTGACCAACAATGGAACGATCAGCGGCGACACGTTCGGCGTCTATCTGTGGGCGGGCGCCGATTCCCTGGTCAACGCCGCGCGGGGGCAGATTTCCGGCGGATCGGTCGGCGTCGAGGTCTTCGGCAGCGATGCGGATCCGGCGACGCTGGCGAACTTCGGCGCGATCATGGGCGCGGGCGGCGTCGCCGTCTCGCTCGCGTCGGCGGACGACCGGCTGATCGTCGAGAAAGGCTCGACCTGGATCGGCGCGGTCGAGGGCGGCCGCGGGACGCTGGAACTGGCGCGCGCGGCCGGAACGATCACCGGCCTGGGCGCCGCCGGCAGCGTGTCAGGCGCGGAGTCGATGCGCTTCAGCGGGTTTGCGCTTTACGACATCGACGCGCTCGGATCCTGGACGCTGACCGGCGCCAACACCCTGGCCGCCGGCCAGACCCTGGCCAATGCCGGAATCGTGACCGGAACGCTCGGCCTCGGCTCAGCGTCCGACCGGATCATCCTCGAGGCCGGTGGGCTATTCAGGGGCGCGGTCCACGGCGGCCACGGAACGCTGGAGCTGGCGGCCGGCGCGGGCAAGCTCAGCGGCCTTGGCAGGACCTTCGCGGGTTTCGGCGCCTATGCCATCGACGCGGGCGGGACCTGGACCCTGACCGGGGTCAACACCCAGACAGCCGCCCTGACGAACGCCGGGGCCCTGATCCTGGCCAACAAGGCGGCGTTGACGATCAGTGGCGCGATCGCCAACGACGGCGAGATATCTCTGGCCGGGACGACCGCGGCGACCAGGATCATCGTCGGCGCCGTAGGGGCGAGCCTGAGCGGCGGCGGATCGGTGGTGCTGGGGGCCGGCGCGTTCAACATGATCCTGGGCGCCGTCACGACCGCGCCCCTCACCAATGTCGACGACACCATCACCGGCGGAGGCCTGGTCGGCGATGCGCGCATGGAGCTGGTCAACGACGCCGCCGCGGTCATCAACCAGACCGGGCCCTTTGCGATGACCATCGCCACCGGCATCCGGACCATCGGCAACGCAGGGACCATCGAGGCCAGCGGCGCCGGCGGCCTGACGATCGCCAGCGCGATCGCCAACACCGGCGCCCTTGTCGCGAACGGCGCGGACATCACCCTGGACGGGGCGGTCTCAGGCGCCGGCGGCGCCTTCATCGACGATGCCACACTGGACGCCGCCGCGGCCTTCTCACAGAACGTGACCTTCAGCGGAACCACCGGGGATCTGATCCTGGCGGATGCGACCGGCTACGCCGGCTCGATCAGCGGCTTCTCGCAAAGCGGCGAGACCACCCTGGATCTTGGCGACATCGGCTTCGTCTCGGCCGGCGAGGCGACCTTTAGCGGGACGGCGGCCGGCGGGGTGCTGAGCGTCACTGACGGAACCCACACCGCGCGGATCTCGCTGGTCGGCGACTATGTCGGGTCCGCCTTCACGGCCTCGTCGGATGGCCACGGCGGGGTCAGCATCGTCGATCCCGCCCCGGCGCCGCTCGCCTTGATAGCGGCGATGTCGACGCTCGGGTCGCAGGCGCCGGCGGCTGCCCCGCAGGTTACCTCGCCAGCGGCGGCCCCCGGCATCGGGATGAGCCTGGTGCATCCGTGAATCGGCCGGCCCGGCGCGGCCAGGACCTCAGATCTTGCGGCTCAGCAGAAACAGGGAGGCTTCGGCGCGCCAGGTCTCCAGTGGGCTCATTGGATTGGCCGGGCGCGCGGGACGGCCGGCCGCGAGGGCGGCACAGGCGTCGATCGTCAGGTTCAGGTCCTCGCAGAGCTCGGTGAAATCGCGCAGGGTGCAAAGGTGGATGTTCGGCGTCGACCACCACGGTTCGGGCAGGGCCCCCGTAACCGGCATTCGCCCGTGGATGAGGAGGTCGAGGCGGGCGCGCCAATGGCCGAAGTTCGGCAGGGTGACGATCGCCTGGCCGCCGATGCGCAGGAGTTCGCCCAGCACGTGGCGCGGCTTGAGCACGGCCTGCAGGGTCTGCGAGAGGATCACATAATCGAAGGCGCCAGGCAGGAAGTCGTCGAGATCTCGGTCGGCGTCGCCCTGCACCACGGCGAGGCCGCGCGCCAGACAGGCGGAGACCCCTTCGGGGCTTATCTCGATGCCGCGGCCATCGACGTTCTTGTCGCGCGCCAGCATTTCCAGCAGCGTTCCCTCCCCGCAGCCGACATCGAGCACGCGCGCGCCGGGCCGCACCAGGCGGACGATCTCCTTGAAGTCCTCGCGCGCCGCGCTCACGCCAGACCCCGGGCGTGCGCCGCCGAGTCCATGAAGCCCGCGAGGGCGGCGCGCAGGACGGGCTCCTCCAGCAGGAATGCGTCATGGCCCTTGTCGGTCTCTATCTCCAGAAAACTGACCCGGGCGCCGGCGGCGTTGAGCGCGCGCACGATCAAGCGGCTTTCCGGTGTCGGATAAAGCCAGTCGGAGGTGAACGAGAAGACGCAGAAGCGCACGTCGCGGGCGCGCCGGAAAGCGTCGGCGAGCACGCCGCCATGGGCCGCGGCGAGATCGAAATAGTCCATCGCCCGGGTGATGTAGAGATAGGAATTGGCGTCGAAGCGGTCGACGAAGCTGGCGCCCTGGTGGCGCAGATAGCTTTCCACCTGGAAATCCGCGTCGAATCCCCAGGAAAGGCCGTCGCGCTGCAGTTCGCGGCCGAATTTCCGCTGCAGGGCCGCTTCGGACAGATAGGTGATGTGAGCGGCCATGCGGGCGACGGCCAGGCCCTTTTCCGGACGCACGCCCTGGGCCGCGTAGTCGCCGCCGCGCCAATCGGGATCGGCCATGACCGCCTGGCGACCGACCTCGTGGAAGGCGATGTTCTGGGCTGAATGACGCGCGGCCGCGGCGATGCAGACGGCGGCGAACAGTCGGTCGGGATAGTCGGCCGCCCACTGCAGCACCTGCATGCCGCCCATCGAGCCGCCGACGACCGCGAACAGTTTCTCGATTCCCAGGGCCTCGATGAGCATCGCCTGGGCGCGCACCATGTCGGCGATGGTGATGACCGGAAAGGCCAGACCGAGCGGCGGGCCGGACGGCCGCGGCGACGAGGGGCCGGTGCTGCCCATGCAGCCGCCCACGACGTTGGAGCAGATGATGAAATGCCGTTCCGGGTCGATCGGCCGGCCGGGTCCGACCAGCGTGCCCCACCAGCCGGGCTTGCCGGTCAGCGGATTTCGTCCGGAGACGAACTGGTCGAGGGTCAGGGCGTGACAGATCAGGATGGCGTTCGATCGCGCCTCGTTCAACACGCCATAGGTGCGGTAGGCGATCTCCAGGCCCTCGATCACGCCGCCCGAATCGAGCCGCAGGCAGACGTCGGGCGGGAAGGCCATCACCTCGCCGCTCTCCCGGATTTCACCGCCGTCCCGCTCGATCATGGGGGCCAAGG
>Ga0181519_10003266_pt1 | contig 13393 bp, 6 predicted proteins | sample PEATcosm2014_Bin_26_FD_121102 | JGI IMG/M metagenome (GOLD analysis project Ga0181519, IMG submission 121102) | Peatland microbial communities from MTU Mesocosm Facility, Houghton, MI, USA - PEATcosm2014_Bin02_10_metaG | ecosystem: Environmental > Terrestrial > Soil > Wetlands > Peat | place... | reverse complement strand
CGATTTCGTCGGCGAAGGCGCGAAGTGGCTGCTGAACGCCGGGCGCGGCCTGCTGAACGGCGGCGCGGCGCTGGTGAGCTTCTTCTCGCTGCTCGTCGTCACGCCCGTCGTCGCCTTTTATATCCTCGTCGATTGGACGAAGATGGTGCGCACGATCGATGATTTGCTGCCGCTGGAGCATCGGGATTCGCTGCGCGTCATCGCGGCCGAAATCAATCATGCGCTGGCCGGTTTCATTCGCGGCCAATCCCTGGTCTGTCTGTTCCTGGGCTGCTGGTATGGGATCGGCTTGACGCTGATCGGGCTCGACTTCGGTTTTCTGATCGGCGTCATCGCGGGCGTGCTGAGCTTCGTCCCCTATGTCGGCTCGCTGACCGCGCTGGTGCTCTCGATCGGGGTGGCCATCGTGCAGGGCTGGCCGAGCCTGAAACTGCTCGCGTTGGCGCTCGGCGTGGTCGGCGCAGGGCAGTTCCTCGAAGGCAATGTGATCTCGCCGAAGCTGGTCGGCGAGTCCATTGGCCTGCATCCGGTCTGGTTGATGTTCGCCCTATTCGCCTTCGGCGAATTGTTCGGCTTTGTCGGGTTGATCGTCGCCGTGCCGACGGCGGCGGCGCTGGGGGTGCTGGTCAGGCACTTCATCGGCCTCTATCTGAACAGCGCCCTCTATCGCGGCGACGCGGTCGAGCCTTCGCCGTGACGACGGTGAGCCGGCAGTTGCCCCTGCAGTGGCCGCACGCCGCCAGCTTCGCGCGCGAGGATTTCCTCGCCGCGCCGGAAAACGTCGAGGCCTTGCGGCTGATTGAAAGTTGGCCGAAATGGCCGAGCCCGACGTTGTTGTTGATCGGCCCCAAAGGCTCAGGCAAGAGCCACCTCGGCGCCATCTGGGCGGCGCAGGCGCAAGCGCGCGAGACGCGAGGCGATGCGTTGCGCGGCGCCGACTTGGTGTCGTTAGCGAGCGGTCCGGCGCTGCTGATTGACGACGTCGACCGCGTCGGCTCCGCCGAGGCCGAGTTGTTTCATCTCCTCAACCTTCTCAAGGAACATGCGGTCGGCGCTCTGATGACCGCATCGTCGCCGCCCGACGCCTGGGGACTGCGCACCGCCGATCTGTTGTCGCGGCTGCGGCTCGCGCCGATCGCGCGCTTGGGCGCACCCGAGCCCGATCTGCTACGAGCCGTGCTGTTCAAATTGTTCAGCGACCGCCAGTTGGTGGTCGAGCCTCCGGTCGTCAACTATCTGGCGATGCGGCTCGAACGCTCCCTCGACGCGGCGCGCGCGATCGTCGAGGCCCTGGACCGCGAGGCGCTGGCGCGCGGCAAGGCCGTAACCCGGGCGCTGGCAGCCGAGCTGCTGCGCGACGACATCGACACGCCGTAGGTTACGGCGCCCAGAGCCGGCCTATCGCCGCGAGTTAGAGTTCAGATCACGCATCAGACCGACAACGCATGATATGGGCATTGTCGGCGTCGCCGCTCATCGCGACGCATCTCGGTTCAGAACCGGCTTCCGCGCGCACGCGCGGAACCCTCAAGTTCAGCAATTGGTCTTTGTATGGGTGACGGAATCGCCCATGCCATTGGTCTTCGTCACTGACTTTGTATGGCAGTCATCGGAATGGCGCGTTATCACTTTTTCCTTAGTCACATCGACGTCGGCGGCGCGATGTTCGACGACCGCGCCCGGCGCTGGCGTCACCACGACTTCGTCGGCGAGGACGGGGCTGGCGAAAAGAGCGAGCGAACTCGCAAGAACAAAGGCTTTCATTTGGAGCTCCGTTGCTGAACTTCCCGACCGATAACGGCCGGACCTGCAATCAGAACTCCCTTTCTCGGATAGGGTTCCGACGGCGCGTGGCGCCGGAACCAGCCGATAGTTCAATCCGCCTTTCAAACCCCGAGCTTGCGCTGCAAGCTTGTTGACGAAGTCGTGTACTGGAAAACCAGCCGCTTGTCGGGATAGACGTAATGGTGGATGCGCTGCGCAGCGAGCGCGCCCTCGTGGAAGCCGGAGAGGATCAGCTTCAGCTTGCCGGGGTAAGTGATGATGTCGCCGATGGCGAAAATACCGGGCGTGCTGGTCTCGAAGGTCGCCGTGCCGGTGGGGATGAGGTTCTCGTGCAGGTTGAGGCCCCATTCGCCGATCGGGCCGAGCTTCATCGTCAGGCCGAAGAACGGCAGCAAATCGTCGGTTTCGACATCGACGCTCTCGCCTGTTTCCTTGCGCAGCGTTACGGCGCTCAATTGAGCGTCGGAACCTTTGACGCCGGTCGCTTGGCCCAGGATGAAATCCATCTTCCCCTCGGCGACCAGCTCGTGCATCGCGTTGACCGAATGCGGCGCGGCGCGGAAGGAGTCGCGGCGGTGCACCAGCGTGATGCGCTTGGCGACCGGATGCAGGTTCAAGACCCAATCGAGCGCGGAATCGCCGCCGCCGACGATGGTGACGCGACGGTCGCGGAACTGCTCGATGCGGCGCACCGAATAGAACACGCTCTTGCCTTCATAGTCGCCTATTTGGGGAATCGGCGGCTTTTTCGGCTGGAACGAACCGCCGCCGGCGGCGACGATCACGCACTTGCACTCGATCGTCGTGCCGGCGTCGGTGTGCACGCGGAACTTCGGATGTTCGGCGTCGCCTAGCGTCTCCAAGCGTTCGACCATCTCGCCGAGATGGAAGGTCGGGCCGAAGGGATGAATCTGCTTTTCCAGGTTGTCGACGAGCTCTTGTCCGTTGACGACGGGGAAACCGGGAATGTCGTAGATCGGCTTTTCCGGATAGAGTTCGGCGCATTGGCCGCCGACCTTGGGCAAAATGTCGATCAGGTGGGTCTTGATGTCGAGCAAGCCGAGTTCGAAGACCGCGAACAGCCCCGCGGGCCCCGCGCCGACGATGGCGACGTCGGTGGTAATGACTTCAGACATGATTTCAGCCTTGCTTTCCGGGCGTTGTCACGACGAGCCCGTCGATCTGGGAGGTCACCTTGAGCTGGCAGGAGAGCCGCGAAGTCGGCCGCACCTCGAAGGCGAAATCCAGCATATCCTCTTCCATCTGCGAGGGTTTGCCGACGATCTCGGCCCATTCCGGCGCGACATAGACGTGGCAGGTCGCGCAAGCGCAAGCGCCGCCGCATTCGGCGTCGATGCCCGGAATGCTGTTGCGGATCGCGGTTTCCATCACCGTCGACCCCACCTGGGCGTCGACCGTGCGCGACGCGCCGCCGGCGTCGATGAAAGTCAGTTTGGCCATCGAACGAAGTTACCCCTACTCCCGGCGCCGATCCTCGAGCGCGCGGGCCTTCTTAATGGGCAAGCGCGTGGAACGGAAGGGGGTATACGCGTCCAAGAGTCGCAGTCAGGCGCTGAGCCGCGCAATCGCCGCGCGCGCGGCCGCGACGGCGGCCTGCAATTCGATGAGCGGATCGCTGGCGGGGGCGTCCCCTGCGGCGATGCGGGCGAAATGCGTCTCCGTCGCCGTAGCGGCTTCCGCCACCCGCCAAGCGCCGAGCGCGAGCGCCGAGCCTTTCAGTCGATGGGCGATGTCCGCCTTGGCCTGCGCGCCGACCTCGGCAAGCGCCAACCGCCCGCAAAGCTTGGCGCTCTGGGCGTCGAACATCGCCAGAAGCTCGGCTTCGAGCGCTGCGTCTCCATCGGTCTGCCGCGCCAGATGCACCAGGTCGATCGCCGGAGGGTCGCTCGCGTCCTTAACGGCGCTGAACGCAAATTCCCTAACGGAAGCATTTTGCCGTGCGGCGATCATATTTCCCTCCGACAAAGCGGCTGCGAGTTTTCCACCATAATCAAGCCATTCGCGACGCGAAGCGCTTGCGGCAGCGCGAGTTCGCGCTTGATCTTGAGGGTTAACTCGTTAACGACGTTTTAAGAAACTGACGGGCGTCCGGTTTCCTTGCCCTCAAGCCGTCTGTAGAGTGAATTTGGTTAATCCTCTGTCGGACATATGGCGCGAGGCCCCAGGGCGACGTGTGTCCGGCAGCCAAGTGAGCCTCACGAGGCTACGGATTACGACTCGAGAACGCGGTCCTCTTGGACTCGAGGCATAAAGGCGGAAGACATGGCGAAACAGAATCCGGCCTCCGATGCAGTGTCGCAAGCGATGCTGGCGATCGAGGACGCTCTGAATTTGAGCTCCGAAACCGAGGAAAGCGCCGAACCCGCCGTCGCGGCGCGCGCGCCGGAGCCGACCACCGCCATCAAGCCGCCCGTCGCCCCGCCCAAGCCCGCCGAGCCGATCCTCAACCGCGCGCCCGCCGTTCCCGCCCGGCCGCCCGTCGAGCCGAAGCCGCCGTTGCCCGAGACGCCGCCCGCCAACGACGACCGCGCCTCGGTCAGACCCATCGTTCAGGCGCTGCAGACGCGCAAGCCGAGCCGCGCCCCGGTGATGGTGGCGACGGCGCTCTCCGTGCTCTGGATCGCCATCTGCGCCTTTTACGCCTTCACGAAATATGCGGGCGCCGAGTGGCGCTCCGCGGCGCTGTCTCCGGAAGCGCCGTTGCTCGGGCTTTGCGTGCTGGCTCCTATATTCTTCTTGTTCGGCTTCGCCGTCTTCTCGCGCCGGATACAGGAGCTTCGCCAGTCTTCCGCCTCGATCGCGCAGGTCGCGCTGCGGCTCGCCGAGCCCGAGGCGACCGCGAACGAGCACTTTGTCACTTTGTCGCAGTCGATCCGGCGCGAACTCGAAAATTTGGGCCAAGGAGTCGAGAAGGCCTATCAGCGCGCCAATGAACTCGACGCCCTGGTCCGCGCCGAAGTCGCCTCGATCGAGCGCGCCTCGGGCGAGAGCGAGCGGCGAATAAGGGGGTTGATCGCCGAGCTTTCCGACCAGCGCAAATCGATTATCGCCAACGGCGACCAAGTGCGCGAGTCGCTCGGCGGCGCGCACGAGCGCATCGCCGAAGAACTGAAGGCGGCGGGCGAATTGTTGACGGACTCGCTGAACGCGACCGGCGAGCGCATCGCCAATTCGCTCGGCGCCGCGTCCGAGAGAATCGCCATCTCGATGGACGAGAACGGCTCGGCGACGGTGCAGCGCATCGCTCATCAGGGCGATCAGATCCAAAACAAACTGGCCTCGGTCGGCGAGGAAGTGGCGCAGCGGCTGACCGTCGCCACGCAGACGAGCGCCGGAAGCTTGATGAACGAGCTCGGCGGCGTCGAAGCCAAGCTGCGCGACGCCGGACGCGCCCTGATCGCCGAATTCGTCGCCAATTCGTCCGACGTTTCCGAGCGGATCGCTGCAGCCGGCCACGAGGCGCTCGACGCCTTGCGGTCGCAATCTCTTTCGATGGCGGTGGAGCTCGCCTCCTCGGCCGAAGCGGCGACGGAAGCCCTGACCTCGCAGACCCGCGATATCGCCGACAAGATCGAGACCAGCAGCGCCGGAGCGCTGGCGGCTATGGCGGAGCGCGGCGAGACCTTGGCCTCCCGCTTCGCCGAATCGAGCCAGGCGCTCGAGCGGCATTTCGACGACCAATCGCGCGAACTCGTCGATCGCGCCGAAGCGGTCCGTTCGGCGATCGTCGCCAGCCTCGCCTCGGCCGAGACGAGCCTGGAACAGCGCGCCGAAGCCTCGCTCGGCAAATGGGCGGACGCGGCCGCGGCGGCGGCCGAGCGTTTCGCGGCGACCGCCGAGCGAGCCGTCTCGGCGATCGGCGCCAGCGGCGAGGGTCTCGCCGAACAATTCAACGCCCGCGTCGCGGAATTCGATGCTCAAGCCCGCGGCGCCGCCGCGTCGCTCAACGAAACGACCGCGCAGGCCGGCGAAACCCTGGCGACGGCGACCGCCGACGCCGCGGCCACCATCGCCATGGGCGGCGAGACGCTCAGCGATCACCTCTCGGCCCGCACGCAGGCCTTCGAGGCGCAGGCCCGACAAGCGCTGAACCAATGGACGGAGATTTCGGCGTCGGCCGCCGATCGCTTCGTCAACGCCGCGGGCGAAGCGGTCGCCACGATCAGCGTCAGCGGAGACTCGCTCCACAGCCAGCTTGCCGACCGCGCCGCCGCTTTCGAGGAGCAGGCGCGCCAGACGCTGGCGCAATGGACCGCGGCTTCCGCCTCGGCCGCGGATCGTTTCGCCGAGGTCGCGGGGGACGCGGCGGCTTCGATCGGCGGCAACGGCGATGCAGTCGCTGCGGAAATCGCGGCGCGCTCCGCCGCCTTCGAGGCGCAGACCCGCCAGACGCTGGCGCAATGGACCGAAGTTTCGTCGTCCGCCGCGGATCGTTTCGCCGGCGTCGCCGGGGAATCCGTCGCGGCGATCCATAGCCATGGCGACCGCCTCTCGGCTGAGATCGAGACGCGCGCGGCCGCCTTCGAGCAACGGGCTCAGCAAGCGCTCGCCCAATGGACTGAGGCGTCGTCTTCGGCCGCAGACCAATTCGCCGACGTCGCCCGGGCGGCGGCGGCCTCGATCAACGGCGAGGGCCATACGCTCGCCGGCGAGATCGCGGGGCGCGCCGCCGCGTTCGAGGACCAGGCGCGACAGGCGCTTGCGCAATGGCGCGAGGTCGCCGCCTCGGCCGCCGAGCGTTTCGCCGGCGTCGCCGGCGAAGCCGCGGCGTCGATCAACGGCAATGGCGACGTTCTCTCCAGCCAGATCGCGTCGCGCGCCGCCGCATTTGAGGAACAGGCGCGCCAGACGCTCGCGCAGTGGAGCGAAGTCGCTGCCTCGGCCGCGAACCATTTCGCCGGCGTCGCCGGCGAAGCGGCCGCCTCGATCAACGGCAATGGCGACGTCTTGGCCGCCGAGATCGCGGCGCGCGCCGCCGCATTCGAAGAGCAGGCTCGGCAGGCTCTTGCGCATTGGACCGAGGCTTCAACCTCGGCCACGCATCGTTTCGCCGACGTCGCCGGGGAAGCGGTCGCCTCGATTTCCGGCAACAGCGACGCGCTCGCCGGCCAACTCGCCGCCCGCGCGGCGTCGTTCGAACTTCAGACCCAGCAGTCGCTGGCTCAGTGGAGCCACGCCTCTTCGTCGGCGGCGGAGCGTTTCGCCGGCGTCGCTGGGGAAGCGGTGGCTTCCATCAACGGGAGCGGCGACGCGCTCGCCGAACAGCTGGCGGCCCGCGCCGCGGCGCTGGAAGAAACGACGCAGCAATCGCTGGCGCAATGGAGCCATGCCGCCGACACCGCCGCGGAACGCTTCAGCGGCATCGCCGGCGAGGCGGTCGCCGCGATCACCGGAAGCGGCGATGCGCTGGGCGAACAGCTCGGCGCGCGCGCGGCCTCGTTCGAGGACCAAGCGCGGCAGTCGCTGGCGCACTGGACCGAGGCCTCGACTTCCGCCGCCGAAAGCTTTGTCAACGCCGCCGCAGAAGCGGCCGCGACGATTGGCGGCCAGGGCGACGCGTTGAACCAGCAGCTTGCCGAGCGCGCCGCGGCCTTCGAAGCGCGCGCCCGAGCGACACTCGCCGAACTCAGCGAAATCGCCGCACAGACGACCGAGCGCTTGACCGCGGCGGCGACCGATGCGGTTGCGGCGCTTTCCACAAGCGGCGAAAGCGTTTCCGAGCAACTCTATTCCCGCGCCGCGGCGTTCGAGGCGCAGGCGCGCGAGGCGCTCGCGCATTGGACCGAAGCCTCCAACGCCAGCGCCGACCGCTTCGCTTCGGCGGCGGGCGAAGCGGTGGCCGCGATTTCGATCAGCGGCGAGAGCCTGCACGAGACCCTGGCGGAGCGGCTGACCTCGTTCGAAGACACGATCGGCCAGCGTGGCGGCGATCTCGCCAATTCGCTCGCCGAACAAACCTCACGCATCGACGACCAATTGTCGCGACTGGGCGAACTCGTCGGCGCGGGCGGCGAACGCGTGGTCGCCCACATCGGCCTACATACCAACGAACTCAACGAGAACGTGCTGCGCCATATCGAAACGATCGACGCCGCGCTGGCGAACCGCCGCGACGAGCTCGAGCGCCGTCTGCAGGATCATCAGGGCCGTTTCTCCGATCTGGCGCGCCGCCACGCTTCGGAGATTGACGCTTCGAACGCCGAGCGGCAAGCTCAGCTCGATCTCGCCTTGGCCAACCACCAGCGAAGCGTCGAGACGTCGTTCCAGGGCGCGCTCACCGGCCTGGAAGGCGCGATCTCGCGCCGCGGTCAGGACGTCGCCGAGCGCATCGAAGCCGACGTTCACGCCTTCGTGGCGGAGCTCGGCGCCAAGCTCGCGGCTCTAGAATCGGGCGTGCTCGCTGGCGGCTCGGAGATCGAAGCGCGCTTGCGGGCGCGCGTCGACCAATTCGCCGAAGCGATCGACTACGGTCTGGAAAGCTCAAACGCCAAGGCGGGCGAGCGATTGCGCGAGATCGGCTCGACGCTTGAGACCATTGCCGACCGCATCGATCAGAGCCTGGAGCGTCGCGGCAAGGCGGTCGCCGAAGCTCTGGCCCGCAACACGATCGAAGCCGCCCGCGCGCTGAGCGAAGGCGGCGGCGACATTGGCCGCGCGATGGACGAGAAGTCGAAGACGATCGTAGAGACCATCGGCGTCAAGACGCAGCAGATCTCCGACACGCTGCAGAACAAGGCGGATTCGATCGCGGCGCAACTCGACGACTTCGCCGGGATCGTCGATACGCGCCTCGTCAAGCGGCTAGAGGACGTCTCGGATCGGCTGGGCGGCAGCGCCCGACTGTTCGAATCGGAAATCATCCTGCCGTTGCAATCCGTCAGCCAGAAGCTGGAGACGCAGGGCGCCGAGACGGCGGCGGCGCTGGTCGATCATCGGCAACGGCTCGAAGGCGCGGTCGATACGCATCGCTCGAGCCTGGAGAGCCTCGCGGGCATCCATCGCGACGTCGTGCAACACGCGATCTCGGCGCATGGCCAGGCAATCATCGGCGCGTTCGCGCAAGGCTCCGAGGGCGTCGACAGCCGCCTGGGCGCGCTGGCGGCCAATTTCCAGGTTTCCGTCGCCACGGCGTTGACCGGCATCGAAAGCGTGCTCGAACAGCGCGGCGGCGAAGTCTCGAGCGCCATCGCGCAGAAGCTGCAAGAGCTTCGCGGCCTGCTCAGCATCGAAGGGCAGAATTTCGTCAAGGAAATTTCCGCGCGAGGCGAGACCGCGACGCGCGAGATTTCCGGCGTCGGCGTCACCGCCGCCGAGGCCTTCGACCAACGCGTGCAGGCGTTGGTCACTCTGCTCACACGCCGCGGCGACGAGTTGATCGCGGCGATCACCACAGGTTCGAAGGAATCGGTGCGTTCGCTCGGCTCGCTCAGCGGGACGATCGCCAGCGAAGTCGAAACCGCGACGGCCGCCTTGCGCGCCGCGGCGGACGCGGCCAAATCGCAGTCGAGCGAGGCCGTCGAAGGGCTGGTCGGCGATCTGTCTCGACGCATCAGCGGCTCGTCGGAAGCTTTGCGCTTCGCAGCCGACGACGCCAAACGGCAGTCCACCGACGCCGTCGGCGCGCTGATCGCCGATCTCTCGCGGCAGGTTCAGTCGTCGAGCACGGCGCTGCGTGACGCCGCCGACGCGGCCAAGACCCTGTCTTCGGAAGCGATCGGCGGTCTGGTCGAGGATTTGACCAAGCAGGTTCATGCGTCGAGCGCCGCGCTCAGGGTCGCCGCGGACGCGGCCAAGTTCCAGTCGACGGAGTCCTTGGAAGGTCTGGTCGGGCAATTGACGCGGCAGGTCGAGACCTCGAGCGACGCCTTGCGCGAGGCGACCCTGGCGGCCCGGGCGCAATCGACGGAAGCGATCGGCGACCTCGTCGGCGATCTCGCCCGGCAGGTGAAAACTTCGAGCGCCACCCTGCGCGACGCGGCGGCGGCGGCCAAAGCGCAATCGACCGAGGCGATCGGCGAACTCGTCGGCGATCTCACGCGGCAGGTGGAGACATCGAGCGCCACCCTGCGTGAGGCGGCGGCGGCGGCCAAGGCGCAATCGACCGACGCGATCGGCGACCTCGTCGGCAATCTCGCCCAGCAGGTGGAAACGTCGACTGTCGCCCTGCGCGAGGCGGCGGCGGCGGCCAAAGCGCAATCGACCGAGGCGATCGGCGACCTCGTCGGCGATCTCACGCGGCAGGTGGAGACATCGAGCGTCGCTCTGCGCGACGCGGCGGTGACGGCCAAGGCGCATTCGACCGAGGCGATCGGCGAACTCGTCGGTGACCTGAAGCGACAGGTGGAAACGTCGACCGTCGCCCTGCGCGACGCGGCGGTGACGGCCAAGGCGCATTCGACCGAGGCGATCGGCGACCTCGTCGGCGACTTGACGCGGCAAGTTCAATCCTCGAGCTTCACGTTGCGACAGGCCGCCGACATGGCGAAAATGCAGTCGACCGAATCCTTGCAAGGACTGGTCGGCGATCTCAAACAGCAGGTCGAAGTTTCCGGCGTCGCGCTCAAAGAAGCCGCCGACGCGGCGAAGCTCCAGTCCATAGAATCCGTGCAAGGTCTGGCCATCGATCTCGTCCGGCAGGTGAAATTGTCGAGCGCCAGCCTCAAGGAGGCCGCGGACGCCGCCAAGTTCAACTCGACGGAATCGCTGCAGGGGCTCGTCGGCGAAATCAAGCAGCAGGTCGAACTCTCGGGCGCCGAACTTAGGCAAGCCGCCGACGCCGCCAAGGCGCAGTCGGCGGAAGCGATCAGCGGCCTGATCGGCGATCTGACGCTGCGGGTTCATTCTTCCAACGCGGCGCTTCGCGAAGCCGCCGAAGCGGCCAAGTCGCAGTCGACGGAGACCATCGTCGGCCTCATCGGCGATCTCACGCGCCGCGCGGAAAATCTCAACGACGCGTTGCGGGTCGCCGCAGATGCGGCGAAGAAACAATCGGCGGAAACGGCCGGCGGCCTGATCTCCGAATTGGCTCGGCAAGTGCAGGCTTCGAGCGCCGCGCTGCGACAGGCGGCCGAAGACGCGCGCGCCCAATCCGGCGCGACGGTCGACGGACTGGTCGGCGAATTGACCCGCGGCATCGAAAAGTCTTCCGAGCTGCTGCGGGCGGCGGCGGAGGCGGGGCGGGTTCAGTCCTCGGATTCGGTCGGCGCTTTGCTGGCTCAGCTCGCGACCCAAGTCTCCACTTCGACAGCCGCTCTGCGCGCCGCGGCGGATGCGGCCAAGACGCAGTCGACCGAGTCGGTCGGCGGCCTCATCGCCGATCTCGCCCGGCAGGTCGAAACCTCCAGTTCGGCTTTGCGCGAGGCCGCAGATTCGGCGAAATCACAGACCGTGGAAACCGTCTCGGCGTTGATCAACCGGCTCACCGGCGATGTCGGCGCCCACAGCGCGGCGTTGCGCTCGGCCGCGGCCTCGGCGACCTCGCAATCGCTCGACACGATCCAAGGCCTCGTCGCCAAGCTGCGTGACGAGGTGGCGTCATCCTGCGCTTCGCTGCGGGCGGCGGCCGACGAGGCGAAAGCCCAGTCGGTCGAATCGATCGGCGGCTTGATCGCCCAGCTCGGTGGCGAGGTCGACGCGACGACCGCGTCGCTGCGCGAGGCGATGGAACGCAGCGCGCGCGCCTCGGTCGGGGCGCTCAATTCCACCAACGAGCGCATGCGCTCCGAATTGTCGCAGGTGCTCGACCGCCTCGGCCAGACCGCAGGTCTGCTGGATCGCATCGTCGGCGACGCCGGCGGCAAGCTCGACGCGGTCGAATTCGGCCTCGGCGCCCGGTTGCAGGAAATGCAGAAGGCCCTGGGCGGCATGGCCGCGCAGGTCAGCGAACTCGATCGCCTTTCGGCCGAAACGCGCGAGGGCGCCGGCGATCTCGTCGAACGGCTGGCTGCGCGCACGGCGGCCTTGGCGGATGTGGCGCGGGACCTTTCCACCAAGCAGCAGACGATCGATCTCGCCCTGCAGCACCGCACCGGTTCGCTCGAGACCCTGCTCGGCCAACTCGACGAGCGTGGCCGCGCCTTGCACGAGCAACTCGGCGAGTTCACCGGCGCGATCGAAGGCAGCTTTGCCCAGGCGCAGAACCGAGCTCAGGAGATCGGTTCGACGCTGTCGGCGATCACCAAGGGCACGGCGGCGTCGGTCACCGGCCAGTTCGAATCGATCCGTGAAAACGCGGCGCGCGAACGCGAGCGCACAGAGGCTGCGCTGCAATCGACCTACGATCAGTCGAGCCGCCAGCTCTCCGAGCTGCTCGACGGCGCCTCGCAGCGCTTCCAGCACTCGCTGGACGACGTGCGGAAAATGGCGGCCGACATCCAGAACGAATTGGAGAAGGCGCGTCAGGATCTGCGTCGCGGCGTGTTCGAACTGCCGAAGGAGACCACGGACGCGGCCAACGCCATGCGGCGCGTGGTGTCGGACCAGATCCGCGCCCTCAAGGAACTCGCCGCCGTAGTGCATGGCTCCAGCGCGGCGTTCGACATCGCCGAACCGGCCGCCGCCGTGGCAGCGCCCGCGAGAGCCGAACCGGCGCCGCGTCCCGAGCCGGCGCCGCAACGCGCCGCTGAGGATTACGGAACCATGGTCGCGACTGTTCCGGTCTCCGAGCCGGTCCGCGCCAAGGCGGCGCCTCCAGCTCTAGCGACGGTCGCCCCGTCGCCCGTCGTCGCCCCTGCCCCGATTTCGCTCGCGACTACTCCTCCCGCCGACCGCGGCCAATCGGGTTGGCTGTCCAACTTGCTCGCAGCGGCCTCGCGTGAAGAACCGCGCGGCGCGCCGCCGCGTCCCGCCAGCAACGACACCTTGGAAACGATCTCGGGCGAAATCGCCCGCCTCGTCGACACCGAGGCGGCCGGCGAACTTTGGGAGCGCTGGCGGGCGGGCGAAACCGGCGCCATCTCGCGGCGCTTGTATACGGCCGCGGGTCAACAGACCTTCGACGACATCCGGCGCCGCTATCGCGCCGAGGGTCCGTTCCGCGACTCGGTCAACCGCTACATCCAGGAGTTCGAACGGCTGCTCGCCAAGATCGGCCAAAGCGACCGCGACGGCTCGCAGGCGCGGATGGCGATGCTCTCCGATTCGGGCAAGGTCTACATCATGCTCGCCCACGCGGCGGGGCGGCTGGGGTAAGGACCAAGTCTTTCGCCGGCAGGCCTTCGACTCGCGACAAGACCTCCGTCCGGACGAACCGGACGGAGGGCGACACTCCGAGAGAACGCTCCGCGGCTCTCAGTCGACGAGCGCGGGGGCGGCGGGGAAGTCGACAGGGACCTTGGTTACGCCATGCAGATAGTTGGTGACGATTTTGTCGCCGACGACCACCATCACGTCTACGAGATTGCCCGCGTTCCAGCCGGCGGCGAGAAAAGCGTCCGTCGCGCTCGGAGCCACGTGGCCGCGCTTCTCGGCGACTTCGCGCACGAAGTGAGCCAGCGCGTCGAGTTTCGGGTCGAAGGAGGCGCGGCCGCGGCGAATTTCCAGGATCTGCGCATCGGTGAAGCCGCCCATCTTGGCGCCGGCGGTATGG
>Ga0181519_10003264_pt1 | contig 13400 bp, 10 predicted proteins | sample PEATcosm2014_Bin_26_FD_121102 | JGI IMG/M metagenome (GOLD analysis project Ga0181519, IMG submission 121102) | Peatland microbial communities from MTU Mesocosm Facility, Houghton, MI, USA - PEATcosm2014_Bin02_10_metaG | ecosystem: Environmental > Terrestrial > Soil > Wetlands > Peat | place... | reverse complement strand
AGCCCGTGACGGCGCAGCGCCGAGGGACTCATGGCGAGCCGGCGAACCTGTTCCCGCGCCCGGGACAAACCCGCCGCCTTGGCGGCGAAAGCTTCGGCTCGTTCGCGCCCGACGCAGCCCAATTCCAGACCCAACGGCGTCAGGCGCTGATCGGCATTGTCGGCGCGCAAGCTGAGCCGGTATTCGGCGCGCGAGGTGAACATGCGATAGGGCTCTTCGGTGCCCTTGGTGATCAGGTCGTCGATGAGCACGCCGATATAGGAGCTGGCGCGGTCGAGTACGAATTCGGCGGCGCCCGAAACAGCCGCGGCGGCATTGAGCCCCGCCATGAGCCCCTGCGCCGCCGCCTCTTCATAACCGGTGGTGCCGTTGATCTGCCCGGCGAGGAACAGCCGCGCGACCCGCTTGGTTTCGAGGCTGGCGCGCAATTCGCGCGGATCGACGAAGTCATATTCGATGGCATAGCCGGGGCGGATCATGCGCGCGTGCGCGAGCCCCGGAATGGTCTTGAGCAATTCCGCCTGCACCTCGCGCGGCAGCGAGGTGGAAATGCCGTTGGGGTAAACCGTGTCGTCGTCCAGCCCCTCGGGCTCGAGGAAAATCTGGTGCCGGTCGCGGCCGGCGAAACGCACCACCTTGTCCTCGATCGACGGGCAATAGCGCGGCCCGATGCCTTCGATCTGGCCCGAATACATCGGCGCGCGGTGGAGATTGGCACGGATCAGATCATGCCCCGCCGCCGTGGTGCCGGTGATGGCGCAGCAAATCTGCGGTGTGGTGATGCGCGAAGTCAGGAATGAAAACGGCGGCGGCGGCTCGTCGCCGGGCTGGGATTCGAGCGCGGCCCAATCGATGGTCTTGCCGTCAAGGCGCGGCGGGGTTCCGGTCTTCAGCCGCCCGAGGCGGAATCCGCAACGCGCCAGGGTTTGCGCCAAGCCGATGGACGGTTTTTCGCCAACGCGCCCAGCCGAGATTTTTTCTTCGCCAATGTGGATGAGGCCGCGCAGAAAAGTTCCGGTGGTGATGACCACGGCGCCGCAGGATATCCTCTCCCCCGCCCCGGTCACGACGCCGGCGATGCCGCCCGAGGAATCCAAAATCAAATCCTCGGCGGCGGATTCCTGGATGAAAAGATTGCCGCGCTCGGCCAGGAGATCCTGCATCGCCCGGCGATAAAGCTTGCGGTCGGCCTGGGCGCGCGGCCCGCGCACGGCGGGTCCCTTGCTGCGATTCAAGACGCGGAACTGAATGCCGGCGCGGTCGATGACCCGCGCCATGAGTCCATCGAGCGCATCAACTTCCCGGACAAGATGTCCCTTGGCCAAGCCGCCGATCGCCGGGTTGCACGACATCTCGCCGATGGTCGTCCGGCTGTGGGTGAGCAGCAGCGTCTTGGCGCCGAGACGCGCCGCCGCATCCGCCGCTTCGCAACCGGCATGGCCACCACCGATGACGATGACGTCGAAATTTTTCTGCGCGTGAGAGTCCATCGCCGCGCAATCTAGTGGCATCGCATCGCCGCGTGAAGAGCGGCCGATGTTTCACGTGAAACAGCCCGGAGAGGCATTTCGGTGCGCGGGAAAACCCTGCCGCTTTCGACAGCAAAGATTAACGCCTTCTTCAGTAAAAATTCGTACTTCGTTAACCAATGGACGATTTATCGGCAGAAGCCAAAGTAATGACCAAATAATGATGGAAAATCCCTACATCTTGTATTGAACAAACGAGTCGGGCGCGGAACGTCCCGGCAACCGACACCAGATGCTGTGGTGGGGCCTCGCGCCAATCGCAATACGTTCCTGATTCTGGCCCGATTTTGACTGGGCCCGATTTTAGCTACCCATCGATTCCCGCGGATTCGCGCGCGCGATTAACGAATTCACTTCCCGATGCAGAATTCGCGGAACAATACGTCGAGCAAATCCTCGACATCGACCCGGCCGGTGATGCGGCCCAATTCGCGCACCGCGCGGCGCAGTTCTTCGGCGGCAAGTTCGGGTGCTTCGCATTGCGGGAACCGGACCAACGCAGCGGCGCACGCCTCCAGCGCCTGGCGATGCCGTACCCGGGTAATAAGCGGCGCCGCGCCACCGGAAAACCGGGCCGCTACCGATTCGCGCAGTTTCGCTTCGAGTTCGGCCAGCCCCGCCCCGGTCTTGACCGAAACCTTGATCGCCTGGCCCGAGCCGAGCTTATCCGCCCAGGTGGCGTGATCTTTCGGCGCCAGATCCATTTTGTTGACCACCACCAGCGTGTCGCCGCCGAACAGCTCGCCCAGGGTCTTGGCTTCTTCCGGCTTGGTCGCGTCCAGCACCACGAGTTTGAGATCGGCGTGACGCGCGCGGGCGCGGGCGCGGCGCACGCCTTCTTCCTCGATCTCGCCTTGGGCTGCGCGCAAACCGGCGGTATCGGCCAGCATCACCGGGTAGCCAGCCAAATCCAACGCCACCTCGATCACGTCGCTTGTGGTGCCGGCGATGGCGGAGGTGATCGCCACCTCGCGCCGCGCCAGGGCGTTGAGCAGGCTGGATTTGCCGGCATTGGGCGGGCCCAATATCGCGACCTGGAAACCCGAGCGCAGAATCTCGCCGCCGCGATTGTCGTGGAGCGTGGCGGATATCTCACCCGCCAGCGCCGATATCTGTTCGGCCGCCTCGCGACGCAGATTTTCCGGCAGGCCTTCCTCGGGAAAATCGATCTCGGCCTCGAGCCGCGCCTGGGCCGCCAGCAAACGGTGGCGCCAATCCTCGTAGATTTTCGCCGTTTCGCCCGAGGCCTGACGCAGAGCCTGGCGGCGTTGCGCCCCGGTTTCGGCCTCGATCAGGTCGGCCACGCCTTCGGCCTCGGTCAAATCGAGCTTGCCGTTGAAAAAGGCGCGGCGGGTGAATTCGCCCGGCTCGGCCAGACGCAAACCCGGCATTTTGGCCAGCGCCGTCAGCATGGCGTCGGCCACCGCCCGCCCGCCATGGAGATGGAATTCGGCCATGTCCTCGCCGGTGTGGCTGGAAGGGCCCGGGAAATAGAGCGCCAAACCGCGGTCGATGGTCTCGCCCGAGGCGGGATCGGCGAAATTCAGAACCGCCGCGCGGCGCGGCATGGGCAGCTTCCCACCAAGGGCCTTGAGCACATCCTTCGCACCCGGCCCGGAAAGCCGCAAAACCGCGATCGCCGCCCGGCCGGGCGCCGTCGAAAAGGCGTAAATCGTGTCGCTGTCCCGCATGAATCTTCCGAGTGTGATGCAAAACCCCGAAACCAGGGATATATAAGTTGGAGCAACCGCCCCGGTCTCAAGGCCCGGTCTTTAAGGCCTGAACTTCAAGGGTGGATGGAGGATGAAATGTCCGTGCAATCGCTGCTCAGTTACGCCCTGACCGTGCCCGATCTCAAGGCCGGGCATAAATTCTATTCGACATTCGGCCTGCTCCCGGCCGAGCGCGACGGCGGGCTGGTGTTCCGCTGCGAAGGCCGCGACCAGGACCAGGTGTTCCTGGTCGAGGGCAAGAAGAAGCGCTTGAACCATATCCGCTTCGGCAGCGACGAAAGGGGCCTGGCCGCCATCCGCGCGCGCATGAAGCAGCGCGGCGTTCCCGAAATCGACGCGCCGCATAATGCCTTCGGCGGCGGCCTCTGGGTTCAGGATCCCGACGGCCACCCGGTCAATGTGCGCGCCGAAAGCCCGAAGCCCTGGCGCAGCGCCCCGGGCTTCACCATCAACAATCCCGGCCATTACGAGCGCAAGGGCCGCGGCGCGCCCAAACGCCATCAGGTGCGGCCCAATCGCCTGGGCCATGTGCTGTTGCATACCCCGGCACTTGACCGGATGATGGATTTCTACATCAACGTGCTGGGCATGAAGCTCACCGACCGGGTGCCGGGCATCATCGCCTTCCTGCATCTGCCGGGCGGCGGCGACCACCATGTCGTGGCTTTGTTCACCGACAGCCGGCCGGGTTTCCACCACGCCAGTTTCGAGGTCGCCTCGCCCGACGAGATCGGCATCGGCGCCAAGGCGGTGATGGAAGCCGGATACCAGAATGGCTGGGGCTTCGGCCGTCATGTGCTGGGCTCGAATTTCTTCCATTATCTGCGCGACCCGTGGATGAGCATGGCCGAGTATTTCTGCGACATCGACCAGATCCCGGCCGACGGCTCGTGGCGGGCCGAGGATCACCCGGCCGAGGATTCGCTTTATCTCTGGGGCCCCGAGCCCGGTGTCTTCGGCGCCAATTTCGAGCCCGAGTGAGCCATAACCGGTTAGCCGGGGAAACCAGCCCCTATCTGCTGCAGCACCGCGACAATCCGGTGCATTGGCGGCCCTGGGGCCAGGCGGCGCTCGACGCGGCCAAGCAAGCGGATAAACCGATCCTGTTGTCGGTCGGCTATGCCGCCTGTCATTGGTGCCACGTCATGGCGCATGAGAGTTTCGAGAACCCCGATACCGCCGCGCTGATGAACGAGCGCTTCATCAACATCAAGGTCGACCGCGAGGAACGCCCCGATCTCGACGCGATCTACCAACACGCCCTCATGCTCCTGGGCGAGCAGGGCGGTTGGCCGCTGACCATGTTCCTGACGCCCGCGGGCGAGCCTTTCTGGGGCGGAACCTATTTCCCGCCGGATTCGCGTTGGGGCCGGCCCGCATTCGCCGATGTGCTGAAAGGCGTCTCCGATATCTACGCGCGCGACCGCGCCAAGGTGCAAAGCAATGTCGAGGGCTTGCGCGCCACCTTGCTGAAGCTCGGGGCGCCGGTTTCGGGCGGCGCCATTCCGGAGGGGCTGGGCTTGCGCGTGGCCGAAGGCCTGCTGCGCGCGGTCGACTTGGTTCATGGCGGCATCGGCGAGGCGCCGAAATTTCCGCAAGCGCCGCTGCTCGATCTGCTCTGGCGCGGCTGGAAGCGATCCCGGAACGAAGCGATGCGCGACGCGGTGCTGCTGACGCTCGACAATATCTGCCAAGGCGGGATTTACGACCATGCCGGCGGCGGCTTCGCGCGCTATTCCACTGATGCGCGCTGGCTGGCGCCGCATTTCGAGAAAATGCTTTACGACAATGCTCTGCTGGTTCGTTTGCTGACCGAGACATGGAAAGAAACGCGCAACCCGCTTTACGCCGCACGCGTCGCCGAAACCATCGCCTGGCTCGAACGCGAAATGCTTTTGCCCGAAGGCGGGTTCTCTTCGAGCCTCGACGCCGACAGCGAGCACGAAGAGGGAAAATTCTACGTCTGGTCCGAAGCCGAGATCGACGCGGCGCTGGGTCCCCGCGCGGGCGATTTCAAGCGCGCTTATGACGTGACCCCATCGGGCAATTGGGAAGGCCATAATATCCTGAATCGACTGGGTAATATGGCCCTGGGCGACGCCCAAACCGAGGCGGCTCTCGCCCGGGATCTGGCGGTTCTGCTGGCGGAACGTGGAAAGCGCATCCGCCCCGGGCTCGACGACAAGGCGCTGGCGGATTGGAACGGCATGATGATTGCGGCCTTGGCCGAGGCATCTGCTGTCTTTTCCCGGCCGGAATATCTCGCCCTCGCAAAATGCGCCTTCGATTTCGTCGCCAAGCACATGAGCGCCGGCAACGGGCGTCTCTTCCATTCCTTCCGCGCCGGCCAAGCCAAGAATACCGGGCTGCTCGACGACTATGCGCAAATGATCGGCGCCGCGCTGGCGCTTTACGAAGTCACCGGAGAGGATTCTTTTCTCGACCGCGCGCGGACATGGGAAAAAATCTGCCTCGCCCATCACGGGGACAAATCATCGGGCGGGTATTTCACCACGTCCGAAGACGCCGAGGCGCTGATCCTGCGCGCCAAGCAAGCTCAGGACGGACCAACACCCTCGGGTAATGGAACCATGGCGATGAATCTGGCGCGATTATTTTATTTCACCGGCGAGGATGGGTATCGCGCGCGCGCGGAAAATGTTTTTTCCGCCTTTTCCGGCGAGATCGAGCGCAATCCCTTCGGCCACGCCACGCTTTTGGCCGCGCGCGAATTGCTCGACCACGCCTTGCAGGTCGTGGTGCTCGGCGAGCGCGGCAATAAAACCACCGAAGCGATGTTGCGCCCCGTATTCGAAACCAGCCTGCCCAACAGAGTGCTTGCGGTCGTCGCGCCAGGGCGTAAGCTTGCGGTCAATCATCCCGCTTATGGCAAGAGCCAGGAAGGCGGGATGGCAACCGCTTATCTTTGCGAGGGACCGACATGCTCCTTGCCGATCGTGAAGCCCGAGAATCTCGCCGCCGCGCTGACGCGGAGTTGAATCCGGCGTCGCGCCTGGTCTGCGACAGCCCGTTTGGATTCGTCACCCTGGTCGAGGAACAGGGCCGCATCTCCGCGCTCGAATGGGGTGGGCGTTCCTCGGGAAAGCCCAGCGCCGTGCTCGCCGACGCCAGGCGTCAACTCGCCGCGTATTTTTCCGGCAAGCGCCGCGAATTCGATTTGCCGCTGTCGCCTCAAGGCTCGGCCGGCGAAAGACTGGTGTGGCAGGCGCTGATCGACATTCCCTATGGCAAGACGCGCAGCTATGGCGATCTCGCCCGCGAATTGGGATTGTCGCCGCGTCAGGTCGGCCAGGCCTGCGGCCGCAACCCGATCCCCGTCCTGATCCCCTGCCACCGCGTGGTGGCGGCGGACGGCAAGCTCACCGGCTTTAGCGCCCCCGGCGGCATCGAGACAAAGCGCAAACTCCTTCAGTTGGAAGGCGCATTGCTGGTCTGAGCTGCGCTTACTGTTGATTTGGCCGCGCATTCGCGCGGCGGGGCGGCGGTTGCTTCAGCTCGAGGGCGCTTTATTGGTCTAGCCGCGAGTGGGCTGACAAGCACCCTGTCCCCCGCTAATTTACTCGTCATAAAGGCCCTGAACGGGCGGCTTTAGCAGGAGGCTCCGTGGCCCAAATCACCATCCCGGCCGCCGATGGCGGCGGTTTTTCCGCGTATCTGGCCACGCCCAAAGCGGGCAAGGGGCCCGGCATCCTGGTCATCCAGGAGATTTTCGGCGTCAACGCGGTGATGCGCGGCATTGCCGACGGTCTCGCCGCCCAGGGCTATACCGCACTCTGCCCCGATCTGTTCTGGCGCATGAAACCCGGCGTCGATATCACCGACCAGACCGAGGCCGAATGGAAACTGGCCGTGGGATATTTCAGCCGCTTCAACGCCGATAAGGGCATCGAGGATTTGAAATCATCCTTGGCCGTGCTGCGCAAACATCCCGCTTGTTCCGGCAAGGTTGGCTCGGTGGGTTATTGCCTCGGCGGCAAGCTCGCCTATCTCATGGCTACGCGCAGCGACGCCGATTGCGCCGTGGGCTACTACGGCGTCGGCATCCAGGACGCGCTCAACGAGTCCGCGAAGATTTCTCATCCGCTGTTGCTGCACATCGCCGGCAAGGACGAATTCGTGCCGCCCCCGGCCCAGGCCGCGGTGAAAGCGGGGCTCAAGGGCAACAGCCTGGTTTCGATCTACGATTACCCCGCCTGCAACCACGCCTTCGCCCGGATCGGCGGCAAGCATTACGACAAAGCCGCCGCCGATGCCGCGAACCAGCGCAGCGCGGAATTCTTCAAGAAACATCTCGGCGCCTAGATCAACAACGACACCCGGAGGAACTCAGCCATGACCCATGCCATCCGCTTTTACCAGACCGGCGGCCCCGAGGTTTTGAAGTGGGAAGACGTGGCTTTGGCCAAACCCGGCCAAGGCGAGGTGCAGGTGCGCCACACCGCGGTGGGTTTGAACTTCACCGACATCTACAGCCGCATGGGGGTTTATCCGGTGACCTTCCCGAGCGGGCTGGGCCTCGAGGGCGCGGGCGTGGTTGAAGCGGTCGGCCCGGGGGTGAAAGACTTCAAGCCCGGCCAGCGCGTCGCCTATGGCACCGGGCCCTTGGGCGCCTATGCCGAGATCCGCAATCTCCCGGCGCACCGGCTGGTGCCGTTGCCGAAGGGCATCAGCGACAAATGGGCCGCGGCGATGATGCTAAAGGGCCTGACCGCGCAATATCTTTTGCGCCGGACCTATAAGGTGAAAAAGGGCGACACCATTTTGATTCACGCCGCGGCGGGTGGCGTGGGATTGATCGTCTGCCAATGGGCGAAGGCCTTGGGCGTCACGGTGATCGGCACCGTCGGCAACGACGAAAAAGCCAAGCTCGCCAAGGCGCATGGCTGCACTCACCCGATCGTCTACACCCGCGAAGATTTCGTGAAGCGGGTGGCGGAAATCACGGGCGGCAAGAAAGTGCCGGTGGTTTACGATTCCGTGGGCAAGGACACTTTCTTGAAATCGCTCGACTGCCTGCGGCCTTTCGGCCTGGTGGCGCTGTTCGGGCAAAGCTCGGGCACGGTCGAGCCGCTCAATCTCGGAATCCTGGCGCAGAAGGGCTCGCTCTACGTCACCCGTCCAACATTGGGCAATTACGGCGCCGATCCCAAGGAAATGCGCGCCGGCGCCAAGGAGCTGTTCGATTTGGTGCTGAAGAAGAAGATCAAAATCGAGGTCAACCAGACCTATGCGCTGAAAGACGCGGCCCAGGCCCATATGGACCTCGCCGCGCGCAAGACCACCGGCTCTACAGTCTTCACTGTTTAATTTTTTGTTTTCCGGCGCGTAGCCGCAATGTTGACTCCGCGTTCAGTTTTCTGGAACGCGGGGTTGGCGGGGCGGCCGCGTTCCAGAAAACCAATTATCAGGTATTCATCGCGTCGAAGAAGTCGGCGTTGTTCTTCGATTGCTTCAACTTGTCGATCAGGAATTCCAATCCGTCGACCGGGCCCATCGGCATCAGCACGCGGCGCAGCACCCACATCTTGCTGAGCACCGCCTTGTCGACCAGCAGCTCTTCCTTGCGCGTGCCCGATTTGGTGATGTCCACTGCCGGGAAGGTGCGCTTGTCGGCGACCTTGCGGTCGAGGATGATTTCCGAATTACCGGTGCCCTTGAACTCTTCGAAGATCACCTCGTCCATGCGCGAGCCGGTATCGATCAGCGCGGTCGCGATGATGGTAAGCGAGCCGCCTTCCTCGATGTTGCGCGCCGCGCCGAAGAAGCGTTTCGGGCGTTGCAGCGCGTTGGCGTCGACGCCGCCGGTCAGCACCTTGCCCGAGGATGGCACGACGGTGTTGTAGGCGCGCGCCAGGCGCGTGATCGAATCGAGCAAAATCACCACGTCGCGCTTGTGCTCGACCAGGCGCTTGGCCTTTTCGATCACCATCTCGGCCACTTGCACGTGGCGCACGGCGGGTTCGTCGAAGGTGGAACTCACCACCTCGCCCTTGACCGAACGCGCCATGTCGGTGACTTCCTCGGGGCGCTCGTCGATCAGCAGGACGATGAGATAAACCTCTTTGTTGTTGGCCGAAATCGCGTGCGCGATGTTCTGCATCATCACCGTCTTGCCGGTGCGCGGCGGCGAGGTGATGAGCGCGCGCTGGCCCTTGCCCAAAGGCGCGATCAGATCGATCACCCGCGTGGTCAGATCCTTCTTGGTCGGATCGTCCATTTCGAGCTTCAATTTCTCATCCGGATAAAGCGGCGTGAGATTGTCGAAATTGACCCTGTGGCGCAGCAAATCGGGATCGTCGAAATTGATCTTGTTGACCTTCAGCAACGCGAAGTAGCGCTCGCCGTCCTTGGGCGAGCGGATCTCGCCTTCCACCGTGTCGCCGGTGCGCAAACCGAAGCGGCGCACCTGGCTCGGGCTCACGTAAATATCGTCCGGGCCGGGCAGGTAATTGGCCTCGGGGCTGCGCAGGAAGCCGAAGCCGTCCTGCAGCACTTCGAGCACGCCGTCGCCGAAAATCGCCTGATCGTTGCTGGCCAGGGTTTTCAGGATGGCGAACATCAGCTCCTGCTTGCGCAGGCTCGAGGCCGCTTCAATCTGCAGCTCCTCGGCATAAGCCAGCAGCTCGGCCGGGGTCTTTTTCTTGAGTTCTTGGAGATTCATGGGGGAAACCGTGTTGGTGAAGCCGGGAGGGAGGATACGGGGGAGGAGGACCGGGAGGGGTGGAGCCGTTGAAGCCGGGCTCCGCTCTTGATGCGCTACGCCTTGCTCGGTGGCCGCGGCGCGGGTCGGGAGATGGGCGGGAAAGCACCCTTGCGGAATGTCGGGCGCCGTGACGCCAAGACTTATCGAAAACCCGCCCCCGAGTCAAATTCTCACGTTAAGTCAAATCCTAGTATGCCGCCCCGGCGCGAAACCGGCCTTAGAACGGCTTCACCACCACCAAAATCACGATCAGGATCAGCAGCAGCGTCGGCGCCTCGTTGACGATGCGGAAAAACCGTTCCGAATGCGGATGCCTGTCCGCCGCGAATTCCAGCCGCCAGCGTCCGAGCAGATACTGGAAAAATGTCACGACCAAGACCAGGGCGAGCTTGGCGTGAAACCAGCCCTCCTGCCAATCGACCACGCCGGGGGTGAGGGCCAGCAGAATTCCGAAAACCCAGCTCGCGATCATCGCCGGCAGCATGATGCCGCGCAGCAGCCGGCGTTCCATGATCTTGAAGAGTTCCGAGGCCTCGGAACCAGACTTGGTTCCGACATGGTAGACGAAAAGCCGCGGCAGATAGAACAGCCCCGCCATCCAGGCGACGACACTGACGATGTGCAAGACCTTGATCCAGAGATAGAACGGGATCAGCGCGTTCATGCTCCCGGCTCCACCCCAACCGGCTCGAGCGCGCAACCCCGGAATCCCGCGGGGCAGCGGCGGTTGCCCGCGCCCTGGCCGGGCGCGCTGCGCACCTGCGCGGCAAGCTCGGCAACGAATTCCGGCGCGGTGCTAACCGTAGGCGCGCGCAGGTAGAACGGCACGCCGGCCTTCTTCGCGCGCACCCGGTAATCGATGTCGAGCTCGACCAGGGTTTCCGAATGTTCCGAGACGAAGGCGATCGGCGCCACCACCAAACCAATGCGCTCGGCGCTGGCGCGGGCGATTTCCTCCTCGGTCGAGGGCCCGATCCATTCCAGCGGCCCGACCCGGCTTTGGTAACACACCAGCGTCTCGATATCGGGACGCTTCAGCGCCGCGCGCAAAGCCGCCGCCGTGGCCTCGATTTGCCATTGATAGGGATCGCCGCGCTCGATCACCCGTTTCGGCAGCCCGTGCGCCGAGAGCAACACGCGCAGCTTGCGCCCCTGCGGCGCGCGCTCGATCTCCGTCGCGATAAGCCGTGCCAGCGCCGCGATAAAGCCCGGGGCCTGCGGGTAACAGCAAACCTCCCGCACGGGGGCCGTGAGGCTCACCCTTGTCGCGGCATCACGCCAATCCGCCAGCGAGGAGCCGGTGGTGGTGCCCGAGAATTGCGGATAAAGCGGCAACAGCACGACCTCGTTCGGCTTCCAAGCCTTGACCTCGGCCGACACCACGATGGCGCGCGGATGCCAGTGGCGCATGGCGTAGAACACCCGGTAGCCCTCGCCCAGCGAGGCGCGCAGCGCCCGCGCCTGGGCCTCGGTGTTGGCCTTGATGGGCGAGGCGTTGCCGATCTGGGCGTAAATCTGCCGGGCGAAAGGTGCGCGGCGGCGGGCGATCCATTTCGCCGCGGCATAGCGCAACGGCTGGGGCAGGTCGAGAATGGCGCGATCGTGGAACAGATTGAACAGGAAAGGCTCGACCGCGGCCGAGGAATCCGGCCCGCCCAGATTGAACAGCACAACCGCCGTCCGCGTCGTCATGGCCCCCCGCGCAGCAACTCCCCCAACCGAACGACGTGCTCGATCGGCGTCTCCGGCAGAATGCCATGGCCGAGGTTGAATACGAAGGGCCGCGATCCCAGCGCTTTCAGGATATCCCGCACCGCAGCGTCCAGCGCCGCACCCCCTGCAACCAGGAGTTCAGGATCGAGATTGCCTTGCACGGGCCCGTGTTGCTGCAGGATTTTCGCCGTGTCCAGGCCCACGCCCCAATCCAGACCCAGCGCATCGACGCCGCTTGCCGCGAAGTATTCCGCATACATCGCCCCGGCATTGCGCGGAAAGCCGATGACCGGAACCGCCGGATGGCGGCGTTTCAGGTTTTCGACGATGCGCTGGGTGGGCGCGATCACCCAGCGGCGGAATTCCTCGCCGGCCAGCAGCCCGGCCCAACTGTCGAAAATCTGCACCGTCTCGGCGCCGGCATCGATCTGGGCCGCCAAATGCGCGGCCACCGCATCGGCCAAAACCGATGTGACACGGTCGAGCCCATCCGGGTCCCGCTTGCTCCAGGATTTCACCGCGGCGAAATCCCCGCCATGTCCCGCGATCACGTAACAGGCGAGGGTCCAGGCGCCGCCGGCGAAACCGATCAACGCGGTTTTGTCCGGGAGTTCTTTCTTGACCAGGCGCAAAGCCGCATAGACCGGTGCGAGCTTGGCGCTGTCGAGAATTTTTCCCAAATCATCGGCGGTTGGCAACGGCTCAAGCGAAGGTCCGTCGCCGTCGCGGAAGGTCACTTTGCGGCCAAGCGCTTCGGGCACCACCAGGATATCGGAAAACAAAATCGCCGCGTCCATGCCGAAACGCCGCACTGGTTGCAGCGTCGCTTCCGCCGCCAGCTCCGGCGTGTAGCAAAGCCCGAGAAAGCTCCCGGCTTTTTTACGCAGTTCGCGATATTCCGGCAGATAGCGTCCGGCCTGGCGCATCAGCCACCAAGGCGGCGGCGAAACGCTTTCGCCGCTCAAGGCGCGCAGCAAAGACTTGCCGGAAGGATTCCCCATGGCTTGCTCTTAGCCTTTCCTAATCCTTATTAGAATCTAAAGATTGAGGTAGTTGTTGGTGGGTGGAAGCGTGGGGATTAAATCCAACCACCCGTTTATCCCGGCTTGGAATGGGCGGCCTCGCGAGGCGGCCCGGAAACCGTGTATAAGTTTCGCATAAGTCCAATCCCGCCCATGAAAAACCGGCCAAATCGCATGAACAACCCTGCCGCCGATACCGGGGATAGAGAGCATGAAACCGCGATGGAGCGGGTTTGTCCCCGTTTTCCAAACGCACCGGAAAAATCATACCGGCGATTTTCGCCTGTGAGCGGAATCGGGCGCAGCGGGGGCGGAACCGGTCAAAACCGATTTCGCCGGTTTTATACCGGCCCCGGCCGGGCTTATCCCCAGGTCGGCAAAACGGCCGCCCAAACGACCACAGGGATGATCCCGGCATGACCCGCTTTCATCTCCATCTGGTTTCGGATTCCACCGGCGACACGGTGCATTCGGTGGCGCGCGCCTGTCTGGTGCAATTTGAGAATTCGGAAGCGGTCGAACATATCTGGTCGATGGTGCGCACCAAGCCGCAGATCGAGCGGGTGGTAAGCGGCGTCGCCGCCAATCCTGGCGTGGTGTTGTTCACCCTGGTCGACGACACGCTGCGCGCCCCCCTGGTCGAGGGTTGCCGCAAGCTGCAAGTGCCGGCGATCCCCGT
>Ga0181519_10003263_pt1 | contig 13401 bp, 11 predicted proteins | sample PEATcosm2014_Bin_26_FD_121102 | JGI IMG/M metagenome (GOLD analysis project Ga0181519, IMG submission 121102) | Peatland microbial communities from MTU Mesocosm Facility, Houghton, MI, USA - PEATcosm2014_Bin02_10_metaG | ecosystem: Environmental > Terrestrial > Soil > Wetlands > Peat | place... | reverse complement strand
GGCCATGGTGACGGTGTAGGCGATCCATTGTCCGTCGGCCGAGCACGCCGGGCTCTCCACCGCCTGCACGCGCAGGAAATCGTCGGCCTCCAGGGTGCGTGGCGCGGCCGATGCGCCGTTCAGAGCCAGGGCAAGCCAGGCAAGCGGCACGGCGGCAATCCGGGGGAGGGAGCAATGCTTGTTGCGCAACATTCGGGCCTTTCGGGGATGATCGGGACGCTGGGGCGCGGATCATCGCAAGCGTGCAGTGCCGCGTCAAACGGGCATCGAATCCGCAAATGCGAGAATCGCCGCCGACGGCGTCGCGCAATGCAGCCGGCGGCGCGCCCGTGCGCGGGCCGCCGGCCGGGTCGCGATGCCGGCGCAATGAACCCAGCGGAGGGGCCATCGACATGCAAAGGGAGCGCGGCGCGGCCGCGCGGGCCTGCCTGGCCTTGGCGTGCGCCCTTGCCGGCCTGCTTGCGCCGCCGTGCGCGCTGGCCTGGGGCCCGGTGGGGCACCAGGCCGTAGGCGCCGTCGCCGACGCCCTGCTCACCGCGCGCTCGCGCGCGGCGGTGACCGAGCTGCTCGCCGACGATCGCGACCGCGATGGCCGCTACTCCGGGCGCCACGACCTTGCCGAGGTCGCCGATTGGGCCGACGAGATCCGCGGCGGACCCGCCGACCACCCGCACTGGCATTACGACAACCGCCCCGTGTGCGGCCCTCCCGCCAGCCGGGAGCGCTGGTGCCGGGACGGCGACTGCGCCAGCGCCCAGCTCCCCGCGCTGCTGGCGGTGCTCGCGGATACGGCGCGGCCCCGCGCCGAGCGCAACGCGGCCCTCAAATGGGTCGTGCACCTCGTGGGCGACCTGCACCAGCCCCTGCACGCCGCCGATCTGGCCGAGGGGGGCAATCGGATCCGCGTGATTCCCCACGGCAAGAGCGGCGCGGACCGCGGCGGCGCCGACCCCTGGACGGGCGGGGCCGGCGGCCGCCACGGGCATGGCCATTCGGGCGAGTCGCTGCACGCCTTCTGGGATACGCACCTCGTGAACCTGGCCCTGCATCCGAACGACGGGGTCCTTGCCGACAGCGCCGTTGCCGCCCTCGTGCAGCGCGCACGCGCGCTGGGCGCGGATCGTGTCGGCGCGCCGCCCGAGCGCTGGGCCGAGGAATCCAACGCCATCGCCCGCGATTTCGCGCTCGCCATCGACGGCGTCGATTGCACGCTGGGCAATGGGCCGGGGGCCGGCGAGGCGCCGCGGGTGCGGCTGTCGCGCGCCTATGTGACGCGCGGGCGGGAAATCGTGGAGGAGCGCATCGCGCTGGCGGGCGCGCGCCTGGCCAGGGTACTGAACGCGGCGCTGGACCCCGCGCCGTGACGCATGCTCCGGGAGGATCGGCGGGCCGGCTCAGGCGTCTTTTTTCCTGGCGCGCCGCCAGGCGTCGAGCGTCACTGCACGGGCCCGCGCGACGGTGAGCTTGCCAGCCGGCACCGTGCCGCTGACAGTGGAGCCGGCGCCGATGGTGGCGCCGTCGCCCACGCGAACCGGCGCCACCAGCACCGCGTTGCTGCCCACGTGCACATCGGCGCCCACCTCGGAGCGGTGCTTGTTGACGCCGTCGTAGTTGGCGAAGATCGTCCCCGCGCCGATATTGCTGCGCGCGCCCACGTGGGCGTCGCCCACATAGGCCAGGTGGTTGGCCTTGGTGCCCTGCTCGAGGTGGCTGGCCTTGATCTCGACGAAATTGCCGATGTGGACCTCGTCGTCGAGGCGGGCGCCCGGGCGCAGGCGCGCGTAGGGCCCGATGGCCGCATGGGCCCCCACCTGCGCGCCGTCGATATGCGAAAACGCCTGCACAGTGGTGCCGCTGCCGACGCTGCAGTTGCGCAGCACGCAGTGCGGGCCGATGCGCACCCCATCGGCAAGGCGCACGGCGCCCTCGAAGACGCATCCCACATCGATGAAGACATCGGCACTGACCTCGAGGCTGCCGCGCACGTCGATGCGATCGGGGTCGGCCAGGGTGGCTCCCGATTCGAGCAGCGCGTCGGCCTGGCGGCGCTGGGCGATGCGCTCGAGCTGCGCCAGCTGCGCCTTGGAATTGACGCCCAGGATTTCCTGTCCGTCGGCCGCGCCGCTTGCCACCACGGGGAACCCCTCGGCGCGTGCCGCCGCGACGATGTCGGTCAGGTAGTACTCGCCCTGCGCGTTGTCGTTGGACAAGGCGCCCAGCCAGCGCTGCAGCGGTCCGGTGGGCGCGAAGACGATGCCGGTATTGATTTCGTCGATGGCGCGCTCCTGGGCCGTGGCATCGCGCTCCTCGACGATGCGGCTGACGTGGCCCGCCGCGTCGCGCACGATGCGACCGTAGCCGGCCGGATCGGCAAGGCGCACGGTGAGCACGCACAGGGCGTCGCGGCCGGCCGCCACGAGGGCGGCCAGGGTGGACACGCGCACCAGGGGAACATCGCCATACAGGACCAGGGTGGGCAGCTGCGGATCGAGCAGGGGCAGGGCCTGCATCACGGCGTGGCCGGTGCCCAGCTGCGGGTGCTGCACGACGAACTGCAGCTCGGGATCGGCGGCGAAGGCGGTGCGCACGGCATCGGCGCCATGGCCCACCACCACCACGATGCGTGCGGGGCGGCCGCTGGCATGGGCCGCGCCCCGCGCCGCCGCGATGACGTGCGCGAGCAGCGGCCGGCCCGCCAGGGGATGCAGTACCTTGGGCAGGGCCGAGCGCATGCGCTTGCCCTGTCCGGCGGCGAGGATCACGATGTTCATGAAAGCGGCCGATCCGGTGCGCGGTCGCGGCCGGCCCCGGCGCATGGGGCGCTGCGGGTGCCGTCGCCGGCCGCGGCAAGCGGGAAAAGTATCACGGAAGCGGCAGGCCGGAGAAATACCAGGCCATCATCGCCACCACGGCCCCCAATGCCACCGCCGCCGCGGCCATCAGCCGCGTGTGCTGCTCCTGCGCGTGACGCAGCCGACGCAGCTCGCCGAGGATTTCCGGGGCGCGGTCCTCGCGCGACAGGGCGTCGTGGACAAGGCGCGGCATGCGCGGCAGGTACTGGCTCCAGGGTATCGCCTCGTCGACCATCCGGTCGCGAAAGCCGCGCCAGCCCACCTGGCGCTTCATCCAGTCCTCGAGGAAGGGCTTGGCGGTGATCCACAGGTCCAGGTCGGGATCGAGCTGGCGGCCCAGGCCTTCGACATTGAGCAGCGTCTTTTGCAGCAGCACCAGCTGGGGCTGGATCTGCACGTTGAAGCGGCGCGACGCGGCAAACAGGCGCAGGAGGACCTGGCCGAAGGAGATGTCCTTGAGCGGCCGATCGAAGATGGGCTCGCACACCGCGCGGATGGCGCTTTCGAGCTCGTCGACCCGGGTATCGCGCGGCACCCAGCCCGATTCGACGTGCGTCTGGGCGACGCGGCGGTAGTCGCGCTGGAAGAAGGCCAGGAAATTGCGCGCGAGATAATCGCGGTCCACGTCGGTGAGCGTGCCCATGATGCCGAAGTCCAGCGCGATGTAGCGCCCGAGGTCCGGGCCGCTGATGCCCACGGCGATATTGCCCGGATGCATGTCGGCATGGAAGAAGCCGTCGCGGAACACCTGGGTGAAGAAGATCTCCACGCCGTCGCGCGAGAGCTTCTTCAGGTCGACCCCCGCGGCCTGCAGGGTCTCGATGCGGCTGACGGGTATGCCATTCATGCGCTCCATGACGAGCACGTTCTCGCGGCAGTAGTCCCAGTACATCTCCGGCACGCGCAGCAGCGGCGAGCCGTCGAAGTTGCGGCGCAGCTGCGAGGCGTTGGCCGCCTCGCGCATGAGGTCGAGCTCGTCGTGCAGGATCTTGCGGAACTCCTCGACGACGTCGCGCAGGCGCAGGCGCTTGCCGTCGCGCCACAGGCGCTCGATGAGCAGCGCGGCGGCATCGAGCAGGGCCAGGTCGTGGTCGATTGCCCCCTGCATGCCGGGCCGCAATACCTTCACCGCCACCAGGCGTCCGGCCAGGGAGGCCCCGGGCGGTCCGGCCAGCGGGCCCGGGCCGATCTCGGCGAAGTGCACCTGTGCGATGGAAGCGCTCGCGACCGGCTCGCGGTCGAAGGCGCGGAAGAGCTCGCCGATGGGCCGGCCAAGTCCACGCTCGATCTCGTCGACGGCAAGGCCCGGATCGAAAGGCGGCACGCGGTCCTGCAGCCGCGCCAGCTCGTCGGCAAAGTCGCCGGGCAGCAGGTCGCGACGGGTCGAGAGCATCTGCCCGAACTTGACGAAAATGGGCCCGAGGCTTTCGAGCGCCATGCGCAGGCGCACCGCGCGGGGCTGGTCGAAGCGCCGGCCCAGCGCCGTGACGCGCGCCAGGCGGATGAGCAGGGGGTGCTGCAGGTTGGCAAAGGCGATCTGGTCGAGCCCGTAGCGCAGGCCCACCGAAGCGATGCGAAGCAGGCGAAGCAGTCGCCCCATGGATCAGGTGCCGGAGCCGGCGGCGGACCCGTCCGCGCCGCCGCCGGCTCCGGGACGCGATCCCAGCGCGCCGACACGCTCCTCGAGCGCGGCCAGCCGGCCATTCAGGGCGGCGAGCTCCTGGCCGAAAGCCTCCCAATCCCGCTTGCCCAGCAGCAGGGGGTTCTCGGCGACGAAGTAGTCGGCGCCCTGGCGGGCCGCGCGTTCGCCGGCCTCGCGCACCTGGGCCATCGCGGCACTCACGGTCTTGACGATGCGCTCGGCGGGGGCGTCGCCGATCCAGCGCGCCATGTCCTCGGCCGGGTCCGGCCGCAACTTCTGCAGCACATCGGTAAGCACCTGGGCGAAGGCCGCATCGCCGGCCACCCGCACATCGCGCAGCGCGGCCGCCGGATCGAACAGCGATCCGGCCAGCGCAGCCGCATCCAGGGTAATGGTGACGCTGGGCGTGCCCGTACCCACCTCCAGCATGCCCCCGGGTGCGACGCCCAGGAAGACGGTGACCATTGCCGCCTCGATGCGCGCCGTCGCGCCCGCATGGGGCGCCAGCGCCGCACGGGCCCAGTCCTCGCGTTGCAGCAGGCGGTTGTACCAGGCGACGGCGGACTGGCTGGCGAAGGCGTCGAGCACGGTATTCCTCGGGGCCGGGCGGGCCGGGCCCTCAGGGCCGCACGCCCACGTGCAGGGCGCAGATGCCCGCCGCGAAATTGAACCACTCCACGCGCACCAGGCCGGCGGCCCGCATCATGTCGGCGAGTTCGGCCTGGGGAGGGTGCATGCGGATCGACTCGGCCAGGTAGCGGTAGCTGTCGCCGTCGCCGGCGATCCGCTCGCCCAGCCAGGGCATGACATTGAGGGAATACGCGTCGTACAGCGGCGCCAGCGGCGCCCAGACGCGCGAGAACTCGAGCACGAGCAGCCGGCCGCCGGGGCGCAGCACGCGCGCCATGGAAGCGAGCGCACGGTCCTTGTGGGTCATGTTGCGCAGGCCGAAGGACACCACGACCCGGTCGAAGCTTGCGTCGGCAAAGGGCAGGCGCTCGGCGTCGCACAGCACGGAGTCGACCGCGAGGCCCGCGTCGAGCAGCCGATCGCGCCCCTCGGCCAGCATCGCGTCGTTGATGTCGGTGAGGATGACCTGTCCGCCCGGGCCCACGCGCCGCGCCAGGGCGCGGGCGAGGTCGCCCGTGCCGCCGGCCACGTCGAGTATGCGCATGCCGGGGCGCACCTGGGCGTGGCGCACGGCCGCCGCCTTCCAGAGGCGGTGCAGGCCGCCCGAGAGCACGTCGTTCATGCGGTCGTAGCTGGGCGCAACCGAACGGAACACCCGGGCGACGCGCGCGGCCTTCTCGGCCGCGGGAACCTGGCGGAAGCCGAAGTGGGTCGCGTCGGCGCCGCCCGCCGGATCGGCATTCGGCGCGGAGCCGGTCATGGCGCAGCCCTCATGATTTGGGACGCTTGAGCTCGACCGAGCCGCATTGCGCCGCCGCGGGGTGGTCGTGCGCCGCGTCCTGGCGGTAACAGTCGGGCGCGGCCGCGGGAGCAGGCGCCGCAGCCGCAACGGCCTCCCGCGAGGCGCCGGCATCGTCGAGGCGGCGCAGGTAATCCTCCCAGAAGGCGTCCTGGTGTATGCCAAGTTCGTAGAGGTAATCCCAGGAATAGAGGCCGGTGTCGTGGCCATCGGAGAACGCGGGCTGGATCGCGTAATGCCCGACGGGTTCGAGTCCCAGGATCGTCACATCGCGCTTGCCCACCTGGAGGGTTTCCTGGCCCGGTCCGTGGCCGCGCACCTCGGCCGAGGGCGAAAAAACCCGCAGGAACTCGAACGGGAAGGAAAAGCGCCGCCCGTCGTTGAAGCCGATTTCCAGCACGCGGGAGGCCGAACGCACCGTGATTTCGGTTGGCGTCGGCGAATTGGGACCCGTGCCGCTGGTGTGCGTACCCATCTTTGACCGCTTTCTTCGCGCGCTTAAACGGCACAAGCATAGCGCGACGCAAAGCGGCGGCGGTGGCGCAAACGCCGCGGCCGGCGCAGGGGCGGCGCGGCCGCCTTCGGACTGTCTCGCAGCGCACTATACTTCTTGGATTTGCGCCAGGAATGGAGCAGCGTCCTCATGATTCCCAACTCCTCGATGCTTCCGGCCGCCGCCCGTTCGCGCTCCGGCGCTGCCGCCCTGCTGACGGCGCTGGCGCTCGCCGCCCCCGCCCACGCGCAGGAGGCGCCGCTGGGCTTCACCTTCGGGCCGGGTGAAACGGTGACCCACGACAGCAACGTGCTGCGCGTGCCCGGCTACCTGGCCGGGCCGACGGGCGCCGGCGACACCTCCTCGCTCACCGACCTGACGGGCACCGTGCACGAGGTCTATGGGCGCGATGACTTCACCGTATCGGCCACCCTGGGCCGGGTGATCTACAAGCACTTGAGCTACCTCGACTACACGCAACAGGACCTGCACGGCACCTTCCACGCCAACCTGCCGCTCAATATCGACGCGGCGATTTCAGGCGTGCACACCGCCTCGCTGGCGCATTTCGCGGACTTCACGATTACCAAGGGCGCTCCGATACCGCGCAACGTGATCACGGGCAACAATATCAACGGCTATGTCGACGCCCCGGTTTTCACGGACTTTCGCGCCATCGTGGGCGGTGCCGGCTCGCAATCGCGCAATTCGGCGGACAGCTTCAAGACCCAGGACTTCAATACCGCCGAGGTCAATGGCGGCATCCGCTACCAGCCGAGCACCGGCAATCACGTCGACCTGCTGGCGCGCTCCACGACGGGCACCTATGTCAACGGCAGCCCGGCAGCGTTCGTCGGGCCCGGCTACCGCACGCGCGGCGCCGACCTGAGCGCCGACTGGACCTTCGCCGGGGCCAGCCACCTGCACGGGCGCGCCGGGTACGTGCGGCATTCGGGCGACGACTACGTTTTTCCCGTCACCGTCAACGGATCGACGAGCTTCGTCGACGTCGACCGGAATTTCTCCGGACCGGCCTTCGACCTCACCTACCTCTGGGATCTGTCCGCCGCCGCCCGCCTCAAGTTCTATGGCCTGCGCGAGACCGGGGCAGCCGGCGACAACAGCTACCAGTCCGCGGTCACGCACACCTACCGCATCACGCCCACCTACCTGCCCACGGTCAAGACCGAGATCGACGCCTATGCCGAATGGTCGCGGCGCGACTACTTCACCAATGTGCTGGTGGCGATCGGGCAGTCCAACGGCATCGCCCGCCTCGATCAATCCCACAGCGTGGGCCTGACCGCGCTCTGGAACCCGCGGCGCTGGATCCAGCTCAAGCTCGACCTGCGCCACGAGATCCGCGACTCGACCGAAGCCGCCTTCGCCTACACCGACACCGCCGCCAGCCTGATGGTGCAAGGCACCTTCTAGTCTGCAATGCGAGGTCCGGGGGGACGGGTTCGGGGACCCGGAATCTCATCGCCCGCCGCATCGTGGCCTTTGGAGGCCCTTTGGCCCGAGGTCACGATGTCGTCATCGCCGCTGAACACACTTCGGCCGCGTATGCTGGTGCTCATCAATCTGGATTCCGCGGTCGAACGTCGCCAGGCCATGGCGCGCCAGCTCGGCGCCTGCTCCCTGGCCTACGAGCGCGTCGGCGTCGACCTGCGTTGCGTGCGCCCCACCGAGGTAGACGCGGCGATCGAAAGGCGATTCCCGGCGCTGCGCTTCGACCGCACCGCGCTCAGCAATGCCGAGATCGGCTGCTGGCTCTCCCACCTGACGGCCTGGCAAACCCTGCTCGAGCGACCCGACGAGACCGCCTGCGCGGTGATCGAGGACGACCTGCAGCTGATGCCCCATTTTGCCGCCGCGATCGATGCCCTGGCGGGCCAGACGGCGTTCGATCTCGTCTACCTGGGCACATCGTCCCGCAACGTCTCGCAACGGCGGCGCACGCAGATCGGGGGTCTGCAGGTCCATGCGCCGGTGGGCGTGATCCTCAACACCTGGGGCTACGTCGTCACCCGCGCGTACGCCGCGCGCTTTTTCAGCGCCGGCCGCAGGCATATTCGCCATCCCATCGACCATTACCTGGGGGGGCGCGGCAAACGCACGCGGCCCCATATCGGCGTGCTGCAGCCGGCGGCCGTCCGCGAGGATCCCATTTTGGGCGCCGCCTCGCAGATCGGGCCATACACGCGCCGCATCGACCGTTCGCGTCTCTTCGAGAAACTGCGCCGCCGGCTCATGGCCAGTTCAGTGAGCGCGCTCTATTACGCGCTGTATCGCTACCTCTGAGCAGGGGCGCCGGAACCCCGGGCGCCGATATGCGCGTCCCGCTTCGGGGTCATTTTTCCGCGGAACGGTGCAGAATCCGTCCGTGCGACTTTGCACGGCCCCCTTGGAGAATCGCATGTCACACCTCTACACGGTCCGCAGTGCTCTTGCCATTGCAGCCAGCAGCCTCCTGATGCTTTCGCTGGCACATGCCGCCGGCGCCGCCGCAGCGCATGCCGACCTTGCCCCGGCATCCGGCAGCCAGGTGAGCGGCACGGTTGCTGTCACCGCGATCGCCGGGGGCGTGCACCTGGAGGTAAAGGCCACGGGACTCAAGCCGGGCGTGCACGGATTTCACGTGCACGAGGTGGGCGACTGCAGCGCGCCCGACGCGAGCAGCGCCAAGGGTCACTTCAATCCGGGCGCAAAACCGCATGGCATGCATGCCGGCGATCTTGCCGACCTCACCGCCGATGCCACCGGCAATGCCCACCTGTCCGTGGACATGCCCGGGCTGAGCCTCGACCAGGGGCCGACCGGCATCCTGGGCCGCGCCTTCGTGATCCACGCCGACCCGGACGACCACACCTCGCAACCGGCGGGAAACTCGGGCAAGCGGGTGGCCTGCGGCGTGATCAAGGCGGGTTGAGCCGTGCCCGCATGAGCTTCGCGCTGCGCCACCGGCGGGCGATCGTCACCGGCGCCGCCAGCGGCATCGGAAAGGCCAGCGCCCGCCGCCTGCGCGATGGCGGCGTTGACGTGATCGGCCTGGACATCGCACCCGCGGCCCCGGACGCGGCCGCGTCGTTTCCGATCCTGCGCGTGGACATCGCCGACGAGCAGCAGGTATGCGAAGCCGTGGCCGAGGCGGCGCGGCAATTGGGCGGCCTCGATCTGCTGGTCAACTCGGCGGGCATCGAGATCGAAGCGCCGCTCGCGCAGATCCGCGCCGAAGACCTGGACCGGATGTATGCGGTGAATATCCGCGGGCTCGTGCTGGTGACGCGCGAGGCCCTGAAATACTTTGCGGCAGCCGGCGCGGATTCCTACCGCATCATCAATGTGGCCTCGGAGCTGGCCTATCTCGGGAGGGCGGGCGCATCGGGCTATTGCGCGACCAAGGCCGCGGTGCTCGGGCTGACCCGGTCGTGGGCGCGCGAACTCGCGCCGCACGGCCTGGTCAATGCCGTCGCTCCCGGCCCCATCGATACGCCCCTGCTGCATTTTGCCGACATGTCGGCCGAGCAGCAGGCGCTCGAGCAGGCAAATCCCCTGGGACGCATCGGCAAGGCCGACGAGGTGGCCGGCGTGATCGCCTTTCTTGCCAGTTCCGGCGCGAGCTTCGTCACCGGGCAGTGTTACGGGGTGGACGGCGGCGCCGCGATGCGCTGAGCGCGGGTCGATGTCCAGACTGCACCAGTTTGGGCGGCGGCCGGGCATAGTTTGCGGGGCATGCCACAAAAGGGTGCGCGATTCCCATTCCGGTTTTTCGGCGGGCGCCCGGAGGGGCCGGCCCGCCATCGGCGCGCCGCCGCAGGGGCGGAAAGCATCGCCACTGCGGCGGCGATAAGAATCTGTTTTAAAACAGAATATTCCCGACGAAGTTGCGGGTATACCCCGCAATTTTTTCCGGGTGGCGGCGCCGGCGCCGCCGCGGGTACGCTTCTTGCTGGCTTCTTGGTCTGCGCAATCGCAACGACTAGGGGCCAACGTGAGCAAGAAAAGTACTGTGAATGGATTTGAGACCGGTGCCGCAGCTTCGCGGACACCCGAGTCCGCCGGAGTGTCCCGGCCGCGTTCGGCGCTGCTGGCGCACATGCTGCTCGCCTTCGCGATGAGCGCTCCGGCTCTGGGCATTGCCGCCGAGGGCGCCGATGCCGCCGCGCCGGCCGCTCCCGCAGCGCCCGACGCCACGAGCACGGCCGGCCAGCTCCAGTCCATAACGGTGACCGCCACGAAGCGGACCGAGGACATCAAGGACATTCCGACCAGCGTATCGGCCATCGATGCCGACCAGCTGGCCGAGCACCACGTCGCCAACTACGACGACATCACCCGCACGGTGCCCAGCGTCTCCTTCCAGGCCGGCGCCGGACCCGGCCTGGACAATATCGTGATCCGCGGCGTGAGCTCGACGTCGGGGGCCGCCACGGTCGGCATCTATGTCGACGAGGTCTCGGTCACCGTCAAGAACACCTACGACGGTTCGGTCGAACCCAAGTTGTTCGACCTCGACCGCATCGAAGTGCTGCGCGGTCCGCAGGGCACGCTGTATGGCGCCAGTTCCATGGGCGGCACGATCCGCTTCATCACGAAGCAGCCGGACCTCAACGCCTACTCCGGCTCGGCATCCACTGATCTTTCCTACACCAAGCACGGCAGCTTCAACAACGACACGAATGCCGTCGTCAATATCCCCGTCGTGCCCGGCACCTTCGCATTGCGCCTGGGTGCGGATGTTTCGTACGAAAGCGGCTATATCGACAACTACCAGGGTTACGCGACCGGATACGGGGCCAACGCCGCCGCCGGCATCGCCTCGGTCACCCTGAACACGAACGACAGCACCGGGGTGCTGCTGCACAAGGGCGTGAACGACACCCACCAGGAGGTGTTCAAGATCGCCGGCAAGTATTCGGGCCCGGACGACCTGTCCATCACGCCGGCGCTGCTCCTGCAGCGCACTGTGGTGGGCGACGGCGGGATTTTCTATCCGACCATCGGCCTGTACGAGCAGACCAAGCGGATCGGCGAGCCGGGCAAGGACATCCTCACCGTGCCCAGCCTCACCGTGAACAAGGGTTTCGATTTCGCCGACCTGACCTCGGTGACGAGCTATTTCCGGCGCGATTTCCACCGCACCACGGACGGCACCTACTACAACAGCAACGCCTTCGCGAATTTCTACCTTGCCTACGGCGCTCCGGCCAATGATCCGGCCCTCAATATCATCGGCTTCCTGCCCTCGCCGGTGTATTACGACACCACCACGGACCAGTTCTCGCAGGAGGTGCGGCTGGCCTCGAAGGACGCTAAGGCCCTGGGTTTCCCGATCAACTGGCAGGGTGGCCTGTATTTTTCCAACCTTCGCCAGACGCACACCGACGACGAATTCATTCCGGGCCTCGGCGCGACGTTCTCGCAGATCTATCCCGGACAGACGCTTGCCACCTCGCCCCTGCTCTCCGGCTACCCCGGCGTCGACTACAGCAACGACCTGATCTACCTGGCACACAACCACCTCCAGGAGCGCCAGCTCGCGCCCTTCGGCGAACTGGGCATCGACTTCACCTCGCAACTCAAGGGCACGGTGGGCCTGCGCTACGTCACCGCCAAGACCTCGTACGGTTTCACCAGCGCCGGCTTCTACGCCTTCGGCCTGCCCAATCCCTACGGCCCGCCGGACGTGAGCTTCACCAAGACCACGCCCAAGGCCTCGCTGGACTATGCGATCAACGAAAACGTGAACATCTACGCCAGCGTCGCCAAGGGCTTCCGCCTGGGCGGGCCCACCGGCCCCGACCCGATCGCCCCGGGCAACACCTGCACCCCGGATTACCAGCGCTACAACATCACCGCGCCCCCGCTCTCGTATGACTCCGATTCGCTGTGGAGCTACGAGGCGGGCACCAAAGGGCGCTATTTCGGCAATACGCTGTCCGTCAACGCCGCGCTCTACGCGATCAACTGGTCGAACATCCAGCAAAGCGTGAACCTGCCCGACTGCGGATTCAGCTTCACGACGAATGCCGGCGACGCCAAGATCTTCGGCTCGGAGTTCGAGGTGCGCTGGGCCGTGAGTTCCGCCCTGACGCTGAGCGTCAACGGCGGCACGACCCACACCTATATCACCCGCACCTCGTATCCGAGCATCGTCAGCGTGGGCGAAAGCCTGCTCAATGTGCCGACGTACACGCTCACGCCCAGCATCGACTACGATTTCCCGGTCAACGACACGACCCAGGGGTTCGTGCGGGCCGACTTCCCGTATGTCGGCCGGTCGCGCGCCTATTTCGACAGCGCGTTCCTGCCCTACGAGTTCTCGCCCAACTACGGCGTGCTGAACCTCAACATGGGCATCACGCGAAAGAAGCTCACCGTCGGTCTGTACGCGAAGAATCTCGCCGACAGCAAGAAGATCATCCAGTACCCCTCGGTCAATTCCGTCCAGGAAGCCTATTCGCTGCGGCCCCTCACGGTCGGCGTTACCGCATCGCTGCAGATGTAGCGCGCCGCCGGACGCTTCCCCGCGCCCGGCACCGCCGGAATCCGGACCCCGCCTCGTGCGGGGTTTGCTTGCCGGTAAGCTTGGATGGCGTGGGGCAGTCGCCCGACGGAAGCGGAGAGCACGATGGCAGTGAAAATCGCTATGTCCCGGTTCGCCGGATCCCCGGGCAGCCGGACGCTGCGGCGGCGCACCGCGGCGCTGTTCGTGTGCGCCGGCCTGGCGCTTGGCGGTGCGGCGCCGGGCGCGCGCGCCGCCACCCCCGCGCTGGACCCGATGACCCTGGGCGTGGTCATCTGGATCGGCTACGGCCCCTTCTATGTTGCCGACGCCCTGGGCCTGTGGAAGAACCACGGCCTGAAGGTGCGCCTGCAGGTCTTCAACGACCCTGCGCTCATACCCCCCGCCATCGCCGGCAATGCGGTGGACGGCGGCATCGTCACCTATGACCAGGTCATCGGCCAGGACGCCAAGGGC
>Ga0181519_10003262_pt1 | contig 13406 bp, 9 predicted proteins | sample PEATcosm2014_Bin_26_FD_121102 | JGI IMG/M metagenome (GOLD analysis project Ga0181519, IMG submission 121102) | Peatland microbial communities from MTU Mesocosm Facility, Houghton, MI, USA - PEATcosm2014_Bin02_10_metaG | ecosystem: Environmental > Terrestrial > Soil > Wetlands > Peat | place... | reverse complement strand
CTTTCGGGCGACGCACGTCACGGTCGAAACCGAACCGGAACATGCCCATCGCCATCTGCATCACATTACCGACATGATCGACCGCAGCCAGCTCAGTCCACGTCAGCAGGAACTGGCCAAACGGATCTTCACGCGACTGGGCGAAGCCGAAGCCAAGGTACATGGCACCACCGTGCGCCAGGTTCACTTCCATGAAGTCGGCGCGGTCGATTCGATCGCCGACATCGTCGGCTCCGCCGTGGGCTGGGATCTGCTAGGCGTGGATCGAATCGAGGCTTCGCCCGTGCCGACCGGAACAGGCAGCGTGCAGATCGCCCACGGCCGCACGAGTATTCCCGCGCCGGCCACAGCCGAGTTGCTGACCGGCATTCCCCTGGCGACATCGCAGATTCAGGCCGAACTGACGACGCCGACCGGAGCCGCAATCCTGGCAACGCTCGTCGACGCATTCGGGCCGCTGCCGGCGATGAAGATCGACCGTATCGGCTATGGGGCTGGGACGCGCGATCTGGCCGAACAGCCGAACCTGTTGCGGCTCGTGGTGGGCCAGTCGGTCGAGCCGAGCGGGGCCGATGAGGTGTGGGTCGTCGAGACGAACCTGGACGATGTCAGCGGCGAGGTAGTCGGCTACTGTACGACCCAACTGCTCGCGGCCGGCGCGCTCGATGTCTATACGACGGCCGTGCAGATGAAGAAGAACCGGCCAGGCGTGGTGCTTACGCTGCTCTGCCAGCCTGCCGACCTCGAGCGACTCGAAGCGATCGTCTTCCGCGAGACGGGCACGCTCGGCATGCGCCGCTGGCGGGCAAGTCGTCATAAGCTCGAGCGCAAACCGCACACGGTCGAAACGCCTTGGGGGCCGGTTACTGGCAAGCTCGGCTGGTTGCCCGGACAGGCGCCGAGCTTCTCGCCCGAGTTCGACGATTGCAGTCGGATCGCGGCCGAGCGGGGCGTGCCACTACGCGAGGTGTGCGAGGCGGCCGAAAGGGCGTTTGCCGCACAACAGACGAAACAGAGTTGAACCCATGCCAGCATGTCCAGGGAGGGACGGGGCGATGATCCTGCTCGGTGAGATCTCGGGTAGCACGTTCATCTTGGCGGCGGTCGTCGCCATGGTGCTGTTGGTGCTGGTGCGTTCGCAAAAGAGTCTGCGCAAAGCAGCGATCCGGCCGTCATTGCCGCCGCCGGAGCGCACGAGCTTACAACCAAGCCCATCGCATCACTCGCCGAAGAGCGTTGGAGCCGATCCGCAGCATCTGCAAGCCTGGGAGGTGCGGATGCATGACCTGGCGCGTGAACTATCGGGCCAACTCGACAGCAAGATGAGTGCTCTGTCGCATCTGATTCGCGATGCTCAGCAGCAGGTCGATCGGTTGGAGCGACTCCTGGCCGAGCGTGAGAAGATGCAGGCCGAGAGTCAGCGTTCGGTCATCGCCTCGGGCATGCCACCGGCACCGCACATTCCGACGCAAGCCGCGGGGCTCGGGTACGGCGGCGGCGGGCGAACCTCAGGCGATCGGTTGAACAAGCAGCAGCGGCAGGAGGATATCTTCGCCCTGTCCGATGCAGGACACACTTCGGCGACGATCGCGCAGCGCGTCGGCTCGCCGGTCGGCGAGGTCGAGCTGATCCTGAGCTTGCGGCCCAGCGATGTGTCCGACCGGACGGGCTGAGGGTCGCGGCAACGTCGTTCAGACGGCGGCAGGCAGCTAGCCGGGCGCAGGCAATGGGGCCAGCGCGTCGCACGCCGCGCGAATCGCCTCCACTCCGACAACCGGCTCGCGACAGGCGAAGCCTTCACAAACGTAGAGCGTCGGTTCGGCAGGCCCAAGTGGCTTACCGGCCAACAGCGCGGATAGGTTTTTGCCAGGCTCGCCGGTCGCGTTCGATCCGTTAACACCGGCCAGCACCTTGCGCGGCCAGAATCGCTGGCGAATGTCGGCCAGCGCAGCAGACGAGGCGGCAGCATCCGTGCCGGCAACGAACACCAGCTCGACCGTCGGCCCGCGTTCCAAGTCGAGGGCGATGAGCGACTGCCCTGCCGCGGTCGGCGACTGTTGCATCAGCTCGGCGCAAGTGCGCAACGTCCGTCCCGCCGCCTCGAGATAATCATTCCGGCCGGTCAACTTGCCGAGTTTCACGAGCAGCGTTGCGGTCATCGCGCTGGCGCTCGGCGTCGAGCTGTCGTGGATATCCTTCTGGCGCGCGAGCAGCGCTTCGTGTTGATCGGAGGTATAAAAGAATCCGCCCTGATCGCGATCAGCGAACTCGGCGACGATCAGCTCGGCCAGCGCGACGGCCGCGTCGAGCCAACGAGCGTCGAACGTCGCTTCGTAGAGCGAGACGAGACCAGAGCCGACGCAAGCGTAGTCATCGAGAAACGCATCGACGTGGGCTCGGCCCTGACGCCAGACGTGCCACAACCGGCCATCGCTCTGACGCATCGACTCGAGCACGAAGTTGGCGGCGCGCTCGGCCGCGGCGAGGTAACGAGGCTCGTCGAAAGCGGCGCCGGCCGCGGCCAGGGCTTCGATCGCCAGGCCGTTCCAACTGGCGAGCACCTTGTCGTCGAGCGCCGGCCGAACGCGCTGCGAGCGAGCTGCCAAAAGCCTGGCTCGATCGGCGGCGAGTTGCGTCGCCAGCTCGTGAACATCACGACCTAGCAGCGCGGCGATCTGCTCCAGTGTCTTGGGCAGGTTGAGGATGTTCTGGCCTTCGAAGTTGCCGATCTTGCTGACGTCGTAAACTCGACAGAACGTCTGCGCCTCGGCCTCGCCGAGCACGGCGGCGATCTCGGTCGGCGTCCAGACGTAGAACTTTCCTTCGTGCCCTTCGCTGTCGGCGTCTTCGGTGCTGTAGATGCCGCCAGCCGCGTGGGTCATGTCGCGAAGCAGGTAGTCAAGCGTCTCGCGAGCGATGCGGGCATAGTCGGTGCGACCGGTCGCTTGCCAGGCTTCGACATACGCTCCGGCCAGCAGGGCATTGTCGTAGAGCATCTTCTCGAAATGCGGTACGAGCCATTGGGCGTCGACCGAGTAGCGGTGAAAGCCGCCGCCGAGGTGATCGTAGATGCCGCCGCCGGCCATCTTGTCGAGCGTGAACGTTGCGATCTCGAGCTGGCTGGCGCGGTTCGAACGGCGCCAGGCGCGCAACAGCACTCGCAGGTCCATCGGATGCGGGAACTTCGGCGCGCCGCCGAACCCACCGTCCTTGCGATCGGCAACGCGCTCGAGCACGGTGGCGGCATGACCGAGCAAGCTGTCGGAGAGAAAGCCTTCGACGCTTGGCGACGCAGCTAGTTCGCGCAGGTGCAGGGTCAGCGCTTCGGCCTGTTGCAGGCAGGCGGAGCGACGCTCGCGCCAGGCCTCGGCCACGGCCGAAAGCACGTCGCCGAAGCCGGGCATGCCGTGGCGAGGCTCGGGAGGCCAGTAGGTGCCGCCATAGAATGGCTCGAGCCGCGGCGTGAGGAAGACCGACATCGGCCATCCGCCGCGACCCGTCATCGCCTGCACCGACTGCATGTAGAGCTGGTCGAGGTCGGGCCGCTCCTCGCGATCGACCTTGATCGGAACGAACTGTTCGTTGAGCAACCGCGCCAGGTCCGCGTCGGCGAAGCTCTCGTGCTCCATCACGTGGCACCAGTGACAGGCCGAATAGCCGATCGAGAGGAAGATCGGCTTGTCGGCCGACTTCGAGAGGTCCAGCGCTTCGGCATCCCAAGGCTGCCAAGCCACGGGGTTCCCTGCATGCGCGCGCAAATAGGGACTTGTCTGGTCGGCAAGTCGGTTCTGCATGGGGCAGTCTCCTGGCGTGATCGGCCTTGTGAGCAGCCGATCAGGAAAAGGTTTCGCTAGCGCCGGGAAACTCACCGCTACGGACATCGTCGCGGTAGCGGACGACGGCGTCGTGGATCGTCGTCTTCAGATCGGCGTAGGCTCGTACGAACCGCGGCACGTAGCCCGTGGTCATGCCCAGCAGGTCGGGCGTGACGAGCACCTGGCCGTCGCACCCCGCGCCGGCCCCGATGCCGATCGTCGGCACGCGCACCTCGGCCGTGATCTGGGCCGCCAGCTCGCTGGGAATGCACTCCAGGACCATCGCGAAAGCCCCGGCCCTTTCGGCCGCGCGCGCGTCGGCCAGCAGCCGCTCGGCATCGCGCTGCACCTTGTAGCCGCCGAGCACATGCACGCTTTGCGGACGCAGCCCACAATGGGCCATCACCGGGATGCCGGCACTGACGAGCGCGGCGATCACGTCGGCCTGTTCGGCGCCCCCTTCGAGCTTCACCGCCTGGCAGCGAGTTTCTTTGAGTACCCGGCTGGCGCCAGCCACGGCATCGTGCGGGCCGAGCGAACCAAGCGGAAACGGGAGATCGACTACGACCAGGGCCCGCTCGACCGCGCGACCAACCATCTCGGCGTGATAAATGATCTCGTCGAGCGTCACGGGGAGGGTCGTCGAGTGACCCTGAACGGCCATCGCCATGCTGTCGCCGACCAGGATGCCCTCGATGCCGGTGGCGTCGAGCAGCGCGGCCGTGGGGTAGTCGTAGGCCGTGAGCATCGTGATCTTCTGACCCGAGGCCTTGAAGCCGGCGAATTTGGGGACGGTGATCCGTTGGTCGGGCTTCATGCGTTGATCGGCAACAAGGACGAAGCGACAGTGGACAGTGCCGCAACGAACAGCGAAAGGAGTGAGGTGGCAAACGATCGCCGCGCGAGGACTACCCATTCGGCTGGAGGGCATTGCCCATTGTGACGTGCCCCGCAGTGCCTGACAACCAGCCCAGGCGGTGCAATCGTTCGAAGCGAGCCGGAAACGCTGGCCTGCCAAGGCTGCTGGGAATATCGTAAGAGGAGAGGCACGGGCGACGCTCGTTCATTCAACATCGAAGTTCGAGGATTTCGTCATGGGTCAGCGATGGTTCGTACCAGGTTTTGCCGCATATTGGCTGCTTGTGTTGACTGTCGCGAGTGCGCAGCCACCGGGATTTGGTCCTGGAGGACCTGGCGGGCCGCCAGGGGCTGGGCCGGGTGGTATGGGAACACAAGGCTTCGGCCAAGGTGGCCAACAGGGGATGGGTCAGCAGAACGGCCGCTTTCCACAGGGAATGCAGCCGACGGGGCCGACAATCAACGTTCAGGGCAAGCTCGTTCGGCTGAATGCCAGCCTGCTTGAAATGACCGAATCCAAAGGAGCGCAACTCGTCGTGCAGATCGCGCCCAATGCGAAGACCCGCCTGACGGGAACGGCCGAGGCCGGCGCTCTGAAGCCGGGGATGGGGGTCGATTTCACCGCCGAATTGAACAAGCAATACTCCGCGGCCCAGGATGTCGGCGCGCTGACGATCTGTGACGTCGACAAGGCCGATCCGGAGAAGAAGCCCATTTTCAAGCCCGTGAGCGAGGCCGATCCGTTCCCCTTCCGAGACGCCAAGGATAAGGACGCGACCTTTGCCTTCCACGTCCGTGGCACGGTGAAGAGCTACAAGAATGGGCTGTTGATCGTGGCTGCGGACAAGGCGACGGTGAAAGCCCAAGTATCCGCCGATGCCAAGATCGACGTCAGTCAGAGCGACCTGGCCCCGGCCACAGCCGGCGACGACGTGACGGTCGATGGCCAACAGATGCGCCCCGGTCAGATCATGGCCAGCAGCGTGGAGGTCAAGCTAGCCAAGCCGCTCGCAGCGCCGAGCAAGAAGGGAAGCAAGAAGTAGCTGCCGCTCGGGTCAAATGCCCATTTGGGCCAGGCCGTCGATGAGACTGCCGAGCGTCACCGACAGCGAGGGGTGCGAAGCCTCGAGCTCGCTGGCGGCTTCGCCCAGCCGATAGGCGAGCGAAGCGGCTTCGTGCTGCTGGGCAACTCGCACATGATCCGCCAAGTCGATCAATTGCTCGACTTCACCGATCAACCCGACGAGCCGAGCGCGTTCCTGGGGGCCGACCGAGCCGAGCGTCTCAAGTTGCTGCTGCAATTGGGCGAGCTTCTCGCGAAGTTGCACGGACGGTTCGCTCATGGCTGGGCCTTTTGTCAGTGGCGGCGATCGAATCGAGTCCGTTCAGAATAGAGCGGCGCCGGCGAGCGAACAAGGCTTTGCCGGCAGCGTTCCGCTTTACGAAGCCGGTCGACAGACGAGGATCCAACCGTTGGCTCGCAGCCGGCCGAACAGCCAAGGGAAGCGGAGGGCGTGCCGACGCTCGGTGTCGAGGGCGACCAGCTCGACCAGCTCGAACGCGGCCGCACGCACCAGCCGCTTCAACTCGCCCAGCGTGAAAACGTGAAGGTACATGCCGGGCACGCCGCGATACTCGAAGAACTTGTCGCCCGGCTCGACCGGCCGGCCGGCCAGCCAGCCGAAGAAGTTAGTCACCAGCCACGAACGTCCTTGCTCTTGCAGCAGGTTGTACCAGCGGTTGTGGACGTGGAACACGAACTGACCGTCGGACTTGAGAATACGCCGCGCGTGCTGGAGGACGCGCAGTCGGTTCTCGCTGCCGCGGATCATGCCCAACGTGCTGAACATGCAAATGCAGTAGTCGACACTGCCGGAGCGGATGCAATCGAGTTCGACGAAGTTGGCCAGCAGCCGATCGATCGGCAGGTTCTCGTCAGCGGCTTTGTCACCGACCACTTCGAGCATGTGCGGCGACAGATCGACGGCCAGCCCCCGGAAGCCTCGGCGGGCAAAAGCGACCAGCAGCCGGCCGGTGCCGGCTCCCAGATCGACGATCAGGCCCGGTTTGGTGAAATGCCGGCGAATCACTTCCTCATCGAATTCGAACAAGCTGTTGGCCGCGAAGTAGCGGTCGTAGTCGTGGGCGATGTGGGGAGCGCGGAAGTAGTCCCACAGCCCCTGGCTGACTCCTTTGGGCAGACGCCAGTGAGGCAAGCGGACGCGTTCGAACAAAGGACACCGGGCAGGGCGGAAAGGGGGCGGGCGACGAAACCAATTGGGAACGGGGCCGAGAGGATAAGCACTTCGCTGGCATCCGCTACCGGCCAGGAAGTCGAACGCCCACGCCAGCGGGGGGTCGTTGTGGACGAAACGACCGGTCAGTATAATCCGGCGACCCATCCGCGCCCACGCAGCGATCCCGAGGGCTTTGAGCCCAGCGCTGCACGTTCCTATATTTATTGGCCCGATCGGCCTCATCGCCGACGCAACCGAGCGGTTCGTCCTTTCGGGAGCGCAGTTGTCGTCTGCCCCGGCGGTCGGAGGTGGCGGCGTCCGTCGGATTCGTCTGGTTCGAACTCGGAAGGAGAACATCCGTGGCAATTCGTGTCGCTATCAATGGTTTCGGCCGTATCGGTCGGCTGGTGTTTCGCAATCTCATGGCCCGCAGCGATGAGTTCGAGGTCGTGGCTATCAACGACCTGACCGACAACAAGATGCTCGCCACACTGCTGAAGTACGACAGCACGCACCGTCGCTTTCCCGGCACGGTGACCTCTGACGACCAGTACCTGATCGTCAACGGCAAGAAGATTCGGGCCTTGGCCGAACGCGATCCCAACAAGCTCCCCTGGAAGGAATTGGAAGTCGACGTGGCCGTCGAGAGTACGGGCATCTTCACGGGCCGGGCCACCGACACCAAGGCCGGCTACGACACGCACCTGAAGGCCGGCGCCAAGCGCGTGGTGCTCAGTGCCCCGGCCAACGACGGCGCCGATCTGACCTGCGTGCTGGGGGTGAACGACGACAAGCTCACGGCCGCTCACAAGTGCATCTCGAACGCCAGTTGCACGACCAACTGCCTGGCCCCGCTGGCCAAGGTGCTGCATGAGACGTTCGGCATCGAAAAGGGGCTGATGACCACGGTGCATGCCTACACGAACGATCAGAACGTGCAGGACCTGCCGCACAAGGACGCCTACCGGGCTCGCGCCGCGGCTCAGAACATCATTCCCACCTCGACCGGCGCGGCCAAGGCCGTCGGCCTGGTCATTCCGGAGCTCAACGGCAAGCTGACAGGCATCTCGCTGCGAGTGCCGGTGCCGACCGGAAGCGTGGTCGATCTGACGGTCTTGACCAGCAAGAGCGTGACTAAGGACGAGGTCAACAAGGCGGTCAAGGCCGCAGCCGATGGGAAGCTGAAAGGGATCCTCGAATACACCGACGACCCGATCGTTTCGAGCGATATCATCGGCAACCCGCACAGCTCGATCTTCGTGTCGGATTTCACGCAAGTGATCGGCGGCAACCTGCTGAAGGTCGTGAGCTGGTACGACAACGAGTGGGGCTATAGCTGCCGCACGGTCGACCTGATCGCGCGCGTCGGCAAGTTCTAAGCCAGCCGAAAAACGGCGGGATTGCGGGGAGCGCAGAGCCGAAAACAAGCGAGCCACTCCGAGGGCACGGGCCTTCGGACTGGCTCTTTTCATGCGCGGGGATGGAACGAGAAGCAAAGGGGCCGGAAATGAACGCGAATGCACGGAAATGAGGCAAGGAAACAGGGGAACGCAAATCAACACGACTCAACCAGTCATGCATTGGCACAGTCATGCATTAACGTTGATTCGTGTCGAGTAGCGTACCTCAGGCTTTCTTACGTTTGTCGGTGCCGCCTCTTCGGGCCGTCGTGATTCTTGCTTTATCTGCGTTCATTCGCGGCTACTCCGTCGCCTGCCGTCCTTCGCGATCTTTGCGGCCTTCTGTTCGTAGCTTTCTCAGTTGGTGACGGCGGCATTGCCGCCTGGCGCACCTACGGCACCGGGTTCCGTGGTCGGAACGATGCCGGCCGCTTTGTTGGCCTGCTCCATCAGCACCTGGTAGCGGGCGACCATCTCGGCGCCGCTGAGCCGCGGGGCGAGCGTCAGCGTGCTTTTGAGCAACTGAGACGCTTGCTTGGCCTCGTCGCCGGCTTTTGCCGAATTGCCGGCCTTGACCAGTTCCGCCGACTCCATCATCAGGCAGTCGGCACAGTTGTAGATGACCTCGTACAGCTCCGTGGGCTTCTTCTTCGAGCGAACACGCTGGAGCTTGAGTCGCAGTTCGTTCCACCAGGCGATGGCCGAGCCGAACTTGGTCGGATCCTTCTTGGACCAATCCTGCAAGATGCGTCCCTTTTCCATCAGAACGTCCAAGGCGTTCGGATGCGTGGCGATCAGCTTATCGCACTCGGAGAGCGCCTGCTCGTACTTGGCGTCGGCCCGCAACAGGCCGATCAGCTTGGAACGCACGGCGATCAACGCCCCCGCGTTGCCGCCGACCCAGGAGGGATCCTTCTCGGCCTTGTCGAGGATGAACTGGTAGATCTTGCCGGCCTCGACGTTCATCTTCAGGTCGAAGCAACCATTGCCGATGAAGACCAGCGCCGCCAGCGACAGCTCCTTGCGTTCGGACATGTCCTTCAGCAGTTTGCCGAGCAGCAGTTCGTAGGCGGCCAGCGTTTCCTTGGCCTTGGCGTCGGCGGGATCCTTGATCGTGGCGGCCGAGGCCTCGTCGCGCACGAGCTTGACGTTGCGGAGGAAATCGACCAGCACGTTGTTGATCTGCGGGCTGTCGTCGCCGACTTGTAATAGCAGCATGGCGACTTCTTCGGCCTTGGCCATGTCCTTGACGGCCAGGTAGGAACGCACGGCTGCCAGGCAGATCCGCAGGTTCGAAGCGTCGAGGGCCTTGGGCTTGTTGGCCTTGAGATCGTCGAAGACCGGGTTGAGCTGTTCGACCGACTTGGGTGCTTCGTTGCCTTCGAGGAAGATCTCGGCCAGCAAAAGCTTCGTTTCGATCATGCTCGGGGTGAGCGTGTCCTTGTTCGTGAGCGCTTTGGTCTCGGCCACGAGCGACTGTGTCAGGTCCTTGATGGCCAACTCGCGGTCGCCGGCCTTGGTTTGCTTTTCCGGCGGCAGCTTCTTGTCGGTCATGAACAGGAAGAAGTGCAGCCGGCCGCCTTTGAACATCGCGACCGCGTAGCGATCCGAAGCCGAATTCACGTTCTCGTAAGCCGTGATCGCTTTGTCCATGTTTCCTTTGGTCGTCTCGATGTCGCCCAGCGCGATGCGGGCATCGTCGGCTTCGGCGGTCTCTGGCCAGGTCTCGATCGCGAAGGCGCAGATCTTCTGCAGATGATCGAGCGCCGGGGCTTCGTTCGGGCTGCCGCGCGAGGCGCCGTAGAGCTTCATCGCACCGCCGACGGCCAGCGAAGCGGCCAGGGGCGCCGTCTTATCGCCTTTGATGGTCGCCCGCTCACGCGCCAGGGCTTCGGCCGCATCGACCGATTCCTGTGTCTTCTCCAGCATGAACAGGCAGTAGGCCCGGCGGAAGTGGATGTCCGGAAGGCGAGCGGCGTCCTTAGGGTCCTTGCTGGTCTTGGCCAGTTCCAGGCCCTTGTCATAGGTTTCGACCGCTTGCTGCCATTCCTTCTTGCTTTCGAGGTCGGCACCGAAGGCCTGGGCGTCGGCGACGGCCTTCAACTCGCCGCCACCCATCGCCCGATCGAGCTGCAAGAGCGCGACGCGGGACGTGAAGTTGTGTGGGCCGGGCACTTTGACCGCCTCGACCAAAAGGCCGCGCGCTTCTTTCAGCATCTTCGCTTTTTCGGCTGCGGTGGCCTTATCACCTTTGGCGATGATCAACCGGGCCAACTGCGAAGCGATACCCTGGTAGCCTGCCGAGCGCTTCTGGCGGCTGTATTCCTTCAGCCATTCTTCGGCTTCCTCCATCGCATCGTCGATCTTTTCCTGCTTGAGCATCACGCCCAAGCGGTACATCTCGACTTCGGCGAACAGGGCCGCAAAAGGATCGTCGGCCTTCGCACCGCCTCCTGGGGCGGGAGCGTTGGCCAGCACTTCCTCATAGATGTCGTTGGCCGTGAGCAAGTCGCCCTGCTCTTCGCGCACGCGGCCTTCCCACATGTGGGCATAGATGCCCACGCGCGTCGTGCGGTTGGGCTGGTAGATGTCGTCGAAGCCTTTGGCGGCGGCATCGAAGACTTCCTTGCGCTTCTTGTCCTTGAGATCGGTATAAGTGCGACCGATGTCGTAGTCGAGCACGGCCAGCTTGAAGCGCGACTCGTACCACAGGTCTTCGACTTGCTGCAATGGATCGACAGCGGCGGCCTTGATTCGCTTCTTCGGCTTGTCGGTCGCGTCGGCCGCGGCTGCTTTCAGTTTGTCCACCTGAGCGGTGTAAAGCTCGACGGCCTTGGCGTAGCGCGGACGGGCTTCGACAAACGCCTCACGAGCTTCGAGGTATTTGGGCTCGGCTTCCTTGCCGCGCTGATTCTGCGCCGCCCGGAGCAACTCCGTGGCGCGGGTCGAGGCCAGGTCGCCGAAGCTGACGAACGCGGCCGCGGCCTGCGGACTGTCGGCATGCTCCTTGAGGAACTTGTCGAGCACGGCCTTGGCCTCGATCGTTCGCACGTTGGCCAGGTCGGCGTTCTGCGTCTCGGAAGCCGCCGTGCGCAGGGCATTGGCCTTCTCCAGGTCCAACAGCCCACGGACGTCTTCGGGCAGGTCCTTCCGCTCGGAGATGATGGCCAGGTAGTCGAGCGCGGCTTCGCCATAGCCGCGCGATTCGAGCCCGTGCAGGAACTCGAGGAACGGCTCGGCAGCCCGGGCGGGAGTGCTCGACGTGAGGTCGAGGAACAGGGCCAGGCCGAGCGTCAGGACCAGCCCAAACATCGGGGCCAGCGAACGGTAGCAGTGGTGCAACATTGGCTTCACGCGCAACATCCTGGATAGTTCCTATTTCTTCGCGGCCGGTTTCTTTTCGTCGGCACCGGCCATCCCATGCCCGCCGCCGCCCTTGGCCTCGTCGATCTTGTAGAGCGGCAGATAACGGTAATAAACTTCGAGCGTCAATGCCGAGAGGCTGGTCATCATCAGCCGTCCGCCCACGTCGCCGTGCGAATCGGCGGCGGGCTTGAGCGGGTCCCAACTGCCGGCCGCGCAGCCGTCCTTGATCTGTGTCTCGATCAGCACCCGCCGCATGTTGCGGTTCCAACTGTCCCACTCGGGGCCCGGGATGTTGTGCATCACCTGCGTCGCATAGTAGGCGAAGTAGATGTTGCGCCCGCGGTCCTTTTGCGGCAAGTTGCGCATCAAGAAGGTCATCCCTTCCATAATCGCCGGATCGGTGCGCGGCGTGCCCATGTACTGAATGCAGAGCAGGCCGACGGCCGTGACCGCGGGGCCGGGGCTGCCGCCGGGCGTGTAGCTGAATAGCCCTCCGCTCTTGCTCTTGCTCGAAGCCAGCTTGAGGAACTTCTTCGCGCCGTCCATCACCGCCGGGTCGACATGCAAGCCGGACATCAGCGCACTCTTCATCGCCATCACCTGCCAGCCGACGACCGACGTGTCGCCGTCCTGGCCGGGGGCATAGCGCCAACCGCCGTCGTTGGGGCTGCGGGAGCTTTCGATGAATTTGATCGAGGCCTGGGCCGCTTCGCCAATCGCCTTGTCCTTCGTAAGCCCATAGGCTTCGCACAGGCAAATCGCCGCCAACCCGTGGGCATACATCGTGCCACCAGTGTGCATCAGGCTGCCGTCGGCCTTCTGGGTCTTGACGAGATAGAACAGGCCGCTGTGGATGCTCTTCTGGTAGGGGCCTTTGGTCTGGTGCGTTTGACCGGCGGCCAGGAACGGCAGCAGGCCCATCGCCGTAGCCGCGACATCGCTGGCCGTCTTGCCCGAGCCGGTGCAGGTGTCGTCCTTGCACTGGGCCGTGTACTTGTCGATGCTCCAAGCGCCGTCGGGCCGTTGGTGGCGAGCGATCCAGTTCAAGGCCGCGGCCACCGCGCGTTCGGTGTTCTTCGTGCCGCCGAAGCCGCCGAGCATTTCCTTGCGCGCGCCTTGCCCACGCTGGCCGAAGCCGGCGCCGTCGCCGCCCGAGCCAGCCGTGTTGCTCAGCCCGCTGCCGGCCGTCGTCGCGCCGCCGCCACGCACCGCCGGACCGGCGCCCAGAGCATTGATGTTGAAACCGGCCAGGCCGCCGATGTTGTCGGCGCCTGTTTGCATGCCGCCGCCAGCTTCTTGGAACACGGTATTGTCGTCGTAGCTCTTGGCCGATTGTTCCATCTTCGGGGCTTCGAGCTGCGTGAGCGATTCGGTGTCGAGCACCGAGGGCTCGAGCGGCGTGTCGCCGACTTCGAAGGTCTCCAATTCCGGTTCGGGCAAAGCCGTTTCCACTTCGGCCTCGAACTTCGGCGCGTCCATGATCTTCTGGGCGACGTGCACGGTGCCCAGCACCAAGAACAGAATGATCAACGCGCCGAGGTGCAAAGCGACGCTGGCGGCGTACCACGGGCCGACGTGCTTGATCCAACGCTTGATCGCATCGGCTACGAAACCTGATTCGCCGTGAGCACCGACCGCATCGACTTGGGACATGGTGAGATCTCGGGAGAAACGTGTTGCGCGGTGAGCGCCTGATTCAATTTGGGCAACCGATCAATCGATCACATTCG
>Ga0181519_10003261_pt1 | contig 13406 bp, 11 predicted proteins | sample PEATcosm2014_Bin_26_FD_121102 | JGI IMG/M metagenome (GOLD analysis project Ga0181519, IMG submission 121102) | Peatland microbial communities from MTU Mesocosm Facility, Houghton, MI, USA - PEATcosm2014_Bin02_10_metaG | ecosystem: Environmental > Terrestrial > Soil > Wetlands > Peat | place... | reverse complement strand
CTACCCCCATGCACAGATCGGCAGCCACTTCTTCGCCCACGCCCACGCCGTCGTCCGCGAGCGTTGCCGTCTCGGCGACCACGTCACCCTCCAGAACGGCGCCATCGTCGGTGCCGACGGCTTCGGATTCGCCCACTACGACAAGCCTGCGGATGTGGGTGCCCCAGGTCTCGATTCTGAGACCTGGGTCGAACCACCTCAACTTCCCGCATGGCACAAGATTCCACAGACAGGTGTCACCGTCCTCGACGACCACGTCGAGATCCAGGCCAACTCCACCGTAGACCGCGCCTCTATCGGCGAGACCCACATCCACACCGGCGTCAAGATCGACAACCTCGTCATGGTCGGCCACGGCTCGTCGGTCGGTGCCAACACGCTGCTCTGCTCGCAGGTCGGCCTCTCCGGCTCCACCCACGTCGGAAAAAACGTCATCCTCGCCGGACAGGTCGGCGTCGCCGGCCACCTCACCATCGGCGACGGGGCCATCGCCACCGCGCAGACCGGAATCCCCGCAGACGTCGCCCCCGGAGCCACCGTCAGCGGCTACCCCGCCATCGACAACCGTAACTGGCTGCGCTCGGTCGCCCTCTTCCACCGCCTCCCCGAGATCATCCGCGAACTCCGCCAGAAGGCAAAGGAATAATCAGCCGTGCGTAGCCATTCTCAACAACGTCGTCATTCTGGCGCAGCCCTTGAAGGCCGTCATTCTGGCGCAGCCCTTGAAGGCCGTCATTCTGGCGCAGCCCTTGAAGGCCGTCATTCTGGCGCAGCCAGAATCTCAGTATTCGTCCTTGTCCTTGCAGTTGCCTGTTCTGAATCCATCGTTTGTCGTTGTTTGTTCTTACCTTCTTTGTCTGGCATATTGAGTTATACTTCGTGAGCCTTTCTGCTGCGCGCACAGATTTGGCGCAATGAAAGAGGAGAGTTGAGCATGGCTGAATTCTGGAGAGATCTTTCGCGGAGAGAGATGCTCAAGTCGAGCACGATGGCGGCCATGGGAGCAGCGATTACGCCGGAATTGCTATACGTTGCGGCTGAGGCGCAGGGCGCGGCGGCAGCGACCGTCGAGCTGTGGGGGATATTCGAAGCTTTCTTTCCAGGCCCCGCAACAGGAAATCCCTTCGTCGAGGTAGAGTTTGCCGCGACCTTCGAGCAAAGCAGCAAGACTAACTCGGTAACTGGCTTCTACGATGGCGATGGAATCTACCGGGTGCGCTTCATGCCGGATTCAACCGGCCTCTGGACGTATCGCACCAAGAGCAACCGCCCGGAGTTGGACGGCAAGACGGGTTCGTTTACCGTGCGCGCGGCGGCAGCTGGCAATCGCGGCTCGGTGCGTGTCAAGGACCAGTACCACTTCATCTACGCGGACGGCACGCCCTATCGCGAGTTGGGGACGACCTGCTACGCCTGGACCAGCCAGCCAAACGCGCTCGAAGAGCAGACCCTGAAGACGCTGGCCAATGCTCCGTTCAACAAGTTGCGGATGTGCGTCTTTCCCAAGTGGTTCAACTACAACCATGTTGAACCGACGCAGTATCCCTTCGTAGGGCAGGCCCCGAATCACTGGGACTTCACCCAGTTCAACCCCGCGTACTTTCAGCATCTGGAGCGGCGGATCGCGCAACTGGGAGCTATGGGCATCGAGGCCGATCTGATCCTCTTCCATCCCTACGACGAGGGCCACTGGGGCTTCGACAACATGGGAGCGACCAACGACGACCGCTACCTGCGCTACATCCTGGCGCGGCTGGGCGCATACCGCAACGTCTGGTGGTCGCTGGCCAACGAGTGGGACTACTTCAAAACCAAGACCGAGGCCGACTTCGAGCGCATCGGCGAGACGATCGCCGCCAATGACCCATACAAACACCTCTGCTCGATCCACCAGCAGAAGGTCTTCTTCGACCACTCCAAGCCCTGGATCACCCATGTCAGCGTGCAGAACGACATGCCGGACAACGCGCCAACCTACTTGCGCAAGTGGTCGAAGCCGGTGATCTTCGACGAGTGCCGCTACGAGGGCGACATCCAGGAAGGCTGGGGCGACATCACCGCCGAGCGGCTGGTCGGCAACTTCTGGAAGACGCTCGTAGAGGGCGCCTTCTGCGGCCACGGCGAGACGTACCTCAACGCGAAGGAAGAGCTCTGGTGGTCGAAGGGCGGCGTGCTGGTGGGGCAGAGCCCGGAGCGCCTGAGGTTCTTCAAGCAAATCGTCGATGCGGCTCCAGCGGCGGCGGCGGTTCTCGGCGGCAAGAACACCTGGGGAGTCGAGGGCGAGTACTACCTGACCTACCTGTGGGATCGCCAACACGCCACGCAGAGCTACAGGCTGCCAGCCGACGGACAGTTCAAGGCAGAGATTATCAACACGCTGGCGATGACCATTACGCCGGTTTCAGGAACGCTCTCGGGCAATACGTCGATTGCGCTGCCGGTCCAGCCCTATCTGGCGATTCGCGTGGTGCGGGTGTGAGCGGAATCTTCATCACCTTCGAGGGCCTGGACGGCTCCGGCAAGACCACCCAGATGCGTCGCCTCGCCGCATGGCTCACCAGCTCCGGCCGCACCGTCGTCAGCCTGCGCCAGCCCGGCTCCACCGCGCTCGGCGACCGCCTCCGCGCCATCCTCGTCGACTCGCGCTCCGAGTCCGCCCTCGGCCCCATCACTCCGCTGGCCGAGATGTCCCTCATGTTCGCCGACCGCGCCCAGGCCATCGCCGAGATCATCCAGCCCGCCCTCGCCGCCGGCTCCATCGTCCTCTGCGACCGCTACACCGACTCCTCCGAAGCCTATCAGGGAGCGGGCCGCCAGCTCGGCAGCGCGCGCATCCTCGCCATGCACGCCGCCGTCTGCAACAACCTCCAGCCCGACCTCACCCTCCTGCTCCTCCCGCCGCTGGAAGCCGCTCTCGCCCGCGCCCGCCGCCGCAACCACCGCTACGCCGCGGCCCAGTCACAACCCCAGCAGCAATCCGAGACGCAATCCGAAACGCAATCTGATCCGCAACCCGCCGATGAAAACCGCTTCGAGAAAGAGTCCGACGACTTCTACTCCCGCATCCACGCCGCCTACCTCGAGATCGCCGCCCGCGAGCCCCTCCGCGTCATCACCATCGCCAACGACGACTCCGGCGACAACTCCATCGACGCCATCGAGCTCCGCATCCGCGCCCTGGTCGCCCCCCGCCTCTTATAATTGGCCGCCGCTATTCGCCTGCGCGCTTGGCAATCAGCCGTGTCGTAGAGAAACCTTCGACCAGCGGCACGATCTTGACCTGTCCGCCCCAGGCCAGCACCTCGCTAGCGCCAACCACGGTATCCACCTCGTAGTCGCCGCCTTTGACGATCACATCGGGCCGCGTCGCCACAATTACCTCCAGCGGCGTCGCCTCGCCGAAGACCACCACCGCATCGACGGCGGCCAGGGCAGCCAGCACGCGCGCCCGTTCGCGCTCGCCCACAACCGGGCGGCCAGCCCCCTTCAGTCCGCGCACCGATGCGTCGCTGTTGATGGCCACAATCAGCCGGTCGGCAAAGCGCCGCGCCTGCTCCAACACCGTGATGTGCCCGATGTGCAGCAGATCGAAGCATCCGTTAGTAAACGCCACCCGCTCGCCGTTGGCCTTCCACAGCGCCATGCGCTGCACCAGCTCCTCGCGCGACACCACTTTGTCCTCGCCGTGCAGCGCGATCTCGGGAGCAAGGGCCGCCAGAAGCTCGTGCTTCTCCACCGGCACCGTTCCCGCCTTACTCACCACAATGCCGGCAGCAACATTGGCCACTCCCACGGCAGTCTCCGCCCGCAGTCCGGAGGCAAGGCACAGGGCCAGCACAGCAATCACCGTATCGCCCGCGCCTGATACGTCAAAGACCTGGCGCGCCACGGCCGGAGTCATGAATCGCTTCCCCGGCCGCACCAACGCAATCCCCTTCTCGCCCAGCGTCGCGATAAGAAACTCGATCCCTAGCTCCGTCACCAGCGCCCCGGCTGCATCCAGCAGGGGTTTCAGCTCACGCCCCTCGAGATGCACCGCTGCGGCGAGCTCACCGAGGTTGGGGCAGATCGTTGTAGCGCCGCGATAACGGGAGAAGTCAACGCTCTTGGGATCGACCAGCACCGGAATTCTCAGCCCGCGCGCAGCCTGAATGATTGTCTGGCAGACCTCCGGCGTCAGCACACCCTTCGCGTAGTCGGAGAGCACCACCGCATCGCATCCCGGTAGATGGGCCAGCACACTCTTCACCAGCCGCTCATAGTCGTCCTCGGACCGCGCGCCCAGCCGCTCACTGTCCAGCCGCAGCATCTGCTGCCGCCCGCCCAGAATCCGCTGCTTGGTAATGGTGGGAAACCCCTGCGAGACGACAAACTCCGGCAAGATCCCATTCGCGTGTAAACCTTCCGCCAATAGTCTTTCGTCCTCGTCGCCGCCGGTAAACCCAATGATCTCGGTGTACGCGCCCAACCGGCTCAGGTTCATGGCCACGTTGGCCGCCCCGCCCGGCTGCTGGCTCTGGTGGGTCGCGAGCACCACGGGAACCGGCGCCTCCGGAGAGATGCGTCCCACCTCGCCCCAGATGTACTTGTCGAGCATTACGTCGCCCACCACCAGCATTCGCTTGGCGGCCCACTTCTGCTCGATCTCTTGTATCACCTCGTGCAGTTGCTCGATCACCGTGCCCCCTCAACATGCTCAGACGCTGCAATCTCCAACACCACAGCGCTCTCCTGCTCCGCCCCGCTCACGCAGTCCATCTCAATCCAGTCGCAGAGCATGTGTCCAGCCAGTATGTGCGCCTCCTGAATCCGCGCCGTCTCCTTCGACGCGACGGCAAACAGGTGATCGGCCAGTTTGGCCATTCTGCCGCCACCCGCGCCGGTAAAAGCCACCGTCGCCATCCCCTGACGGCGCGCCGCCGCGAGCGCGGCCACCACGTTCTGGCTATTGCCGGAGGTGGAGATGCCCACCAACAGATCGCCTTCCACGCCCAGCGCCTCCACCTGGCGGGAGAACACCGCCTCGTACCCATAGTCGTTGGCAATCGAGGTCAACGCGGAGCTGTCCGTGGTCAGCGCCACCGACGCCATGCCGCGCCGCTCACGTCGATACCGCCCCACCAGCTCTGCCGCCAGGTGCTGCGAGTCGCCCGCGCTGCCGCCGTTGCCGCACCACAGGATCTTGCCGCCAGCGCGCAAGGTTGCCGTCATGGCCCGCGCAATCGCCTCCAGCACCGGCTGTTGCGCCTCTACCTGGCGCACCACCTCCATATGCTCTGCAATGGCTGCGCCGAAAACATCCGCGGACTTGGAACGATTGGACATAAATTCCTCACCTTCCGTGCTCGGCTCTCAGGGTCAGTTCTCTGCACGCCGATCTGTTTCGTCAACGCTGTTGCTATCATAACGGGGTGGCCGACTCCGCAAACAGCTTTTCACTCCGTACCCTGCGCACCGTCTTCCTGGACCGCGACGGAGTCCTCAACCGCAAGTTGTCCGAAGGCCGCTATGTGACCTCGTGGAGCGAGTTCCAGCCGCTGCCCGGCGCGGCAGAGGCGATCGGCCGGCTCAACCGCGCGGGCCTGCGCGTCCTCGTCGTCTCCAACCAGCGCGGCATCGCCCTCGGCCTCTACACTGCGGACGACGTGCGCAGCATCCACTCCGCATTGCAAAGCTGGTTGCAATCGCAGGGCGCGCACATCGACGCCTTCTACTTCTGCCCTCACGACACTCACCAATGCGACTGCCGCAAGCCCCTCCCCGGCCTCTTCCATCAGGCCCGCGCCGACTTCCCCGAGATCGCCGCAACGTCCAGCGTCATGATCGGCGACTCGCTCTCCGACATTGAGTTCGGCCATCGCCTCGGAATGACCACCCTCTTCCTCGAAGGCGATCCCAATCTCCGCAAGTCCGGAGCCGAAGCCGCGCGCCAGTTAGCCAACCTCCGCTTCCCCTCCCTGCTCGAAGCCACCGAAGCCCTCCTCAATCAGTCAGTCAAAATCTAAGTCCCAATCTTCGGCAGTGGATCAGTTTGAAATCCGGCGCGAACGATGTTGTCTATAACCGTATTCAAGGCACAAATGCGATTAGAGCTACCCATCCCAATCGTGTTTTACGCAGAACCACCAAAACCACAGGAGTGCAATTACGACTAGCGCAAGTGCGGTCATCGTGACCCAACTCTGAGTCAATGCATCCGAGCCGGTGTTCCTGCTCGGGTGTTTGGGATTATAGAGAATCTCGAAGTCGTGGCCACATTCCTGCGGAGAGTTCGTCCTATAAGTCCCCTTGAAGGTTTGGCCATCGGCTGAGTACGAAAACGTAACAACGTACACTGGAGGACAGTAGTCCTCCAAAGACAGACCCTCCGACCGTCGCAGCTCGCAGGCTATGATGGTCGCTCTCGCACTGACCCAGTCACTCACCCGGTAGCCGTCCAGTGGAAGAAACTGTCATGCCGAGCATTCTAGCCTCCCGAATTATCGGTAACTACAATTATTCAATTCAAATTGACCCACTAACCAATCTTCCGCAGCGTGGCGCAGGTCTCCGCAATCCCCTCTTCCAGCCCTGTGGGCTGTAGATCGCAGCCCAGCGCCCGCAGGCCCGTCAGGTCGGCCTCGGTGAAGTGCTGGTAGCGCCCCTCCAGATCGGCGGGAAACGGAATGTACTCGATCGCAGTCTTCCCATGCACCGCCATCAGTGCTCGCGCCACATCGTTGAAGCTGCGGCTGACGCCTGTCCCTGCATTCACCACGCCGCGATAGAGCTTGCGCTCCTCGCCGGCCTTTGGCCCGTAGGGCCCAATCCCCGCGAAGAACAGATTCATCCGCGCCAGGTCGCGCACGTAGACGAAGTCCCGCCGCTGCTCGCCGTCGCCGTAGCCGCCGCTGCCCGCAAACAGCCGCACCTTCCCCGTCTCCTTCATCTGCTTCGTGAAGTGGTGGATCACAGAGGCCATGCGTCCCTTGTGCTGCTCCCTCGGCCCATACACGTTGAAGTAGCGCAGACCGACCGCCGTCGTCTGCGCCTCGTCCAAAGCCAGCCGGTTGCGAAAGTAGTGGTCGAAGGCCAGCTTGGAGAAGCCATAGACGTTCAGTGGCCGCTCGTTCTCCAGTGTCGGCGTGAAGTGTCCCGGCCCGGAGAGCCCGTAGACCGCCGCGCTGGAGGCAAAGACCAGCGCCGCTCCCTGCGCGATGGCAAAGCGCAACACCTCCTTGGTGTACTGGAAGTTGTTGTCCATCATGTACACGCCGTCGTCCTCCAGCGTGTTGGAGCAGGCCCCCTGGTGCAGAATCGCCTCGATCCTACCGCTTCCCAGCGCATTTTCTCCGATGGCGCGGCGGAACTCCCGCTTGTCCAAGTAATCCACATAGCGCGCACCCTGCAGGTTCGCAAACTTCCTGGAATTGGCCAGGTTGTCCACCACCAGAATCTCCGTGATGCCGTGGGCATTTAGCTCGTGGACCAGGTTGCTGCCGATAAAGCCCGCGCCTCCGGTAACGATGATCATCAGATAACAGCCTCCTGGCCCTTATTTCAAAACTTGCGGCAGCGGCCCAAGAACGCGCCCCACGGCCTGTTCCATCTCTTCCACTGTCACCGAAGTCATGCACTCTTTCTTCATCACAACACATCTCTCAAGACCGCAGCCAAAGCACTCCGGCTGATGATACACAATCTCTTGCTGACGCCCGGCCGGATACCATACGCCGGGAAGCCCGTGCGCCGAAAACGCAATCACACACCGAACTCCAACGCTGGCGGCCAGGTGCATCGGCCCGGAGTCCGGCCCAAGAAAGACCTCCGCGCCTTCCAGCACCGCCGCGGTCTCGCGCGGCGTCAGACGCCCGCACAGGTTCACCTTCGCGCCGCGCCACCACTCGGCGGAATACTCACTCACCTCATAATCCTCCTGTGCGCCCACCAGGACCAAACCATGCTGCGGATACTGCGCATGTAGCCGCGCCAGCAACTCCCGCCATCTCTCCTGTCCCCAGTCCTTCGACTGCATCTTGGTGCCTGGGCCGCAGGCAATCAACCGGCGCCCGCCGAGAGCGCCCAGCGATGCAACTGCGTCCTGACGCTCCGCCTCGCTCAGCCGCAGGTCCCAGTTCGCCATCTCCTCCGGGTGCGCGTCCCCCAGCGCCGCAATCGCTCTTGCCAGCCGCCTCGCCTCTGGCTCGTAGTGTCCTGTCGCTGCGTCGAAGCGGTGCTTCAGCTCCCATTCTCCGGGCAACCCCACTATCCGCCGCACCCCGGCAGTCCGGAAGAATATCCGATCGCGCAGAACTCGCCCGTAGGGCCGCATCGGCATCAGGTAGATCAGCAGATCGGGGCGGAAGCGCCGAATCTCCAACGTCAGGCGCAGCAACTCCCCCATCCGCCGCGTTCCCACCGTGTAGCGCATTGTTCCGTGAACCAGCCCCGAATCGCCCAGCACAGACGCCGAGGCAGCGGCCTTCGCATGAACCGGAAGGTTCGTCAGAAGGACCCGCTCCGCATAGGGAAAGCAGCGCGCAATCAGGTGGAAGCACGGCAATGCCACCACCGTATCGCCCAGGCTGCCCAGACGATAGATCAGCACCTTTCGTATCGGCGACTCATGCGGCAATCTGTTTCTCCAACGGGCATCTGATGCGCCCGGGTGCAAAATCGAATCTATTTAGCGTTGACGACGCTCTCCGCCACACAGACCACGGCAGCGCTTAACTGGGCCTGTGCATCACAGATATCGAGTTGGAGATTCTAGTGTAGTACCTCAGGCAGTTTCTCAACCCACCTGATAAGCAGCTATTCCGCCTCCTGGAGCAGTCAACGGGATAGTCCCCCCCCGCATTTTTCTCGAAGAAACAAGGGTGCGCTCTCTTTGCAGCCTCTCGGCCCACTAAGTCAATCTGCATCCCTTCGAAAGTCCGGTTCTGTCTCCTCGCTGCAACCAAACCCGTCCTGCTGATACAGTTGGATGGTCAGCCCGCCACGGGCCGCCTCATCGTCCATGTTGACCGCTCTCCAAATCACGCGATTGCAAGAACAGGCCACACTCCGCTGGCACCAGGACCCAGCAGCGTCCGTTCCGCTCACTCCCGCGGTCTCCGAAGCCCCCGCGGCGTCCGCGGACATGATTGAACTCGCCCTCGCCCATCACCGCGCCAACTTCGACCTCTGGCACGAAGAAGACAAGGTACGCGAGCCCGGAGCCACGGACGCCAGCATCGCCAGCCTCAAGCGCTCCATCGACGCGCTTAATCAGAAGCGCAACGACCTGGTCGAAGCCATCGACCGCCTGCTCCTCGCAGCCGCTGAAGTGCAAAACCCCGCCGCGCCGCTCCACTCCGAATCTCCCGGCCTCATCCTCGACCGCCTCTCCGTCCTCGCGCTCAAGATCTACCACACCGCCGAGGAGGCCCATCGCTCCACCGCCTCCGAGGCCCATCGCCAGCGCAACCTCGCCCGTCTCGACCTGCTGCGCGAGCAGCGCGACGACCTCGCCGCCTGCCTCGACGAGCTCTGGAAGCAGGTCCTCGCAGGCCATCGCCGCTTTAAGCTCTACCGACAGCTCAAGATGTATAACGACCCAGACCTCAACCCCTCCGTCTACGTCCATAAATCGGGCGCATGACCCACCCGCGCATCGGCCGAGTTGACCTTCTCGTCCCAGTTGCGTATAAAAACCGGAACATGCTCAGCCGATAGTGTTTGGGTGCTGACCGACAACCTCCGGTCATTGCAACCAACAGACAGGAACCGCAGAGACCCCGATGAAGACCCCCACTCGCTCCTCCGTCAAACGCCCGCACACCCTCGCTGGGGTCGCGCCAGCATCCGCCAACGGCCCGCGCGCCCATGCCCTCGCCCAATACGAAGCCGCGCTCCGCCTTATGCAGCAGGCAAAGTTCGACAAGGCCTGCGCAGCCTTCAAAGAACTGCTTGCCTCCAGCCCCGCCGACCTCACCGAGCGAATCCGCATGTACATCAACGCCTGCACCCAGCAGGCTGCCCGGCACGAGTCCCAGTTTCTCTCCGGGGAGGAGCGCTACGACTTTGCTATCTCCCTGCTCAACGACGGAAACTACGAAGATGCGCGCACTCAGTTGAAAAAGATACTCGACGAGAATGCCAGTGCGGACTTCGCCTTTTATGGCCTCGCCGTCCTGGCCAGCATGACCGGAGATGCCCATACATGCCTCGAGCACCTCACCGAGGCTATCCGTCTCAACCCGCGAAATCGTATCCAGGCCCGCGCCGACTCCGACTTCCAGGACATGGCCGACGACCCACGCTTCACCGAGCTCCTCTACCCCGAGGTCTAACCGCCGAACCGCAAAACCGCGCGCACTCCATCCCAGTTACACTGATCACAGCTGTGTCCTCCTCAACTCAAACCGGCAAGCCGTCCCTGCGCGTCGTAGCCATCGGCGGAGGCACCGGCCTCTCCACTTTGCTGCGCGGCCTCAAACTATACGTCGCAGCGCCCACAGCAGCCCGTCGCACCACCGACGCCATTCCCCTCGGCAACGCCGATCCCCATCCTGACTCGCACCCCGCGGACCTCCCCTGCCTCATCCGCGACCTTGCCGCCATCGTCACCGTCACCGATGACGGTGGCTCTTCCGGCCGTCTCCGCGAAGAACTCAACATGCTCCCGCCCGGAGACATCCGCAACTGCATGGTCGCGCTCTCCGAGGACGAGCTCCTGCTCGCCCGGCTCTTCCAGTACCGCTTCCACCACGGTGACCTCGAAGGGCACAGCTTCGGCAATCTCTTCCTCGCCGCCCTCTCCGACATCACCGGAGACTTTGCCCAGGCCGTGCAGATGTCCTCGCAGATTCTCGCTGCCCGCGGCCGCATCTACCCCGCCACCAACACCGACGTCACCCTCACCGCGCTCATGGACGACGGCACCATCGTCCACGGCGAAACCCACATCACCGCCAGCACACGCCGCATCGTCGAGCTCAAGCTCGTCCCCGCCGACGCCAAGCCCCTCCCCGCCGCCCTCGAAGCCATCGCCAACGCCGACCTCATCACTCTCGGCCCCGGTTCGCTCTACACCTCGCTGGTCACCAACATGCTCGTCCGTGGTATCCCCGAGGCCATCGCCGCATCCCACGCCACCCGCGTCTACGTCGGCAATCTCATGACTCAGGCCAACGAGTCACTCGGCCTCTCCGCATCCCAGCACCTCGAAATAATCCTCCGGCACTGTGCCACAAACGGCTCCCACATCTGCGATTACGCCCTCATCAACACCGCCCCCATCTCGCCCACCCTCCTCGAACGCTACGCCCGCGGTGGCCAGGCGCCCATCGAGCCCGACCTCGACCGCATCCGCTCCCTCGGCGTAGAACCCATCTCCGGCGACTTCGCCCTCGAAGGCAACCTCCTCCGCCACGACCCCGACCGCGTCACCCAGGCCCTCCTCAACCTCGCCCTCAACCGCCCCTGATCTCTCCCGCCACCCGCTCCCAGTGTGATACCGTACCATCCATGACCCCAGACTTCTCCCACCACTGGGCCTACTGGACCCGCCATACAGGTCTTTGGATCCTATCCTTCAAATATGTCTTTGGATTTGCCGCCGGATGGGGCACTCTCTATCTCCGCAGATGGCAAAAGAGCCGCCGCGAAGAGGCCGCCCAGAGCTGGCCCATGGTCGAGGGCAATATCAGTGGCGCAAAGGTCGAGTCCATCCCCCACACCTCTCGCTTCGTCGCCAAACTGCAATACACCTACTTCGTCGAGGAGTATCGCCTCGGCGAGTATACCCACGAATTCTCCAAAAAATCCGAAGCCGAGGACTTCGCCAGCAAGATGAAAGGCCAGCGAGTCCAGGTCCGCTACAAGCAGTCCAACCCCGAAAAGTCCGTCCTTGAACAGAGCGTCGTCGAGCAGCACATCCTGCTCGCCCCCCGCTTCGGCTGAACCCGTTCTGTTTGTCATTCCCGAAGGGAATCTGCTTCAACTATTACGGGTGCCCCACATCTCGATTCTGAGATGCGAATTCTCCGCTCATAGCTCATTGCCCAAAGCTCACAGCCGACCGAAAAAACGCCTCAACCCGCCGTCACAATCTCCGAAAAATCCGCAATCTTCGAGAAATCTCGAAGAACGCGAGCCAACAGCGCAAGCCGATTTGCTCGAATATCCAGCTCTGGAGCCATCACCATCACCTTATCGAAGAAGACATCGATGACCGCTCTAAGAGTTGCAGTTTGAGCCATTGCAGCGCCGTACTCACGCCGCGCCGACAAAGCCAATGCTTCCGTTGAAATGGTGTCGTCGGCCTCTTCCAGACTCTTCTCTGCGGGATCGGCAAGAAGTGTCAGTTCGACGATCATAGGGATTGTTTCTCCCTTTACGTGTGCCTGATCGAGAATGTTTTTCATCCTCTTGAACGCAGCACAAACAGCAAGAAAGTCCTCGCTCCCCCGCACCGCCGTCACCGCCTCCGCCCGAGCCACGGCATCCCTCACATCGTTCGCGCCTGCCGCCAGCACGGCCTTCACCACGTCATACGCCTGCCCCTTCGCCTCGCGCAGATAGAACTCCAGCCGCTCCGCAAAGAAAATCTCCACGCGCGTTCTCACCGCCTCATCGGGCGAAGCCGCATCCACCACATCGCCCAGCGTCAGCGGCAGCGCCGGCTCGGCCTCCGCCAGAATCTTCACAATCCCGTTGGCCGCCCGCCGCAGCGCAAACGGACCCTTCGATCCCGTAGGCTCCAGTCCCAGCCCAAACATTCCAACGATCGTGTCCACCTTGTCGGCGATCGCCAGCAGCGCGCCCTCCACCGTTCGCGGCACCGCATCCTCCATCGACTTCGGCAGATACTGGTCGTAGATCGCATCGCCCACAGCCGCAGAGAATCCCTGCGCCCGCGCATACAGCCCGCCCACCTGCCCCTGTAACTCTGTAAACTCCTTCACTAGCTCCGTCGTCAGGTCGGTCTTCGCCAGCCGCGCCGCTTCGCCGAGCGCCGCCCCATCCAGCTTCGATCCACGCGCCGCCACCAGCCCGGCCAGCGACGCGGCAACCTCCCGCACCCGCTCCGTCTTCGCCGCGTAGCTCCCCAGGTCCTTCTGGAACGTCACCTTCTCGAGCCTCGCGAGCCGCTCCCTCAGCGGTACCCGCTGGTCGAACTCCCAGAAAAATCTCGCGTCGTTGAAGCGCGCCCTTAGCACCCTCTCATTGCCGTGCCGGATCACCGCCTCGCCCGTCACATCCGCCTTCGTATTCAGCACCGCCAGAAAGTGCGGCGCAAGTTTTCCCGCCTCATCCTCCACCGCAAAGTACTTCTGATGATCGCGCATCACCGTCACCAGCACCTCTTCCGGCAGATGTAGATACTCCGGCTCGAAGCTCCCCAGCACCACCGTCGGCCACTCCGTCAGGTGCGTCACCGT
>Ga0181519_10003260_pt1 | contig 13407 bp, 14 predicted proteins | sample PEATcosm2014_Bin_26_FD_121102 | JGI IMG/M metagenome (GOLD analysis project Ga0181519, IMG submission 121102) | Peatland microbial communities from MTU Mesocosm Facility, Houghton, MI, USA - PEATcosm2014_Bin02_10_metaG | ecosystem: Environmental > Terrestrial > Soil > Wetlands > Peat | place... | reverse complement strand
GGGCCATGCGTTCGAGAAAGTCTTCTTCGTAGATGGTCAGAGGGCGTCGATCCGGTGTGGCAACGACCAGCTCCGTAAGGTGGTGACCGTCTTTATCGTGCAGCGGAAAACGGAAGCAGCCTTGCCAGGGCGGGGCGGGCATTTCGCCGTAGGCCGTAAGCGGCTCGGTGATAAGGGCGCCGGGCAGTTCAAGCTCGCGCACGACGATGCTCAGCACGATGGAGAGGACCTCATCGAGGCGGATGGTGGAGTGAACCTGGCGAGAGGTTTCGAGGAGCGCCTGGAGGCGGACAATCTCCTGCTGCAGATCGAGGGTTTCCACGGCGCGGGCGGATTGGAGAGGAGTGGCCATGGCAATTCGTTCAGGGTCTGGGCGCTGGCTGAGGGGATGGGCACAGCGGAGTGGGTTCACTGTAGCACAGGGCGAATGGGAAGCAGAAGGATCCCGACTGCGCCAGGCAGCTGTATAGCGAGCTGCAAAATCGCGCGATTGGGCCGATTCGGCTGGCATCGGCAACCGTATCACTTTGGCTGCAGCGCCTAGCTGAGGGCGGTTTCCCGGGGGCGCTGCCCGGTGGTGGTCAATACGATCACTGCGGCGATGATGAGCGCTCCGCCGATCCAGGCTCCCGGGCCCAACCGCTCGCCGAGAACCCCAACACCAAGGATCGACCCCAGTGCCGGTTCAATGTTGAGAAACACGCCGGCGCGCGACGCGGGCACGCGATGAATGCCCCAGTTCCACAGCAGCGTCGCGGCAGCCGTGCACAGCAAACCGCTGGCCGCGACCGCGAGCCAGACATGCCAGCCGAGTCCGCGCATCGGAGGCAGTCCGTCGCGGATCAGCACCCAAGGCGCCAGCATGGCCGCGCCGGCGAGGAGCGTCCATGAAGTAACAGCCATGGGCGAGCGGCCCATGACCATAAGGCGCATGTTGATGAGAACCCACCCGAGAGCAATCAGCAGCGACGCGACAACGAGAAGATCGCCGCGGATGCTTCCGCCGCGAAGCGCCATGTTGCCCGTGCCGTGGCTGGCGCTGAGCACAATGAGGACAATGCCGGTGGTCGATGCCAGGAGCGCGAGCCATCCCTTGAGGTCGAGACGCTCGTGGGCGAAGAGCGTTGCTCCGGCTGCAAGGATGACGGGCATGGTTCCGACCATGAGCGCGGCGTGCGAGACAGTCGTCAGCTTCAGGCCTTCAAACTGGATCATGAACTGCAGAGGAACGCCGAGAAAGGCGCCAGTGAGCAGCAGCTTCCATTCGTGGCGCGAGAAGCGAGGCCACTCGACGATGGGGAGCAGCCCGAGGCAGGCAAAGAAGAAGCGATAGAGGACATAATGGCCGACGCTCAGCCGGGCAAAGGCAATTTTGCCGAAGAAGAATCCCGTGCCCCAGCAGCATCCGGCGAGTGCGCAGGCCACATAGCCCAGGCCACGGCCAATCCTGCGACGGCGCTCAATCGCCGACGCGTGTGCAGCAACCTCAGAACGCTGGGTGTTGAGTGACGTGGGCATTGCAGGATTGGATGATCATTCGTACCGATAGTCGCACGGATCGGCGACGCATCCGACCCGAGGCTTCACGGGCCTACGCGGCACTCTGCTTAAGAAGAGCCCGCCAGCCGTCTCCAAGAAACAACCGGATCGCGGCGATGCCGGCCGCTCCCGCCTGCACGCAGGCGGCGGCGTTCTTCTCCGTCACCCCTCCGAGCGCCAGGACAGGAATCGGCCGGGCGATGTCGATGGCCGTACGCAGAGCTGCCAGCCCCTGGCCGCGGGTCACTGTGCCCTGAATCGTTACCTTTTCAAAAACCGGAGAAAACAGCAGCAGCGATGCGCCCGCCGCCTGGCGAATTTCCTCCGGCGAATGGCAAGCGACGCTGACCACCACGTCCCGTCCGGCACGTCCATACACCTGCTGCGCCGCACCCACGGCCGCAGGGCCAGAGTTGGCGTGAAGGTGCACCCCGTCGGCCCCCGCATCGAGCGCGACCTGGGCCGGCCCGTTGACAAGGACGCGGGTCGGCTGTTTGGTGGCGCGCACCGCCTCCACCATACGGTTGGCGAGCAATTGCAGCTCGGCGAGGGGCAGATCCTTCTCTCGAACCTGGATGGTGTCGACGCCGCCACGCGCCCACGAGGCCGCGAGTTCGACCAGACGGTCGCGCTTCGCGCTTTCGGCGCCGTCCAGCAGCTTTCGATTTGTGATGGCGCAGAGCAGCATTTCAGCGATTAGTGTAAGAGTGTATTCACACGGCCCGTCTCCGAGGATTGTAAGATGAGCACGGACCCGCCGTGGCCGTTTCCAGAGCGCGGGAGTTTTTTTCTAACGCAATGGCGAAATACGACCTTCTCGTCATCGGTTCGGGCCCTTCCGGGCAGCGCGCGGCTGTTTCCGCGGTCAAAAAGGGCAAGCATGTGGCGCTCGTCGAGATGCGCAGCGTGGTGGGCGGGGTCTGCATCAACACGGGCACGATTCCCAGCAAAACGATGCGCGAAGCGGTTCTCCATCTCTCCGGGTACAACTACCGCTCGATTTACGGGATGAATTACCGGGTCAAGGAAAAGATCACGATGGCCGATCTTGCCTTCCGCGTGCAGCACGTGGTCAAAACCGAAATTGACGTGACTGAAGCCCAGCTGTCGCGCAACGGCGTCGAAATCCTGAGCGGCGTAGCTAGTTTTGTGGACGACCATCATGTGCATGTCGACGGCGTGCGCGGCTCAAACACCTACGAAGCCGCTAACGTCATCATCGCGGTCGGCACACGGCCGGCCATCTCGGCCAAGGTGCCGGTCAACGGCAAGACCATCATCAACAGCGACCAGGTGCTGGATCTGGTCGATTTGCCAAGGAGCCTGATTGTCGTCGGCGGCGGCGTGATCGGCGTCGAGTACACCTGCATGTTTGCGGCTCTTGGGGTTCGCGTCACGCTCATCGAGAAAAGGCCGCGTCTGCTGGAGTTCGCCGATCAGGAGATCATCGAGGCACTGAGTTATCACCTGCGTGACAGCCGCGTCACCATGCGGTTGGGGGAAGAAGTTGAAAGTGTCGAACAGATCGCTGAGGGAACGGTGGTTGCGAATCTCGAAAGCAAGAAGAAGATGTCGGGCGATGCGCTGCTCTACGCAGTGGGACGCCAGGGCAACATCGACGAGCTGAACCTTGCGGCAGCGGGAATTGAAGCGGACAATCGCGGACGGATCCCGGTGGATAAGGATTTCCGGACCAGGGTTCCGCACATTTTCGCGGCGGGAGATGTGATCGGGTTTCCCGCACTTGCGTCGGTGTCGATGGAGCAGGGCCGCATCGCCGCCGAGCGCGCCTTTGGCAACGACCACGTGATCTCGAACCCGAGCTTTTATCCGTATGGTATTTACACCATCCCGGAGATTTCGTTTATTGGCAAGACCGAGGAGCAGCTGACCGAGGAAGACGTCCCGTACGAGGTGGGTGTGGCGTATTACCGGGAAATTGCGCGCGGCCAGATTCGAGGCGATACCACGGGGCGCCTGAAGCTGATCTTTCACCGCGAGACGCGCCAGGTGCTGGGCGTGCATATCATTGGCGAGGGCGCCTCGGAGCTGGTCCACATCGGCCAGGCGGTAATGGCTCTGAACGGCAAAGTCGATTACTTCATCGATACCGTGTTTAACTATCCCACTCTGGCTGAGTGCTACAAGGCCGCCGCGTTTACCGGCATCAACCGGCTGGCCCGGTTCGAGGGGTAGGCTGCGGGAAGGCTGAAGCGGAGGGCTTATGTCGAAAGCTGTTGGCGTAGTGATGACGAACCGGGTCGTCGCCGGGTTGATTGAGGACCATCAGCTCGAGGGGGGGCTGAAGGAGTTTCCGGAGAACATCGACGACACCAACGGGCTCATCGAGGTCCCCGCCGATAGCCTCTGCGAGATCATCTGCGACGCCGTTGCCGCGCTTATGCCCTCGGGCTCGACGGTGGATGCTGTGGGCGTGGCAATACCGGGCTATCTGCACCAGGGGGTAATGCTGGATTCGCCGAACCTTCCGCAGTTGAAGGGCGCTCAGATCTGCAGCACGATCAGCGCCGGCCTGCAAAAACGCGGCCTCGACGTAAAGCTGGCCGCTTTCAACGATGCAGACGCCGTTGCGGCGGGCATTGCCGCCACGCGCGGGCAGATGGATCGGCAGGTGCGCGTTTGGACAATCGGCAATGGCATCGGGTTCGGCCGCTATCCGTGGACCGAAGGCCCCTGGGAAGGGGGGCACATGGTGGTGACGCTCGACGCCAAGGAGAACTACTGCGGTTGCGGAGGCAAGGGCCATCTGGAAGGCATTATGGGGTACCGCGCCATGCGCCTGCGCTTTCTGGACATGGAGCCGGACGAGGTGTTCGCGGCGGCGAAGAAGGGCGACCGGCGCTGCGCGGAGTTCGTTGAGCTGTGGCATCGCGCACTGGCCGCGGCAACGGCATCGATGATTCATCTAGAGGGCCCAGGGCGCTTCTATTACACGGGCCGCGACATTCAGCGCCTGGAACTGCCGCGGCTGAAGCAACATTTGTGGGAAGCCATCAAGATGAGCCCGCTGCAGAATTACACCGTGGAAATGTTGGCCGAGGATCCATCGGTCGCGGTGATTGGGGCGGGCGTGGCGGCGCTGATCGAGAGCAAGTGTTGAAGGGGGCCGCCCGTAAGCGTTCCATCCCGTCCTACGCCACCTTGGTTGTCCAGTCGCTGTTTTACGTTGCGAGCGGGATCAATCATTTCTGGCACGAGAACTTTTATCTGCATATCATGCCGGATCACTATGCGCATCCGCTGGCGGTTGTGAAGCCAAGCGGAGTGGGGGAGATTCCTGGCGGCCTCGGGCTGCTGCCACCGGCGACACGGCACTTCTCGGCCGTCGGCATCGCGGTCATGCCGGTCGTCTTCTTCGATGTGCATATCTTCGTGCTGAGCCATCCCGGGCGCTATCCCGAGGTAGCCGAATGGGTGCTGTGGGCGCGGCTTCCGCCGCAGTTTGCGCTGATCGCGTGGGCGTTTTATTACGCTCGACGCCCCGGCGAACGCTCTGGATCATAGAGGCAGCCACATGCGGGCAGGTCGCGTTATTCTCCGAAGTTCAGTCGGAGTCCGACCCGCGCCAGCTGCGGCGTTCCGAGAGTTAGAACCGGCGTCTTCCCCACCTGGACGGAGCGGTCAAAGAGATTTTCTCCCGAGGCGAACGCAACGATGTGGCGGCTGAAGTTGTGCTCGGCGTACGCATCGAGCCGGAAATAGCTGTGCAGCAGGTAAGCATTGGCGTCATCGTCGAACTGCCGACCGGTAAGCTGCCCCTGGACGCTGAGGACGCCAATCCGCGGCCGCGTGAGACGAATCTGCGTCGTGGCCATGTTGCGGGGCACCTGCGGGATCCACTTGCCAATCAGCTGCGGCTCAGAGGCGAATTTTGTCACAGTTGCGTTGGCAAATTGATACCCTCCCTCGATGCCGACCCACGAGCAAGGCTGCATCGCGTAGTCAAGCGAGACGCCGCGGCTCTCGATCTGCCCGAGGTTTTCCCGCTGCAGCAGCTCCCCGGTTGGGGTGACGCTCAGGGTCAGGGCGGTAATGGGGCGGTTCACCTGCGTCCAGAAATAACTGGCGCGCAGGCTGGAGCCGTAGCGGCGTATGTCAGCCTGGAATCCTGTCTCCCAGCCGGTCGCGCGCTCCGAGCGCAGGTTGGGGTTGGGTTCGGTGACCTGCTGGCCAACCTGGCCGGTGCGGTAAAGTTCGTTTTCCGTGGGAGCACGATAGGCGCGGAATCCGGAGGCGTTCAAGGTCAGCGATTCCGTGATCCGTCGCACCACTCCGAGGCGCGGATCGAAAACCGTCTCGCTGAATGCGGGGAGTTGGACGGGCGCGGGCGAACTCGAAAATTGCCGGGCATCGAAGTTCGAGAAGCGATCCACGCGGGCTGACCCGCTGATCGTCCACTTGGTTGGTGTGAAGAGTGCTTCTCCCCAGATTCCGGTCTGGCGCTGGCGTGCGGTCGTATCGAGCGTGCCGCCGGCGCCGGTGAAGAGCTCCTCATCGTCGGCGGCGCGCACATCGTGGGTGTCAGCGCCGGCAAGGGCAAGCGCGTGCACGCCGACCGGCCGTTGCCATCGCAGGGCCGCCCCCAACTCGTCCGCGGGATCGAAACCAACGCGCGTCAGTTTCTCCGAGGCGCGCGTGCCGGCGATGCTCGAAAAGGTCTGGCGGAAGTGCTCGTCGTCGCCATAAAGGCGCAGGGCAAAGTCCTTCCAGTCCGCGCCAGCCGCCCCGCGCCACAGGCGGCCGGAATTCCACTGCGCGGGCGTTCCGTTGTGGCGAATTTCGTTGAGCACGTTGGTGCGCAGGAAAATGCGCCCGTCGCCCGGGAGTGCCCGGCCGACTTCGGCAAGGCCATTCTGCGCGTGCACGTTCGACGGCTGGTCGATGGGACCGCGCAGGTTAGGAGCGACGAGAGTGTAGCCATCCGTGGCGATGAGCCCGCCGCTGGCGATTCCGGACCATGCGTTGTGCTTCACCGTGGCGAGCGCCCCGTCGTCGAGCGTGCTCTCCGATCCGCCGCTGGTAAGGATCTCGATGCCGGAAGCCTGCGGGCGCACCGGGATGAGGCTGATTACACCGCCGATGGCGCTCGACCCATAGAGATCGGACGCCCCACCGCGTACGACTTCCACGGAATGGACCGACAGCTCCGGCAGTTCTTCCCAGTGGATCCATCCGCCATATGGGTCGTTGAGGGGAATGTTGTCGAGAACAACAAGCGAGCGGCTGGCTGCGGTTGAGCCGAGACCGCGCAGCGAGACTCCTTCGGTGGTGGGATTGGCGACGAGCGAGCTGGAGCGGCGGAAGAGCGTGAATCCGGGGCTCTCACGCAATTTGCCGTCGAGCGATGGAGACGCGGCCTGCTGAAGCTGCTGCCGATCGAGAACACGGGTACTGGCAGGGCTGTCAGAGCTGCCGAGCGGCGAGCGATATGCGGTGACGACAATGGTCTCAAGCGGCCGACGGAGAACGACGCTGAGGGGCTGCACCGGATTAATTGTGACAACGGCTGTGACGTAATGCAGCGCTGTGACTTCAATCTGACGCGGCGGCTGGGACAAGGCAAAGCTGCCATCGGAGGCTGAGATTGCCAGCTGATTGCCGGCCATGTCGGCGATAGTGGCGGAGGGAATGGGATCCCCTTGGGCGTTGCGAACCGAACCGCGCACCTGTGCGGATGCCGTGGCGGTCGCCAGAGCGAGCGCGGCCAGTAGAGTCATCCGTTTGACGCGGAGAGGCATGAGCATTCGAATCAGGGGCGAGCCTGGGGCGAGTATATCTTCTGCACGGCGTCGCGGCGGTTGGGTTCTTCGTCCGGCAACGCGGCCAGCAACTCTGCAATCGTTTTGCCGAGTATTGGATGCCGGAGATCGGGCGCGATGTCGGCCAGTGGCGCAAGGACGAATCGCCGGTGGGCCAGCGACGGATGCGGGAGGGTGAGCCGGGGCGAGCCGATCACGAGGTCGTCCACGAGGAGCAGATCCAGGTCGAGCGCCCGGGGGCCGTTCGCCAAAGCGCCGGCGCGGTCGCGTCCATAGCGCAGTTCGGTTGCCAGCAGGAACTGGAGCAGGGCATCAGGATCGAGCGCCGTTCTTAAGGTAACCGCGGCGTTTACAAATTCCGGTTGCTGCGCGTAGCCCACAGGCTCAGTACGGTAGAGCGGCGATTGGCCGATGACTTCGCCGGCCGCGGCCAGATCATCCATTGCCGCCCGGAGGGTGTGCTCAGGCGAGCCTGCGGGCGACGGCAGATTTGCGCCGAGGGCAATCGCGGCGAGATGGCCAGGGACATGAAGACCGCTCACATGGCAACAGTAGCGGAATTCCGCAGCCGGCGCGTCCTCGCGCTATGCTCAGAAACAATGAGGATTGGGTTGTTTGGCGGCAGCTTCGACCCGCCGCATCGCGGGCACATCGCGCTGGCGCGACTGGCGATCGAGCGCCTCGCACTGGATCGGTTACTGCTGGCGCCGGTGGGGCTGCAACCGCTGAAGCGCGATCGTCCACAGGCGAGCTTCGCGGATCGCGTCGCGATGACGCGGCTGGCGATCGAGGGGGAGCCGGGACTGGAGATTTCGCTGATCGACGCGCCGCACGCGGATGGCCGGCCGAATTACACCATCGATGCAGTGCGCTCGCTACGTTCATCGGTTGCTTCCGAGGATCGGCTTTTCTGTGTGATGGGGGCGGATTCGTTCCTGAGTATTGGCAAGTGGTATCGCGCCGGCGACCTGCTCGTGGCCTGCGATTTTATCGTGGCGTCGCGCCCGGGATTCGACCTGGGCCGCATCGCGGGAGCGTTGCCGCCGAGCATCTCGGTGGCGGCCTGCGATGCCGAGGAGGGCTACAACCTGGTGTTGTGCATGCACGGTGGAGCGCGGCGGGAGTCGAGGCTCTATCTGCTGCCCGATCTGAAGGAGCTGGCTTCGGCCAGCGGCATTCGCGAGGCGCTGCAGCAGGGCAGCATTACGCGAACGGACCTCGAGCCGGCGGTAGCCGCTTACATTCGCGAACATGGATTGTATGAGGGCGGTGGGGGTTGATAAGAGATCGCCTGTCCGCCCCCCGATCCGCAGGAAAGTGCCGTACCATTAGAACGTTAGAAAAGCAGAAAGCAGAGCACACACCCCCCGCATGGCATTGACGGAAACCCGGAAAATGGTACTGGCCGCGGTCGCGGCCTGCGACGAAAAAAAGGGCGAGGAGACCCGGGTTTTGCAGCTGGACCCGGCGGACTCAGCTTTCACCGATTTTTTCCTCATCACCAGCACGGCCAACGAGCGGCAGTCCCAGGCGATTGCCGATGAGATCGAGCTGCGCCTGAAGCGCGAGTTCGCGACCTATCCGAACTCGGTCGAGGGCCGGCGGCACGGCGAGTGGATTCTGATGGACTACGTCGACTTCGTCGTCCACATCTTTCTGCGCGACCGGCGGGCGTTTTACGACATCGAGCGATTGCGCAAGTCGGCGCGGCCTGTCGATGTCGGAGAACTAACGGCCGCGCTGACGGAGAAGACGCTGGCTGCGCGGAAGAAGGTGCCGGTAAAGCGGGTAGCGAAGAAGACTGTTGCGAAGAGGGTGACAGCGAGGAAGACCGCCACGAAGAAAGCGGCAAAGAAGCCGAAGAAAACCATCGCCGGGCACGGGGAATAGACTCGTGGCCAGCCCGACATTCAGCTTCATCGATCTTTTTGCCGGAATCGGCGGGATGCGGATGGGTTTCGAGTCCGCGGGTGGGCGCTGCGTTTTCACGAGCGAGTGGAATCCCTGGGCGCGAAAGACCTACGCGGCGAACTTCGGTGAAGGTGAGCCGATTGCCGGCGATATCCGCGATCAGGTCGAGGACGAGATTCCCGATCATGACGTGTTGGTTGCGGGATTTCCGTGCCAGCCGTTTTCGATTGCCGGGGTCAGCAAGAAAAATGCTCTGGGGCGGCCTCACGGGTTCGCCTGCGCCACTCAGGGCACGTTGTTTTTCGATGTGGCGCGGATTCTGGCAGCGAAACGGCCGCGGGCATTCCTGTTGGAAAACGTCAAGAACCTTCTGAACCACGACCGAGGCCGGACATTTCGCGTGATCCGGCAAACGCTGGAAGAGGATCTTGGCTACCGGATTTCCTGGCGTGTCATCGATGCTGCGCATTTTGTTCCGCAACATCGGGAGCGGATTCTGATTGTGGGGTTTCGCGAAGCAAACGGTTTTTGCCTGAATGAGCCGGGGCTGTTCGGTTCGGGGCCGAAGCTGCGGTCGATCCTACACCCCGAAGACGGCAGCGAATTAATTGAGGAGCCTTACACGCTCCCGCCGGAGGGCACCGTCAATCCCAAATACACGCTCAGCCCGCGGCTTTGGGAGTATCTGCAGGCCTACGCGGCGAAGCATCGCGCCGCCGGAAATGGGTTTGGGTTTGGGCTCGTGGATGGAGGCGACATTGCTCGCACGCTTTCGGCGCGTTACCACAAGGATGGGTCGGAGATTCTGATCAGCCGGGGCTTAGATGAGAATCCGCGCAGGCTCACGCCACGAGAGTGCGCGCGCCTGATGGGGTTTCCGGACAGCTTTCGGATTCCGGTTTCGGATACGCAGGCGTACAAGCAGTTCGGAAACAGCGTGGCTGTGCCGGTGGTCGCCGAGGTGGCGCGGGCAATGCGTCCCTGGATCTTGCAGCCGCGCGATGACTCCAAGCCGGTTGAGCAAGCCACGCCGACGTGGCAGGAGCCCGCTGCTCAATTGACATTATTATGACCGACGTCCACACGCGCGAGCAGCGGAGCCGCAACATGGCGGCGATCCGGTCGAGAAACACGAAGCCGGAAATGCGGGTGCGGTCGGCGCTGCACGCGATGGGGTTCCGCTTCCGGCTGCATCGCAAAGATCTGCCGGGGAGGCCGGACATCGTGCTGGCAAAGTATCGGACGGTGATTTTCGTTCACGGATGCTTTTGGCACTGTCACCGTTGCAAATACGGATCGGTGGTTCCGGCAACGCGCGCGGAGTTCTGGGCGGCGAAGCGCGGCGGCAACGTTGCACGCGACCGGACCAGGGCGGCGGCCCTGCGCCGGCTGGGATGGCGGGCGATCGTGCTGTGGGAATGCGAGGTGCGGAGTGAGGAAGCGGTATTGGCAAGACTCCGGAAGCTACGCATCGACCGCTGAGGTAGCATCATCTTCGAATGTCCGACCTCGCCAACCTTCCCACAGAAGCGCGCAATCCCGCGTCGGAGCGGCTCGATGAGTTGCCGACAATCGACATGCTGCGCGTGGTCCATGCGGCGGATAGGGAGGCAGTCGAGGCGGTGGAGCGCGAGTTGCCGCGCATTGCGGCTGCTGTCGACGCAATTGCCAGGCGGATCGAAGCCGGCGGCCACCTTTTCTATCTCGGCGCGGGGACTTCGGGACGACTTGGAGTGCTCGATGCGTCGGAGTGTCCGCCGACCTACAATACGCCGGCGGAACTGGTGCAGGCGGTCATTGCAGGCGGCGATGCGGCGCTGCGCAGCTCGATTGAGCCCGCCGAAGACGATCCTGGCCTGGGCGCGAGGGACCTCGAAGAGCACGGCTTCCACGCCTCGGATGTCCTGGTCGGGATCGCCGCGAGCGGGCGCACGCCCTATGTGCTGGGCGGCATGGAACACGCGCGCGGCCTGGGCGCGCTGACCATCGGAGTCACCTGCGTGCCTGACTCGCCGCTTGCTCTGGCGGCGGAGATGGCGATCGTACCGTCGACAGGGCCGGAGGTCGTGACTGGTTCCACGCGCATGAAGGCAGGCACAGCGACCAAGCTGGTGCTGAACATGCTGTCGACGGGTGCTCTGGTGCGGCTGGGGTACGTTTACGGCAACCTGATGGTGAATGTGCAGCCATCGAACTCAAAGCTCGAGGATCGCGCGGCTCGGATCATTGCGACCATCACCGGCGTCGGATACGAGGAGGCTGCGGAGTTGCTGGTCAGGGCCGAGTCCGTAAAGACAGCGGTCGTGATGCAGAAGCTGGGCCTGAGCCGGGAGGATTCCGAAAGGCGGCTGGCTGCTGCGCACGGGCGGTTGAAGGATGCTCTGCAATGAGCCGCAAAACCGAACGACGGTTCTCGCTTAATCTCCAGAATCAGCATTGGGGCGAGGCATTTCGAATATTTTCGGTTCGAGCGAGAAAGAGACTGCGCGAGAAAGAGACTGTATGAAAGCGACGCAGTTTGAATTCCGCTTCCGGCTCCCGATTATCATGCTGCTCTACCTGATCGGCTTCTGGGCACCGTGGACCTGGACTCGAGGCACCTTTGCCCCACCGGCCAGCACGGCGTGGCTGGCCCTCTCGACCACTCTTGCCCGCTGGAACTGGCTGCGTATCGATCAGGCGACGCTGCTCGTCACCGTAATGGTTATCCTGTGCGGATTTCTGGGCGGAATTTTACGCGTATGGGGGACGGCGTACCTCGGGGCTTCCACAGTGCATGCGGGGCCAATGCAGGCCGGCAGCGTGATGGCCGGCGGACCCTATCGCTATGTGCGGAATCCGCTTTATCTGGGATCGATGTTTCTGGCGGCCAGCATCGCCGTCCTCATGCCGCCCTCGGGGGCCGTGGTTTTTCTCCTGGCGGCTGGTCTTTTTTACTTCCGGCTAATCCTCGGCGAAGAGGCCTTCCTCGGCAGAGAGAGGGGGGCCGTCTACATGACCTACTGGCAACAGGCGCCGCGTCTGCTGCCCACGCTGCGGCCGCGGATCCCAAAGTCCTCTGCGCAGCCGCAATGGCTGACCAGCGTCGTGGCGGAGATTTTTCCGGTCACGTACCCGCTTTGTCTGGCAGCGCTGGCGTGGCGGTACGATCCATTGCTATTGATCCGCTGCCTGCTGATTTGCTTTGGCCTGTCGCTGGTGACGCGAGCCTTTCTACCAAAGAAACGGGGGACTTCGGCGTAATACCGGCAAGCTCGCTCAGCGGCCCCCTGTTCAGGAGGTCTTGCCAGGTGTGCCGACGTCTTCCTCCTCAGGATCGGCGGTTGCCGTGTGTCCGCGTGTCGCCCAAAGGATACAGCCGAGAAAAATAACGGCGAACAGGAGAAATACACCGATGGTATTGGGAGTTCCAGTCATAGTTTTCTCTCCACCCTGTAGAGAGCATCATCGGCCGTTTTTCGTTGCACGCGGATCGCGGATAACTCCTCGTAGTCGGCAGGCACCGAGGGTGGAGTGCATGACAACTGCTTAGCACATGGCTCGCGTCGTCTTGTTTTCCGCCTTCATCGCAGCTTCGGCGTAATACTGGCAAGCCTGCCCGACTTAACTTTTCGGACCCATGGCTGCGAAGGCCTCCCTGGCTGAGTCGATGGTGTGCGCGATATCAGCTTCGGTATGGGCGGTGCTGAGGAAAGCCGCCTCGAACTGCGAGGGCGGGAGCCAGACTCCCGCGTTGAGCATGGCCTGATGAAAAGTCGCGAAACGATTCGTGTCGGATTGGGCAGCGGTGGCGAAGTCGGTAACAGAGGCCGAATTGAAAAACCAGGTAAACATTGCGCCGACGCGGTTGGTTGTGAGCGGAACTCCCGCACTGGCGGCTGCAGCGGCGACTCCATCGGCGACAGCGGCGCTCAGCTTGTCGAGCTTCGCATAGACTTCTGCGCGATGGCCGCGAAGATAGCCGACGGTCGCGATGCCCGCCGCCATGGCGAGCGGGTTCCCGCTGAGCGTGCCAGCCTGGTACACGGGGCCGAGCGGCGCGAGCCGATCCATGATTTCGGCGCGACCTCCGAACGCGCCGCAGGGCAAACCGCCGCCGAGAATCTTGCCCAGCGTGGTCAGGTCGGGGCGGATGCCGTACAATTCCTGCGCGCCGCCAAAAGCAACCCGGAATCCG
>Ga0181519_10003259_pt1 | contig 13408 bp, 7 predicted proteins | sample PEATcosm2014_Bin_26_FD_121102 | JGI IMG/M metagenome (GOLD analysis project Ga0181519, IMG submission 121102) | Peatland microbial communities from MTU Mesocosm Facility, Houghton, MI, USA - PEATcosm2014_Bin02_10_metaG | ecosystem: Environmental > Terrestrial > Soil > Wetlands > Peat | place... | reverse complement strand
CCAGCCATGTCTTGTCGTATTCGAAGGTGGCGCTTTCCTTGTTCTTGCGCGTACGGGCCCACAGACGACCCATCAGGTGTGGGACGCCGTCGAGATCCACGTATACGAGAGCCTCTCTGTTCATCACTTGTCTTTCGTGCGCTTCGGGCCTCGCGCTATGCGAATGCGCTGCGGCAGGTGTTCTTCTTCGAGTTGCAGGCCCACGGGATCGTTCTTCGGCGCGGCGAGATCGCCCAGCCGGTCCGCCAGACCCAGCACAAAGAGGACCGTGGCGTATATCCCGATCGCGACGCCGGGATCGCCCTTTTCAATCTTGACTAGGGTCGTGCGGCTGATCGAGGCGCGCTCCGCCGCGATTGCCGCCGGGATGCGCCGCCGACGCCGGGCATCACGAATGTCGCGGCCGAGCTTGCGTAGAGCATGCATTACCGGGAGTGGCAGTATGACGGATGATCGGCTGGTCCTCATATTTAATGTCCACAATAATGGTCACTAACACATTTAATGTACATTATTATGAACCATATATCAACATTGGAAGTGCGGGCCCGTGGGCCCTTATCTGCGAATCAAGCCGGGTGCCGGAAGGGTTTCTTGACCTAAAGCCAAGGATCTTGTTTTTGCCTTAGTTCTCCTTAAGAGAAAGAACTTCTTTTCCGTGCGGCGCACGAGGGCCGCCGTGCACAACTCGTTGTTTTAAAGGTTGGTCTTGTCATTGCCGATACCCCAATCAGCTGCAGTGCGTGAATGCCGTATTGGAACTCTCTTATGCAGAACGCCTTCACAGAAAAGCACGACCGCCTCAGTCTGGGCACGTGACGGCCAATGCGATGTTCCGCTCATGCAGCACAGAGTTGACCATGATTCCGTCTGATTCTCTGGTCCTCATCTTTTCCGGCATTACCAATTTGCAGCCTGCGGTTCTTGATCTCGATTGGCACTGGGGGCCCAGCCAGTTGAAGCAAGGGACGAATCGCGGACCCAGTTTCGAATCTTCGCTAATGGCAACACTCATCGAGGATTGCGCTTCATGAACCACCCGTCCGAGACCGGCCTCCTCGAGCGGGTCGAGGAACCGCAATCCGAAGCAAAGTTACGCGCTAAGGTAAGCCTAGGCTTTGCCGTCGCTTTAATTCTGACCTGTCTCCTCAGTTTCCTTTCCTGGCGCATGGCGCAACAAGCGCACGACGATGCCGATTGGGTTGCTCACACCCATGAGGTGTCGACAACACTCGAAGCCACACTGAGACATCTGGTCGATGTGGAGACGGGAGGGCGAGGGTTCGCGCTGACTGGAAACATGTCATTCCTGGAGCCATATGAGACAGGAAAGTCCGCAGTCGGCGGGGATCTGCAGATGTTGCGCCAATTGGTAGCTGCCAACGTCGAGCAGACGCGTCGCTTGGACGTGCTCGAAGTCCAAGCGAGCGCCAGGATAAGAGCCTCTGCGGACATCGTGAGTTCACGACAGAACACCGGCAAAGTCCCAACGCTGGCCCAGTTCGAACAGGGCAAACAACTGATGGATACGGCGCGCGCCACGATCGCAGAAATGGAATCCACGGAAAAACGTCTGCTGCAACAGCGCACCGAGCGCGCTCGCGCCGCCCAGCGCCTCAATCTATCTTTAATCGGGTTGGGAGCTTTGGCGGGCGTGATCCTCCTCTCCGTGGCTGGGGCAACCGTCAGCCGCGAAATCGGGATCAGCTCTAGGGCCCGCACCCAAGTGATTTCTCTGAACGCGGCTTTGGAACGCCGCGTGGAGCAACGTACAGCGGCATTGCAATCCGAAATCGCGAACCGAGAAGAAGCCGAAGCGAAGCTGCGTGCCAGCGAAGAAATGTTCCGCACGCTGCTCGACGGAATCAAAGACTATGCCGTTTATATGCTCGACGCAGGGGGCCGGGTAGTAAGTTGGAACTCCGGCGCAGCCCGCATCAAGGGTTACCGTACTGAAGAAATTATCGGTAAGCATGTCTCCTGCTTCTACACAGAAACCGACCGTGAACACAATTGCCCCCAGGAAGCCTTGAGGGAGGCAGCACAAGCAGGGCGCTTCGAGGGTGAGGGATGGCGGGTACGCAAGGATAGCTCGAGATTCTGGGCCAATTTCGTAATTACTCCACTGCACGAACGCAACGGAACCCTCTGCGGCTACTCCAAAGTTGTGCGCGACATCACCGACCGCAAGCGGTCCGAGGATGAACTGAAGAAACAGGCAGCATTGCTGGAGTTGGCTCACGACGCCATTCTCGTCCGCGACCTGCAAAGTAAAGTTCTCTTCTGGAACGGCGGCGCGGAGGACCTGTACGGATGGCCCCGCGGAGAAGCTAGCGGTCGGGTCACCCACGAACTCTTGCAGACCAAGTTTCCCGTCCCCTTGACTGATATTGAAGCGGTGCTGGCGACCAAAGGCGATTGGGAGGGGGAGTTACGGCACGTCACACGGCACGGCACAGAGGTGATTGTGGCGAGCCGCTGGTCGATCCAGCGGGACGAATTCGGCGAGCCCGCCGCGATCCTCGAAATCAATCGGGACATCACCGACCGCAAGCAGGCCGAGGCGGCGCTCGGTGAGAGTGAGAGCCGCGTGGCGGGCATTGTCCAGTCGGCCATGGACTCGATCATCACGGTCGACGAAGAGCAGCGTATCGTGCTCTTCAACAACGCCGCAGAGAGGGTTTTTCTCTGCCCAGCGGCGGAAGCGATAGGGAAACTCATCACGCGTTTCATTCCTCAACGATTCCATGCCGCCCACGCTGGACACATCCGAAAGTTCGGGGAAACCGGCGTCACAAACCGGGCCATGGGGCTCAAGAATTTGCTGTGGGCGGTGCGCGCGGATGGCCAGGAATTTCCGATTGAAGCTTCCATCTCGCAAGTGGTCACGGGCGGCAAGAAGCTTTTCACCGTCATATTGCGCGACGTTACCGAGCGCGCGCAGGCGGAAGCGATGCGTGAACGCATGGCCGCGATCGTCGAGTCCTCCGACGATGCAATCATCAGCAAGGACTTGAACGGCATCATCAACGCATGGAATCGCGGGGCCGAAAAAATCTTCGGCTACACGGCTGACGAGGCCGTGGCCCAGTCCATGCTGATGATCTTTCCCCCGGAGCTTGTGCCGGAAGAGGCCGACATTCTGGCGCGCATCGGGCGCGGCGAGAGTGTCGAACACTACGAAACCGTGCGGGTGCGGAAGGACGGCACAAAGATAGACGTTTCGGTGACCATCTCGCCGATTCGAGATAGTACGGGCCGGATTGTGGGGGCTTCCAAAGTTGCGCGCGACATCACGGAGCGCAAGCGGGCGGAAGCGGCGCTGCGGGAGAAGGAACATCTGCTATCGGAGTCGCAGCGCATCGCGCACCTCGGCAGTTGGACTTTCGATCCAAAGGACGCGTCAGGCCAGATCGTCTGGTCGGAGGAGATGTACCGCATCTACGGGGTTTCGCCAGACATCTTCACTCCGACGGTCGCGTCGTTCCTCGAACTAGTCGTTCCCGACGACCGGGCCGCGATGCAGAAGTGGATTGCGAACTGCGCCGCGGGACAAAGGCCCGGAGACCTTGACTATCGTGCGGTCATGCCCGACGGCACGATTCGCTTCTTCAGCGGCCGGGGCGAGTTGCAATTGGAGTCGGAGGGCCAGCCTGTCCGCATGGCGGGGTCAGCGCAGGACATAACCGACCGGAGGCGGGTGGAGGAGTCACTGCGCCGGAGCGACGCGGGCCGGGTGGTCGCGCTGGAAGCCGCAAACCTGGGTGAGTGGGAAATCGACTTTGGTACGAAGGAGACCCGGCACTCGCAGCGGCACGACCGAATCTTTGGCTATGCTTCGCCGCCGGAATGGAGTCCGGAAATTTTTTTCCAACACGTCCACCCCGACGACCGGGCTCGCGCGCGAATGAATCTGGAAGTAGCCGTAAGCCAGGGAACCAAGTTGGAGACGGAATGCCGAATCATTCTCCCCGATGGAGAGATTCGCTGGATTCGAGCCTGCGGCGATCTCTACCGGGATTCGGCGGGCAATTCGACGCGGATGTTCGGCACCGTGGAGGACATCACCGAGCGCAAGAACGCAGCCGAAGCCTTGCGCCTGAGCGAAGAGCGCCTGCGCCTGGCGATGGACGGCGCGCGCATGGGCACATGGCACTGGAACCTGGAAACCGGCGAACTGGTGTGGTCGCGGCGCTGCCTGGCATTGTTCGGCCTGCCACCGGACATAAGGATGAGCTACGAGATATTTCTTGGGGCGCTTCATCCCGGCGACCGCGTCCCTGCCGAGCAGGCCGTGCGGCGCAGCCTGGACGAACACAAGGAATACGACATTGAGTACCGCACGATTTGGCCCGACGGCTCCCAGCATTGGATCGCGGCCAGAGGCCAGGGCTATTACGACGCGGCAGGGAAGGCCGTGCGCATGGAAGGCGTGGTAATGGACGTGACCGAACGCAAGCGGGCGGAGGAAGCGCTCCGCGAGAGTCAAACGAATTTCGCCGCAGTGGTGAATCTGGCGCCGCAGTTTGTGTGGATCTGCAGCAACGAAGGCCTGAACACTTACTTCAACGACCGCTGGTTCCAATACACAGGACTGACTCCGGAGCAGAGCTACGGACGAGGTTGGAACACTGCGTTCCATCCCGACGACAAGCAAACGGCCTGGGAGGCCTGGAACCATGCGACCGCAACCGCCGAAACCTATACGGTCGAAAGCCGCTTGCGGGCGGCCGACGGCACCTACCGCTGGTTCCTGATGCGGGGCGAGCCCGTGCGCGGCGAGGACGGCGGTATCGTCAAATGGTTCGGAACCTGCACCGACATCGACGACATGAAACGGGTGCAGGCTGAGCTGCGCGAGAGCGAGGAGCGTTTCCAGGCCATGGCCAACGGCATTCCGCAATTAGCCTGGATGGCCGAGGCCGATGGGCACATCTTCTGGTACAACCAGCGCTGGTATGACTACACCGGCACGACGTTCGAGAAGATGGAAGGCTGGGGGTGGCAGAGCGTTCACGATCCGGAGATGCTGCCTCGGGTGCTAGAGAGGTGGAAGGGCTCGATTGCCCGCGGCGAACCCTTCGAAATGGAGTTTCCTCTGCTCGGCGGGGATGGTCGCTTCCGCATGTTCCTTACCCGCGTAATGCCGGTACGGGACGCGGAGGGCCATATAGTTCGCTGGTTCGGTACCAACACGGATATCAGCGAACGCAAAGCCACGGAGGAAAAGCTGGCCGGGCAGGCGGAGGAGCTAACCCGGCAAGCAGAGGAACTAATCCGTTCACAACAGGACTTGGAGACGCAGAAGCTCATGCTCCAATCCGTCCTGGACAGTATGGAGGAGGGCCTCGTTGCGGCTGACGAGCAAGGGAAATTCATCATCTGGAACCCGGCGGCGGCAAGGATCGTCGGCCTCGGCGGGGCGAACGTGCCACCCGAGGAGTGGGGCTCATATTATGGCGCCTATTTGCCCGACATGATCACACCGTTTCCAACCGACCAGAATCCCCTCGTGCGCGCCATCCGCGGAGAGCTATGCAGCACCGAGATTTTCATTCGCAATGCGGAACTCGAACAAGGAGTCTGGATCGAATCCAACGGTGCTCCCTTGAGAGATAAGGACGGCGCCCTGCATGGTGGAGTGGTCGCGTTCCGCGATATCACGCAGAAGAAGGCAGCCGAACTAGAAATACGTAAACTCAATGAAACCCTCGAAGAACGAATAGCACAACGTACCGCGCAATTGGAGGTTGCCAACCGCGAGCTGGAGTCTTTCACCTACTCCGTCTCTCACGATCTACGGGCTCCTCTGCGCCATATCATGGGATTCGCCGGAGCGTGTCTGGAAGAATTCGGGGCAACCCTTGATCCCCAGGCCCTGCACTATGTTCAACGCATTCAGGATGGAACACGCCGCATGGGAGTGTTGACGGATGAGTTGCTGAATCTGGCCCGGACGGGTCAGCGGTCGATGCACCTGCAACTCACGGGATTGAACTCGATCGTGGAAGAACTCATCTCGATGCTGAAAACCGAGACCGAGGGGCGCGAGGTGGAGTGGAAAATCGGCAGCCTTCCATCCGTGGAATGCGATCCGGTTTTGGTTCGGCAAGTTTTTCAGAATTTACTTTCCAATGCAATCAAGTACTCCCGCCGCCGCCCACATGCCGTCATTGAGATCGGACACACTCAGGAGAAGGACCAGCAAATCATCTTCGTGCGGGACAACGGAGCTGGCTTCAACATGCAATATGCAGACAAGTTGTTCGGGGTCTTCCAGCGTCTTCACCGTGATGAGGAATTTGAAGGCACGGGAGTGGGATTGGCGACAGTCCATCGGATCGTGCAAAAACATGGTGGCCGAATTTGGGCGGAAGCGGAAGTGGACCACGGCGCGACATTTTATTTCACCCTGGGCTGTAGCGAACGCGCTGGGTCGCGAGGGGTTGCGGCCACGGCAGGAGCTTGATAATGAATGCGACTCAGACCGACATTTTATTGGTGGACGATAGCCTGGAAGATGTGAAACTTACCACCCAGATTCTGCAACGGGAGAAGTTGGCCGCGAACATCCATGTCGTTCGGGACGGCGAGGATGCTCTCGACTTTTTGTTCTGTCGCGGAGCCTTCACAGAACGCAGTTTTGATCGCCCACCCAAGATCGTGCTGCTTGATTTGAAGTTGCCGAAGGTAAACGGAATTCAAGTTCTCGAACAGCTCCAGGACGATCACAGGACCATGTTCATTCCTGTGGTCGTCCTGAGTTCTTAAAACGAAGAGCGCGACTTGGTCCGCAGCTACGAACTTGGCGCGAACAGCTACATCCAGAAGCCGATGGACTTCGACAAATTCCGGTACACAGTGAAAACCGCGGTCCTGTACTGGTTGGCGATCAACCAGCCTCCGCCCGTGAATGGAGTTCCTAACCCTCGAGGACGAAATCGCGACGAACACGAGCTGCGCTCAGATCAACCACAGGGCCCCGGATACAAGAACCGGCATGTGGTGATTCCACATCTTGTGGGCCGGAAGAGGACTCCTACGGACGGGATGTGATCTGGCGCGACCCAGAACTTTCGTCACGCCAGTAGACTTTGACTTGAATCAACTAATCACGTGCGGCCGTCGATAAGAACCTAGAGGGCTTGGGGCTAGACTTGGGGCTAGAGGTATGTCTGCGGCGCAATCGGGGGTTGGCGCAAGTCCGCGACGACAGCAGAGCCAGCCACAAGACTGGCTTGTCGGCGGCGGAAAAATGGGCGAACTGATCCAGTCGATGGACTGGGCCAAGACCCCGCTGGGCCCCATCGAGTTATGGCCCCAGAGCCTGCGCACGACAGTCAGCCTTTGCCTCGCCTCGAAGTTTCCCATCTCGCTGGCCTGGGGTCCCAAGCATGTGCAGATTTATAACGACGGCTACTGGCCAATCTGCGGCGAAAAGCATCCTCAAGCGATGGGCCAGGACTTCAGCGAGTGCTGGGCTTCGGCGTGGCCGGTCATCGGCGAAGCGTTCACGAGCGCACTGGCTGGGCAGACCTCGTTCCTCGAAAATCAGCGAATTTTCCTCGATCGCAATGGATATTTAGAGGAAACATTTTTTACATTTTCATTCAGTCCCATCCGCGATGAGACGGGCGTCGCAGGCCTGTTTCATCCGGTGACTGAAACGACCAGTCGAATGCTAAGTGAGAGACGTACGCGCGCTCTGCGCGATTTGGCGACGCTGACCGGCAAGGCGCAAACGCCGGAAGAGGTATGCACGCTGGCCGCGCAGACGCTATCGGAGTACCAGCTAGATGTGCCCTTTGTCCTTTTTTACTTCTTCGAGGAGGAGAGCAAAGAAGCTCGATTGATTGCCAGCACGGGCTTGCACGATGCGAGCACTGCGAGTCGTGCGCTTGTGTCCCTGGTTAGCGATGAGAAATGCAGTTGGCCCTTTGCCGATGCGGCGCGGTCGGGCCATGCGCAACACGTGAACGACCTGGAAGCGCGATTCGGTCATTTCTCGTGTGGCGAATATCCGGAATCGCAGAAAGAAGCTCTCGCACTCCCGCTCACACCTCCCGGCTGCAAGCGACCAATGGGAGTGATCGTGGCCGGTATTAGCCCCCGATTAGAATTGAGTGAAACCTACCGTGCCTTCTACGATCTGTTGGCCGCGGCAGTGACTACCGAATTGGCCAATGCGCGCGCCTACGAGGAGGAGCGCAAGCGCGCCGAAGCCCTGGCGGAGATTGATCGCGCGAAGACTGCGTTTTTCTCGAACGTCAGTCACGAATTTCGCACACCACTCACCCTTATGCTGGGGCCGCTCGAAGACGAATTAGCCGAGCACGACAACCGGTTGCCCCCAGCCCGTCATGAGAGGTTGGAGACCGCGCATCGCAACAGCTTGCGTCTCCTGAAGCTCGTCAACACTCTGCTCGACTTCTCCCGCATCGAAGCGGGCCGCACTCAGGCCAGTTACGAACCCACGGATCTGGCGACCTACACCACGGAACTGGCAAGCGTGTTTCGCTCCGCGGTTGAGAAGGCCGGCCTGAAGTTAGTGGTGGATTGCCCGGCCCTGCCCGAGCCGGTCTATGTGGACCGGGAGATGTGGGAGAAGATTGTGCTCAACCTGCTCTCGAATGCCTTCAAACATACTTTCGAGGGCCGCATCACGATTACGCTGGGCTGGTGCGATGACCACGTCAAGCTTGCGGTGGCCGACACCGGAGTTGGCATCCCCTCAGCGGAGCTGCCGCGCCTGTTCGAACGCTTCCACCGCGTAAAGGGCGCAAAATCGCGCACCCATGAGGGCACGGGAATCGGCCTTGCTCTGGTGCGAGAATTGGTTTCTCTGCACGGCGGGGCGATTAGCATCGAAAGCGACGAAGGAAGAGGCAGCACGTTTACGGTCACAATTAAGGCCGGGACAGCGCATCTTCCGGCCGACCGTGTAGGCAAAGACCGCGAGCTCGTTTCGACTGCGACCCGAGCTACCGCTTATGTTGAGGAAGCCCTGCACTGGGTGCCCAACGATGTTGAACCGAACGAGGTGCTATCTCACGCTGCGCAGACGAGTATCGTATCCGCGTCTGCTACCTCAACTAAGCTTGGGCAAGCCCGCCCTCGAATCCTCTTAGCCGACGACAATGCCGACATGCGGGACTACGTTCGCCGCCTGTTGGCCGAGCGTTACGAGGTGCTGGCGGTTCCAGACGGTTTGAAAGCCTTAGCCGCGGCTCGGGAGAAACATCCGAGTCTTGTTCTGACCGACATCATGATGCCAGGGTTGGATGGTTTTGGTCTATTGCGTGAACTCAGGGCGGACCCGACCACTCAGAACATCCCCGTGATTCTCTTGTCGGCGCGAGCGGGCGAAGAATCGGCTGTCGAGGGATTGAATGCCGGCGCAGACGACTATTTGACCAAGCCATTCTCCGCTCAGGAACTAATGGCCCGCGTCCGAACCCATCTGGCACTTGCGCAGGCCCGCCTCGAATGGGCCAGCAAACTCGAACAATCTAACAAGGAACTGGAATCCTTTAGTTACTCGATCTCCCACGATCTGCGAACTCCCCTCCGTGCTATCGACGGGTTTAGTAAGGCGCTTCTTGACGAGTACTCCGGGAAACTGGACGAGCACGCCTGTCATTATCTGCAGCGAGTGCGGACGGCCGCACAGAAGATGTCCACGCTCATCAACGATCTTCTCGATCTGTCACGCGTTAGCCGCAGCGCACTTCAAAAAGAGTCGATCGATCTCACGGAGCTCGCCCGCGGGATAGTCGCCGATCTTCAAAGCAAAGAACCTGTGCGAAAGGTCGCGATTGATATTTCGGAAGGACTCTCGGCCACCGCCGACAGGCGACTGGTAACGATTGTTCTTGAGAACCTGCTTGGGAACGCCTGGAAGTACACGGAGAAGGAGCCGACGGCCCAGATCGCTTTCGGCAAAAGTAACGACAACAAGGAGCACGAATCCGTATTCTACGTCCGGGACAACGGTGTCGGGTTCGACATGTCGTATGCCAACAAGCTCTTCACGCCGTTTCGCCGGTTGCACCACGATTCAGAGTTTGAAGGCACCGGCATTGGCCTGGCTACGGCGCAGCGAGTCATCGCGCGACACGGTGGCCGAATCTGGGCGGAAGCGGCGATCCGCGCGGGGGCGACTTTTTACTTCACGATAGGAGACATCCGATGATGGTCGCAGAACAGACGATCTTGCTCGTAGAGGATAACGACGACGATGCCGAACTGACTGTAAGGGCGTTCAAACGTGCAAACGTCAAGAATCCTTTGGTGCGAGCCCGCGACGGAGAAGAAGCTTTGGATTTTCTCTTCGGTCGTGGCAAATACGCCGGAAGGGATGTCCGTGAACTGCCAGCGGTAACGCTGCTCGACATAAACATGCCGAAGATCAGCGGCTTGGAAGTGCTCAAGGCAGTTCGCGCGGACGAACGCACCCGGCATCTCCCCGTCGTAGTGCTGACCTCATCCAATGAGGACAAGGATCGGCTGAACGCGTACACACACTTCGCCAACAGCTACGTAATCAAGCCCGTCGATTATGATCAGTTCGTGACGGCGGCTTCGCAGTTGGGGCTTTACTGGCTGGTTTTGAATGCTCCTCCGCCCCGAAGGGAGGCATAATCAACTACTCTAGTCGCATCATCCTCGCATCGACCGAGGAGGTTGTCAGCGATGTTGCATTTCGAATCGAACACACTCGCAGCGAAGTCCTGTCACGGTGCATTACCCCCTTGTATTCCTCCTTGGTTATTACAATCACAGTGCCGCGTGATGGCTATCACTGTTCCCTGGATAGTTCTAGCGAATAAACTACCAGGGTCAATCTTGAAATGATGCAGTGCCACTTTCCCCTACCCCTCAGGCGACCACTGGCGCGGCGCCGTTTCTCATTGGCCCCGCTGGAACCCCTTGCCACTCCATCTTCTGTCGTGCAACTCAAGTTTTAGGCATCGTCCGTAACAGGGCTACAAAAGAAGAGGACGTTCGCATTTTGCGAATCACTGACCTCTAAGGTTGCGGGCTCTGTCGATGTCGTATCGATTGCTCCCTACCCAGCTTTGGCTGCGGCGCGGGAGGCCATCTCGAGAGGTTCAGAAGTGGTTCTTAAGGTGTGCCGAAAGTGTGCCGTGCGCTTCGATCCCATGTGCGCTAAAGCGCTTCTTTTCAATACCAGAGCCGATTGCTTCCGTGCGGGCTTGATTGTCGGTAAGTTATTGAATTGTAACGGCTATAAGACGCGGAAGACCCTATCAGATTCGCCTACTCTTAATCAGTAGGTTGAAGGTTCGATTCCTTCCGCGCTCCCAACCCACATACAGTTGACACTTTTCAGGGGTTGTTCACTGCACCGACTGACCGGGTAACATTCTCGTTTACGGATCGAACTTAATCGATTTGGATAATGGCGCAAGTTCTCCGGATTGAAGTGCCGAATCAGCCCGTCAGGCAACGGCGAGATAAACGTACCTGAGGATGAAAAGAGCGGTCAGAATCCATATCAGCACGGTGATTTCGCGAGACTTTCCAATTGCCACTTTGACTACCGTATATGAAATCATCCCCAAACTCAGACCGGTTGCGATGCTGAATGTGAGTGGAGTGGCGAGCATTGTGATGAAAGATGGAACCGCCTCGCTGAACTCGCTCCATTCGATATGCGAAATGGATTGCGTCATGAGCGAGCCCACCAAAATCAACGCGGGCGCTGTCGCATAGGCCGGAACGGCAGTGGCTAGCGGCGAACAGAACGTGGCTAGCAAGAAGAGACCGGCGACGGCAACATTGCTGAGTCCGGTGCGGGCGCCAGCAGCTACGCCAGCCACACTTTCGATATAGCTGGTAACGGTAGAGGTGCCAGTCAAGGATCCAAACAGCGTACCTACAGCATCTGCCATCAGAGCCCTGCCGACGCGGGGAATCTTGCCGTTCTTGACGAAGCCTCCCTGCTCGCAGACGCCGACCAGCGTGCCCACATTGTCGAAAAGATCGACGAACAGAAATGCGAACAGAATTTCCAGAAATCCGAGGTGAATAGCGCCGCGAAAATCGAGTTGCAAGAAAGTTGAGGAAGGATGTGGAAGCGACAGGATCGCGGCAGGCCAATGAGAAATACCGCGCAGAATGCCGAGTAGCGTGGTGGCAAGTATGCCGATTAAGATACCGCCGGTGACCTTTCTTGCCATCAGAACAATAGTTAGTGCGAGACCGAAGCAAGCGGTCTGCACTTCTTTATCGGAGAAGTGTCCCAACCCGACGAAAGTAGCAGGATTAGCAACCACAAGTTTGGCATTACGCAGGCCGATGAAGGCGATGAACATTCCTATGCCCGTGGCAGTTGAGTGTTTGAGGCAATCGGGCATACCGTTCACGATCTGTTCGCGTAAGCGGGTCACGGTGAGCAGGAGGAAAACTGCGCCGGAAAGGAAAACCACCGCTAACGCGGTACGCCAGGGAACGTGCATGCTGAGGCAGACGGCATAGGTGAAGTAAGCATTCAGCGACATCCCAGGAGCGAGAGCAATGGGGTAATTTGCGTAGAGGCCCATCACCAAGGTGGCGGCGGCGGCCGAGATACACGTGGCAAACAGAACGCCCTCAGGCGGCATTCCCGCTTGCGCGAGGATTTGCGGGTTTACGACGACGATGTAGGCCATCGTTACAAATGTGGTCAGACCGCCAAGCATTTCCTGCTTAACGGTAGTGTGGTTCTCGGTGAGCCTGAAGTAACGATCGATCAATTAGTTGCCGTCCTTGAGTTGCGCTAATTCGCAGTGGTAGATAGTCCGTCCTCAAAAGAGTTTAACGATGGGGCAAAGATGAGATTCTCAGACTAAGAAATTCAGTACGGGATCTTTCCCGGATGGTGCTCCCATGCACGAAACGCAGCCAGTGCTTCCTCGCGCATCATCGGAATCATGGGGATCTCTCGCTCGGCGTGGGGCTGGGTGAATTCCGCGTAAATGGCGGAGTCGTCAAAGCCGATTTTCGCGGCGTCGGCGGCGAGGTTGGCGAAGTAGACTTTGTCAATCCGGGCCCAGTAAACAGCGCCCAGGCACATGGGGCAAGGTTCGCAGGAGGTGTACAGATCACAGCCGCGAAGCTCGAAACCCCGAAGTTCCCGGCAGGCTTGACGGATCGCCAGTACTTCGGCGTGCGCGGTAGGATCGTTCATCGCGATAACCCGATTCGCAGCTTCGGCCAGTATCTTGCCTTCTCTAACGATCACTGAGCCGAACGGTCCGCCGCGCCCGGTGCTTACATTCTCGAGCGAGAGTTCAATGGCGCGGGTCATGAAGGCTTTTCGGATGTCAGGCGGCTCTTTCATAGCGTAAGCGTGAAGCTGTGCGTCCTGCCTGCCCAGGAGGCTGCCTGCTAAATGGCGGACCCT
>Ga0181519_10003257_pt1 | contig 13417 bp, 5 predicted proteins | sample PEATcosm2014_Bin_26_FD_121102 | JGI IMG/M metagenome (GOLD analysis project Ga0181519, IMG submission 121102) | Peatland microbial communities from MTU Mesocosm Facility, Houghton, MI, USA - PEATcosm2014_Bin02_10_metaG | ecosystem: Environmental > Terrestrial > Soil > Wetlands > Peat | place... | reverse complement strand
TCGCGGCAGGTATAGTGCAGCACCGTCTCGATGCCGACCTTCTGCTGGATCTGGATACACAGGCTCTGCGCGCTCATCCGCGCACTGGCACGCGGCGAGTCGGGAACGTTGATGGCGTGGACGCCCAGCTTGTGCAGCATCGCCGCACCTTCGATCTCCTTGCTACAGTCGATGCCCTTGGGAGGAACAATCTCCACCAGGTTACAGAACTTGCCGGAAGCAATCAGCGCGCCGACCCGGGAGCGCTCAGCCAGCGGTGGAGGCTCCACCTGGCTCGCGATGGGCTTGGGACGATAGCTTGGCCCGGCAGACTCCATGACGGCCTCGGAGTCGGCCTGCGGCGAGCTCTGCAACTTCCCGTCCGTCCCATGTCCATCCTCGTCTCGGCGGGCCGACGCCTCCTGCGATTGTAGGGCACGCATCGCCGACCTCATGGCGCGAATGTGGTTGGGCGTGGTACCGCAACAGCCGCCGATCAGGCCTGCGCCCGCATGGATGAACTTGCGCGCGAAGCTGGCCATGTACTCTGGCGAGGCCATGTAGATGTTGCGTCCCTCGACCGCGCGCGGCATTCCCGCGTTGGGCATGGCGGCCAACGGCAGGCGGGTCGCCAGGCGCATCCGCTCAATCACGTTGAGCACGATCGCTGGCCCGGACGAGCAGTTGCATCCCACTGCGTCCGCGCCCCACTTAGTCAGCCGTTCGGCGGCAATCTCCGGGGTGGCCCCATCCAGGCAGTTTCCGTCTTCATCCACGGTCATCATGACGACAAGACGCAGTCCTGGGGCGACGTCGCGGGCGGCTCGTATGGCCTCGCTCGCTTCGGCTAGCGAGGTCATGGTCTCCAGGATCAGCAGGTCCGCGCCAACACCCGGCCCACCCTCGGCCAATGCGGCAATCTGTTCGGCGAAGGCTGCGCGGGCCTGCTCGCGGCTCAGCTCGCCAAGCGGTTCCAGTCGGACTCCGAGCGGGCCGATGGCCCCGGCAACATAAGCCTCGGAGGCCTGTTTGTCGGCAATCCGGGCCACGCACTCACGGGCGATGCGGACACCGGCAAGGTTAATATCTCGTACGCGGTCGCGCAGGCCAAAGCGCTCCAGCCGATAGGCGTTGGCGCCAAACGTATTGGTCTCGATGATCTGGGAGCCGGCCTGCAGGTATTCGGCATGAACTCCAGCGACAACCTCCGGTTGCGAGAGGTTCAACTCGTCGAAGCAGCGGTTAATGAAGATACCGCGGCCATAGAGCATAGTACCCATGGCGCCGTCGGAGAGCACGCGTCCGCCGGCGAAGAACTTGTCAACGGCAGTATCCTCCGCCGTAGTCGCTGCACCAGCCTTGGCGCTGCCTCTCGCATCTGCCGCCATGGTCAACTCCACACCTGCCATCGCATGTCCCGGACCTCTTCCCTTAACGTCTCGCAGCATCGTTCTGAATTGTATTGCTCCATCCTAAGCCACGTTCGGAGCCATCACCAAACCGTTGTCACCCAGGCTTCGCGGCCCGCTTACTTTGCTATACTCACAGAGTAAGCCCAGGCGAAATCCTTGCACTATGAAGGTTGGAGTTGTCCACGTTGAAGAATCGAAGTCTGTTAGTCCGCGGGGCCGTTGACCAGCCATTCCCCAGCCCATCGCCGCAAGCACCCTTGATCCAATCCCAGGTCCCTGCGAAGAGGATCTTCGGCGGCGCCTTCGGTTTTCGATTGCTCTGCATCCTGCTAGGTACGCTACCCGCGCTGGCTCTCTGCTCCTGTCACTCAGCAGCCTATTACTACTATAAGTTTCCTGTGTACACCTATGCCGGCCGGCCCGTGCCGCCCAGCAAGCTGGCACAGAGGGTTATGATCGGCGTCAGCGTGAACGGCAACGTCGGTAACCTGCAGATCGTCGACGCCTCGCGCGACATTCGCAGTAACGTAGAAAACACGATTGCGTCCTTTTCGATCGGCGGTTATTCTTCGGGCTATCCTGGAACCATCTTCAACTTCCCATCGGAAACGCGCGGATACATTTACTCCAACAGTGACGGCAGCCTTAACAACATCAACTACTCCAGCGAGACTTCGGCCGGTGCAGTTGGCTCATTCGAGTCTGGAGCGGGCGCCATCTCGATCCCTACGGGGTTCGGGCACTACTATGGCGCAGAGGAAGCCATTGGCGTACTCGAGGTCGTCGACAATCAGACCGGTCAGACATACGGGCTCAGTCTGCCCAATGTCTTCAAGGTATTTGCCAATACCGGAGACTCCGTGGTGCTTGCCATGGTGCGCAACTCCAATTCGCTCTACAGGGTCTTCAAGTTGAACCAGAACCAGTTCCCAACCTCGCAGGCAGCCATCACGGCTACCGGCTCCGGCGATTGCGAACCCACCCTGCTACCCGTCTACTGCGTGGTTCAGGTCCCAGGGACATACGATCAGCCGAACAGCGTGTACTACTCGCTGGATGGCACCACGGCCTATGTGCTCAACTGCGGACCGGAGTGCGGTGGCAAGACGGCCAGCGTCACGCTGCTTCAGCAAGGCCCTCTGAACTCGCTGGTGATTCCCACCTCGCCCGTGCAGCCAAACCCCATGATTGCCAATGTGCCGGTGCCGGGCGGCGTCACCGAGGCGCTCTCCGACGGCACGACACTTTATCTGGCAGGCCAGCAACTTCAGCCGGACGGCCTCTTCGAGGGCTTCCTGTCGACCATGAATCAGTCAACCAACACCATTACCGGCCAGTACCCCATCTCCGATGGCAACCACTCCAAGATTCTGTTTGCCGACAACAACACTTTGTGGATTGGATCGCAATTCTGTTCCGCCGGCGAACGCGCCAAATTGGGAGAGAACTACAACTGCCTCACGGTGGCCCAGCTCAGTACCTCAACGCCTGCACAGATTCTTTCTGTACAGATCGTGCCCAAGGTGACGCCGGGTTCTCCTACCGCGGTGGTGCCCTATCCCAACCAGAATAACGACCAGTATTACTACGGCAGCCTCACCGGCCTGTGCTGGGTGCAGAACTTCAACAAGGTCTACACTGCATACGGTGGTCAGGTACACATCTTCAGCACCGTCTTGTCGTCGAGCGGCAATGCGACTGAGATTGACAATCAGTTTGTAACGGTCCAGGGCACAGCGCTCGATGTTGCCTACATGGACGCGCTCTCCGACGACGCCAACTAGGGCGTCTTAGCTACTATTCCATTCACTCCGCGTCAGCCGCGGCTGAGTCGCGCCAGGTCGCGCAGGTACTGTTTCAGCGGACGAGCCGGCCTGCCCCAAAATACCTGGCCCGGCCCGCGCACCTTCTTGTGGCTCAGGACGCCAGCGCCTCCGCCCAGGATTACCCCCGGGCCAACGTGCGCATGCTCGCCCAGTCCTACCTGGCCACCCAGAACCGCGCCGTCCTCGATGAAGCAGGAGCCGGATATACCCGTCTGCGAGGCAATCACGACGTTGCGCCCAACCACGCAGTTGTGCGCAATGTGTACCAAGTTGTCGATCTTCGTCCCTGCGCCGATGCGCGTCTCGCCCAGCGCGCCGCGGTCGATGGTTGTATTGGCGCCGATCTCCACATCGCTCTCAATCACTAGCGTTCCCTGCTGCGGAAAGGCAATGTACTCCCCGCTGGCGGAGTTGCGCGCATAACCGAAGCCGGTAGAACCCAGCACGGCCCCAGCCTGCACCAGAACGCGATCGCCGATCTCCGTTCCCGCATAAATAGTGACGTTGGCCAGCACATCGCACTCCGCGCCCAGGACGACTCCATCGCCCAGCACAGCGTACGGGCCAATACTGCTTCCCTGCCCCACTTGAACGTCCGCACCCAGTACAGCCGTAGGATGAATACGCGGCGCGCTGTTGCCGAAGTCTTGTCGGTTCGACTTCAAATATCGCGCCGCAAGCGCGAAGCTGTAACGTGGATCGCCAACCGCAAGCACGCGTGGATCTTGCGGGCCGTTGCCTGCAAGCAGCGCGCTCCGCGTCAGAATCGCCCCGGCAACGGATTGAAGCGCGGCAGTCAGTGTGGCAGCATCCGTGGCAAAGACCAGCGCGCTGGGCGTGGCCGTTTCGATGCTGGACACACAGAGAATCTCACCTGTTGCAAGCGATACCTGCGGAGCAGGCGCTCCAACCAATTCCGCGATTTCAGCGATGGTTGCCAACAGTCCTCCTTGAAACTCTAGGATGTCACATCTGCCGCAGGAGCGGTTGAGTTTTGCTCCTCTGTAACGTCCCTGTAGTGGACCAACGCGGGCGCGCCAGAGCAGGCGAGGATTTTGGGCAGCTCGCTGAGCAGCGCCTTGCGCTCGGCCTCGCGTTCAGAACGCAGCCGTGTGTGAACACTATCCAGCTCGCCGTCGTTGTAGCCGGGATGACAACACAGTTCGTAGGTTCCGGTGGAGGGAAGCGCGCGCAGAATCTCGCCGAGGGCTGTGGCGTTGAGCTGGCCGGTGGCGGAGATCGCAACCGTTCCGTCTGTCGTTAGCACCCTCCCGTTGCGAATCTGCGCGTGAGCTTCAAAGCTCGGCCGCAGACATCCGATGAGCCGGACTGCTAAGCGTCGCATGCGTCTGCTGTGGTTCAGCGCGAGTGACCAGCGCGGCTCGAATGGATTGCGGATCGCGCGAATTCCGCAACGCTCGGCTACTTGTAGCAGCGTGCTCGCAATCGAAGGAAACAGATGCGTGTGCTTGTGCGTATCCAGGTGCGTGATGCCGATTCCCGCGAGCTGTAGCTTCTCGATCTGCGCCAGAGCTTCGCGTGCAACCTCATCCTGGTTGATCCGTCCGAGCAAGAGCGCATGCACAAATTTGGCCAGCGATGGGTGGAAGCTTTTGCCGTCGGGGCCGAGCAGGCTGCGTATCGTACCGGGTGGCGAGACCGGTGTTCCATCGGTCAACACGATGTGGCAACCGACGCCCAGCGTGGGATGGGTGCGTGCGACCTCGACGGCGTCGTCGAATGCCGCACCATTCGCCATCAATGTGGCCGACGTGAGTACACCGGCGGAGTGCAGTTCGCCGATAGCGCGGTTGATGCCGTGGGTAAGACCGAAGTCGTCGGCGTTGAGGATGAGGCGCGCGGGCATGGCTTATGGGTTGATCGTAGTAGTGGACGTGGAGGCGGCCAGATATTTGTTCAGGTTGTAACCTGCGAGCTGTGCGGCCTTGCGCGCGGCGGCGACCGCGTCCTCGATTGCAGCGATGCCGGCTGGCTGCTCGGATTTCGCTTGCGCCGCTTCCGTCCGGACAATCTCTAAAAGGGTGGGAAGCTGTAGCCAGGTGAGCAATTCTTCGAACTGCTGTTTATTGAAGTAGGTGACGCCGGCAGCAAGGTTGACACCTACCAGCCAGCGAACGTCGGGATCGGCCCATAGTGCTTCGGTGTGAATGGCATCGGGCGCAACCGCGAGCGGTGACAGCAGCAGGCGGACCTGCGCGGCGGCCTGCCAACTGGCTTCGCCCTCCATCCCCATCGAGGAGAAGAGGTCGGCCAGCGCATGGCGGAAGAGCAGCCGGTCGAACAGCGCGACCCGGTCGCCGTTCGGAGCGCAGTGCGCTGGAATGCTGCGCAGCACAATCCAGGCGAGGATGGGCGCCCAGGTGCGTTCCTGGCGAGTGGCTGGAGCGTTGCCGGGCAGGATGGGACGCGACTGTGCGGGCCAATCGGTGGAGAAGCTCTGAGCCAGTGCCTGTAGTTGGGTAGCCGCGAGGAGCAGAGTACGGAATGTTTCGCTGTAGGTCGTCTCTGCCGGTGCATGTGGAGTCGCATCCCGCCCATTCTGCGAAGAAAGCGGTATGGATGGGGCACCCGCTTCTACTCCAGTTCCAGCGATTGTTGCGTTCGTAGTTGCGATTGGCGCGCTGGGCGCTGGCGTGCTGTTCTCTTCGGGAATCTGCTCCAATAGCCGGTCGAAGAATAACTGGCTCTTGTCGGCCAGCGCGCGCAGGTGAGGATCGAGTTCTTTCTTCGTACTCGACAAGGGATGGGCCCCGCTCCTTTGCTCAGTGGTCCGCTGTGCTATCCCGGCGGCGGCCTTGGCGAGAGCATGGACGTTGGCCGGACTAACGGCAGAGCGAAGGGCCTCGTGCAGCGGACGCAGGCGGAGTTTCACCATCTCGTCATGAATGCTATGTACGCCTCTTCCTCCGAGCGAGTCGCAGAGCCTGTCCCAGGGCCACTCGGCGTTGGGCTGCAGTGCGCGCCAGTCCAGCAGAACGATGCACTGGAAGCCATGCAGTTCGAAACTGATGCCGCGCCAGTGCATCTCCGTGGCCCGGCGCAGGTACTCCAGTCCGTGGGTGTCGCGGCAGGTTATGACGATCGACTCGCCGGTGGGCAGGCCGAGGCCGTCGGAGAGGCTGCGCTGGCGCAATGATCCGCTGCCCTTGTCCATGAAAGCCGCGGAGATGTGGATCGTGCCCCGCGTACTGTCGTACTTATTGTTGTAGATCACCAGCGAGCGCTCGTCGCCAAACCGGTTGGAGTACGCGAAGACGTTTTCGTCGACGTGGCCGTAGCCGTTCCAGAAATCGTAGAGGGTGAAGTCGCTGCTGCCGGCAAAGATATATCGCTTGGCAAGCAGAGGCGCAATCTCGTGCTGGTGGCGCAGGACAAGGTCTTCATTGGGCCACTCGTCCATAGTCGCCTGTTTGAACTCCATCCCGTAGCGCTCCATGAATCCCTCGATCTGACCATGCGCGAACATCGGCAGGCCGGGCAGCGTGGCCAGAAGGGTGCAGACACCAAAGTACTTGTCGCCGGTGCCGAACTGGTCGATGGCGGTGCGCTCGTCGGGATTACTCATGAAGTTGACGTAGCGCTTCATGATGTCGGGATCGAACTCAATCGTCTTCTTCAGATACGAGCGGTACTTGGCATTCTCCTCGTCGCGCATCATGTTCATGAAGGCGGAGTTGTACACGCGATGCATCCCCAGGGTGCGTACGAAGTAGCCTTCCAGCAGCCAGAAGGCCTCGGCCAGCAACAGCGTTCCCGGCACCTCTGCCGCCACACGATCCACCACCTCGCGCCAGAACTCGTTGGGCATCAGCGCGTCGAACTCCTCCTGCGAGATGGCGTTCTCCGCGCGCGAGGGGATCGATCCACCTGCTCCTGGCAGCGGGAACCAGAGCCGCTGCACATGGCGTTTCGCAAGCACCATCGCGGCATCGAAGCGGATGATGGGAAACAGGCGCGCAACATGCAGGATAGTCTGGATGACATGCTCACGCACGGCGGCTTTGGAGTAGTCGAGCTGCGCCGTATCATTCCACGCAAACGAGGTGCCGTCGTTGCCGTGGTAGACGTAGCGGGTCGATCCATCCGAATGGTGGCGCAGGCGGAACGCAACGGCAGCGTCGCTCTGGTCGTAGTAGCGGTCGTCGATCTTGATCTCGACTCGGCTGTCGGTGGAAAGGTCCGGCCCGTTGAAGCTGTAAGCCGGGAACGGGCTCTCCCAGCGATGCAGAAACCAGTCGGGATGCTCGATCACCCACGGCGAGTCGATGCCCATGTGGTTGGGCACCATGTCGCTGGCCAGGCGCAGGCCAAAGGCGGCGGCGCGGTGCTTCAGATGGTTGTATGCCTCCCATCCGCCCAGGTCCACGGCAATGTCGTAGCTCTTCAGCGAGTAGGCGGAAGCCACTGCGTCGTGGTGGCCGCGCAGCCGCTTGATGGTACGCGATGCGGTCGAGCGCTCCCACAGGCCGATCAGCCACAGGCCGGTGATGCCGCGCGAGGCCAGCAATTGCAGCTCCTCGTCGGGTATCTGGTCCAGCCGGTGGATGTGGCGAAGATATTTTTTTGAGAGCTGTTCCAGCCAGACGTAAGTACTCTTGGCCATCAGCACAACATTGGGAATCCATGCCTGGTCTGCGCTGAAGGCCTCGTACTCGTCCAGCGGGGCCTGGTAGCCGGCAGGGTAGCTGCGACGGCGAAGTTCATCGTAACCGATGAACTCATCGCCCTCGAATCCCATCGATCCCCAGGAGGGCACGCCGTGGCGGAACTGGTCGGGTCCGGGAGGATTGAAGCGCATCCAGATCGCAAGGTCCTCCTCGCGCAGCACATCGATGGCCAGCAGAATGCGTTTGAGGTCGCCGCCCAGGTACGGCGCCCAGCGTTCACGGATGAAGTCGAGTTGGCCAATCAAAGAGTCGGGCGACGCCAGCATGGGCGCGCGCAACGCGTCATAGAGGCTGCCGATCTCAGGCGACAGCGGCGGGCGTGTGCTGAAGAAGTCCGGGAAGGATGCCGTGACTGAGGCATAGACCGTTTGCTGCTTCAGACCCTTGTCCGCAAAAAGCTGATGGAAGGGTTTGAACGCGGGGTTGTTGTTGGCGATCCACAACATCAGCAGCTCTTCCAGTGCTGCCTCGCGGTTGGGCCGGCCGTCGGTAAAACCGCGCAGCCATTGCTCGGCGGTTATTTCACCGCGGAAGATCGCTGCATTGGGGAACTGCTCCGTAAAGGTGCCTAAGAGCGCTTCCAGTCTTCCCGGTCTGCTCGTATCGGAGTTAATCTGCGCCGCAAACCAGCGCACCGCATCCGCCAGCACGGCGGGATCGATCTGCTTGCGGTAGCGCTCGACCAGAGCGTGGCTCAACTCGTCGATCAGGCCCATCGCAAACAGCGCTCCGGCATTGACCGCACCTGCCGGATCGGCGTCTGCGCCACGCGACCGGTTCAGCGCCTCAGCCAGCTTGCGACTGGCTGCGACATCCGCGAAGACGACGTTTCCCGTGTAGCTGAAGAGCATGTCATCCACCTGGGTTGCTTCGCGTACGTCGCGGGAGATGTGAAATTCCATTTGTCGGATGCCTCAGCTCGGTACTAACAGTATCGCTTGAAAATCATGTCCGGTGTATTTGGATGCACGAGGGACAGAGTATCGCAGTTTGGTATCGCATAGGAGATGCTGCGGAATATCTGCCCATCCGCCGGCGAAAACACTCAGCCCCCGTCGCATTTGCGGTGCGTGCGGGGGCTGTGCGATACGACGGGAGAAATCCGGATAGCTATGCCGTCCTGCGCAGGGTGTAACTGCTCAGGGTCTTGATGTAGTTTCCTCGTTCAAAGGGTGAGACGTCAGGTACGGAACGGCGACTGAGGCTGCCACGCATCTGACGGATGGACTGATATTCATGCTCCTCCATCCAGCGCAGCAGGTCGGATTGGATAGTGTCGAGTTGCGCGATGCCGTGGATCAACAACACCGAGGCCAGCATGGCAACCTGTCCGCCGGCCATGATGGCCTTCAGAACGTCCTGGGCGCTATGCACACCCCCGGTGACGGCGATATCCGCGTTCAGATCGCCGTAGAGGATCGCGGTCCAGTGCAACCGCAGCAAAAGCTCTTCCGGCCGACTAAGGGTGAGCCGTGGCGTCACGTTGAGGTTTTCTATGTCGAAGTCCGGCTGGTAGAAGCGGTTGAACAGCACAACCGCATCCGCACCCACTTTATCCAGTTTGGCTGCCAGATGTGGAATGCTGGTGAACTGCGGGGAGAGTTTGACCGCGATCGGCAGCTTCGTGTTCTGTCTCACTTGGCGTACCAGATCCACGATTCCATCTTCGATCGCGGCACTCGTGACGTGCGGGTCGGTGGGCAGCGAATAGGTGTTGAGTTCGAGAGCGTCTGCGCCGGCCTGCTCGATCTCCTTGGCGAATTGCACCCATCCACCGGAGGTAGCTCCGTTTAGGCTGGCCAGAACGGGAATGCCGGCAACTGCCTTGGCGCGGTGAATGTGGCTGAGGTAGGCGTCCTGCCCCTGCCGGTAGCTGGCATAGGATGGAAAGTAGTTGAGCGACTCCGCAAACGATTCCGAGCCTCGCGATAGGTCGCTATCCAGCGCATTGCTCTCCAGGGTTAGCTGCTCCTCGAAGATCGAGGGCAGCACCACCGCAGCAGCGCCAGCCGCTTCCAGCCGTTGTATGTTCTCCGTGGATTCCGTCAGCGGAGAGGAAGAGGCCACAAGCGGACTCTTCAGCTTCAGGCCCATGTATTGCGTTGTCAGGTCGATCATTCGTCGCCCCCACCCGCGCCGAGCGGTGCAACCACTCCCTCTTTTTCCGGTGGTGCAATGTGCGGCGTCTCCGAGCGTCCCGCCATGGCGGCGCGTCCGGAGTAGACCCTCCACGTACGTTCCACATCGTCCTGCGCCTCCTGTAGCAAATGCTTCGCTACTTCGGGACGGCTGCGCGCGAGCATGGTGTAACGCGCCTCATGGTAGGCGTAATCCTTCAGTGGGATGGAGGGCGCCTTGGAGTCGAGTTGGAAGGGATTCTTGCCCTCGGCGCGCAACATTGGGTTGTAGCGCATCAGCGGCCAATAGCCGGAGAGCACCGCGCTCTTCTGCTGCTCCATGCCATAGGTCAGGTCGTAGCCGTGGGCGATGCAGTGGCTGTAGGCCAGGATCAGCGCGGGGCCGTCGTAGGCCTCTGCCTCCTGGAACGCCTTGACCACCTGCATGTCGCTGCTTCCCATCGCGACGCGCGCCACGTAGACCGAGCCATAGGCCACGGCCTCCATGGCAATGTCCTTCTTGCTGTTGGGCTTGCCGGCCTCGGCAAACTTTGCCACGGCGCCGCGCGGGGTGGACTTGGACATCTGTCCGCCGGTATTGGAGTAGGTCTCGGTGTCCAGCACCAGCACTTTGACGTTCTTGCCCGAGCCGAGCACATGGTCCAGGCCGCCGAAACCGATGTCGTAGGCCCAGCCATCGCCGCCCAGCACCCAAACGCTCTTGCGCACCAGCGAGTCTGCCACGGTGAGCAGAGCGTGGGCCTCCAACGAATCTACTCCGGCCAGCTTCGCGCGGAGAGCCAGAACGCGTGCGCGCTGCGCATCGATCTCGCTCTCTTTGGCCTGGCTGGCTGTCAGCAGCGCAGCCACCAGTTCGTCGCCGACGGTGGGCGCGAGCCGCTTCAGCAGGTCCTCGGCGTACTCCTTCTGCTGATCCAGAGCCAGGCGCATGCCGAAGCCGAACTCCGCATTGTCCTCGAACAGCGAGTTCGACCAGGTAGGACCACGCCCCTTGTCGTTCTTGGTGTAGGGAGTGGTGGGCAAGTTGCCGCCGTAGATCGACGAGCAGCCAGTTGCATTCGCAATATACAACCGGTCACCGAAGAGCTGGGTCAGCAGCTTGATGTACGGTGTCTCCCCGCAGCCGGAGCAGGCGCCGGAGAACTCGAAGAGCGGTTCCAGCAGTTGAATGTCCTTCACCTGGGTGTGCGATAGGCGGTCGCGGTTCACCGTTGGAATGGACTCGAAGAAGCTCCAGTTCAGCGCCTCGGGGGCGCGCAATGGTGCCTGCAACTCCATATTGATGGCCTTGTGCTTGGCCTCGCTCTTGCTCTTGGCCGGGCAGATTTCCACGCACAGGCTGCATCCGGTGCAGTCCTCCGGAGCCACCTGCAAGGTGTAGAGCTCCTGGTCCATGCCCTTCCACTTCGGCTTGGCGCTTTTGAATGTTCCGGGCGCATTAGCCAGCAGCGACGAGTCGTACACCTTGGCGCGAATCACAGCGTGCGGGCACACCAGCACGCATTTTCCGCACTGGATGCATAGGTCCTTGTCCCACACGGGAATCATCTGCGCGATGTTGCGCTTCTCCCACTTCGCGGTGCCGGTGGGGAAGGTGCCTCCGGCAGGCAGAGCGCTGACCGGCAGTTGGTCTCCCTTGCCGGCAGCCATCATGCCCAACACGTTGTACACGAAGTCTGGGGCCTCTTTGGGAAGCATGGGCAGCAGGTCGAAGGTGGCCGTCGCCTTCTCCGGCAGCTTCACCTTGTGCAGGTTGGCCACCGCCGCATCCACCGCTGCAAAGTTCTTCTGCACCACCGCATCGCCGCGCTTGCCGTAGGTCTTCTTGATCGATTTCTTTATCTGCTCAATCGCCTCGTCGGATGGAAGCACTCCGCTGATAGCAAAGAAGCAGGTCTGCATGATGGTGTTCAGCCGGTTTCCCATCCCCGTCTCGCGCGCCACGGTGTAGCCGTCGATGACGTAAAACTGTAGCTTCTTATTGATGATCGTCTGCTGCGTGGTCTTTGGCAGGTGGTTCCATATCTCCTCCGGCCCATAGGGACTGTTCAGCAGGAAGACCGCTCCGGGGGCCGCAGCTGCCAGAATGTCCATGCGCTCCAGGAAGGAGAACTGATGGCAGGCCACGAAGTTCGCCTTGCTGATGAGGTAGGTCGAGCGGATCGGATTGGGCCCGAAGCGCAGATGCGATGTGGTGACGGAACCGGACTTGCGCGAATCGTAGACAAAGTAGCCCTGCGCGTAGTTGGGCGTCTCCGAACCGATAATCTTGATCGAATTCTTATTGGCGCCCACCGTTCCATCCGCGCCCAGTCCATAAAACAGCGCGCGCACGGTCTTCGGATCTTCGGTGGAGAACTCAGGATCGTAGTCCAGGCTGCTGTGGGTCACATCGTCGTTGATGCCGATGGTGAAGCGGTTCTTCAGTTGTGACTTCTTCAGCTCGTCGAAGACCCCCTTGGCCATCGCCGGGGTGAACTCCTTGGACGACAAGCCATAGCGTCCGCCGATGATGCGCGGCTGCTGCGCGATGGGCGAGGTCCCGCTGGAGAATGCCTCGCTAAACGCAGTGACTACATCCTGGTAAAGCGGTTCGCCCAGCCCAGTCGGCTCCTTGCAGCGGTCCAGCACGGCAATCGACTTCACCGTCTTGGGCAGCGCGGCTAGGAAAGCATCCGTAGCGAAGGGCCGGTAGAGGCGGACCTTCAGCAGACCGATCTTCTCGCCCCGGGCATTGAGGTGTTCAATCGTCTCCTCCACCGCGCCGGCAGCCGAACCCATCAACACAACCACTCGATCCGCATCCGGTGCGCCTACATAATCGAACAGGTGATAGGCGCGTCCGGTCTGCGCGGCAAAACGGTCCATCGCATCCTGCACGATGGTCGGGCAGGCAAGATAGAAGGGCGTGCAAGTCTCGCGTGCCTGGAAGAACACATCGGGGTTCTGTGCCGAGCCGCGAAGAATTGGATTATCGGAGCTAAGTGCGCGTTGGCGATGGGCAAGAACGTGCTTTTCATCCAGAAGCGCGCGAATCGTCTCATCGGAGATCGTAATCGCCTTGTTGACCTCATGCGAGGTCCGGAAGCCGTCGAAGAAGTGGAGGAACGGCACGCGCGATTCCAGAGTCGCCATGTGCGCCACTAGCGCCAAATCAGCCGCCTCCTGCACCGAGGCGGATGAGAGCATCGCGTATCCCGTGGAGCGGCAGGCCATGATGTCCGAGTGGTCGCCAAATATGGAGAGCGCATGGGTAGCCACCGCGCGCGCGGTCACATGAATGACGTTGCTGGTCAGCTCGCCGGCAATCTTGTACATGTTGGGGATCATCAACAGCAGCCCCTGCGAAGCGGTGAAGGTAGTGCTGAAAGCTC